>VFQR01000603.1_pt1 | contig 43520 bp, 31 predicted proteins | sample 3512321 | NCBI WGS metagenome assembly VFQR01 (sample SAMN10412374, study PRJNA504923) | tailings metagenome | isolation source: Relicate 3 Philex TSF1 revegetated site | place: Philippines: Tuba, Benguet | collected 2017-08-29 | reverse complement strand
GTCAAAGGGGACCTTCGTCATGGCATCGACTTATCTGAAGCATCTCGATCCGGCCTACCTGCGGTACTACTACGCCTCGAAGCTCAGCAGCCGTGTGGAAGACCTCGATCTGAACCTCGACGAATTCGTGGCCCGTATCAACTCGGATCTGGTGGGGAAAGTGGTCAACCTCGCCAGCCGGACGGCACGTTTTGCGCAACCAACAGGTCTTTCGGCCCAATATCCCGATGATGGCGGGTTGTTCGCGGAAGCGGCTGCCGAAGCTGGCAAAATCGGAGAGCTCTATGAAGCCTGTGAATATGCTCAGGCCATGAGGGCCATTATGGTCCTCGCGGAGAAGGCCAATAAATACGTCGAAGATAACGCTCCCTGGACACTCAAGAAAGACCCTGCGCAGGTGGGGAAGCTTCAGGATGTCTGTACCGTGGCACTCAATCTTTTCCGTCAGTTGGCAATTTATCTGGCTCCCGTGTTGCCTCAGTTGGCCGCACAGACCGGAAGCCTGCTGAATGCACCGATGAAATCGTGGGATGAAGCTCAGACTCCTCTGGTCGCTTCGCCTGTTAATCCATTCGAACACCTCATGAAGCGGGTCGATCCCGCACAGGTTCAAGCGATGACCGAAGAAAGCCAATCCGCACCGGCTGCAGCCCCGGCTGCTACTCCTCAAGTCGACAGCTCTTCTGCCGCCGTGACTCCCGCACCGACAACCGCCAATGCCTTTGGTGACACGCTGGAAGCCCTCACAAAGGAGCCACTCACCGAAGCCTATTGCTCGATCGATGACTTTGTGAAAGTCGATCTGCGGGTGGGGCGTGTGCTGACCGCCGATTTTGTGGATGGTTCCGACAAGCTGCTGAAGCTCACGGTTTCCCTCGGGGGAGATGTGACGAAAACGATTTTCGCAGGGATCCGTCAGGCCTATGAGCCAGCGACACTGGTCGGGCGAATGGTCGTCTTTTGTGCCAACCTCGCCCCTCGCAAAATGCGTTTTGGCACAAGTGAGGGGATGGTGCTGGCAGCCGGTGAAGGCGGGACTCAGGTTTTCGTCCTGAGCCCGGATAGTGGTGCCAAAGTGGGGCATCGCATTCACTAGACTCCGATGCGACTGAATTCCCAGTACATCGGCATGCATCGCCAGAACTTCTTTTCTCTCGGTAGAGAGAAGGAAGTCTGCCAATCGTTTGGCGGTGATTTGAGGGCGGGATTGGGTCTGGTGTAAGTTCACCGATTTGGCCACAATCTCGCCGCTATCACTTGGGTTATGGTCTTTCCTTTCTCAGAGGGATCGCAGCAAGGATGCTGTTCTGGCTGTTGAACATGTACGCCGACGAGATCTCACGCTGGCAAAGCACCTCGCCAGGCGAGACTCGCGTCTATTTAACGGCTCGAACGGCTCTCGCCACGTTTTCTTCGTTTCTGGTGGCAATCTTTTACGGCCCTTTTGCCATTCGCTGGCTGAAGTCAAACTTTCAAGAGCGTATCGACAGTGCCTCCGCGCGATTGAACGAGTTGCATTCGTCCAAAAAGTCGACGCCGACGATGGGGGGGCTCTTTATTGTCGTGGCGATCGTCGTGGCGGCCCTTTTGTGCGGCGACCTCAGCAATCGGTACCTTCAGTTGGCATTGGTAACTGTCGTGCTGTTCGGTGCGATTGGTGCTATTGATGACTGGGTCAAGAACCGTACCTCGCGGCGCGGTCTGACGGCTCGTCAAAAATTCGCCGCCCAATGCATCGCCAGCATGCTGGTGCTGTTTCCACTCTACTGGAGTTTACGAACCGCACCGCAACTTGAAGATCTGCCACTGAATCTGGGGTTGGCAACCATCAGTCTGGGCCCTGCCTTCGTGCTGTGGGGCAGCTTCGTCATGGTCGGCAGTTCCAATGGAGTCAATCTGACGGATGGACTCGATGGACTGGCGGGCGGATGTCTGTTGATCGCCGGGTCGGCCATGGCGGCTCTCTGTTACCTTTCGGGGCACAAGACGATGGCTGCTTATCTCGAGATGACCCATGTGGTCGGTGCAGGGGAGTTATGTATTGTCTTTGGAGCGATGACCGGAGCGATCCTGGGTTTTCTCTGGTTCAATTGTCATCCGGCCATGGTCTTTATGGGAGACACTGGTTCACTTCCACTGGGGGCTTTGCTGGCTTTTGGAGCCCTTGTCATTCGGCAGGAACTCCTGCTGATGATGATTGGCGGAATCTTTGTTGTGGAAACTTTGAGTGTGATGGCTCAAGTTGCGTCATTCAAATTGACGGGAAAACGCGTACTGCTCTGCTCGCCACTGCACAACCACTTCGTCTTTCGAGGTGATCCGGAAACTCGGATCGTGGTGAGATTTTGGATTGGAGCGGCTGTGTTGGCATTACTGGCTGTCGCCAGCCTCAAGCTCCGATAAATACTCACGGTGAGTAATCGCCCGGGGAGCGTAGTTGTCGCGTGAAATGTGGAGCCGAGGGGACAGATGAGCACTGCCATTTCCCCGGAAATCATTGAGCTCAGGCCCTCGGTTCCCGCCAGCGACGAAGAACTGGCCTCTCAGATCGAGTTTACGAGAACTGTCTTTGTCGCTCTCGCGGGCTTGCTGCTAGGTTTCGGACTCTTTGTGGTCCACAGTGCCAGTGTGACCAGTCGCCCGACTGAAATTGACCAGGTTTATCTTTCCAAACATCTGACATTCATCGCCGTCGGACTCGTTGCCGCTGGTATCGCGGCAGCGATCCCGGCAAAAATCTGGGTGAGAGCCGCACCCTGGCTGCTCCTGGGAGTGATGATTCTTCTGGTATTGGTCCTGATCCCGGGAATTGGGGTTCGGGTGAAAGGAGCCCGGCGCTGGCTGCGACTGGCTGGGATGACACTGCAACCTTCAGAACTGGCCAAGATTGCTTTGCCACTTTGGGTTGCCGTGAGAATTTCCCTGCAGAATCCTGCTTTGCCCCGCTGGTCGCTGAGTGAAACCTTGACTGGCTTTCGCGTCCCGCTGCTTCTTCCGCCACTCATTGTCATGGGACTGGTGGCACTGCAGCCCGATCTGGGGACGACCTTGTTTCTCTTTGGCGGAGTCCTGCTCACTTTATTCACCGCCGGTTTACCACTGCGGTATTTCGGATGGGGACTCTTGTCGTTGATTCCTGCCAGCCTCGGAGTTTTTCTGCTGAAGGACTATCAGCTTCGCAGAATTACAGGGTTCCTGGAGACATGGAGTGATTGGCGCGAAGCACCTTACCAGTTGAAACAATCGCTGGTGACTTTAGGAAGTGGCGGCTGGACAGGCGTTGGTTTAGGGATGGGGTATCAGAAGCTCAGCTTTCTGCCAGAAGCGAATACCGATTTTGTTTTCGCCGTGATCGGTGAGGAACTCGGCCTGGTGGGGACGCTTTCTCTGCTGATTTTATGGGGCAGTCTCTTCTATTTCGGTCTGCAACTCATTCGACAGGCGGGAGGGGCAGAGAGGCCTGAACTCAATGTCGGACGTTTGGCGAGTTTTGTGCTGCTCACTCAACTGGTCGGGCAGGCCCTGTTGAATATTGCTGTGGTGACAGCGATGGTTCCCCCCAAGGGAATTTCTCATCCACTGATCAGTGCGGGAGGGAGTAATCTCATTGTCAGCCTTGTCAGTATGGGGATGATTTTAAGCCTCACCCGACAAAGCAAATCTCCTGAAACCCCTGTCTTACCAGCTTGAGACCCTTGTCCGACGATCTTGAAGACCGAGTCGATCAATCAGTCAATCTGCGTTGAGATTATCGGCTGTAACGTTACCATCGGCTGTAAGGTGCTGATGGATAAAATCGATCAATCAGGCCGGTTCTGGCTCCACTTGTGAATCAACTGGAAGAATCGACATCGCCGATACTTCTCGCATGGTGGATAGCCCAGCCATCTCGCACGGATGCGAGAGTCGATGAAACTGCAAGTCGCGGCAAGATGTCGCGACTGCAGCTTTCGCCTCGGGCTCTAGTCCTCTTGTGATTTCGGGGAATGCAATGTCTTTGCGTACTTTGGCCTGTTCTGCGGCGATTCTTCTGGGGTTGATTCCTGCCCTGGCTGATGCACAACTCGTCCCCGGTACTGGGACACTCCTTTCCAATGCCTGTGATGACTTCGAAGACGAAAACTGGAACTTTACTTACAACCTGCCTAAGGCAAGTTCCAACATTGATAAGACCGTTCGTCATCCGGCAGGATTTTCTGCCAATTACAAATGGCACGAGAGCACCTATCGGGGCACTCCTGATTTCGTGAAACGCGTGGAAACTCCCGCTGGCGGTATTCCCGGCAGCAAAGGAGCACTGGCGATTCAGACTTTGAATTCAGGAATTCCCGGTCAGCTCTCAGGCAAGTTCCAGCAGGACGATCTGATCGCTGGTGTCGCTCAGACGATTGGTTATCTGCCAGTCAATCGATCACCCAGCTTTGTCGTACGCGTTTACATGCCCCCCTTTGAACAGTGGGAAAAGCGAACTGGCTCGCAGTTTGGCTTTCGTACCGATTGTCAGACGACCATTAACAATCCAGCCGCCAGCAGTGGCTTTGGTCGATTGAGACGTAACTCGACACCTGCCAAGAAGCTTGAGAATTACTGGCCGGGCTTTTTTGTGCAGTTCAATCGTAAGGCGGATGGTTATCAGGAAGACCATGCGATTCTGCTGCTTCGCTCGGGCTCACGCGGTGAAGATGTTCCCGGGCCGAAAATCACCCAGCCCGGCTGGTGGACATTGGGAATGTCGTTCACTCCCGATGGACAAGTGCATTACTATGCACATCCTGGTGTTGAAGACCTCAAGGCCAGCGATCATTTGTATTCCAGCTTCCCTTACAGCTATCGCTGTGAGCAGGTGAATACATTCTTCTTCAACATCGTCAACATGGATGATGGCAAGACGTGGTCGACTCGATTTATCGTCGATGACCCCAAAATCTATGCTGTTCGCTAACAAGCCGCATCAATCAGTCTGCCCGGCATTTCTTGATGGCATCACATTTCATGGGCCGATGGAACTTTTTCATGAAGTTCCATCGGCCTTTGTATTTGCCGAAGCGGTGTATCGTCATTCCATGAAACAACAACGCTTTGTGTGCCATGCCTGCGGCTCTGAGCTGATTCTGGCCCACATTTTCTTTTACAGCACGTTAGATTTTGAAGACGATTTGGAGTTGGGTGGTGACGTGCCAGAGGAAAATCCAGCCCGGTAGGCCGTCAGCCTAACTGTCTGGTTGGAAGTCGAAGACCAGTGCCAGGCCGTCATCCGCATTAATCCCCGGGACTGTGACGTTCCCTCCAACGGCGTCGCCATTCCACTAGGAGCCAGAGAGGCTCTTGACGCGATTGACTCCGCATTCTGAAGGAGAGCTCGGAATGATTGAACTCTGGCTGGATGACGAGCGCGATCCCAAGAACCGGCGGATTCAGGAGTTGTTCAATGCGGATGCGAGCATGGTCTGGGTGAAGACCGTCGATGCGGCTATGGCCCGTCTGCGGCAAGGCCATGTGGGGTTCATTTCGCTGGATCACGATCTGGGAACAACGGCCACAGGCTACGATCTTGCCTGCTGGATCGAACAGCGGGCTTTCCACAATGAACTCCCCCGCCTTGCGTGGCGAGTTCACTCAGCCAATACCGTTGGAGCAAGTGCTATCCGCCGCGCGATGGAGAATGCCGACCGCTATTGGACTGATCACGAACGGACTGCATCAGAGCCGGAGTCGCCTTAATGAGCAGTTAAGATGGCATATTGCATTTTTCGTTATCGCATCTCTGGTCAACCATTTCGTTGCTGACTTTATTATGCGAAACTGAATCGAGGCCATAATTGTGGTGGAGCCGGGAAAGTATTTTGTGTGAGAGTATGATCGCCGAACATCCAATATGTATTTGGCATGCTCATCCAAAGCTATGAGCATGGCACGGGTGGTTTGTAAAGTTATTGTGTAGCGCTGACCAGAAATCCAACCAATCAGCGGATAATAATAATGAGTTATGAGTATTTACATGAGGTTGAGAGAGTAGAACTTTGCTCTCAGGTCGCACGCCCAACGGCCGAGCTTCCGCTGATTTTCAGAAAGCTGGGATTTACGTTTCATGATGATGTTGTCAGCTTTGATCGACATGGAAAAATGCCACCTTTGCAACATTCCTCGATTGTCGAAGTTGAGGTTCTTCGCAATGGTGAAGAAGTGTTTGGTTTTGACGATGGAGAGTGGGACGCCATTCGCCTCAAGTATTTATTCGCAACTCTTCCATACGAATTAGTGGATACATTTGTGAAGGTTGCGTTTTCAGTTTCGAAAGAACTTGTTCTTCCGTTAAGATATTCTGGCACGATAGTTGACGAAATGACGCTACAGCGGCACTTCGCTGAGATCCGGAAGGATTTGTTGGGACAAACAGGTGAAGACGCCGGCTCAGAGAGATTGGCTATTCTGATTCATAGCTCTTATCCTAGAAGATAGATCGATAGCAACAGTTGGCCATGCGCGAGCTAACTATATGCCGCATGAGAAAGAAGGCGTTTGCTTGAGGATGTTCAATTAAAATGATTCAGGTTCTCATTTTGAACCTTTTGAAGTGGAGGTTACATCCTCTGGCTGGAAGCCACGAGTTTGGTTTTTAATGTCCGAGTGAGTCGATCAATATGTATTTGGCATGCTCATCCAAAGCTATGAGCATGGCACGGGTGGTTTGGATTCCGAGTGTGTCATTCTGCCTCTAAGAAGCAGTTGATAAATCCATGGTTCGAATGGTCGTGTGCCCGGAAAAAATACTCATTCGCTAGAAGCCTTATCTTGCCATGCGTTTTTTGCGGCCTTTAATGAAGCTTTCAATGACGAGGTTTCCCAGATCGCCGGCGTTGCAGTAGGCAGAAATGCCACCTGTGACTTCGGCCATGCGTTGAACGAAGTTGACCAGTTCGAGGTAGAAATAATCTTCAATCAGTGCGAAGCTCGAGATGCTGATCCCTTCTGCCGCACAGCGTTTGGCTTCGGCTAAAGTGGCGAGTGCAGTCTGTTCGCTGGGAGGGTAGATCAGCATGAGATCTCTGCCCTCAACATGAGCTGTGGGCTCGCCATCGGTGACGATGAGGATCTGTCGATTCTGGGTCGACTGCTTATTGAGGATCCTGCGGGCGAACTGCAGCCCTGCGTGAATATTCGTGAAGTGTTGTGGCACGAATGCTGGTGCATTATCCAGAGGAATGCGCAGCCGGATGCGTGGGTCGTACATGCTGACTGGTTTGGGGGCTGAGGCAAAGAGTTCTTTGGAACTCAATGGGCTGGCATAGGTATAGAATCCAACGATCTGGAGAAAATCTCCTTGATAGCGGCCATTGATCAGGGCCTGCAAAGCCATGGCGACACGCTTGGCCGACCCGTATTTCCCCATGCGGGTCATGCTGCCGGACATATCGACCAGGAGGACTGTGGCGCAGTTGGTCTGATACTGCTGGTCGTAAAGAACGAGATCATCTTCCTGGATGTGGATCTGCCGGTCAGCGAGTTTGCCTTCCCGGGCGTGGCGAGACATGGCGGACCGCATCGTTTCGTGCAGATTGAGATTGGAGATCGCGTCTCCGAATTCATATTTCCTGGATTCATCCTGCAAGACTTCGCCCGGGCCGCGAAAATCGACCTGATGTTTGCCGAAGGAATCTTTGCGCTGGACCTTGAAGAGTTCATCGAGGGCTCGATTCTCGACGCGTTTGAGACCTTTGGGAGTGACGGAGTACCGTCCTTCGCGATCTTTTTCGACGAGTCCCTGACGGATGAGCATGTCAACGACATCGGGTTGTTGCTCTTCCCAATCGCTCAGGTTGTCGAGGACTTCGTCTCCGTATTGCAACATGTATTCGGAGAGTTGGTCGAAGAGTTCGTCGGCCGATTGAGGGGAGAACGCGTTGTTTTCGTCATAGCGTGAGTATCGAAAATCCATGAGCTTTTCCCACGACCGAGCAATTGACCGGCCAACCCGTCAATGATCCTGCAACTCTTAGCTGTATTGTAGACGGATTGAGGCTGCGGGCGTGCATTTCTTTCGGGAGCAAAACTTCGGGGGCTTGCTTTACCAGGGTGTGAACGTAATAACAGTGTTTTGGCCAATTGATGTGTGTGGAGTGGGATTTCCACGAACCTCGACTCATTTTCTAAGGTAATACCTATGACGTATGTGATTGGCGTAATTTCGGAAATCGGTTCTCGTGTGGAAGAATAGCGGTTTGCAGCGGAGGGTTCAGGGAGGTTGTCCTTCGCGTAACCTCCTGAAAATTTTGCAGTTCAGTGGATTTTTGGTGTTGTGACTGAGGCGCAAGTTGGCGACGATGGAAAAATGTTTTCCAAAAGGGCTTTTGTGGTCAAGAATGTCTCTGTTTCTTGGCTAATGTGGATTCTGCGTGTGAGTTGGTGATTGTTGAGCTGAGTCAGTTGTCGAGTTGAGTAAGCTGTTCGGAAATATGCGGGCCATTTGCAGGAAGCTGTGAAGTTGGCCGTTCACCTTAGGGCCTTGATTTGGGCGGAAAACCTATGACAAACAATGATTCTCAGGCAAAAGTCGGTTCAAGCTGGCGAAAAGCTGGTGTGCTGGCCTGTGGGCTGTCGCTGGCAGTTTCGGCGTTTTCCGGTTTCGCTCTGTTGGCTCAGGGATCCCTGTTGGCTCAGGAAATGGAAGCCAAGCCAGGGATGTCTGATAAGCCGGGTTCGTTAAAGCCTGATTCGTTGAAACCAGGTACGAAATCGCCAGAGATGAAGGGTGAAATGGAGGCGATGGATGGGCCTTCCATGAAAACCCCTGAAGCTAAAGCTCCGGGAGCGAAAGCTGCTGGTGGTAGTGATGATCTTCCAGCCCGCGTTAAGCCTGCAACGAACAAGCCGGGTGTGCGAACGGCAGCATCGGATCCCGTTGTGCAGTTCATCAATGAAAGTCTTCGCCAGGGGTGGAAGGACAACGATGTTGAGCCTTCTCCCATGGCCGATGATGCTGAATGGATCCGCCGGGTGTACCTCGATATTGTCGGGAGAATTCCTTCGGCTGAAGAGGTGCAGGATTTTATCGCAGATAAGAGTAAGACCAAGCGATCGGAGCTGATTGAAGCTCTGCTGGAAGATCCCGGTTATGTGCGGAATTTTACCACGATCTGGACGAATCTGTGCATTGGCCAGCGAACACCTCGCCGTGTGAGCCGGACTGGGATGCAGAAATTCTTCCGAGAAGGATTTGCCAAGAATCGTCCCTGGAACGAGATGGTTTTTGATCTGGTCTCGGCGGAAGGTCACTTCGAAAAGAATGGAGCGACAAATTTCATTCTGGCCCAGATGCAGGACAACGATGACGGAGTGCAGTTGACCGCGAAGACGACCCGTCTTTTCATGGGGATGCAGGTTCAGTGTACGCAATGCCACAACCATCCGTTTAATGAATGGAAGCAGGATCAGTTCTGGCAGTTCAACAGCTTTTTCCGGCAAGTCCGCAAGATGGACCATCAGAAGCTCGACCCTCGTACCGGGCGGCAGGTCGATGATTATTCTGAGGTTCTTTTCCGTGACTTCAGCGGGCCGGTGTTTTTTGAGAAACGCAGCGGTTTGATGCAGGTGGCCTATCCGATTTATCTCGGAGCCGAAGTTGATGCCAGCGAAGGGGTTGACCGTCGAACAGAGCTGGCCAAGCTGATGACATCTGGCGAAAAACCTCTTGTGGCAACAGCTTACGTCAACAGGATGTGGGGCCACTTCTTTGGTTATGGGTTTACCCGGCCCGTTGACGATATGGGTCCACACAATCCACCCTCCAATCCTGCACTCTTGGATCGGTTGTCGGATGAGTTTGTCAAAAGTGGCTATGACTCCCGTCAGCTCATTCGCTGGATTGCGAATGCTGAGGCTTACAGCCTGACGAGTCGGGGGATCAAGAAGAATGAACGAGACAACCCAGCCGCTGGCGAAACTCCTTTGTTCAGCCATATTTACGTCAAGCCAATGCGGGCCGAGCAACTCTATGATTCGCTGATTGTGGCGACGAATGCCCATAAGACCGGTCGCGCTGGCTGGGAGCAATCGGAAGAGCAGCGGCAAGAGTGGCTTCAGCAGTTCGTGCAGGCTTTTGGTACGGACGATAACGAAGAATCAAGTGGTTTTGATGGGACGATTCCCCAGGCCCTGATGATGATGAACGGGCCGTTGACACGTGATGCCGTGGCTTTGAAGCCTGGCTCACATTTGGCCGAAGTCCTTGCTGGTAAAGGGAATGAGCGGCAGAAGCTCAACATTCTCTATCTGTCGGTTCTCAGTCGCATGCCGACTGCGGCCGAATGGGCTCGATTCCAGAAATACGCTTCGAGTTCGGGTGGAAACCTGATTCCGGTTTATCAGGATATGTTCTGGGCTTTGCTGAATTCGAACGAATTTATCTTCATTCACTAGAACATTCCGTGGTTTCGGTGCGTTATTCAGTAGAGAATTCCACAAAGTCTGTTGAGTCAATCAGTCGAGTTCTTTAAACAAGTTCAATTTGTCAAATTGAGAGTCGGAGATCAGTTTATGTCAATTTTCCAGCCTGACGGTATGAGTCGCCGACACTTCGTGCGGCACCTTGCAGCGACAGCTGCAACAATTCCGGCTCTTGAATTCATCTCTCATGTGCGGGCCAACGCAGCAGAGCTGAAGAAGAACCAGAAGTCTTGCATCCTCATGTGGATGAGTGGTGGCCCCCCCACCATTGACATCTGGGATCTCAAGCCTGGTTCCAAGAATGGTGGCGAGTTCAAGCCCATTTCGACCAAGGGTGATCTGCAGATCAGTGAGCATATGCCCAAGACTGCTCAGGTGATGAATCACCTGTCCGTCGTGCGTGCGATGAGCACCCGCGAAGCTGACCATGGTCGTGGCACCTATTTCATGCACACAGGGTATGTTCCTAACCCGACGGTCGTGCATCCATCCTTCGGTTCGGTGGTAAGCTACGAACTGGGAACCAAGCGGAAAGAGCTGGAAATTCCAGCGTTTGTCTCGATCGGTGGCGGTCGTGAAGGAACAGGCCCAGGCTTCCTGGGGATGTCCAATGCTCCCTTCGTGGTGGATTCGAACGGTGGTATTCGCAACGCTGACTTGAATGGCGTGTCAGCCAGTCAGTTGGGTCGCCGCCTGGATATGCTGGGCTCTGTTGAAGAAGGTTTCATTAACTCGCAGCGTGGTGAATCTGGTCAGTCTCACAAGGAGATTTATCAGAAGGCTGTGAATCTGATGACTTCGAAGCAGATGGACGCTTTCAAGGTGGCTCAGGAATCGCCTGAAACTCTGGCTCGCTACAGTCCAACACCGAATGGTAATGCCATGGGTGGTGGAATGGGTGGGATTAGTGGCTTTGGTCGTGGCCTCCTGATGGCCCGTCGACTGGTCGAATCCGGTGTGCCATTTGTGGAAGTCGATTTCGGCGGCTGGGATCTCCACAACGATGTCTTCAATTCGCTGAAGAATCGTATGCTGCCCCAGTTGGATGCCGGGATTTCCGCTCTGGTCACCGACCTCAAAGAGCGTGGCATGCTCGATAACACGGTCATTGTGTGGATGGGTGAGTTTGGTCGTACCCCTCGAATCAACCAGAATACCGGTCGCGATCACTGGGCAGCCAGTTGGTCGACAATGATTGGTGGCGGTGGTCTGCGTGGTGGTGTGGCTGTTGGCGAGACCGACAGTGACGGCATTGCAGTCGCCAGTGGCAAGAGCTATCTGCCCGGAGATATCTGGGCCACAGCGGCACATGCTCTGGGGATTCCTCTTGATACCGTGCATACGTCGAAGCGTGGACGCCCGATGAAAATTGCCAACGGTGGAACACCGATTAAGGAATTAATTTCCTAGTAGACTCTGGATGTTGTAGGACTTCAGGTTGAAAGGCTCTGGGTGGTGTCAGTTGACATCAGCTCTGTGCTCTTTCGAGTGAGTCAATACATAGTTCAATGGCGGGGAGTGAGGCTTGGCCGAGCTCCCCGTCTGTGTCTCGCCCGACTGTTTTTTGGGGATGCTAAAGATCATCTGGCAGGCGCGAAGCACGACGGAGTCAGTTGCCTAAACGGTTTTTCTTTCTTCGTTGCGCCTCTTTAATTCGTTTGCCTGGCTGCTCTTGCGATCTCTGATATGTCGATGTCATCAGTTCATCCACATCCAGTCCGTGAAAATGCGGCATGAGTACTTCACCGTCTGAGCAATTTGAGCCTCAAGTCAATCCTGGTGAGGGGATTGAGGCTTTGACTTTTCAGAAGGAGAGCGGTTCTGAAGCCGCTTCACAGGCTGAGTTTGTGCAGCTGTTTACCAAATCTCAAAGAAGGTTGTATTTGTATATATTGTCTCAGGTGCCGCATCCGGTTGAGGCTGAAGAAATTCTGCAGGAAGCCAATGTGATCGCCTGGACAAAGTCGTCTCAGTATCGCAGTGGCAGTAATTTTTTTGCCTGGGTCTGCCAGATCGCTCACTTCGAGATTCTTAAGCATCGCAGTCGACAGAAGCGAACGAAACTCAGATTCAGCGATGAGTTTATTGAGCAGGTGGCCAGTGAAGTTGTTGAGCAGGTCGATGAGCTGGAGTCTCGTCAGCTGGCTTTAAAACATTGTCTGGGAAAATTGAGAGATAAAGACCGGGAACTGATTCAGTCCCGCTATGCTCCCGGTGAGCGTGGTAAAGATCTGGCCAGCCAGATTGGACGGCCAGCGAATTCTGTCTATCAATCATTGGGAAGAATTCGACGGACACTTATGGAATGTATTCAGCGTCAACTGGCAGTTGAGTTTCATTAAGTTCGATCTGTCATTTTACGAATCCCATGATATGTATCAAAGAGGACCTGTAGAGACTGTGGACTGATCGAGTATTGATCTGATAGAGGCCGATCTCGTAGAGAGACAAAGACACAAAGACACAGAGACATCGGAACACAGAAAACTGAGAAGTATGTCGACCTGGAATGACGAACTCTGGCAACTGCTCGAAGCGTTATGCGAAGATCGCATCAATGCCGATGAGCTACTGCGCCTGGAGCAGATTGTTCTCTCGTCGAAAGAGGCCAAACTCTTTTATATTCGATACATCGACCTGCATGGCTCACTCTATTGGAATGCGGCCTTTGGTGCTCGGCAGGATGAAGTTTCACCAGTTGCTGATGAAGACTCGATTGCTATTAAAGACTTGGCGCGAGCTGCGATTCCCGATGCTGAAGTTGATCGAGACTCGGAGTTCAAGGAGAGCCCGGGTGAATTGACATGGGAGCAGTTCTCGTCATTGATGGTTGAGAACATTCCAGAAAATGAACCTCTGGTGTCATTATCGACCGATCAGGAAGCTGCTCTACCGGAGACGAAAGAGACTCTCGGGCCCGAGGGTTATCTCTGGCAGGAACTCCCCTCGAGGCTAACGGCTGTTAAAGCGGTGGCAACGGCATCTCAGTTGTCTCCCGCCGGGAAATCGACTCACGGTTCGATCTCCTGGCTGAGTGGGTTGTCAGGAAAGTCCAAGTCTCGACGCAGTCGACGCCTGAACAAATGGGTGAGATCAACGGGCTCGGCATATGCGGGTATTGCCGCTGTGCTATTGGTATGTTTGTCGGTCGTTTCGTGGCAGCAGATTCGTGGACAGAGTGGCCAATTTCTGGCGAGTTTGTGGAAGCCCGCTGCGAATCTTGATTCGCCACTGGCTAATCATGCGAACCTCTCAGCATCGGTTCCAGCCGGTTCGCTAACAAAGGTTGATACTACGGCGCCTCCTGCTGCCGAGATCAATGGGCCGCTCAATCGTTCTGAGTCCGAAACGACGGCTCGAACGAACGGTCGAACGCCAGTGGCATTGCCACTTTCAGTACTCGATAACCCTCAGGGAATTTCGCAAACCAGTCCGACAGAAGAACGGATTGCTCAGCGTGCTCAGGCTCTTAAAGAGCAGCAGGCAATGGCTGAAGAGGCTGCACGAATTAAGTCGCTGTCGGAATCTGTGAGTGCGTTTGTAAAATCGCCCTCTAAACCGTCGATTGCCTTAACCTATCCTCAAGGTCGGTTATCCAGTGCCCAAGTCGTCTCTCAAGTGAACGACTATCTGACAAAGACCTGGAAAGAGCAGAACCTCACGCCGGCTCCATTGGCGAGCGAAGCTGAGTGGCATCGCCGAGTCTATCTGGATCTTGTCGGCCATATTCCCACGTCAGCAGAGACCGAGGCGTATCTTTCGGATCGTTCTCCCGGACGTCGAGAGCGGCTGGTGGACCGATTGCTGGACGATCCTGGATTTGCCCGACATCTGGCGACGACCTGGACGAATCTTCTCGTCGGTCGGCATGGACTGGAGACAGCCGATCGTCAGGCTTTACATGAATACCTGCGTGTCAGCTTTGCCGGACATCGCCCATGGAACCGCATCGTCGAGGAACTTGTGTCTGCCAGTGGACGTTCCCACGAAAATGGGGCGACGAATTTCCTGCTGGCCAACTTGAATCAAGACGCGTTGGCAGCCACTACCAGAACCGCTCGATTGTTTCTCGGGCAGAGCCTCGACTGCGTGCAGTGCCACCAGCATCCCTTTGACGATGCTCGTCAGGCGAGATTCTGGGAATTGAACAGCTTTTTCCGTCAGGCCAGCAGTCGTCCCGTTCTCGTGCTCGATCAGCAGACGGGAAAACGGGTGCAGGTTGCTCACGAGTTATATGATCTGCCTGTCGCTGGCCCGGTTTATTTTGAAACAACGAATCAGACATCGGTCGCTGCTTTTCCCCGCTGGGCAGGGCAAGAGGTTGATGATTCTGCCACAACGCGCCGGCGGGTGGAGTTAGGGCGTATTCTGGCTGAAGATCACGATCATCAATTGGCACGTGCTTTCGTGAATCACCAGTGGAGCCAGTTCTTCGGTCGAGGATTTACGACTCCAGTCGATGATATGGGGGTTCACCAGCCGCCAGTTCATCCTGAGTTACTTGAGTTGCTGACGCGCAGTTTCGTTCAGGAGAACTACAGCATTCGGGAACTCGTGCGTTGCCTGGTGAACTCGAGGCCTTACCAACTGGCCTCGATCGTGGATTTTGATTCTGCTCCGAAGTCCCTGCCGAATGCCACGGGAAGCGAGTCAGTGATCCGGGAGGATTACACGTCTTTTGAATTCATGCGTGCCAGGCCACTTTCCCCCGAGCAGATCTTTGATTCTTTTCTGATCATGAAAAGTCCTGTTCCTGGGCAGCAGCAGTTCTGGATGGAAGCTATTGAAAAACGTCAGGAATGGATCGCACCTTTTATTCAACAACTTCCCACTGAAGAGAATATCGAGACGAGTCTGTATGCTTCGCCATTACAGGAAGTCCTCACGCTGATGAATGGCGATCTAACTCAAGATCTGCTTACTGCCGCATCAGGGACGCTTCTTGCGGAAACTTTGAAGCGATATCCCAGAGATGTCGATCGCGCGAATGCTCTGACGATGGCCATTGTATCCCGCAAAGCGACTGAAACAGAATTGACCTTACTTCGAGCGGCTTTGTCGAAGGTCGCGGGTCAAGTCAAAAATGGCGAGAATGCCGAAATGCTGACCCTTGATCTCTGGCGTGATTTTGCCTGGGCTCTGCTGAATTCGTCTGAGTTTCGCATGAATCACTAGGCTCCTATCTGCCACATCCTCGCATGCAACTTATGACATCACTCTCCAAAGTCCGCGGTCTGTTCGTCACCGGAACTGACACTGATGTGGGCAAGACCTATGTCTCCTGCAGGATCATTGAGGCCCTGCTGAGTTCGGGACATAACGTGGGGGCTTACAAACCCGCCTGCTCTGGTGCGATGGTCACCAGTCAGGGGAGTTCCTCATTACCCCAGTGGCATGATGTCCATAAGTTGTGGAATGCCACTGGCCAGCGGTTTCCGAAATCACAAGTTTGTCCACAATGTTTTTTAGAGCCATTGGCACCTCCTTTAGCTGCTGCCCGGGAAGGTCGCACAGTTTCGGCTGAGCAACTGCGTTCTGGTGTCGACTGGTGGCTGGATCGAGTCGATCTGCTGCTTGTCGAAGGAGCGGGAGGAATCTTTGCCCCGATCTCTGAGCAGGATGTTGTCCTGGATCTCGCTGTCGATCTCGGCTTTCCCATGCTGATTGTCGCACGCCCGGGCCTCGGAACCATTAATCATACACTGCTGACAATTGCCGCCATTCGGCAACGGGGGTTACCAATTGCTGGCGTCGTGATGACTTCGGCATTGCCCTTTGCACAGCAATCGGTCATGGAGAATATCAAGGAAATCACAGACCGCTCCGGAGTACCCATTCTCGCTGTGATCGCACCTGATCAACCCTGGCCCGCCACGATCGATCCTGCAGCCTGCTTTTCTCACTCTCCAAACCTGAGGCATCAGGAACTAGAATTTGGCAAGTGAAAATTAGCGCTTTATTTGAGCCGAGTTTTTCCACGGTTGACTGTATTTCATGGCCGATTGGAATCGGCCCAGAATTGCGCTGGTGTACGCAGGGGAGTTTGACCAAACTGTGTATCCAGCTCTTTCAAAGAGGGCATCTGGCGAATCACTTCCAAGCCTGATTGAATCTTTTCCGGTGTGAAGATCAACCGATCGAGTTTCAGACTGGCTAAAGGTGTCAGATCTTCGACGGCAGTCTCTCCGATATGCAGACGCTTCAGAGAGGTGCTTTTTGCGAGTGGTGAAAGATCTTTGACTGGTGTTTTATGCAGTGTCAGGCTCACCAGAGGCAGCCCTGCCAGAGGTGCGATCTCGGAGACTTGTGTCTCATTGAGCCAGAGCATCTCCAAGGGGGACTTGGCGAGCGGAGTGATGTCCTTGACCTGCGTTCCCAGCAGGTTCAATTCTTTCAAGGGGAGACCTTCCAGCGGTTTGATATCGACCAGTGGAGCATAAGTGACCCACAAAGTGCTGATGGAAGAATTCGCCAGGGGAGAAAGATCCTTCACCTGACATTCCTCCAGATAAAGGGCCTTGAGAGGCAACTCTTTCAGTGGTGATAAATCCTGAATCAGGCTGTTTCGAATCCCTAAAGCGTCGAGTTTTGTTGAAGCCAGCGGTGACAGATCCACCAGATCGGCATTCTCGAATTCGGCTCGTACAATTGTCCCTTTTTCTTCCTCGGCACGCATGTTCTCCAGGCGCAGAAACGGATTTCGAGCCTTGAGTTCCCGCTGAAACTTCTGCAGGGGATCTTCGGGTTGCTCGGGTGCCAAAGGGGCTATCGCCACATCCTGTGAGGGAGGATCGGGCATGGTTTCATGATCGGCTGTGGTTGTCGAACTGCCACAACCGGGCTGGAGGATCACCAGGAACTGCAAAGTCAAAGCGAGCCAGGCGAGTCGAGCCGATGTTAAAGTCCTTGAATTTGAAGTGATTTCCACCATGCCGATTCGTTATCCCAGTTGTGGCCTTCATGTCGCACTTCGACAGAGAGCGGTCGTTTGTCTTGAATATAAGGTGTGAGGTCGATGTTCAACTCGACCCACTGATCTTTGCCAGAGATGATCCGCTCTTCAATCGAGCGTCCTTGAACCAGAATCACGAGTTTGAAATCGCGATCATTTTCGGCTCGAACCTTGCCGGTCAATGTGACGGGGCGGTCTCCAGTTCGAGTGATATAGGCGAACATACGGAACGGACGATTGGCTTCCGGGGGATGTGACCGGATGACGTCACTTTCGCCCGCGAATTGCTTCGCCCAATGAAGTCCGCCTTGAGAACTCGAGGCGACAAACTGGGGAGCCACCAGCTTGAGCAGGCGGCTGTAGTCCTCGCCTTGAGTGACAATTTCCTGAATCCCTTCCGGGAGTCTGGGAGGCTCTTTGGAATCCTGAAGCTTTTGCCGGATGCGAGTGACATCATCGGGAGTCCGGGCCAGAGTGATGGAATCGAAATAGGCAGCAGTTTCACCCGTCGTGGCAAATCCGAATCCTGTCAGGGAGAGACTGCCAAAATCACTGAAGAGATCTCGCGAGACCCATTGCCAGTTCCGAGGCAAAGACCAGTCGACTCGCAGTGGTGCTCCGGCAGATTGCTTGGCATCACCGGCATCATAGGTGTATCCATGTCGCATGCCGCGATCTTCCAGTGGTTTTCCACCAGTTCGAGCGACAGCCGGTCGGCCGCGTAAACGATCTAACGCCGCTTCGGCGATTTCATTCCCGAGGCGACCTTCATGGGCAAGCATGAGTCGGATGGTTTCGCGGGATTTTTTGTCGTCGTCGATTTTTCTCCAGGCAAACGTAATAAATCGGAATTCACCCAGTTTGGGATGTTCGCGTATGGGAATTTCCTGATTGTAAAGAGTTGGTCCACTGCGATCAGTGGGACGTATCTCCAGGCTGACCTGTCCTGAATAGGGAAGATCGGGACTGATTCGGGCCGTTCCTTCTCCTGATGTCAACAGCGATGCGAACTCCGCTTGTTCGTCAAAGACGGGAAGAATTCCCGGTTGGTGAGGAGTCGGAGCGAATCCACGAAAGTCAAATTCAGCCGCCTTGTCGTCAGTGAACAGCACGACTTCACATGAAGCTGTCTGGCCTGCCAGGGCGGGTATCGGGAACATGACAGGCTGTGGATCAATGGGCCCTTCACGCTTGGGCAAGGTCGCCAGGCCAACCCCTTCTCCGTTCAAGCGAACTGCACAATAGATGGGGGCCTGTGTCTCAGCTTCTCGCGCTGCATGAATGACAATCCATCGATCGGTCGATTTAAGCTGAAGCCGCCGTGTAAGGAGCAGGGCGTCACCACCGAGCCGGGCCATACTGCGAAAGCGTGGTTCTTTTGTATTCCAATTCTCGAGTTGATTTCGCACCGTCACGGGAGCTGTTACCCGGCCCGTTTGATTCCATCCCGTCAGATTCCATCCCGACCAGCCGGAGATCAGTTGATAGGACGCTGCCGAAGTCATTTCACCAGCCGCCGTGGCATTCAGCCTCAGTTGGGGCTCCATCCAGTTTGTGAAGTCTCGCAGATCGAGAGGATCGGCTCCAAGTGAGGAAGAGTTGGCCTGCATGTCAGTTCCCAGAACTAACTGGCGGGGAACACCGGCTGATGTGGGTATCGAAATCCAATCGGTCGAGATGGCAGGCTCAGCACCCGACTTTTCCCCACTTTCAAACAACGTGGATACGACTTCACCCGCATGCACACGAATTGTCGCGCTGGCACAGCCTCGCTTCTGCGCTGCAGGGTCAAATCCCCATGACGTGCGTATGCTCTCGACGAAATCGGGAATCTGAAAAGTGATCTGACTGGTGCCGAAGACTCCCCACCCATTCTGGCTGTGATTGTCACCTGCCGTCAGGCGAGTTCCATTGACACTGCTGTTCCAACTTGGTGGCCAGCTTTTGCCAAAGGCTGGTGAGTAGACAATCTCTGCAGGGTAAAACCAGCTCAAGGGTGGTTCAGTCACAATCCACGTCTGCCAACTGATAATCTGCGGAAATCGCATCCATAAGGGATCCAGCGCCCATGCCGGTTGGATCAACTGATACCAGTCAGCTTGTCGATTGCGGTCGCCATAATGGCGTCCCTGTAAGCGCTGTGTCGATGTGGTTAACAGGCTGCCATCCGTCGTCTCCAGACGAATCCAGCGTCCTTTACCATTGGGCGTTAATGCCGCTGCGGTTTCAAAAAACCTCTGCCATTCGTCATCCAGAGGAAGATGAATCTCCGCCAGGTCTGACAGGGGAATTTCTTTGAGACCGGTTGCCGCCAGCAGATTGACCGTCGAGTTACTCCAGCGGCATGTTCGAAAACTGATGCGGCCGCCATTTCTCAACCAGACGGTTCCGGGCTGGTAAGTTTCTCCCGCCATGGCCTCCCACACGATTCGCCGTACGTGATTGGCTTGAACGCGGATGGTCTGTTGGTGCCGAGCCTCAGGGGGATAAGCTGGTGCCAGTGGACGCACCAGAAAATCGGCGGGCATCGTTTCGAAGGGATCTTCCAGCCCGTTCGACCAGCCCAGGACTTCGCCAGCCAGTCGATCACCTCCCGACAGTTCGACGCGAATGCCTCGACGAGCCGCGGGGGGAACTGGTGATCGCCATAAACTGACGACAGGATTGGAAGGCTCGAAGAGTCGTAGATCTCCCAGCCTTGGTTCAGCCGCTGGATCATTCCAGTCCCTGAGTTGAGCAGGTCGCGAGGTACTGCCATCGCTCCAGCGAGCCGTAAACTCGGCTTCTGCCGCCCACAATGAGGCTGCATGACTCCAGATCAGAATGCATAAAGTCAGCGGGAAAAGTCGTAGATCGAAACTCATGCGTCGTTAGCTCAGCGTATCGAAGCGGTCGTTTTCTGTTCAATGATCGATGATGTGGAATCGTCAATCATTCGGCAGGCCATCGAGGGATGCAAGTCTGATGAAATCCTTGATTTCACTGACTTTGATCGTCCTCAGTAATCGCCGGCAGTGCCAGTCAGAAATCGCTGGTTCGCAGAATTCGAAGAAGTTCTGTGGCAAACCGGGCATTCAGAAAAATCATTGACCTGTAGCATCTGGCCTGGAATAGCACCGTGCATGGTCTTGGGAAAGCACACAGGTGAAGCGATGTGAGGTTCACAATATCTGCCGGGATCAACTCGAAACTTGCTACCGATAGAGTTGAGAGCGCCAGGAAACAGACGCAGCCGATTCCGATCGCGAGCGTGGCGTACTGTCACTCGCCAGAAGTGAAACTTCCTCGTGGGAACGGGGTGGCAAGTGAGCCAGTCGTGGGCGGAACATGACGATCAGCATCACGGGGAGATACCACAGGATGTAAACCCCTCCCTCATGGGGATACCAGAATTGCGTGGCGACAATAATCGCAGCCGAGTGGGCCATCAGATGTTCGAGATTTTTGCGCAAGGGCCAGAATGTGATCACCGTCAGCATGATCATGAATGCTGCGAAGACAGGGATACGATAGGCCTGGTCATACTGACTCCAGAATCCTTTGCCAGTTCCTGAATCAAATTTCAGGACAGACCAGTCAATGGAACCGACAATCTGCCGGGTGAGAGAATGCGAATCGGCCGCAGTCATCATCAGGCAAAGTAACATCACGCAGGCCACCGCACCCAGGGCAATCGAGAATCTCCCGGCTCCGCGCTTCCAGTAAAAGGCAATCCAGACCGGCAGCAAAAAGATCGCAAAGAAGAGTGAACCACAGGCCAGCCCCAGGAGAACTCCCGCGACACTGGGAGTTTTGTAGCTGGCAAAGGCCCAGACAATGAGAGCTGCCGGGAGCAGATGAGTGACTTTATTGACGTCGAAAGCAGTCACAGGCAGAAGCAGATAGAGCGTGGCCATGGCCAGGCCGAGGCGGGTATCGGAGAAATGCCAGCGACCAACAGCGATGAGTCCCAGGCATGTCGCCAGATGTGCCAGAATGGCCAGGACTCGAGTGGTCCAGATCGTGACGCCACCGGTCATCTGCACAATCGGAGTGGCGAGGAGCATGCTGGCAGGCCCTGATTCGACAGGTTTATCCTCACGATCCTGCTCAGCAAGCTCGGTTTTTGCTGCCTGGGCCTGACTGTCGGACTCCGACAAGTTTTCTGCCGTTGTGCGAGTGCCTGGCTTGATATTGGCAGTCGAAATCTGATGGGAAGAATGGCCAGGAGATAAATCGTTATTTAATGAAGCGAGGCTGGTGGAACCTGCCGTGCCCGTGCCATCCTGCCGCTTTAACAGGCCATCAGCGCGATGGGCAGTTTCAATCACCGCTGCGTGAGGCTCGAGCGTCATCACCTTTGTGGCTTGAAAGGCAAGTGCCGACACACACAGGAATGCCATGCCGGAGACATTCAGATTCTGTTCAAGACGCGGACGGCGTGTAAAGAACCCATCCGCTAAAAGCCTAACTAACAGAATTCCCGTCACCAGAAAGAGCCACGCGTAACCAAAGGCGACCGTCGCTTCCGAATATCTGGCCAGAAGCAGGCCAGGTGCCAACAAAAGCAGCAGTGCGAGATCAAAATTTCTCAACGACCAGATGCGGTCGAATTTGAAGAAGACAGCAATGATGAGCAGCAGCGACAAGTAAAACCATGTCGGCTCATTGACATCGTAGCCACGGAGAATCGCTTCCATCCCAGCTCTCCTCGAGGGCAATTGTGCCCGCGTGTGAGATAAGGGTTGCCCACGGAGACTTCAGCACAATCCTTTCCTGTATCGATCAACGCTGGAAATCGCTCTGCAGAACCACTTGATCAGCGACACTGACAGATTCGTTTTCTTTGGGTCATCGCGACAGGATTACTGAAATCAGCAAAGGCGACAGCCATCATTGGCTGTATTCCGAACCCACTCGAAATGAATGAGGGTCAAGCTCCCCAGCCAACCTCATTCACACCGAACCCCTAGTAGAATACGGTTCTCGGAAAGAACCGCAACACCAGACTGATGAAATTGGGACGCTATTTTCATGCCAAATCGCTCAGAATGTGTAGAATTGACAATCCTTGGGGTTGCTAGGCATCGAATTCACAGGTGAGCTGAGTACATCCTGAATTGGGCGCAGTGTAGACTCGCCACTTGTATTGATTAAGCGAAGTCGGCCCGAGGATTCACCGCATGCTGCCACCAACCCACCGCATGGTGTTGAAATTTCCCCACAGGTGGATTGAAGTCCTGGCTCGAATTGGGAATTGGGAAAAGTCCAGCCACGGCTATTTCGTGCCACCGGCTGCCTGGCTGGCGGTCCATCCCGCGACAGCCTTGGATTGTTCAGCGATTTCTACGGCGGAGATCTCCACGGGAAGTTCTGCGAACTGGTCACAAGGAACAGTTCTGTTGCAATCGTGGATGGCAGCCTTGATCAAGGCGAATAGCCATCAACTTTCAGGCCAGCCAGAGATTCCGCAGCCTATGGTGGAAGTCCAGGGAGTCGAATGTGATGACTGGGCGTTGTCGGCAATCTGCCCTGCGGAATACTGGCCTGCGTTAACCCATGAAATGCAGCAGAAAGAAAATCCTCTCCGGCCTCAAGATCGATACGCCTTGAGGCAATCAATTCGAGATTTCCTCAGGATTGCAGTGCCGCCCGAGTCCCCTCAAGTTCAGCGAGTGGCTCTGTCTGCCGGGTGGCTGGAAATCCTGGGATTGAGTGAAGAAAGTCACCAGGAAAGCCAGAGTATCGAAGGCCTGGGGAAACCTCCTCATGGCGACTACTGGCATGCGATTCATCACCGTCGGGAACCCGACCCGGGCAATGCCAGTTACTGGTTCCGCCGCATGTCGAAGCACCCGCTCCTGCAGGAGCTTGAACGGTTACTTTCCGTGGCCAATGCAGCATTTCCCGGAAGGAGTTCTCACACGCCAGCCAGTTCCTGGAATCAGGCGACTCTCCTGCACCGCTGGGAAGAGTTTGCCGAGGACGATTTGCCAGAACAGCGATATGGCCGGTTGCTTCAATGGCTGGAAATGTCCGCTCTGATCGCAGCCAATACGACCTCAACGCAGGTTCCTTGACGAACCGCCTTTTCCTGAGACCTCTTCTCGAGTGAGAAGTTTTCGAGGCTCAAGACATCAGAGCGCCAGCGAAGCTTCGGGGCAAGTCATTCGAAAACGAAACAGCTCCCGAACTCTTGTTTTCCAGTCCGGGAGCTGTCATCTCTGGCAGGCGACGGGTCTCTTAAAGCCCACCGTATTTGTATCGTTAGACGATTCAGAGAGTGCTTGAGGGCGAACGACTATTCATCGTCGTCCTCTTCCTCCTCCTCCTCTTCGTCGTCTTCTTCGTCATCTTCCAGTTCGAGTTCTTCTTCGTCTTCGAGTTCCAGTTCTTCCAGAGCAGCGGCCTGTTCCGGATCATCGGAAATCGCCAGTGCGCCTGAAGCCACCGGAGCACCATCCCCAATCAGTTCCTTCACTGGCTGGATGAAATAGAGCTTTTTGGACTTCTGGCGAAGTGCTTCCAGACGTTCTTCAGCCTCAGCGTACTGATCGTAAGGGAAGCGGGCCTCTTCCTTCATGCTGCCATTAAAGACCACCCACAATAATCGCTTGCGGGCCTGGACTTTTTCCTTGACCTTCCGCACCCGAGGAGTAGCGGCTGCCTTTTTGGTCGCTCGCTTTTTGGGTGCTGCGGTTTCGTCTACCCCTCGTGCTTCGGCGGCTTCCGCCATCCGACGCTGATCCAAACGACGCCCGGCCATTGAGTATCACTCCCGAGTTTTCAAAACGATGAAGCCACACGAATCACTCGACGAGTCATCGCGTAGCCAAGAATCACAGATCGTAATGATTTCCTCCGTTTGAATCCATCGTGACAGTCAATCTTCCCTGGTTGTGTACGAAAGATCACACCTGGGAATTCTTCACTCTGGGGGATTTAGGTGGAATTCATGGCTGGTAACAAATACTCCCAACATTCCAGCTCTACCGAAAGCTCTTTTGCCTCAACCTGTCTGCCAGTCCGGCTCGATTTCACGAAGTGAGTATTCCGGCTGAGGAGGCGCAGTCATGTCTGAAATGAACATCAAGCGAAGTTCAATATCGTTCCCCCATTCTGAAAAAACGCGATCCATGCATGGGCACGTCGGCTTCGTGATGCTCCTCGCAGGGTTGATGGTCGGATTCGATGGAACATCATCGGCAGAGGCCGGGATCTGGCCCTGGTCGCGGAAAAAGGAAGAAGTCTCGACGCCCAAAGATCATCCCCAGGCTCCACCTCCTGACGCGGGGAGCTTGAATGCAGGTATTCGCAATCTCCTTCTGGATGCCCATGCGGCTCATCAGAAAGGCGATCTCTCGACGGCCTTAAGGCTGGCTCAAAGAGCTGAAAAGCTCGCCAAAGCCTCACAACAAGTCGCAGGGAAACCCAATGAACTGGAGGGAACTGCCTCCCGTTTCGTCGTGGAAATCACTCGCCAACTGGAAGAAAAAAACAAGTCGCTGGCAGTGCAGGAAGCTTCGAAGTCGCCTCAGGTCGCAGCCACTTCCAAAACTTTTCAGGAAGCAGCAAAGTCCAATACAGGGAAAACTACGACTGAGCCTGCTGCCGATGCAGTTCCCGCCAGGACCAATGAGTTGCCTCGTGAAACTCAAGTCGCATCAGCGAAAGGGAGCGAAAACACTGCAGTCAAAACACCGGCTGAGCCAACTCATCAGATTGATGCCGATCAGGGATTGCGAACAGGAAATCTGTTGTTGCAATCGACCGCTCCTGTGATGGAGTCCATCGCCAGTTCTTCCGCAAGTTCGAAGACAATGGTCACTCGGTCTCAGCCAGAGAATTTCCCGGCGAAAGTAGATCAGCCAGCCACCGATCTCCCTGATTGGGCACAGGATGTTCAACCTGTCCAAGGCAAAGGTGAACAACTTGCCGAGACTTCCATAGCCGCGGAAGTGAAGACAGCACCTCCGGTAGAAAATGTGATGTCTCAGAATCAGAACTCTGCGGTGACTTTGAAGAGTTCCCCAATCGAAGCGCCATTGTCCACCCCATCTCACTCCGCGGACGCCCGGGACGAACAGTCTCCGCAGGTTGCGACCGTATTGGAGAAAGCCCGCACGAAGCCAGCTCAAAAAGATTTATCGACAGCCCACGAACTACCCGCATGGGCCGTAGCTGCAGAGTCTGTCGAAGAGCCGGAAGCTCGTGTTTCCGTCGATTTTGGAACATCCATGGTTGATCAGGAAGCGGCTGCTGGTGCCAGCTCAAAAAACATCACTCGCTCTGGTCCAGTAACGCCTCAGGTTCAAGCCGAAGTGGTGAGCTTGCGAGAAGTGGTCGGCGAAGCACAATTGCCCGGCTGGCGTGAGATCACTCCGATGGACATTCACCAGCCGGCTCGACTGGATCCTTTATTGCGTATGCAGGTCGAAATGGCGGCAGCCGCCACTCGAGATTTACGACAGAGAATTCTGGATGCTCCCCGCTTGATCAGCAGTGAATCCAGGCAACTTGATCACGCTGCCGAAGGCACGATTACCCTCGCATCGAATTCGCGGCAGGTCACGCCGACGGCAATTCCTTCAAGCCATGAGGTCTCGGGAAGTTCAAATGCGGGTGATCAGTATGCCGCCTTGCGTCCAGAGGGAGATCGTGCAGCTCGATCTCCACTGAGCGTTGTCGCTGTTGCGGCCAGCACGGCAGATCTGACGAGCCCCACCGCTGTCAACACACAGCCTTTGGTCGAGCCAGGATTCACTTCATCGAGAGCAAATCGGACCTGGGCATCGCAGGTTGTGGTGCATACCCACGAACAGTCAAACAGGGAAAAGCCAGGTTTTGTGGCGGAGTCAACCACTCAAACAGAATCGAGCCAGACTCGACTGGTGGAGACTGCCATTCATTGGATGAGAAGCCACCCCGTGAGACACCGCTGGATGATGGCAGCGGTTGCTTTGAGCGTTTTCTCACTCTTGTGGTGGTACGGCGGACGCCAGTTGCCGAGCTCTCGCTCGGTTTGAGATCTGCTCTTGTGCCCGTGCTGTGGCCTGGGCGGCTCGATACGCTTCCTGCATGAGTTGACTGAAACGTTCAGCAAAAGGGACGGCGTGCAATCGAATTGGCTCTGCAGCCGATCGTGACCGGATGACAATATCGCTGGATCGATAAAACGACTGAAAGCTCGCAGGATCGACCTGGATTTCAGTGACTTCACTCCAGGGGATTTGCGTCACGATGTGCCGTGTGAGTATGGTTTCAATGACCACGCCCGAGGTTGTGACCACATAGCGAACTCCCTGCACTTTGAGCCATACATACGCGATGATGGCAATGGGCCAGGTCGGCGGTATCCACACCAGATACGACAGCCGGACTCTGGGTGTCATGTGAGGCAGGCTCTCGTACAACTTTCCCAGGCATTTCCCAGTGGTTGTGCAGGCGATGGAAGGATAGACCGCCTCCAGTCGCTCTTCGTCATCTGTGGAAAAATTGGAAGTTGGGGAGTTCATCAGACACTTGAGTGACAAAAGGTAAAGTGCATAGATCTCGTCACGAAACTGATTCCACATCGAGTCTCCCGAAATCCTGCCCATCGGGCAAGCCTGCCGGGAGGAAACGGGATCATTGTTTCGATGGCATTCGTTTCGCAGAGAGAGTCAGTGACGTCCGCGAGGAGGCTCGGCAATGACCAGTTTCTGGGCGCTGATCCGGCCCAGGCGGGCCACCAGGGTCCTGGCTAAATAAGTTGAAGGAATCGTCTCAGGTGGTCTTGAATCTGCAGGTTGGATTGAAGCTTGGGGATGCACAAAAGAAGCCAGTTGAAACGTCTTGAGTTCGGCAGAGTCGGGGCGATCCAGCAGTGCAAAAGTCTCCGTCAACCGCCGCGAGATGCTTGCCAGAAAACTGTGAAGTTCTGGCTCGTTAAGGTCATGACGCAGCAGTGATGTCTCATGCGGATTTCTATGACGTGTCAAGCGAGACAATGTCCCGCCTTGAGCGCGATACAGACAGGGTTCAGCATACGCGCGGCGAAGCTGATTCATTTCATTAAACTGCACCATCCACGATTGATCCCAATAAATCGAGAGGCAGTCGTTAGCCCGCGTTCCGATGAGAATTTCGTCAACGCTCTGAAGTCGAGCGGGTGCCGGATCTTCCAGATCATCGCTGTGCTGGCCATTGGCCGGGTGATCTGGTCGAATGCGTTTCCAGAGTGCGCGTGATGTCAGAGCAATCGCTTCAGAGAAAAGATCGTCGTGATCTGCTTCCTGCCGGGCCATGAATTGCTGACTCGTCACCAGTGAGACAATCTGTCGCCGTTGTGCCACGGAGCCAACACAGACGTTTGACTCAGGCTATACGTTGAGGGAGCAGTCCGGCAACGTTGTGTGTCACAGGCTGATCCTTAGAGAAAATTTTATCGTCGTTCGACCGAAGCAGGTTCTTGACTTGCCACCTGCTTCGCTTTCCATTTCTCGAAGCGATTCCACCCCTTATCAAGGAAGGCGGTTAACTCGCCATCGTTACGTTCCAATCCCTTGTAGACCGCCAGGGCTTCCCGACCGTCAGGTGACATGATGGCAATGACTGGAGAGCTCAGATCCCCGAATAAGCTCAGCTGAAGTTCAATGTTTTGATCCGACAGTTGCTTTGCGTACGTCTGGTCAGCAATGACTGGTACATGGTAGAAGAAAAGCTGCGAAAGTACAAACTTCTGAAGACGGGTAGAATTGGCATTCTGACCCATCTTTACTTCCATCAATCGGCTGTTCACGTCGTTAATGTTCGTGAAATGATAGAACAATGGCCTCTGCGAGCGATTCGCAAGTTGGACGGCAAGATTTGAATCCAACGCAAAATTCAAACCATTCGTTTCTCGTACTGGTCCCAATTCGCCAAGATCGCTGCTACCTCGGGACTCAAGATTCCCTTGCGATGGAAACAAGTTTTCGCTGTGCGACACGCTGGTGGTCTGTTTACCACTTGCCACCTGCTTCGCTTTCCATTTCTCGAAGCGATTCCACCCCTTATCAAGAAACGCAGCAAACTCACCCTCTTTACGTTCAAGCCCCTTATAGACTGCCAGAATTGTTTTTCCATCCGGCGAAACGACTGCATACGATGGCAGCGAAACATCGCCAAACCACTTCACCTGGAGATCGATGTTGCGATCACGCAGGCTCTCGGCGTAATCCGCATCGGTGATGTGTGGTACGCGATCAGCAAACAATTGCGTCGCTAGAAATCGCTCCAGTCGGGAATGATTATCCGGGAGCTTCATCTTCTGCTCCATCAATCGGCAATTCACACAATTGACCCCGGTAAAGTCAAAGAACAACGGCTGCTGCTTCGATTTCGCCAGTGTGAGTGCACGGTTCACATCGAGGGCAAACGGGATTCCATCATGCACCATCACCGGGCCGAGTTCCTCAGTCTCTTTGAAGCCTTGCTTCAATTGAGGCGGTGCAAAGGCCAGGATCTGCGGCATCAACGCACCCCCCGATTTTTCCGGGGTCAGCACGCCCACCATCAGGAAGAGCGAAAGCCCCAGAAATGTTGTCCCGGCCAGGGCCTGCAAAGGAGAAATTCGATCCTGTGGCTGATCATGCGACAGATGGAAAACTCCCAGCAGATACAGTCCCGCAGTGATGGCCAGTACACTCCAGGCCACCATCACAAAGGCAAAATCAAACAGCATCGGCTGTGGATTCAGTGACAGATCAGCGACGCTGAAGAACTTGATTGCCGCCCCGATTTCCACAAACCCTAGCACCACTTTCAAGGTAAAGAGCCAGCCGCCACTCTTGGGAAGCTTCCGCAGCATGCTCGGAAAGAGTGCCAGTAGAAAGAACGGCATCGCAAAAGCCGTCGAAAAGGCCAGCATCCCCAGAATAGGCCAGAAAACATTCCCTTGAGACGCCGCCACGAGAATCGTTCCTGCCACGGGGAAGGTGCAGGTGAACGATGTCAGCGTGAAGGTCAACGCCATGAAGATCACACCCAGATACCCGCCTGCCGCTTCCTGATTGGCCGTGTAAGTCAGCAGCCACGATGGCGGCTGAATTTCAAACAACCCCAGCATGCTGAGACCAAAAGCCACAAAGATGGCACCGATGGCAAAATTCATCCATGGGTTATTGGCTAGTTGTGTCAGAAATGTGGCACCAAAGATCAAAGAAAGGCCAACCCCAAGTAGCGTAAAGGTGCCAATAATCGCCAGGCAATAAACCACGGCTAACCCAACCGATTTGCCATGCCCTTGCTTGAGGAAAAATCCGACGGTGATCGGGACCATCGGGAACGCGCAAGGAGTCAGCAAAGCCAGCTGTCCCGCCAGAAATGCGGTCAACAGGTAGCCGAATGTCCCTGCGGCGGCAGATGTTTCTTCCTGAGTATCGCCATCATCCTCCCAGAACGTGACACCAGTCAGAGCATCTGCCTGACTCATGCTGGTTTCTGTGGTCGCCGTTGTGGATTTATTAGTGAATTCGCCAGTGGATTCTTCTGGAGGAACGGGTGCTTTCGTAGTTCCTGTTCCGGCGGGAGTGCCACGTTCTTGAGGCAAGGCTTCTACACCAGCGCGAGAATGCTCCTGCATCCCCAGAGCCAGTTTGAACTTCGGCATGGGGACACACGAGCCCTGAGTACAGGCCTGGGAATGCACGATCGCCTTCAAGCCATACGCTCCGGGGGTTTGCCCTGCGTTGACCACAAAAGGTTTCGTCCAGGTGACACGATCGTGATAAACCTCCAGTGGCCCACCGGCTCCCGGTTCGACTTCGTGTGGATGATCTGCCACAAATGGGCCTGCTTCGGAAAGGCCATTCAATTGTTCGAAATCAACAACTGTGGCCGAGCCGCCAAATCCGTCGGGTTGCGTCATGGAGAAGGTATGGTATTTCGGATCGATCTTCGCGGTGAGGACAAGTTCAACCTTTTCGCCCGGCTTGGCATTTTCGGGAGTCAACTGAGCAGTGAACTCGATCGGCTGAGGCTTGACGCCACGCTTGAGTCGCTCGGTCACTTGAAAGGGAAGCATGCTCCCTGCGGCGGGCTGCTCGATTGAAGCTGTGGTGGTCGCCTTGGCCGGCATGCGCTCCGGGATGTTTCCTTCGAGCTTAGCCGAGAATTTGATGGCTGGAATAATCGGCAGGCATTGCCCACCTTCTCCGGCGCTGCAGTATTGTCCTTCGAGCCCACCGCTGATAACCAGGTTTTTGAGATCGACAGTCGGGGCAATATTCAGCACCTGGGTCCATGTCGCTGAATCGTGAAGTTTGAAAAGATCGACACCAAAGAGCGGTTCAAAGACCTTTTGTGGTGGTTTCGCAGAGACAAATGCACCTGCCGCAGTGACCCCTTCGGGAAGCTTGGTACGAATCTGGGTGCGACCCTCAAACTTGCCCTGCACATCATAAATATAATGACCTTCCGGCAGCACGACGGTCACACTGAGTTGTGCCTGGAACTGTTGAGCCTGGAGTCCGCTCGCTTGCTCTGGAAGCAGTGTCAATTGAGCTGATACGACCGGCTTGGCGGCAGCCCCACCCAAGAGCGAGTCACCTGCCGAATCGCCAAACAGATCATCAAACTGAGCCTGTGCTGCGATCGGGAAAACCAGCACCGCGAGCACCACGGCAGACAATTGCCAAAGGCTCTGCCAGAGCCCATGGCTGATGTCATGGCGGTCCTTGACGACACCTGATCGATGGGCATCCTGGCGATCATTATCAGAGTGTTTGGAATTATCAGGGTGCATTGAATTGCAGTGATCAATCTGGGCAGGCTGGAATGTTGCGGCAAAAGGCATATTCAGAATCCGCTCTGCAATGGGGGGAAGTCAGCAGCGATTATGTGTCAGTTGGGGCAGGTTGAAAAATGACGGTCTGCACCCGGTTAGATCTCTGTTTGAAAATCCGGGAACAGACTTTTCAATATTTCCTTAAGTTTAGCGTAAACCTTACAAAAAATTGGTTCAACCCTTGGGTTTCTGACAAGTTCTCTCACAAACAATGCATGAGTTGTGCCAATTGATCCCATCCGCATGTGCAGCCGGTTCTTTTGAACTCAACCAGAATCGAACTTTTGAAGAAGATCGTGTTTCGCATGTCGATAGAACTTGTCAGCACTCCTTCAGCGCGCTACCATTTTCGCAGCCTGCAAAGGTTTGTGCATCCCCTGCGGTGTGCGTGATGAGCCGAATGCGTTGACCCTACAATCATTGTTTCGGATGTCGGATCCGTCTGGCCGCGTGTATATCCGATGCTGCGAATGCAGCCTCTCGGCTCACACAACCCGGGCGTTCGGCATCCACCTGAACATTAAGGGTTCAGATAACCATCAGTGCTCACACGGCTCGCGCGGAGGTTGCACTTTTTTGTTTGCGGGGCGGCCTCTGAGTCAACGTTGATTGGAGTGTACATAATCCAATGGCTCTCAACCGGCTGCCCCTGGTTGAGTTTGCGGGTCTGCCTCGGGCAAGTCTTCGTAGGGTGGATGCCAATCCACCAATTCAGTTTCTCTCCAACACCTGGTACTCACTTCACCTCTGACGTGAAGCCTCACCATAGACTCTTCCACTCACCATGCCATAATGGCGGGGGAACAAGTCTTTCCCATGTCAGGTGATCCATGTCTCTCTTTGCCAGTATTGAGGCGTCGCATCTTGAGGATGCCAAGCCACTCGCTGCCCGGATGCGTCCACGGAACCTTAACGAGTTCATCGGACAGTCACACGTTCTGGGCGAAGGGACGCTCCTCAGACGTATGTTGATTGCCGATCGCATTCAATCTGTCGTCTTCTATGGCCCGCCCGGCGTCGGAAAGACAACTCTTGCAGAACTCATTGCCAAAAGCTCAAAGCGCCGATTCATCGCACTCAATGCCGCTGCCACCGGAGTCAAGGAATTGCGCGAAGCCCTTGATGAATCCCGCGAGCGACTCAAATCGAGCGGCACAAAAACACTGCTCTTTGTCGATGAACTACATCATTTCAACAAGCAGCAGCAGAATGTGTTGTTGCCCGATGTCGAACAGGGAGTTGTCTCCTTAGTGGCAGCCACGACGGCCAATCCCTTCTTCGCGCTGATTGCACCGCTTCTCAGCCGGAGCCAGATCTTTGAATTGAAGCCGCTCTCTGTGGAAGAAATCAAAGCGGTTCTCCGTCAGGCCTTATCCGATGAGACACGCGGTTACGGCCAGAAAAACCTGAAGGTTCCCGAAGACGTCCTTGATTTCCTCGCGGCGAGCAGCGATGGCGACGCGCGCAGGGCGCTTTTAGCTCTTGAAATTGCTGTCGAATCGTTAGATTCCCGCGTTCTGGAACTCACCCTCGAAATCGCACAGGAATCGCTGCAAAAGAAGGCCATTCGCTACGACAAAAGTGGTGATGATCACTACGACGTCATCAGTGCCTTTATCAAAAGTATGCGTGGCAGTGATGCCGATGCCACGATCTACTGGCTGGCCCGCATGTTGGAAGCAGGAGAAGAGCCTCGGTTTATCGCCCGCCGGATTGTGATTGCCGCTAGTGAAGATGTCGGCATGGCCGATCCTCAGGCACTGGTTGTCGCGATGGCGGCCGCTCAGGCCCTCGAAATGATCGGCATGCCAGAAGGCCGAATTCCTCTAGCGCAAGCGGCTGTCTACGTGGCCACGGCTCCAAAATCCAACGCTTCTTACAAAGCGATCAACCAGGCACTGAGCGACATTCAGAAACAATACATTCTGCCAGTCCCAAATCATTTGCGGGATGGCCACTATCCCGGTGCCAAACGCCTGGGCCATGGCGAAGGTTACCAGTATCCTCACGATGCCCCAGACGGTTGGGTCAGGCAGGATTACCTGACAGAGCCCCGCAGCTATTACACACCCACCGGACGCGGCTATGAGGCGGTCGTACAGCAGCGACTCATCCAGCGAAATGAGTAAGGTCGTTCTCCATTCTAAAAAATATGGAGTGGGCTGGATCAAGACGTCCAGGTCGTGGCGGGCTTTGTGCAAAGAGCAGTCGTATATCATCAATTCGACTTGCTGAATCTTCATGCGTCTGAAGTCTTTCGACTGGCACGGAATCCATGAACTCGACAAGATTCCTGAAGCAGGTCTTCACTTTTTGCTCGAATTGTGGCCTGTTTCAATTGCGGCTTTAGAAACCCACAGGTTCCCACCATCTGTAACGGCCTTGATACTTCCCACCAGATTCTCTGCCAGAGGTCTTCTCGATGAACGTCGTTGATCGTCGTCAGTTTCTTGGCCTGACACTCAGTGCGGCAGCCTTCAGTGCCGCCTCAAGTTTACTTCCATTTGGCAACCGCTATGCCCACGGCAAGGTTCTCGGTGCGGACGGGATGCCTGTCTCACCGCAGGTCGAGGGGCCGGAAACGATGTTCCTGACGTGGCCAGGCGATCCCACGACGACCATCTGTATCCAGTGGATCGACGAAGATCATGGAAACGAACTCGAAATCGCTTATTCCCCATGGGAAACGGACGATTGGAAGGTTGTCCAAGTGACTTCCAAACCGTTCCCGATGACGAAAGATAAAGTCTATCGTGCCAGCATTTCGTCACTTCGACCAGGAACCGAGTATCGCTTTCGTATGGGGGCCGATGCTCCCACGTTCCGCTTTCGAACCATGCCCAGAAAGCTGACTGATACCTTTCATTTTGTCTCAGGTGGTGATGCCGGTACAGGCAGCCATGCGATCGGAACCAATCAACTTGCAGCCCGGCAGGAACCTTACTTTGCTCTCATTGCCGGCGATCTCGCTTACGACAACGGCAAATCGCCGAAAACATTTATTAAGTTTCTGAAAAACTACCGAGCCCACATGGTTGACCCACAGGGCCGGCTCATTCCGCTGCTGGCCTGTCCAGGAAACCATGAGGTCGATGGTGCTTATAAACAGCCCCGCGAAAAGGCAGGTTCCTACCTCTCAGTCTTCGACTGTTTTTATCCAGATACGACCTACGGTGTCTACGATATCGGCGATGACTTCAGCCTCGTATTGCTCGATACCGATCATATTTCGCCCATCGAGGGGGAACAGACGTCATGGCTCGAAAAAACGCTGGCCGCACGACAAGACAAAAAACATCTCTTCGTGGCCAATCATGTCCCCGCTTATCCATCGTATCGAGCTGCCAATATCGACAGCAATAAGCCGGGAACGGGAGCCGCCCAGCGAAAATTCTGGTGCCCTCTGTTTGAACGTTACAACGTCGATGTCGTACTGGAACATCATGACCATCTTTTCAAACGGTCACATCCGTTAACTGATGGCCGAAAAGATAAATACGGCGTGCCTTACCTAGGTGATGGTTCCTGGGGGATGTTGCGGCCCCTCAAAGACCCCGAGTTGCGGCCCTACCTCGCCAAAGTCAGTTCGTCATACCACATGACGGCCCATCATCTCGAAGGAGACGAACGGTTTCATATCGCACTTGAAGTGAATGGCCGGATTGCCGATGTCTGCATGACCCGAAATAAACGTGCTGCCCGAAGAGGATGATCTTCAACGATTGGTCATCGCGACGCGATTTATGGAGTCTCGAGAGTTGACTCTGGTCGTTTGTGAATGGTCATGAGAATGGCGGAGAAGGGGCCGCGTTCTGCATATTGCTGGGTCTTCACCTCGAAGAATACAGGTAAAAGTTGAGCCCATTCCCTCACAGCCTCAGTTTCCGCTGCCCCTGCCGGATGACCGGGATAGAGCATAACAGTCAGCAGGCCGGTCGCAGAAAGCAGCATCAAGGCCTGTCCGAGTGCCGCGATTGTCTCCGTCGCCGTGGTGGTGATGGACTTATCACCTCCGGGAAGATAGCCCAGATTCAACATGACAGCGGCCAACTTTCCATGATACTTTTCGGGGATGACGGCGTTCATCTGGCTGTGCGAAACCTGATGCAATTGCACCCAGGTCAGCCCCGCTTGAGACCGCCGGTATTCGCTGGCAGCGATCGCCTGTTCTTGAATATCGAATGCCCACACGAACCCCGAAGGGCCAACAGTTCTGGCAAGAAATTCCATGTCATGGCCATTCCCCACCGTCGCGTCGATTGCGAAATCTCCGGGCTGAAGATGCTGCCGGAGCAGTTCATGGGCAAGAGTGGTTAGCGGCACGGGTCGCATGACAATCTTTCGGACGGATTGCTGATTTGATGACAAGAGAAAGCCAGCCGAGCCATCGACGCGATGACTCAGGAGTTCTCAGGCTGCTCGAATGATAGACTGAAGGCACTGTCGCTTCCTGACAGTGAACTCAGGTCTTCCGGAATTTTTTGACGATGGCCACTCATAGGCTTTCCATGAAATAATAGCGCTCAGTGTGCCATGCTTGCAGCTCTTGGCAAGCATGTTTTCGCAACCAACAGCGCGCTGTTATTTCCTGTGAAGCGTGTCACAGTTCGCATTTCAGAGGTGGAGCAGTACATGTCAGCACCCACAGATTCGAGCGTATCCTCACAGCCAGGCCCTGTGTTGCCAGAGTTAAGGACGCTGGGCGCCACCGATATTCGGGTCACCGCGATTGCGATGGGGTGCTGGCCGATTGCGGGCATTACGACGCAAGGTGTGACCTGGCCTCGAAGTCTCGCCACACTCCAGGCAGCTTTTGATGCCGGGATCAACTTCTTTGATACGGCTTATTGCTATGGTTACGAGGGAGAATCGGAGCGATTGATTGCAGAAGCCTTAGGCCATGTGCGCGACAAAATTGTGATTGCATCGAAAGCGGGCATTCACTGGAGTGCAGATCGAGTTCAAGTCAAAGATGGGCGGCCCGAAACGATCGTCCGGCAATGTGAAGAGAGTCTCCAGCGACTCGGTACCGATGTGATCGACTTGTATTATCTCCACAGCCCGGATCCACAGGTTCCCGTCGAGATTTCTGCCGAGGCATTTTTACGGCTGTTCGAGCAGGGCAAGATTCGCAGTGCCGGTCTTTCGAATGCGACTTTAGAGCAGTTGTCGGCGTTTCATCGGGTGTGCCCGCTGTCGGCATATCAGCCGCGTTACAACATGGTGCAACGGGAAATCGAACAGTCTCAGTTGCCGTGGTGCCGGGAAAACGAGGTTTCGTGCATTGTCTACTGGCCGCTGATGAAAGGTTTGCTGGCTGGGCACTATCCGCGAGAGCATGTTTTCCCTCCGACAGACAGTCGCCATAAGTATGCCGTTTTTCAGGGGCAAGAGTGGCAAAGTAACCAGGATTTGCTGGATGAATTAAAGGCGATTGCTACGCGGTGTGATCTCTCAGTCGCCCGGCTCGTGCTCCAGTGGACAATCCAGCGGCAAGGGATTACCTCAGCCCTGTGCGGAGCCCACCGGCCCGAACAGATTCAGGAGAATGCGTTTGCCATGCTGGGAAAACTCAGTCATGAAGCGTTATTGGAGATCGAGTCAGCGATTGCCCGCCGAGATTTGTCATAAACATTTTGAAAAAAATCAGATTCCTGTCGAAATGGCCATCGGCCAATCGTCATCTTGCTGAGTGAGGTCGTGGATCTCGCCAATGATTTGAATGAGTGCGATGGCGTTCGAATGCCTCGCCAGAAGATCAGGGAACTGAAAATGCTTTATGCCGTCCTGGTTTATGAAACAGCCCATGAAACAGAAGCTCGCAATCATCCAGAGCGGGCAGGTGCTTATTGGGGAGCCTACAAAGCGTATTCGGACGCGCTGGTTCAAGCGGGTGTCATGGCGGGCGGTAATGCTTTACAGACCATCAGCACTGCGACAACGGTACGAATTCGCGACGGTAAGCGTGATGTGCAGGATGGTCCTTTCGCAGATACCAAGGAGCAGCTCGGCGGAATGTTCGTGATCGATGTGCCCCATCTCGAAGCGGCACTCGAGTGGGCAGCACGTTGTCCTGCGGCTCTCACGGGTTCAGCAGAAGTGCGACCAATCCTGCCGATGAATGGATAGCGAGTTTTTGTGTTCGCAATTGAGGTCGAATCGCAAAAGTTCGATGCCGGGAGACGCGATGAGTGGTTCGCAAGATGTTGCTGTTCATCGCGTGCCTTCCGGGGAATCGCATCTGGCGGTCGAACGCGTGGCCCGCGAAAGCTATGGACGTTTAGTGGCCATTATCTGTCGAAAGACGAATGACCTGGCCGCCGCAGAAGATGCCCTGGCGAGTGCTCTGCTGACCGCACTGGAAACCTGGTCACAAAGCGGGTTACCCGTCGATCCTGAAGCCTGGCTGATTCGAGTCGCGCAGCGGAAATGGCTCGATGAGACCAGGCATTCGCAACTGCGAGACCGCGTGCTCCGCGAAGTCATCAGCCCGGTCTTGGCTCTCCTGCAGGAGAAATCGGCAATGCACTCGTCCGAAGATCCTCTGCAGGATGACCGGCTGGCCATGATGTTTGCCTGCGCTCATCCCGCGATCGAACCTTCAATGAGAACGCCACTCATTTTGCAGGCCGTTCTGGGTATTGATGCGGGGCGCATTGCCTCGGCGTTCCTGATCAATCCGCAAACGATGAGCCAGCGTCTTGTCCGGGTGAAAAACAAATTGAAGGTGGCGAAAATTCCCTTTGAATTGCCGCCTGAGCACCAATGGCAGGATCGACTGGATGATGTTCTCAGTGCCATTTATGCAGCCTACGGAACAGCTTTCGATGAAACAATGTCCGGCCAGTCTGGTACCCGAGCTCTTGCCAGAGAGGCGATCTGGCTGGCGCATGTAGTTCAAAAGACATTACCTCAATCTGCCGAAGCAGCGGGGCTTTATGCACTCCTGCTCTTCTGTGAGGCGCGGCGTAACGCCCGGCGTGGGATTGACGGGCAGTATGTTCCGCTGCTCGAACAATCGCCGGAACTCTGGGATGGGAGGATGCTCGACGAAGCCGAAGCCATTCTAAGTGCCGCTTTTCAACAACAAGCCCCCGGTCGATTTCAATGGGAAGCGGCAATTCAATCGGCCCATTGTGCCCGCCGGCACTTGACTAAGGAACACGGCTTCGTGGACTGGCCGGCGATTGCCGTGCTCTACGAAGGATTGCTGAGCTTCGCACCGTCACTGGGGGCACGAGTGGCTCAAGTGGGTGCCTTGCTGCAGGCGAACCAGATCGAACTGGCGAAGGAACGATTTGCTCTGATTCCGCGTGAGGCCTGCCGAACTTATCAGCCGTGGTGGGTGGTTTCAGCGGAACTCGCTCGTCGGCAAGGTCAAAACAGTCAGGCCCACAGTGATCTGATGATCGCCATGGGCCTGACGGAAGATTCTGCAGTGAAAGCTTTTTTGGCCAGGAAGGCCGCCAGTCTCGAATTTTGAGACTGGATTGAGTTGTCACATCAAAGTCGACTATCAGAAGTCGCCAATTAGAAATCACCAGTGACTTCGCCACCGGCACGAGTTCCTAAAGCACCCCAAACACCGTGTGGGCTGGGACCGCCGAGAGTATTGGCATTCGCCCCGAGGCCACCAGCATCGATGTTGTCGGAGATGAATCGGACAGCACCGTCAGCCATCAGAGCATGAACCCCACCTGTGTGATAGCTGCTGGCAGAGAGAACACTGCTGACGGCATCAGAAGTGGTGTTGGTGTCATTCGTGCAGGAAGGGGAGTTCGGAGAGAGAATGGGGGTGAAGCCGACATTCTCAGCCTGAGCATCAGCCCAGAATGAGCTGAACTTTCCTTTGACGTTGGTTGAGGTTGTGAATCGACGATTCGCACTGACTGCAGCCACCGAAGTCACGCACGAGCCGGGATTCGTGGTAATGGTCGCTACCCCAGCCAGGGTACCGCGTCGAACATCGACGTTGTTCTGCGACTGCCAATCGATGTTTCCAATACAACGCTCGGCAAATGCCAGAGTGTTGCTTGTACCATCTGTCACATCGCGAACACCGTAGGTCGCATTGCAGGCAAACAAACCGTTGGTGCGGGTTTCGTCTCGGTTGTTGGTGATAAAGTCACCCATGTTGAAGGCATAGCTCACTGTGCCACGGGGACGAACTTCGAATGGGTCGGATGGGCACTTGAGCGCTGCAATATTCATGTTGTAACCACTCCAGCCTGCCCAAGGTCCTGATCCGCCGGGTGCAACCGGAACAGGTGTGGCAGCCGGATTGCCCGCTTCAATGCTGTTGTAGAATGGCGCCTGATCGAGATATGGCATCAAAGAAATCATGCCCGTACGACGGTTATAGTTTCCATCGTTTCGCGAAGAGTCACCATTTCCGCGGGTGCCACCTTTGCGGTAAACGAAAGAGCCAAAGACATCGTGGTAGTTGTGCAGGGCCAAGCCCAGTTGCTTCAAATTGTTACGGCACTGTGTACGGCGAGCTGCTTCTCGGGCCTGCTGGACAGCGGGGAGCAGCAGGGCAATCAAAATGGCAATAATGGCAATCACCACCAGGAGTTCAATGAGCGTAAATCCAGAACGTCTTGACATGAAACTAGCCTTTGTCGATGGGATAAAAAGAGAAGTCGGCAAGAAGAGCCGTAGAACCACTAAGTGATTGTATCGGAAACCACGACAATTCAACAGGCTAAAACATCAAAATGTGTCGGTGTGTTTGCTAGCATTTTGAGAGTTTACCCTGATGGGAGGCCGCAGATTGCAGGAACTTCGACCTTCATCAATGTTGAATGAATTGCTAAAATGCGTGAGCTTGATTGGCGAAAGATTTTTTCGGGAAATGACTTACGGCGAATTGTCACCACAGAATTCCGTGTTTTCATATCGACTCAGTCCTGCATTTGATTCCCGTGCTGATCAAAATCCTGAGACTCTGCCAACGACCTGAACTGATAGATCCGCTCGGAGAATCCCTGCATGAGCAACGAATCACCGAGTCCGCAAGATTCCGCTCCGGTTACCCAGGTTTCCCAATCGTCGATGTTGACGAAGGTTCTTGTGGTTTGTGCATCCACAATTGGGGTGCATATTGCGTTGCTGAATCTATGGCCTCATGCCGAGAGCTTTCCCCCAAGGCATCGACCAGCCGAGGACACGCGAGCCGCAGCGTTTGCTGATAGCCGTCAGGCGGTGAAGCTCTCGGAGAAGGAAGCGGCACTTTCTGGCAGCAGACTGCTCGCCAGTACGGGATCGCTGACGAACCATTCCACTGGCGGAACCGAACCACGCAATTCCGAACCTGCGCCGTTCCAGCCTCACGCATCCCCGTTGCCTCTATCTCAGGCAGACAGTTGCCCTCCCAATCAATTACCGCTGAAAGAACCCGCGACCTTGCCGGATCTCCCTCTGGAGACCCAGGTGCAAGAGCCGAATTCACCTTCCCAAGTTCCTAAAGCTCCATTAGATCGCAGCGCTCCTCGATCACCACGTGAAATGGCGGCTCGCCAACAACGTCTCGACGTCATTAAAAAAGAGTTGCCGAGCGCCAGTGAAGACGAACTCAACATCTGGGTGGAGCAGTTCCAGGATGTCCCCGTGGAGTCGCTGAGAGATCTCATTCGGCTGAGGCAGCAGTTTCCTGTGGGGTTGCCAAAATCTTCAATGGAAATCGGCTCTCAGAATCCCGTGATTCCAGGAGACTCGGATCAGCAGCCAGGCAAAGACCCCCATGTCATCCCATCGCAGCCCGATGAACCCTTTTCAGGGGAATTTGGTAGCACTCAGATTCCAGCACCTTCCGGCGGTGAGGTGTTGCGTACCGCCGATGTGATCGAAGCGGTGGCTCCGGAAATTCGAGTCCTTCGTGCAGCACAGCAAATTCACCGCCAGAACATGGCTCAGGCGAAGACAATTGGTTATCGCCGCCGGGTGGTCCAACTCCAAAGCCATGGCACTCCACCGGCAGATCAGGTGCCGTCTTTGAATTCGACCATCGACCCAACACCCGGCGAATGGATCATTACCGAAAGACCCCTCGACGTCGCGATTCAGGGCTACGGCTGGTTTGTAGTGCGACATGATCAACAACAACTGCTGACACGGGTGGGCCATCTCGTCTGGAATGAAAACAGGCAGCTCGCGGTCGAGATTGGCACAAAATCTTATCCGCTGGACCCGCCCATCGTCGCTCCTGAGGGCTGCACACAACTGCTGATTGAAGAGACTGGCAACGTTCAAGCTGCCACAGCTGGGAGTGAGCTTTCATCGCTGGGTGTCATCACGATGGCCACCGTTCCGGATGCGAGTCAGCTTCTGGAAAAACTTCCCGGCTTGTTTGCAACAACTGGCAAATCGGGAAACTTGACCTTGCATACCGCAGAGACGGCTCGATCTGGTAAGCTGATTGCAGGCCGGTTGGAACAATCCAACGTGAACGCCGAATTGGAATTGCAGTTTCATCGAGATCTGGATGACCAGATCAGTTTACTGCGAACCGCCTGGGAAGAATCGCTGTCGAGATTGAACTGGGCAAGAAATGAGTAACTCTTCCCCTGGGTTCCTCAGTGGGGTGAATTTACAGAGATCGGTTTTTTGCGGGATCTGCCACTTATGGCCAAAAAGCCGAAACCTCAACTGCGGGCCAACCTGCTGAAGAACCGCAGCACACGGCAACGCAAAAATGATTTCACCAGAGATGTGGAAGTCGATGCTGACCGTGTTTTTGAATTGAAATCGAGCGAGCGTGTTCGCGGCCGCAATGAAATGAGTCGCAAACGGACCATCAGCGGCGCCACGCTGGATGGAAACCGGATTGTGCTCGAGATTGATCCCGAGAAGGCACTTTATGGTCGAGTCCTCTCTTCTGTGGGATCGACTCAATGCACTGTCCAGGTTGAAGATGGCCGCCGATTCATGTGCAGTGTCCGGCGCATCGTCAGAACAGTCGCCCGCGAAACCCGCAATGCCGTCGTGGCGGGCGATAAGGTCTGGATCACAGCCTCTGATGAGACAACAGGTGTGATCGAGCGAGTCGAGCCCCGCGAAGGAGTCCTTTCCCGCGGGCACCAGAATCGCGAACACATTCTGGTGGCAAACGTGAGCCAGATGCTCATTGTGGGCTCGGCAGCGCAGCCGAATCTGAAGCCAGCGCTCATCGATCGTTTTCTGGTCAGTGCCGGTAAGGGAGGCGTACACCCGATTGTCTGCATCAATAAAATCGATCTGGTTGATCCAGTCGAGTTGGTCTCACTACTGGGTTGGTATTCCCAGATTGGCTGCGATGTCGTGATGACCAGCGTGACCACTGGCTATGGTGTCGATCGACTGCGGCAACTCCTCAAAAATGAACAGACGGTGTTTGCCGGGCAGAGCGGTGTCGGGAAATCGAGCCTGCTCAATGCTGTTCAGCCGGGGCTTTCTCTCCAGACTGGCCAGGTGAGTGAAGTCACGCAGAAAGGCAAACACACAACGCGGTACACACAACTCCTGCCACTGATTGAAGGTGGCTGGGTTGTCGATACGCCCGGCATCCGGCAGATGGAACTCTGGGACGTTCGACCGGAAGAGATTGAAGGCTTTTTTGTCGAGTTCCGCCCCTTTGTGGCGCTGTGCCGCTTCCCGAGTTGCCGCCACTATCGGGAAGAAGATTGTGCCGTGATCCGGGCTGTGCAGATGGATCTGATTCCACGAGTGCGGTACGAGAGCTATCTGCGAATGATGCTCGGCGACGACGCCTGATTCACGCGGGCCTTGGCAAAAGGCATGGCCCGTTCCAGATGGACGGGTGGCCCGGCCAACTCGTGGCCGGGTCATCGTACTTTGTACGATGACAAGAAGCCGCGCCATGCGCATCCCCTGCCACCACGCTTAACTTTGTCTTGGGCGACAGAACATGCGCATGGCGCAGCGTCTTGTTGTCGTGGAACGACACGACAACCCGGCCACGAGTTGGCCTGGCCACCCTTGGGAAATAATGACACAAAGTCGAGTGTAGAAGATAAATCTAACCCGCGAACATGTCACACGATGTATCTTTGATCGAGCGTCTGCATTGCCAATGTCTTGGTTCAATGCAAACAGCTTTGAGTAAACCACGTTCGATGATGCTCAACACACAGTTCACGTTAGGAGAGCGCGTTCGAGGCCATGCTCCTAAGCATCCAACAGTTTTCGGAGTGTCTCCACGTAGCGGGGGATGGCCTCGTCGGGGTTTTCGGCGGCTTCATACTCGAGGATGAGATAGCCCTGATAGCCGGCATTCTTCAAGATGGAAAGAATGCGTGGAATATCGGCTAGTTCCTTCTTGCCGTCGGTCTTGAACATCTC
>VFQR01000602.1_pt1 | contig 43554 bp, 41 predicted proteins | sample 3512321 | NCBI WGS metagenome assembly VFQR01 (sample SAMN10412374, study PRJNA504923) | tailings metagenome | isolation source: Relicate 3 Philex TSF1 revegetated site | place: Philippines: Tuba, Benguet | collected 2017-08-29 | reverse complement strand
CCGACCTCGTCGCCGCCATGGGCCGGCAGATGAAGGCCGAGCGCGAGAAGCGCGCCGTCATCCTCGAGGCCGAGGGCCAGCGGCAGTCGGAGATCCTGCGGGCGGAAGGCGATAAGCAGTCGCAGATCCTCGAGGCCGAGGGCCGCAAGGAGGCCGCGTTCCGCGACGCCGAAGCGCGCGAGCGGCAGGCCGAAGCCGAGGCCAAGGCGACGGAAATGCTGTCGGCCGCCATTGCCGGCGGCAACGCGCTCTCGGTCAACTACTTCATCGCCGAGAAATACCTCAAGGCCCTCGAGGGCGTCGCGACCTCGCCGAACCAGAAGACGCTGATCCTGCCGATCGAGGCCACGCAGATCCTGGGGTCACTCGCCGGCATCGGCGAGATCGCCAAGGCCGCCTTCGGGCAGGACGGCGCTCCCCCGCGGCCGCCATCCCGCGGCGGCAGCGTGCCGAGCGCCGGGGGCTGACATGATCGTCTCCGCCATCGCTTCCGCGGGCGCCTGGGGCTGGGTCATTCTCGCCACCATCCTCATGGCGGCCGAGATCCTCGCACCGGGCTATTTCCTCATCTGGCTCGGCGCGGCGGCGGCCGTCACCGGGATCATCTTCCTTCTCGCCCCGGGACCCTGGCAGCTCCAGCTCGCGGTCTTCGCCGTGCTGTCGCTGATCAGCCTCTACGGCTGGTTCAAGGTCATGAAGGCGAGCAACGGCACGGCGAGCGACAAGCCCGACCTCAACCGGCGTCTGGAGGCCATGGTCGGCCGCGAGTTCGTCCTCGACGAACCGATCCAGGCGGGCCGCGGACGCGTCCGCGTCGCCGATTCCGTCTGGCTGGTGACAGGACCCGACCTCGCCTCGGGCGCGCGGGTTCGCGTCACCGGGATCGAGGGCGCGATGCTGGTGGTGGAGGCGGCCGGAGCCGCCTGACGTCGGGCCGCCCACCGCCTATCACTGCCCGGTGTCGCCCGGACGCATTGGCCGGGCAACCCGCCGATGCGGGCGCCCGGGATCGTGCCGCGATTGAGGGCTTACTGGGTGCGCTTTCCGTCGGCGCCGAACTGCTTCAGATAGGCGATGAGGTCGGCGATCTGGGTGTCGCTGCGGATGCCGGCGAAGACCATGCGAGTGTTGGGCGTGACGGCGCGCGGGTTGCGGATATAGGTGGTGAAATTCTCGGGCGACCAGACCTTGGCGGAAACCTCCGGGGTCTTGAAGGCCGGTGAATAGTTGAAGCCCGCGACCGAGCCGGCGGTGCGGCCGAACAGACCGTTGAGCTGGGGCCCCACGAGATTGCGGGCGGTTTCTCCGACCTGATGGCAGGCACGGCATTGTGAGAAGACGCGCTCGCCGGCAGCCGGGTCGCCTGCGGCGGGGGCTGCTGCGGGTGCGGCGGCAGGCGCGGCCGCGGCAGGAGCGGCGGCTGCCGGCGGCGCCGGGGTCGGAGCCGGCGCCTGAGCCAGCAGAGGCGTGACAAGGGCACTCGTCGCGAGAAGAGCGGCGATGGCTGCGATGCGCATGGTCGGTTCCTTCGGGGATGACGCCCGAACGACCCTTTTGGGGTCGTCCGGGTCAGGGGGCGCGGGCCTGCCGCGTTCAGAAACTGGCGGGCGGCAACATCAGGTGAACATGTCGGCGGTGATGCCGGCATACCAGCCCATGTTCTCGTCCTGGGTCTGCTTGCGAAGCTCGGCGGTCTCGCCGGTCTTGGAGATGAAGGTCTCCACGGCGGTGATCTTGCCGTCCTTCGCCTCGTAGCGACCGCCTACCTTCACGGTATCATCGGTCTCGATGAGGCTCCAGCAGGTGTTGGAATAGCGGGCCGGGAAAGTGCGGGCGTTCACGAGCTCACCGCGCACCATGAGCGCCGCCACCTTGGCCTGGCTGTTGGCGGAGAAGCCGGACTTCGGCATGTCGCCGGCGATGCAGGCATCGCCCAGGACATAGATGTTCGGGTCGTTGGCCGACTTCATGTTGGCCGGATCGATCGGGCAGAAGCCCGAAGCATTGGCGAGGCCCGCGTCGCGGGCGATGGCACCAGCCATCTGCGCCGGGATGACGTTGACCAGAGCTGCCTTCTCGTAGGTCTCGAAGCCCGTCACAACCGTGTTGGTCTTCGGATCGACCGACTTGATGCCGTCGTGGACCTTCGGCCCGATCCACTCGACCATGCCCGGATAGTGCTTCTCCCAGCCTTCCTGGAAGAGCCCCTGCTTGGAGAAGCTCTCCTTGGGGTCGAGGACGATGATCTTGGCGCGGCGGCGGCCGGAGGCCTTCAGAACGTGCGCCATCATCGAGATGCGCTCATAGGGGCCAGGCGGGCAGCGGTAGGGATTGGGCGGGGCGATCATGACGATGACGCCACCGTCCGGCACGGCGTCAAGACGCGCCTTGAGGAGCTGGGTCTGCGGCCCGGCGCGCCAGGCATGCGGCATGGTCTCCTCGTGCTCGCGGCCCCAGCCGGCCACCGAGTCGTATTTCAGGTCGATGCCAGGCGAGAGCACCAGCCGGTCGTAGCCGAGCCTCGAGCCGTCGGCGAGGACGACCTCCTTCTTCTCCCGGTCGACGCGGCTCGCCATCTGGTGGTTCATCCGGAAGCCATGCGCCGCCGAGACCTTGTCGTAGCCGTGGGTGATCGACTCGAAGGAGCGATAGCCGCCGAGGTAGAGGTTGGAGTGGAAGCAGGTGGTGAACTGCCGCTGCGGCTCGACCAGGACAACGTCGATCCCGCCCTGGCTGTCCTTGGCGATGTATTTCGCCGCCGTGACGCCACCGGGGCCGCCGCCAACGACGACGACCTTCGGCTTGGCCTGCGCAAGAGCGGGCGCCGCCAGGACCGTGGTGGCGAGGGCCGATCCCGTGGCCAGGAATTCTCTGCGGTTCATCGTCATCTCAGTTCCTCCCGTTGTTGTTGTCCGCCGGTTGGCCCGACGTGTTGCCGGATGTCTCATCCGACCTTGAGATAGGCGAAACCCTTGGCCTGAAGCGCCGCTACCGTGGCGACTCCCGAAGGCACGAAGGAGATGAAGTCTGCCTTCCTGACCTTGGTGCGGTCCAGATTCAAACGCTGGAACGTGATGTCGCAGAGGTGGACCTTCAGGCCGTTCTTGGCCTGGGGAAGCACGCGATCGAAGATCTGCGGCACCATGGCCTCGTCCCGCCAGTTCGTCCCCTCGAGGCTCTCGAGGAAGAATTTCACCCCGGCACCATGGGCGACGATCGCCAGCTGGATGGCGAAGGGATCGGCGCCATAGGAGGAATAGTGGTTGCCGATATTGGTGAGCATCTGGACGAAGCGCGGCGGATCGCCGAAGTCGCAGTGATAGACGCAGGCGACGTCGGCCTCCTTCTTCAGGTCGGAGAACTGCAGCATCGGCGTCGCGGCGGACGGTGTGGTCGCCGCTGCCGACGCCAGAACCGCGCCCCCGAGAAGCACCCTGCGATCGATGTCAGACATGGCTTGCTCCATTTCAGGCGGTGGTTCGCCGGCTAATTCCCACGTGGGCGCAGGCTACCGAAATAGGCGGCGAGCGCCGCCACCTCCTCGGCCGACAATCTCGCGGCCATGGCCTGCATGACCTGATTGTCGCGCTCGCGGCGCTTGTAGCTGTCCATCAGCGCCACGAAGGCGTCCTGCGGCAGGCCGATGATGGCGGGGATGCCACCGACCTGCTGGCCGGAGATCTGGTGGCAGGTGACGCATTCGGAGGCCAGGTACTCGCCGAGCGCCGCGTCGCCCGCCCTGACAGAGACGCTGCTCATGGCGGCGCAGACCGACACCGCGAAGGCCAGCGCGGGGGGTCGCCGGCCCTTGCTCATTCGACCCTCGGGCCGCTGCGGCCTTCCGGCGTGACGTCGATGACCCGGGCACGACCGGTGACCTGCGGCGGCGTCGGCCGGCAGTTGGCCATGCAGGGGTTGGGGTTCCAGAAGGCGCGCTCGGTGGTCTCCCGGTCGTCGTCATAGAAATTGTCGACGTTGGGCAGCCGCACCGATGTGAAGTTCTCCCGGGTCAACTCGAAGCTCTCCGGCACGATGTCGTTCAGGAAGAGAAGATAGGCCGTCAGGGCGTAGACGTCATCGTTCGACAGCGACTGGGCATTGCCATAGGGCATGGCGCGGCGAACGTAGTCGAAGGTCGTCGACAGATAGGGCCAGAATGAGCCGATGGTCTTCTCCGGGCTCTCGCCGCGCAGCGATCCGCGGCCTCCGGCCAGCACGGGCCAGCGGCCGGTGCCCTCGCCGAACTCGCCATGGCAGGCGGCGCACTGGGCCTGATAGACCTCCTCGCCGTGCTTCACGGTGCCGCGGCCGGGCGGCAGGCCCTGGCCGTCGGGGCGGACCGCGATCGCCCAGGCGGCGACCTCGGCGGGATGGGCCTCGCGGCCCAGACCCAGCTTCTTCGGAGCGACAGCGGCGGCGGGCGCGGCCGCCTGCTGCGGACGTTGCGGCTGGGGGCGCTGCTGGGCGAGAACGAGGCTTGCGCCCGACAGGCCCGCCACGACCGTCAGCGCCGCGAGGAGCTTAGCCGATCTCGACATTTTCGGTCTCCCCGTTCGGACGCACCAGCCAGGTCTGAATGCCGTTGTTGTGGTAGATGGAATTGGTGCCGCGGATCTTGCGCAGCTCGTCCTTGGTCGGCTGGACGTAGCCGGTGTCGTCGATGGCGCGGGACTGGATCATCAGTTCCTGGCCGTTCCAGTCGAAATCGACATAGAAGCGCGTCAGCGACATGGGCAGCACCGGACCGTCGATCCGCGCCGTCTGCCAGTTGCGACCGCCGTCGATCGAGACGTCGACGCGGCGGATCTTGCCGCGGCCCGACCAGGCGAGGCCCGTCAGGACATTGGGGCCCTTGTGCTTGAGCGGGGCCTGCGGCGAGGGGTTGGTGACCACGGACTTGGCGTCCATGATGAAGGTGAAGCGGCGCGAGCGGCCATCGGCGAGAAGGTCGGTATATTTCGACGTCTCCTCGCGCTGCTGCCAGGGCATGTCGCCGACCTCGATGCGGCGCAGCCACTTGATCCACATGTTGCCTTCCCAGCCGGGCACGACGAGCCGGACCGGATAGCCCTGTTCGGGGCGCAGCATCTCGCCGTTCATCTTCCACACGACGAGGCAGTCCTTGAGGCCCTTCTCGAGTGGAATGGAGCGGGTCATGCTCGAGGAATCGCCACCCTCGGCAAGCAGCCACTTGGCGTTGGTCTTGACGCCGGCCTCGTCCAGCAAGGTCTTGAGCGGGACGCCGGTGTACCAGACATTGTGGACCATGCCGTGGGTGAACTGGCAGCCGTTGAGCTGGGCACCGCGCCACTCCATGCCCGAATTGGCGGCGCATTCGAGGAAGTAGGCGTGGTTCTGCCGGCCGGGAAAGCGCTTGAGGTCGTCGAGCGTGAAGACCAGCGGCTTGTCGACGAGGCCGTTGATCATCAGGCGGTACTTCGCCGGGTCGATCTCGGCGATGCCGCCGTGGTGACGCTCGAAGCAGAGCCCGGACGGGGTGATGATGCCGTCGAGTTCGTGCAGCGGCGTGAAGTTCACCGAGGATTCGCGGCTGGCGGTCAGCCATTCGACGTCGCGGCGCACGACATGCTTCTCGAACTGCGAGGGATGGCCATAGGGGCGGGCCTGGACGCCGTCGCCGAGAACGCGCGCCCAGTCCTGCGGCTCGGTGATCAGCGGATCCGGAGCGGCGGGCGGAGCGGCCACGGCGGGAACCGATCCCGCGGCGAGACCGGCACCGGCGAGGCCGGCAGCTCCCAGGAAGCTGCGTCTGTCGAGAGTGGTGGCTTCGCGCGTCATGCGTGCCTCCTTCGGGGGAATCCTCGTCATGCTCCGGTCACCTTCACGGCGGAGTTGGGATCGATGCGGACCGTCTTCAGCCGGGCGACATGCGCCTGCACGACGTCCCAGATCGGCGGGCCCTGCGTGCCCTGGTTGACGCTGGCCCAGCCAGCGACGGTGTAGGATTTCGATGCCTCGAGCGGCTGCCCGGTCTTCAGAAGGGTGAGCTCCGAGATGCGCCGTCCCATCGAGGCCGAGACGTCAATGGCGTAGCCGACGCCGCCGACGCGGACCATGTCGCCGCCGCCCTGGAAGTAAGGGTCCGGGTGGAAGATGTTATCGGCGACATCCTCCAGAATCTCCTTCAGCTGCGCGCCGGTCATCTGCATGCGGTAGCAGGCCGGGTAGGTCATGGCGGTGGCGTTGGCGATGACCTCGAAGGTGATGGGGTCGCCCGGCAGCAAGGTCCCGCCCCAGCGGAAGCCGGGCGAGAGCGCGATCTCGGCATCCCGCTCGGCAAGCATCGCCTGGGCGATGAGGTCGTCGAAGGTGCCGTTGAAATTGCCGCGGCGATAGAGAAGGCTCTCCGTCCGGCCGACCTCGCGGGCGAGGTCCGCCGCGAAGGGCTTGCGGAGACCCTCGACCAGCGACGTCATCGCCGCATCCGGCTGGATGGCGTCGGTGAAGACCGGCATCAGCTTGAACCTATAGCCGGCTACCTTCTTCTCACGGATGTCGAGATCGAGACGCGAGACAAACTTGCCGTGCGATCCCGAGCCGATGATGATCGTCTTGCCGACGGTGACGACGCCGGGCATGGCATCGTGGGTATGGGCGGTGAGGATCACGTCGATGCCGCCGACGCGGCCGGCCAGCTTGACGTCGACGTCGAAGCCGTTGTGCGACAGCAGCACGACGACGTCGGCTCCCTCGGCGCGCGCCTCCTCCACCTGCTTGCGCAGGTCGTCCTCGCGGATGCCGAACTCGAGGTCCGGGAACATCCAGCGCGGATTGGCAATGCCGGTGCGCGGCAGGGCCTGGCCGATGACGGCGACCTTGGCACCGCCCTTCTCGTACATCTTGCGCGCCTCGAAGACCGGCTCCTGCCACTCGATGCTGCGGATGTTCTGGGCGAGAAAGGCGATCTTCGACTTCTCGGCGATTTCCTTGACCCGGTCCTGGCCGAGGGTGAACTCCCAGTGCGACGTCATGGCGTCGACCCCGAGGGCCTCCATGGCGGTCACCATATCCTGGCCCTTCGTCTGCAGCGCGGACCAGGAGCCCTGCCAGGTATCGCCGCCATCGAGCAGCAGCACGCGGTTGTCGCCGCGCTCGGCGCGCACCGCCTTCACCAGGCGGGCGATGCGGTCCATGCCGCCCATGCGGCCATAGTTGCGGGCGAGCTGGGTGAAGTCGTCGGCGGTCAGGGCGTAGGCGTCCGCCGAACCGGCCGCGATCTTGTAGTAGTCGCGGAAGGCCTTGTCGGTGAGATGCGGCGGCTTGCCCTTGGCCTCGCCGACGCCGAGGTTGACCGAAGGCTCGCGGAAATAGAGCGGCATGAGCTGGGCGTGGATGTCGGTGACGTGAAGGATCGTCACCTGCCCGAGCGGCTCGAAGCGCAGGATGTCCTGCTCCGTGAGGCGCTGCTGCGCGGCAGCGCGGCCGAGCGGACCGAGGCCCGACGCGACCGTCAGGGCATGGGCAGCCGCCGTCGCCTGCAGGAAATGCCTGCGCGAGATCATCGTTCTGTCCTGTCGTTGGGAGGCGGCGGACCACGGGCGCCGGATTGGCGCCCGCAGTCGTCCGGTCAGCTCACCGCGATGCGGCTGGTGGCCGTGTATTCGGAGCCGTCATCGTCCCGCCACACCATCTTCAGCTCGCCAGCTTCGGTCGGCTTGAAGAAGAAGGACTGGTAGGGGTTGGCCGAGATCGCCGCATGCCAGTCCGCCTCGAAGACGGGCTTGCCGTTGAAGGTGGCGGTGAAGCGGTTGATGATCTTGCGCGGGATCGGCTTGCCGTCGGAGCCGCGGCGCTGGCCGCTCTCCATCTCGTGCGAAATCAGCGTCTTCACCTCGACGACGTCGCCGGCCTTGATGTTGCCGGGAACGCGGACACGGGGAGTGGGTCGCGTGGACATGGTCTGGATCCTCCCTCAGCCGCCGCAGCCGCCGATGGTGACCTTCACCTCGGCTTTCGTCGTGAACAGCGATCCGTCCGACATCTCGGCGACCGCAACGATGTTCTGGGTCTGCGCAAGCCTCATGCGGGTCGAGGCGGAGGCCCGACCGGACATGGGCGAGAAGCGGAACGTCACGACGCCCGGCAGGGGATTGCCGTCGGCGAAGACATGCACCGCCTTGACATAGTTCTGCTCGGTCATCGGGCTTTCGACGTCGATCGTGATCGGCACGACCAGACCGTTCTCGGCGATCTGCGGCACGTCGAGCTTGACCTTGCCTTCGGCCATGGCCTTGCCGTCGTAGAGCTTCTTCAGCTCGGCCTCGACGGCCTTGGCGTCAGCACGTGCAAGACCCGGGGCGATGACCGATGCTGCTGCCGCAAGCGCCGCGAAACGCAGCACATTTCGTCTCGTCTGATGGACGATTGGACCCGCCATGGGGGCCTCCTTTCGTGTTTCCCGACCCGGGCGGCTCTCGTTGGAACCGCTCCATCTTCTTCTTGACGCCGCAGTTCGACGACTGCAAGCTTGGTCATATTGGTATATCGTTTTTCGTGAATGTAAAGAGCGAATGACGATGCCGTTGGATCGTCCCGACAGAGGGCGACCGGGAGAGCACTGAGGAGGACATGCGATGGGTCGCAAGAGGGGTCTTTTTGCCCTGATGGCCGCTGTCGTCACCTGCGCCGGGATCGCAGGCGTGATGGCACAGCCCCAGGATGAGAGTGAAAAGGAAATCGAGCGCTACCGCGCGATGATCAACGATCCGATGGCCAATCCCGGCTATCTGGCGGTCGATCGTGGCGAAGTTCTCTGGGCGCAGGCCCGCGGGACGAAGAACGTGTCGCTCGAGACCTGCGACCTCGGTGAAGGCCCGGGCAAGCTCGAGGGCGCCTATGCCAAGCTGCCGCGCTTCTTCGCCGATGCCGACAGGGTCATGGACCTCGAACAGCGTCTCCTGTGGTGCATGGAGAAGATCCAGGGTCTCGACACAGCCGACGTGATTCGCCGACGCTTCTCGGGTCCCGGCCGCGCCTCCGACATGGAGGATCTCGTCGCCTTCATCGCCAACAAGTCGAACGGCATGCGCATCCAGCCGCAGACCACGCACCCGCGCGAGCGGGAGATGGCGGCGATGGGCGAGGCGATGTTCTACCGGCGCGCCGGCGTGATGGATTTCTCCTGCGCCACCTGCCACGCCGAGCCCGGCAAGCGCATCCGTCTGCAGGGCCTTCCCGACTTCTCGGCGCCCGGCAAGCAGGCCCAGGAGACGATGGGCTCCTGGCCGACCTACCGCGTGTCGCAGAGTGCCCTCAGGACCATGCAGCACCGGCTGTGGGACTGCTTCCGGCAGCAGCGCTGGCCGGAGCCCGCCTATGCATCGGACGGCCTGACGGCCCTCCAGATGTTCCTCAATGTCCAGGCAGCGGGCGGTGAGATCACCGTTCCGTCGATCAAGCGCTGAGCGGGGGTCACCATGTTCCGAAACTTCCCGAAGACCCTCCGCCTCGTGCTGGCCTGCGGCCTTGCACTCTCCGTCACGTCGGTCACGGCGCAGGACCGCCCGGCCGCCGATCCGGCCAAGGTCGACGCCCTGATCCGCGCCATGTTCACGCGGGTGTCGCCCGAATGGCAGGCGCGGGCGCAGCTCGACGAGACGCAGCGGGCCTGCACCGAGCGTCGCAACCAGGTCTCGGCCGCCGAGGCCGATGCCATCCAGGCGCGCGAGCGCGCCGCCGTGGTGATGCCACCCGACGGCAATTTCCTCGGCGACTGGCGCAAGGGTTTCCAGGTGGCCAACAACGGCCGCGGCTTCCAGTTCTCCGACGGGCCGGGCACGGTCGCCGGCGGCAACTGCTATGCCTGCCACCAGATGGATCCCAAGGAGGTCAGCTACGGCACCCTCGGGCCGAGCCTTGCCGGCTACGGGCGGGAGCGGAACTATGACCCCGAGGTGATCCGCGACACCTGGATCAAGATCTACAATTCGCAGGCGGTCGTCGCCTGTTCCAACATGCCGCGATTCGGACACACCAAGGTCTTGACCATCGACCAGATCAAGGACGTCATGGCCTATCTGTTCGATCGTCAGTCCCCGGTGAACCAACCCTGAGGCCTCCAAGAGCAGCCATGCGCCGCTTGCGCGAAACTCTGCTGATCCTGCTGCTCGCCGTCGGCGCCCTCGTGCCGGCGGCGACGGCGTCCGCGGCCGAACTGCTGATGTTCGAGCGGGCCGGATGCCCCTGGTGCGCCCGGTGGCTCCGCGAGGTCGCGCCCGCCTACGAGAAGTCCGAGGAAGGCGCCTATGCGCCGCTGCGGCGGATCGACATGGACCGCGGCGACCCGGCGGACGTCACGCTCACCATCCCGGTCCGCTTCTCCCCCACCTTCGTTCTCGTCGACCGGGGTCGCGAGGTCGGCCGGCTGATCGGCTACATCGACGCCGCGACTTTCTGGGGCCTTTTCACCAAGATGGTGCAGGACCACCGGGCGCGCTCGGGCAGTCCGCCGGCGCAGCCGGCAGCAGGGGGAAGATCGGGATGACGGATGCGATCGTTCCCAGATCCGTCGAGGACGAATTGCGCGACGGAGCGGAGTTCTCACCGGAACTCGACGCGCTCATGCGCAATGCGCGCGACGCCAGCGATTTCCTCAAGGCCCTTGCCCACGAAAGCCGACTGCTGCTGCTTTGTCTGATCGCCGAGAAGGAGCGTTCGGTCGGCGAACTCGAATCGATTCTCTCGCTGCGGCAGCCGACGGTCTCCCAGCAGCTCGCCCGCCTGCGCTTCGACGACCTCGTCACCACCCGGCGCGACGGCACCACCGTCTACTACAGCCTCGCCAACGAGAACGTGCGGCAGGTCATCCGCGTCGTGTACAACATCTTCTGCAGCACCGGTGCCCCCACCGGCCTCTGCCGACCCGAAACATCGGGCGTGACATAAGCCGGGGTCCCTTCCAGGCCCCCATGGGAGGACGCATGACGGGTCTGACGGCCCTCGCCGTCGGCGTGGTGGGCCTCATCGTCGGTTTTGCCGGCGGCTTTGCGGTCCAGCGCGCCAGGCTCTGCACCTTCGGTGCGGTCGAGGATGCGCTGCTCGGCGGCAACTGGCGCCGCATGCGCGCCTTCGGGCTGGCGCTGGCCATCGCGCTGCTCGGCACCCAGGCGCTCGTCCACGGCGCCGGCTTCGACCCCTCGACCACCACCTATGTGCCGGACCGGTTCGCGCTTGCCGGAACGCTCGTCGGTGCGATCCTCTTCGGTCTCGGCATGGCGCTGGTGGGAACCTGCGCCTTCGGATCGCTGGTCAGGCTCGGGACGGGTGACCTGCGCAGCCTCGTGACCCTCGTCGTCTTCGGCGTCGTCGCCTATGCGGTGCTGCGCGGGGTGCTCGCCGAACTGCGCATCGGCGTGGTGGAACGGCTGGCCATCGCGCTGCCCGCCCAGACGGTCGGCTCCTATCCCTCCATCGCCGCGACCTGGCTGGGACCATGGCCGGGGCTGCTCATGCCCGTTGCAACCGCGCTCCTGCTCGTCGGGCTCGCGGCCCGTGACGAGAGGTTGCGGCGCTCGCCCCGCCTGCTGACGGCCTCCGTCGTCCTCGGCCTCGGCGTGGTGGCGGGCTGGGCCGCGACTGGCCCCTTCGCAGACCCCTTCGCCGAGGCCATCCGCGTCCAGAGCTTGACTTTCGTCGCCCCCGTCGCCCGCGCGATCTACGCCCTGGCCGCCGGCGAGGGCAGCGTCCTCGACTTCGGCGTGATGAGCGTCTTCGGGGTGATCCTCGGAGCCCTGGCCGCGGCCCTGGTGGCGCGGGAGTTCCGCTGGGAGGCCTTCGACGATCAGCGCGAGATGCGCCGCCACCTTGCCGGCGCGGCGCTGATGGGTTTCGGCGGGGTGCTGGCCGGCGGCTGCACCATCGGCCAGGGCCTGACGGCCGGATCCCTCATGGCCGTGTCATGGCCCGTCGCGATCATCGGCATGGTCATCGGCGCCCGCATCGGCATCGCCATCCTGCTCGAAGGATCGGTGCTGGAATGGCTGCGCGCCATTGCCGGCCGGTCGGCCGACAGCCGGTCGGCTGCCGAATAGTCAGGCCTGGACGAAACGGAAGGCCGACCCGCTGGCCTCCACCCGCCCGACGCCGCCCTTCGGCAGGTGGTAGGCGGTGATGGGCAGCCTGTCCGATACCAGCTTGCCGAGCAGGCGTCGGCGGCTCGCCGCGGCCGTCTCGCCGTCCTGATCGAAGCCAGTGGCCCAGTCGGGCCGGGCGAAGGACAGGACGGGATGGGTCAGCGCGTCACCGACGACGATGAAGGGTTCCCCGCCCAGCCGGACCTCGAAGGAGACGTGCCCCGGCGTGTGGCCGGCGGTATCGATCGCCGCGATGCCGGGGATCACCTCCTCGCCGGGCTTGAACCGCTTGATCTGCGGCTCGAGCGCCTTCAGGACGCGCTGGGCGCCGGCGGCGAAGGCCTGGCGATCCTCCGGCAGCCGCGAGAAGACGCCGGGGTCGAACCAGAAGTCCCATTCCGCCTGGGCGATGTGGTAGGTCGCATTGGCGCAGGCCGGCGTGTCGAACTCGTCGAGGGCGCCCCACAGATGGTCCGGATGGGCGTGGGTGAACAGGACGTGGCCGATCTTCGCGGGATCGATGCCGGCCTGCTCCATCGACTGCGGCAGGCTGCCGGTGGTCGGGAGGAAGTTCTTTCCCGCGCCGGTGTCGAACATGATGAGGGTCTCGCCGGCGCGCACCACCGGCACGTTGAGGCTGTTGGTCACCTGGTCGACGGGCAGCCCCGCGGCCGACAGAAGGCCTGCCACCTCCTCGCGTGGCGCCGACCGCGCCAGCAGGCTGCCGGGAAGGGTGATCGATCCATCGCTGAGGATGGTCATCGTCGCAGTCCCCATGCGCGCCGTCACCGCCTGGGCAAGACCCTGCCTCGGCATGGCACAGGATGCGGCCAGACCGGCGAGCACCAGCCTTCGATCGATCTGCATGGCATGTCCTCCATCGCGGCGCTCGGCGCTCATTTTGATTCATTCATATATGATGAGGCGAGGTGATGGCGAGGGCCTGCTGTCGCTCCGTCGCGGAGAAGCGTGGTGATGGGCCGGTCGCCGGCGGAAGGGCGACATTCCTTCAGGCGCCCACCGACCACCGCCGCAAAACCGGCGAGAGGCAAACAGCGGGCGTCCGTGCCCGCCGCTTGCCCCCCGAGACGTCCTGACGACCGTTGCGCGATGATCCTGCCGGGACGTCGCGATGAACGCCTTCGGCCGGATGTCGCCACGGCTATTGCTGCTGCATCCCGGCCCTTGCGGCGACCTCTTTCCAGAGGCGGATCTGTTCCGTCACCTTGCTCGTCATCTCCTCGGGCGTGCCGGCGCTGGGATAGCCGCCAAGGGCCGCGAGGCGGCTGCGCACCTCCGGCGAATCGACCGCCTGACGGATGGCGGCGTTGAGCCTGTCGACCACCGGCCGCGGCGTGTTCTGGGGTGCGGCAAAGCCGATCCAGGCCATCATCTGCAGGTTCGGCGAGACGCTCTCGGAGAGGGTCGGCACCGTGGGCGTCGCCGGCCAGCGCTGCGGCCCCGTGACGGCGAGGGCCCTGAGCTTGCCCCCCTCGATGGAGGACAGAACGGCTGCACCGGGGGCGATGATGAAGTCGACGCTGTTGCCGAGAACCCCGGTGATGGCACCGGAGTCACCGCGATAGGGGACGTGGACGAACTTCACGCCGAGGGCGCTCGACATGAGTTCGAGGCCCATGTGGTGGCCGGTGCCGACACCTGCGGTGCCGGCAGTCACGGTCGCCGGCTTGGCTCGGGCCTCGGCGACCAGATCCTGGATGGTCCTGAAGCGCGACGCCTCGTTGACGACGATGAAGAAGGGAAAATCCGTCACCACGGAGAGAAACTGGAAGTCGGCGACCGGGTCGAAATTCAGCGTCCTGATCAGGGCCGGCGAGATGGCGTGGGCCGTTGTCAGCAGCACGATGGTGTAGCCGTCGGCGTCCGAGCGGGCGACCGCCTGGGAGGCGATGTTGCCGCCCGCCCCGGGCCGCGGCTCGACGACGAGCGGCTGGCCCAGCGACTTGCGCATCTCCTCCGCCATGATGCGGGCGACGATGTCGGCATTGCCGCCCGCGGCGAAGCCGTGCAGCACGCGGATGGGCCGGTTGGGAAAGTCGTTGGCCGACGCCGGAGAGGCAGCGGCGACCAGGACGGCGAGCAGGGCGACGAACATGCGCATCGATGGGGTCCTCCGGTTGCAGGTTCTTCTTGTTGTTGGGCGAGGCGGGGGATCCCGCCTGCGGCCGTGATGATCAGGCAAGCTCGGCAGGCACGGCGACGCCGAGCTTGCGCGCGAGGGCGGCGAGGCGTGACGCCGTTCCGCCCGCCACGGGAATGCCGGCGCCAAGGCGGCGCTGGCGCTCGGCGTCCCCGCGCTCGCCGGGCAGCAGCACGGCATCGACACCGGCTGCCGCGGGCAGAGCCTTGATGGCGGCGGCGAGGTCGCTGACACCGGCCGGAAAGGCCTCCGCGGCACCAAAGGCTGCGGGATCGAGGGCAACGACGATGCCGTTGCCGCCGGGCTCCGAGCCATCCCCGAGCGCGACGGTGAGAAGGGGATTGCCGACGAGCACGCTGGCCAGGACCTCGATCATCAGCGACAGCCCGCTGCCCTTCGGGCCGGCCATGGGCAGCACAGCCTTGACCGCAGCCGGGTCGGTCGTCTCGCGGCCCTCGGCATCCACGGCCCAGCCCGGCGGGATGGCCCGGCCGGCATCCTTGGCCGCGGTGATCTTGCCGGCCGCGACCGCCGCCGTCGACATGTCGAAGATGAGCGGGCGGCCGGCTTCAGCCGTCGGCGCGGCGATGGCCAGCGGGTTGGTCGAGACGCCCTCGACGCGGGTGCCGTGATAGAGCATCAGCGGCTTCGAGGCGGTCATCACCAGGGCGACGAAGCCTGCCGCGGCGATCGCCTCGGCATAGATGCCGATGGCGCCCGCATGGGTGATGCGGCGCACGACGCACCAGCCGACTCCATGGTCGCGGGCCGCCGCCATGGCGCGCTCCGCGGCAGCGTTCATCGCGACGGCGCCGGGTGCGCGGTCGGCATCGAGGACGACCACGGCGCCCTTGCCGGCGACCTGGCGGATCTCGGCGGCGGGATTGACCAGCCCGAGCTCCACCATCTCGACATAGCGGGGAATGCGCAGCACCCCGTGGGAATCGACGCCGCGCAGATTGGCCCAGACCAGCATGCGGGCGGTCTCGGCAGCGTGGCCCGGCGCAAAGCCACCGGCCGCGAGCAGTGCCGCGGCATAGGCCTCCAGCGTCGGTGCCGCGATGCGGCGCTGTTCCGCCGGCGCAGCCATGGTCACTGTCCCAGCGGGCTGGGGATGAACTTGTCCAGCCAGCCCTTGAGGATCGTCTTGGTGCGCGGCGCATCCTGCGGGGACAGCGGGAAGTGCGAGGTTCCCGTGACCAGGAAGAGCTCGGCCGGCTGCCCGGCCTTCTCATACATGCGGATCGACTGCTCGGTCGGGGTGATGGTGTCGTTGGCGGTGTGGAAGAACAGGATCGGCCGCGGCGCGATGTCGGCGACCACGTCCTCGGCACGGAAGTTGTACATGCTCCAGGCGGTCTCGACCGGGATCTCCATGATCGCCTTGGGCGAGAGGTTCTTGCGCAGGTGCTCGGGGATCGGCACCGCGTCGAAGCGGGAGATCCACATGCTCTGGCCGGTCTCCTGCTTGTGCTTGCGCCCCTTCTCCAGCAGCCCGGTGAACTTCTCCCAGGCCTCGGGGGTCGGATGCTGGCCGCGGAACTTGCGTTCGCCATGGCCCCAGCCGCAGGAGGAGATGACGCAGGCGAAGCGGCTGTCGACGCCGGCCGCATAGACCGCGACGGCGGCGCCGAAGCTATGGCCCAGCACGCCGATGCGCTCGGGGTCCACCTCATCGCGCGTCTGCAGGAAGGTCAGTGCGTTCTTGGCATCGACCACCTGGTCGAAGCAGCGCACCTGCGCCCGCTCGCCCTCGCTCTCGCCGCAGCAGCGGAAGTCGAAGCGCAGGGCCGCGTAGCCCATGGCCTCCAGCATGCGCGCCTGGATCTCGGCGTGCGACTCGTCCTTCGATCCGACGAAGCCGTGCAGGACGATGAAAGCCGGCAGCCGCTGGCCGGGCTTGCGGCCCTCGGGCACGTGCAGGACGGCGGACAGCTTCAGGCCGTCCGACATGAAGGTGAGCTTCTCTTCCATGGCGGGTTCCTCGGGGCGGATGGGCGGTTGCGGTGCTGGCGGCTTCAGGAGACCGACGCGAAGGGGAAGTGGAACTCGCGCCACTCGAGCGGCGCCGGTGTTCCCCACACGTTCATCGCCCTGACATTGCCCGGGCGCTCCAGGTTGGTGATGACGTTCGCTTCGAAGGTGGCGTCGTCGGCGATCAGCGACATGCCGCTGGAGCACTCGATCATCGCCCCGGCCGGGTCGACGTAATAGGAATAGAGGTTGTCGCCGGGACGGTGCCGCCCCGGCCCCCACAGAAGCTGCTTGTCGAAGCGGTCGAGGGTGTCGCCGAGCCGGATGTACTGGCTGCAGTCGAGGAACTCGAAGGAGATGTGGTGGACCCCCACCCTGCCCTTCACGAGGCCGAGGATGTGATGCTGCCGGTTGCCGCCATACATCCAGCTCAGGCTGTCGTTGACCATCCGCTCGGAGAGGCGGAGCCCGCCGATGATCTCCAACTGGCGGCGGGTGGCAGCCGGGTCGGGCGTCAGCAGGTTGATGTGGTCCATACGGTTGGCGCCGACGCCGAAGGTCGGGTGGCGGCGGCCATTGATGTCGTCGCGGATGGGCGTGTGGATCTCGAACCTGAGGCCCTCCGGCGTGACGAAGGTGAAGCCCGCCGCCATGCAGGAGAGGCTCGGCTCGCGGTTCACGACCCTGCAGCCGGCCTCCGCCACGCGCTGCTCGGCGGCGCGCACGGCTTCCACCGTCAGCGCCTCGAGGCCGATCGTATGGGCGGAATTCTCGTCCGCGTGGACGAGCACCAGTTCGGCTGAACGGCCGTTGGAGCTGAGCCAGGTCTGGCCCGCGCTGCGCTCCGTCACCCTGAGGCCGAGAATCTCGGTCGCCTCGCGCACCACGGCGTCGGCGACGCTGGTGTTGATCTTCATATGGCCGATGGCGTGCACCAGGTGCGTCATCCGGGCCCCTCCTCCGTGATCATTTTTCAATCTGGTAGCCGACCCCGGGAGGTCGATCAATAGCGTTTTCGATGTTCGATGCGAATTTCGAAAATGTAACCCATGAGCACCCCGTTCCCTCAAGGCTGCGTCCTTGCAGGACCTCATCGACACGCGGCTGTTTCATCCGCTTTCGAAATTCGGACGGTTTGCGTTGCCGCGACCAACCTGCGATATAGGGGGTTCAGGGTGTGTGGCGCCGGGTCCACGGAGCCGTTTCATGGCCGCGAAGTCAGAGCCGAAGGGTGTCGAGGAGACGCGGGCCGCCGACGTGCTCAACCGCATGCGGCTCGACATCATCAGCTGTGCGCTGAAGCCCGGCATGCGCCTGCGCTTCGAGGCCCTGAAGGAACTCTACGCGGTCAGCTTCTCCACCCTCCGCGAGGCTCTGTCGCGCCTCGTCGCCGAGGGGCTTGTGGTCAGCGAGGGCCAGCGCGGCTTCATGGTCGCACCGCTCTACCTGTCGGATCTGCAGGACCTCACCGACGTTCGGGTGCTCGTCGACCAGGAGTGTATCGGCCGCTCGATCCTTAACGGCGACGACGACTGGGAGGCCCAGATCATGGCCGCCTTCCATCGCATGGACCGGCTGAAGGCGCGTCTCGGCGACCTCTATTTCATGTCGGACGAGTGGGCGACCCTGCACGGAGACTTCCACTTCTCGCTGGTCAGCGCCTGCCGGTCACCGACGCTGCTCGATTTTCGCGACAAGCTGTTCCAGCGGGCCCATCGCTACAGGCGGATGTCGTGCCAGTTCCGCACCAAGTGGCGGCCGAAGGACGTCGAGCACCGCACGCTGATGGAGACGGTCATCGCCCGCGACGCCGTGGCGGCGAAGGAACTGATCGAAAGGCACATCCGCGAGACGACCGAGAACGTCATCGCCAATGCGGCCCAGTTCCTCAGCGCGGAGCCTGGCGCCCCCTCGGGATCGATCCGCAGCCTCGCGGCGGAATAGCCGCGCCACGCGCGGCGAGGCGCTGGCCGGTCAGAGCACCGGCTCAGGAGCCTCCGCTTCCGATGACCCGGGCACCAGCGATGGCGAGGCCAGCGCAGCAAGGCCGCCGATGGCGGCGACGGGCTGAGGCCGGCCAAGCAGGTAGCCCTGGGCCTCGTTGCAGCCCTCCCGATCGAGAAGCTCCAGCTGGTCCTGCGTCTCCACGCCCTCGGCGAGGACCGGAACTTCGAGGCTGCGGCCCAGAGCCAGGATGGCGCGGATGATCGCCTTGGCCTGGGGACTGGATTCGACCTCCGTCATGAAGGACCGATCCAGCTTGATCTTGTCGAAGGGGAAGGAGCGAAGCGTCTCGAGCGAGGAGTAGCCCGTGCCGAAATCATCGATCGCGACAGTCACCCCGAGCGCCTTGATCTCACGCAGGATGTGCAGGGCGCGGTCCTTGTCGGCAATGATCGTGGACTCGGTGATCTCGAGCTCGAGCCGGCGGGGCGACAGCCCGGTCTCCTCGAGAATGCCGGCAAGCCGCAGCACGAAGTCGTTCTGGCCGAGCTGCAGAGGCGAAAGGTTGACGGCGATCTTGTAGGGGTACAGCCACGCGGCGGCCTCGCGGCAGGCCGTCCGGAGGACCCACTCGCCGAGCTGCACGATGGCACCGCAGTTCTCCGCGATCGGGATGAACTCGGCCGGCGAGACCTCGCCGCGTTCCGGATGCCGCCAGCGGAGCAGCGCCTCGTAGCCGGTGACCTCGCCTGTCCTGACCGACTTCTGCACCTGGTAGTGCAGACGGAACTGGTTCATGGCGATGGCATTCCACAGTTCCTTGGCGAGCGCCCGCCGCTGCCGGACCTGCTCGTCCATGCGCGCCTCGTAATAGGCGATCGACTGGCCCATCGTCGCCTTCGCCCGGTACATGGCGAGGTCGGCATTGTTGATCAGCTGCTCGCGGCCGACGGCGTCGACGGGATGAATGGCGATGCCGATGCTGGCTGCGGACGCGATCTCCATGTCGTCCAGGACGATGACCCCGAACAGGGCGGTCTCCAGACGCTGGGTGAAGTCGGTGAGGTCGTCCTGATCGTCGAAGCGCTTGAAGGCGGCAAACTCGTCGCCGCCGAAGCGCGCCACCATCTCGCCCTGCCGGAGGCATGCGGTGAGCCTCGCCGCAAGAGCCTGCAGGACCTTGTCGCCCACGGCGTGCCCGCGCAGGTCGTTGACCTCCTTGAACTTGTCGAGGTCGATCCCAAGGACGGCAAGCTTGCCGTGGCTCCCGGCCTCGGCGAGCGCGAGGTCGAGCGCCTCGTTGAAGCTGACCCGGTTCGGCAGGCCCGTCAGGGCATCATGGCGGGCCATGTGGGCGATGCGGGCCTCCGAGCGCCGGCGCTCGGTCACGTCCTCGCAGGTGGTGACCCAGGAGCCGTCGCCGATCGGCCGGTGCGACAGCGAGATGATCCGCCCCTCGGCGAAGTGCTCGGTGCAGGTCGCGGGCTCGCCACGGCGAATGATGGCGAGATGACGCTCCGCCAGTTCGGCGGCCGCGTCGGCGTCCGGGCAGATGAGGCGGCAGACCTCGTGAAACGCGAGGCCGGTCGCGCAGGGCACGTCCGCCATCCCGAAGATGGTCGCAAGGCGTCGATTGCGAAGGATGAGACGGCCGTCCGCGTCGAACAGGCAGAGCCCCTGCGACATGTTGGAGAGTGCCAGGTCGAGGCGCCGCGACGTCTCCCTGAGGTCGTCCTCGTAGGATTTGCGCTCGGTGATATCGCGGGTGATCTTGGCGAAGCCGACAAGCTTGCCGTCTTCAGCGCGGATCGCGTCGATCACCACATGGGCCCAGAATCGCGTTCCGTCCTTGCGCAGCCGCCAGCCTTCCTTCTCGAAGCGACCTTCGGTCCGCGCCAAGGCGAGCGCGGCTTCGGGCAGGCCGGCGGCGCGGTCTTCGGGAAGATAGAAGCAGGAGAAGTGCTTGCCGACGATCTCAGCGGCGGCATAGCCCTTGGCGCGACGCGCGCCCTCGTTCCAGTTGGCGACCGTGCCGTCCGGCGAGAGCATGTAGAGGGCATAGTCAGTCACGCCCTCCACCAGGATCCGGAACATGCGCTCGCTCTGTGCACGCGCGGCCCGACTGCGGCGCGACATCAGCGCCGTGAACAGGGCGAAGCCGAGGACCAGCATGGCGCAGAGGCCGACGGCGACGGCGAGGGACTGGGGCGCCATGGTCGAGGCGGAGACGGGCTGCGCCGGATCCGGCGTGATCGCGATCGCCCCCATGCCGGTGAAGTGCAGCGAGCAGACGGCGAGCGTCAGGAGGATGGCGGCCTGCCACTTGCCGACGGCATCGCGGCGGCGGCGCGAGGCGAGAAAGGCAAGTGCCGCGAGGCCGGCGCCGAGCACCACGGAGACCACAACAAGTCCGACGGCCCAGTCCATGCGGCCCGGAAGCTGGACGGAGGCCATGCCGGTGTAGTGCATGGCGGCGATCCCCAGTCCGAAGACGATGCCGCCGCCGATGGCTCCCTTCGCTCCCCGCACCATGACGGAGAGGCTCATGCCAGCCGCCGTGATGACGACGACGATGCCGAGCGACAGGACGGTCAGGGTCGTGTCGTAGCCGATCACCACGCCGGGATCGTAGGCGAGCATGGCGATGAAGTGCGTCGCCCAGACACCGAAGCCGGCGGTGCCGCCGGCGGCCGCGATCCAGCGGGCGCGACTGCCGCCCTGCGCGCCCCGGGCGTGGCGGCCGATGTCGATCACCGCGTAGCTGGAGACGAGGCAGACGAGGGCGGCTAGTCCGACGAGCCACCAGTTGTGCTCGACGGCAAGGCAGGTCAGGACACGGTACATCGGGGGAAAGCACCTATGATTTGCCCCAGAGGTAGACAGCACACCTTAAGGAAGGTTCACGCGGAGCACCTCCCGGCCCACAGGGTTAGGCAGATGCTAATTCACGCGCGCCGGCGCCGGTCGCCGGGCCTTGCGTCCTGATGTCACGACCGCGGCAGGTACGGCGACCTCGCAGCGGAGGCCGGCACCGCGGCGGGTCAGAGTCCCGGCAGTCTAGGCCCACCCCGCGATGACGGCGTCGGCATCGGTCACCACGGCGACATTCTGCAGGGCGTAGTTGACCGAGGCGGTGTGCCAATCGGCGTTCATCGTCGAGCAGCAGTCCTCGGGCACCATCATGTAGTAGCCCTTGTCGGCGCCGGTGCGGGCCGTGTGCTCGATGGACATGTTGGTCCAGGCCCCGGTGACGACGACAATGTCGCGACCGAGCGCCTTCAGGACCGTCTCGAGCCGCGAGCCCTCCCAGGCGCTCATGCGCTGCTTCTCGACCACATGATCCCCGGCTGCGGCCTCGAGACCTGGAACGGGTGCCGCTCCCCAGGTTCCGCGAACCATGGCCTTGGCGTCAGCGAGGCCCTCGAAGAGGGGCGCGTTCATGGTGACGCCGGGGCAGCCCGGCTCCACGATGAACCAGACATGGATGACGGGGACACCTTTGGCCCGCGCGGCGGCGGCGAGGCGCATCGCATTGGCGATGGCGTTCTGCTCGCGGCAATGGGCGGGAGAGCCCGATGCGGCGAAGGCGCCGCCCTCCATCACCACGTCGTTCTGCATGTCCTGGACGATGACGGCGCAGCGGCTGGCGTCGAGGACATAGCCGGGGGCGCATTTGAGCGCCCCGTTGCGGGCGACCGCCGCGGCCGCGACCGTCTTCGGTGCCGAGCCCGCCGTGGGGCGTAGCGCGCCTGCCGCGATCATGTAGGGCTCGGCGCGCGGACCGACCTTGGTCTCGACCGCATAGAGGGAATGGGTCGCGGTGAGGAACAACGTGCGGAAGTCCGGTCCTCCCCAGGTCAGGTTGCCGACGAGCTCCGGCACCCTGACCTTGCCGATCAGGTCGCCGCCCGGCGCATAGACCCAGACGCCGCCCGGCCCGCAGACCCAGATGTTGCCCTGCGCATCGCACTTCATGCCGTCGGGCACGCCGGGCTCGGACGGGGAGGCGATGCCCGTGGCAAAGACGTGGCCGGCGCCGAGCGCGCCGTTCGGTAGCACCTCGAAGACGCGGATCAGCTGCTGGACGGTGTCGTTGATGTAGAGCTTCTTCTCGTCGGGAGAGAAGCACAGGCCGTTCGGCTGTTCGAAGAGGTAGCGGTCCACGAGCAGCTGCGGTGGCCCGCCACCGGGCGCGATGCGATAGACGCCCTGGAAGCCCAGCTGCCGGGGCCGCTCCACCCCGTAGACCGGCATGCGGCCGTACCAGGGGTCGGAGAAATAGATGGCGCCGTCTGACTTCACCACGACGTCGTTGGGGCTGTTCAGCTCGCGGCCCTCGAAATGCGAGGCCAGGACCTCGCGCCGCCCGTCGGCGCGCTCGCGGACCAACGTCGAGGTCGCGTGCTCGCAAACGATGAGATCGAGCGCGCCGTCATAGGTCATGCCGTTGCACTTGTTGGACGGGCGCATGACCTCGCGGATGCCCGCCCGGTCCCAGCGCCGGCGAACATCGCCCGGCATGTCCGAGAACAGCAGGTAGCCGTCGCGCGGATGCCAGATCGGCCCCTCGGTGAACTCGAAGCCGGTACCGAGCTGGCGCACCGGCGCCCATGGGTCGATGAGGTCGTTGAAGGCCGGCCTGACGGCGACATGGGTTGTCATGGGGCGCTCTCGCTACGTGGGTTGCGTGCGGGATAGGCGGCGGCAACGCGCGTCAGGCGGGGAACCATGGCCGTGACGGCAGCGTCTGTGTGACCGGCCCCGGGACCGCCATGTCGAGCCGGCCGACCACCTGCCCACCTTCGATCTTGGCGGGCTTGTCGTGGACCGGCAGCAGGAAGCGCGACGAGTTCAGCAGCTTCTTGATGGCCGCCTTCTCCGCGCGCTTCGAGGTTCCGTGATTGCCGGTGACGCGCGGCTCGTTGGCGTGGAGTTCGTGGTAGGGGTTCACGATCTGGTCGTTGAAGTCGTAGATCACGTCGCCACAGATCGTCGCGCGCCCCTCTGCCGTGTCGACGTGTACGTTCATCGAGCCCTCCGTATGGGCGCCGGCCGCCTCCAGATAGCAGCCGGGGAAGAGTTCGATCATGCCGGTCAGCTCCAGATCCTCCAGGCGCAGCGCGTGCCTGGTGTGCAGCCTATCGATCAGGTGCTTGATGTCGGGAGCCGGGTATTGCGGGTGCATCAGCCCGGAGACGGAGTATTCGAGCTCCCGCCGGTTGATGATCACCGTGGTGTTCATCGGAAAGAGCTCGTCCTTGCCGGCGTGGTCGATGTGCAGGTGGGTGTGGGCGACGTAGCGGACGTCGCCCATGCGCACGCCGTATTTCATCAGCTGGTTCTCGATCATGTTCTCGTGGAACTGGAGGCCGCGCATGCCGAGGCTCTCCATGATCTGGTTGTGGCGATAGCCGGTATCCACCACCACCGGCCAGGGACCGCCGAGAATGAGGAAGCCGTAGGTATAGGTGCGACGGACCTGGCCGCAGCCCCGGCCGAGCACGAGGAAGCTCGACTCCAGTTCGATGTCGCCGTAGTCGAGCACCTTGATCTCGAGTGGCATTGTTCCCTCCGATGATGATCAGGCCAGCCGGTAGACCCGCTTGGCGGTTGACGAAAAGACGGCGGCGCGGTCCCCCTCGGGAACGGCGGCCCAGTGGGCGGCGAAGAGCTCGGGATAGGTGGTCCAGAGCTTCTCGATGGGGAAATTCGAGCCGAACAGGCAGCGATCGCGGCCGAACAGCGCGAGGGTTTCCCGCGCGATCATGGTGACGTGAGCCGGGTCGTTGCGGCGCAGGAAGGTGCCGAGCCCCGAGAGCTTGCTGACGATGTTCGGCCGGGCCGCGAGGAGCGCCATCCCCGACCGCCACGCCGCAACCCCCTGCGGGGAGAGATTCTCCAGCATCCCGGCATGCTGGAGCACGAAGGTCACCCCGGGGCAGGCCGCGGCGAGTTCGGCCGCTCCCGCCATCTGGCCGGCAAAGACCTGCAGGTCGAAGCTCCAGCCGTAGTCGGCGAGCCTGGCAACGTTGCGCTGGAAGACCGGCTGGCGCGCCAGATCGGGGCCGCTCGCGAAGCGATAGAGAGGGTTCTCGTGCCAGTGGAGCTGCATCCGCACCCCGCAGACCCGGCGATTGCGGGCGAGGGCGTCCATCTGTGGCCGCACGTCCTCAGCCAGCATGTCCGCATAGGCGACGATGGCGATGGGAAAGCCGCTCTGGTCCGACGCCTCGGCGACGAAGGCGGCCTCCTCGACAGAGCGGTCGACCGGCCAGTTGGCCTGGACGTAGACAGCGCCGGTCATCCCGGCCGAGGTCGCGTCGGCCATGTACTCTGCAATGGGATAGTCGCGGCGGATGGGCTCGTAGGGGCCGAAGATGCGCGGCTGCATGGGCCCCGAGAGCCAGGGGAGGTCGGCTTGTCGCCAGATGTGAAAATGGGCGTCGATCATGCCGCGCGCTCCCGGCCGAGTGACAGAACATGGCGACAGACGGCGGCCGTGGTGCCGCCATTGGTCAGCGAGGCGAGCAGGGGCCGGATGGCGGCGAGGCCTTCCGTTTCCGGGCGATAGGCGCCGTCGGCCGCCAGTGGCGACAGCCAGTCGATGCGATGCGCGCGGGCGGCGAGGCGGCCCACCGCCTGGATCATGGCGCGAGGGTCCCCCCGCTCCAGCCCGTCGGAAAGGACGAGCACCACGGCGCCGCGTGCATAGCCGGCAAAGCGTGGTACGGCGAGGAAGGCCTGCAGCGCGTCGCCGATCCGGGTGCCGCCGTCCCAGTCCGCCACGAGATCGGCGGCCAGCGCCAGCGCGCGGGCCCGGTTGCGTCGCTTCAGCACCGAGGTGAGCCGCGTCAGGCGGGTGCCGAAGGTGAACACCTCGACGCGCGGCGCGCCGTGGACAAGGGCGTGGGCGAAGGCGAGATTGGCATCGGTCCGCTGCTTCATCGACCCCGACACGTCGATCAGGAGCAGGAGGGGCCTGACCCGCGTGCTGCGCCGCCAGCGCTTCAGCGCCATGACCTCGCCGTCGTTGCGGATGGCGGCCTTGAGGCTTGCGGCGAGGTCGAAGCGGGGGCCACGCCTCGCCGGACGGTGGCGGTAGCCGCGTCGGCGCGGCAGCGCGTCGGGAAGGTCTCGCGCGAAGCGGCGGAGCGTGTCGCCGTCGTCGGGCGGGGTCAGCCGGCGGACGGCGAGGGCCTCGGCGGAGGTGGCCTCGCGGCCCGTCTCGTGAATCTCCTCACCGATCAGGATCTCCTGGTGGGCGCCTTCCTCCTCAACCTTCATCTCGTCGTCGGGCTGGAACTCCTCGTCCTCGCCGGGTTCGCCCGCCGCTCCGAGGAAATGGGCGTCGAAGAGGGCGTCGAAGCTGTCCCGCCGTTCCAGCGGTGGGGCCATGGTGGCCACAGCCGCCTTGCGGACGTCCTCGATGGAGCGCGGGCCGAGCAGATCCACCGCGCGGAGGAAGGCCACCGTCTGTTCGGGCGCCACAGCGAAGCCGTTGCCGCGCAAGAGTGTGGCGAAGGCGACCAGCGGGCGGGCGCCGGCGGGTAGCGGACGAGCAGTTCCGGTCTCGCTCATGCCGCCACCGCCCGGATGAAGGCGTCCATCCGCGGACGCATGTGCGCGAGATCCTCCTCGTCCTTCAGCGCCGTGCCGATGGAGCGGCGAAAGGCCTCCGGCCAGGAGGCGCCGGTGCGAGCGAGCGCAGTGGCCGCCTCCGCCCAGTCGACAGCCTCGGCAACGCCCGGCGGCTTGGTCAGGGGCTCCTGCCGCAGGAGGCCGACGGCGTGAACGATCGCCCGGGCGGTGCCCTCGGCGACAGCCGAGGAGCGCAGCATGATGATCGCCGCCTCGCGGGCCGGATCCGGATAGGGGATGTAGTGGTAGACGCAGCGGCGGCGGAGCGCCTCGTGCAGGTCGCGGGTACGGTTGGAGGTGAGGACGACGACAGGTCGGTCCGCGGCGCGGAGCGTTCCGCGCTCGGGAATCGAGATGGAGAAGTCGGAGAGGAACTCAAGGAGGAAAGCCTCGAATTCATGGTCCGAGCGGTCGATCTCATCGATCAGGAGCACCGTCGAGTCGGGACGGCGCAGAGCCGCCAGCATCGGGCGCTCGATGAGGAAATCGTCGCGGTAGATGTCGACGCTCTCGCCTTCGCGCGCCTGGCGGATGGCGAGCATCTGGCGGGGGTAGTTCCACTCGTAGAGTGCGGCCGAGGCGTCGATGCCCTCGAAGCACTGGAGGCGGATCAACTGCCGTCCCAGGATGCCGGCGAGCGCCTTGGCCGCCTCGGTCTTGCCGACGCCCGGCGCCCCCTCCAGCAGCAGCGGCTTGCCGAGGGCCAGCGCCAGGAACCCGGCGGTGGCGATGCCGTCGTCGGCGAGATAGAGCGCCGAGCGCAGCGCCTCGGCCAGCGCCTCCGGGCTCGACAGGCCGGCGATGGGCGGCTGCAGGGCCATGGCCGTCAGCCTCCGCCGCCGCGGCGCGGCTGGGGCCGCGCGCCGCCATTGGCCCTGATGCCGCGCAGCACCTTCTCCGGGGTGATCGGAAGGTCGTTCACCCGGACGCCGACGGCGTTGTAGACGGCGTTGGCGATGGCCGGCAGCACGGGATTGGCGCACATCTCGCCCGGGCCCTTGCCGCCGAAGGGACCGTCGGGCGCCGGCCGCTCGAGCACGGTCACCGAGTAGGGCGCGATGTCGCCCGGGCCGGGCATCAGGTACTCGTTGAAGTCGCGCGGCCCGTGGCTCGGGTCCGGGTAGTAGGGCTCCGGTGTTTCGTAGAGCGCGTGGCTGATCCCCATCCAGGCGCCGCCAACGAGCTGCTGCTCGACCATCTTCGGATTGATCGCCCGCCCCAGTTCGTAGGACGAGGCCATCTTGAGCACGGTCACCTCGCCGGTCTCGTCGTCCACCTCGACATCGGCGACGAGGCAGGCATGGGCGAAGGCCGTGTTGGGGTTCATCTCCCCGGTCTGCGGGTCCACGGTCGACAGCGGGATCAGGAAGATGCCGCGCCCGGCGATGGTCTTGCCCTGCTTGAACTGCGCCGCCTGGGCGGTCGCCTTGACGGTGATCGACCGCGACGGCGCGCCCTTGACATGGATGTTGCCGCGCCCGTCGGTGACGAGGTCGCCGGCATTGACCTCGAGTTCCTCGGCGGCGGCTTCGAGCAGGACGCCGCGCGCCTCGCGGGCGGCGGCGATCACCGCATTGCCCATGCGGTGCGTGCCGCGCGAGGCGAAGCTGCCCATGTCATGCGGACCGGTGTCGCTGTCGGCCGTGTCGACATAGACGTCCTCCATCGGCACGCCCAGGGTCTCGGCCGCAACCTGCCGCGTCACCTGCTTCATGCCCTGGCCGAGATCGATGGCCGAGAGCGCGACGGTGAACTTGCCGTCGGGATTGGAGTGGATCAGCGCCTGGCTCGGGTCGCCGCCGAGATTCATGCCGATCGGATAGTTGACGGACGCCATGCCGCGTCCCCGGTGGCGGGCCATCTCAGCGCCTCCTCGTGCCGAAGACGGAGGAAAAGCGGGTCGCGCCGTGCTGCGTCGGCGCAGCCGCTGTCGGGGCGGGCGGAGGCGGCCCGGGGGGGGCCGCGGTCGGCGGCGCAACCGGGGGAGGAGCCGCTGGCATCGGCTGGTATGCAGGCGGAGTGCTCGCCGGCGCCGGCCGGTAGGGTTCGTATTGCGGCACGGCCGCGGGTGTCGGGCGGGCTTCGGCGGATCCCTCCGTGATCGGCTGCTTGGTCATGGGGATGCGCATGGTGCCCGCCGGCAAGGTTTCCGTGGCGGTGCCCGTCCGGGTCTCCGGCCGGCCGATGCGGCCATTGTCGTCGATGGGTGTCGCCGGAATGAGCGCCCGCGCGCCACCGCCGCCGGTCAGGGAGGACTGACGCCGCGCCTCGTCGGACAGCGGCCAGCCGGACTTCTCGGCGGCGACCTGCACGCATTCGATCAGCGCCGTGTTCTTGGCGACCCGGCGGTGCGCCTTCATGTCCTCGTCGCGATAGGCGTTGAGGATGCGGAACTCCATCGGGTCCATGCCGCAGGCTTCCGCACCCTTGTCCATGTGGACCTCCAGCGCGAAATCGACCGCCGTGATGCCGAAGCCGCGCATGGCGGTCGAGGGGCAGCGGTTGGTGTAGGCGACGTAGATGTCGGCGCTGACGTTCGGGATCGTGTAGGGCCCCGGCAGGTGTGCGGTGCACTTGATCGCGGCGTAGCTCGACAGGCGCGTATAGGCGCCGGCGTCGAAATAGCTGCGGATGCGGCGGGCGACGATCCGCCCGTCCCGCATGATGCCGTCCTTGATGTAGATGCGCTCCGCGCCGCGCGGCGAGCCGTAGAGCATCTCCTCCTCGCGATCGAGCACGTAGCGCACCGGCTGGCCGGTCATCATGGCACCGAGGATCGAGAGGGGCTCTGTCAGGGAGTCCACCTTTCCGCCGAAGCCGCCGCCTACCGTACCGCCGACGAAGTGCAGGCGGTTGGATTCCAGGTTGAGGATCTTGGCTGCCGTGCCCAGGGAGAAGAACAGGCCCTGGGCGCAGGAGTGGACGACGAAGCGGTCGTTCTGCTCGGGGGCGGCGATGGAGCCGTTGGTCTCGGTCGGCGCATGCTCGATCGGCGACATCTGGTAGCGGTCGTCGACGATGAAGTCGGCGCTGGCGAAGGCCTTGTCCACGTCGCCGAAGCGCAGCTTCGAATGGTCGTAGCGGTCGTGATATTCGAAGTAGTTGTTCGGGTAGGTCTCGTTGACGACCGGCGCGCCGGGCTTCAGCGCCTCCTCGACGTCGAAGACATGCGGCATCACCTCGTAGTCGACCCGCACCAGCGCACGCGCCGCCAGCGCCTGCTGTTCGCTTTCGGCGATGATCGCGACGACGGGCTCGCCCCTGTAGGAGACCTTGCCGACCGCCAGCGTCGGCTCGTCGTCCTTGCCGAAATTGATGAGGCTCAGCAGCGTGTTCTTGTTCACCGGCACGTCGGCGCCGCGCAGGATGCGCTTCACGCCTGGCGCCCTTTCGGCCGCGGCGGTGTCGATATGGCGGATGCGGGCATGATGATGCGGGCTGCGCACCACCTTCAGATGCAGCAGCCCCTCGAAGGCATGGTCGTCGAAGAAGGGCGAGCGTCCGGTGACATGGCCGGGCATGTCCTGGCGCTGCGCGCCCTTGCCGACGACGTTGAGATTGTCGTCCCGTTCGGCGGCGAAGAGGTCCTTGCGGAATTCCAGCATGGCTCGCTCCTCAGGCCCGACGCGCCTGCCCGGACCGGGCGGCGGCCAGGATGGCCTCGATGATCGCCTCGTAGCCCGTGCACCGGCAGATGTTGCCCGAGATGCCGTCGATGACCTCTTCGCGCGACGGGTTGGGATTGGCCGCGAGCAACGCCTTGGCGGCGGTCAGCATGCCCGGGGTGCAAAAGCCGCACTGCGCGGCGAAATGATCCATGAAGGCCTGCTGCAACGGGTGAAGTACCGGGCCGTCGGCCATGCCCGTGACCGTCTCGATGTGCCGCCCCTCGCAGGTGGCGGCCAGCGTCAGGCACGACAGCTGCAGCTCGCCGTCGACGAGCACCGTGCAGGTGCCGCAGGTTCCCTGGCCGCAGCCGTACTTCGGCCCGAACTCGTTCAGCCCCCGCCGCAGGAGGGTGAGGAGGTTGTCGGCCGGCGCGACGAAGGCGGCGCGGTCCGAGCCGTTCAGACGGAACTGGACGGGAGTTTTCGCCATGCGCCTCTCCTCACTTCTGTCCCGACAGGAGCCGGGCCAGATGCACCGGCAGGACCTCGCGGCGGTACCACTCGCTGGCGACCGCATCGGTCGCCGGGCGGGTGCCGTCCGTCGCTGCCGCGCGTGCCGCAGCGATGGTGGCCTCATCGAGGGCCTTTCCTTCCAGCACCCGTTCCACGGCCTTCGCCCGGATCGGGGTCGAGGCCATGGCGCCGTAAGCGACGCGCGCGCCCGTCACCCGCCCGCCCGCCATCGGCAAGTGGGCGGCGATCGAGACCACCGCGACGCCCTTCGGCCGGACCCGGCTGACCTTGCGAAACCGCAGGTCTCCGGCGTTCTGGGGAAGCGCAAGCTGCACGCCTGTCACCAGACCCTGTCCTCCGCGCGAGCGTGCGTTGAGGAACTCCTCGAGCGGGATGGCCCGCGGGGCGCCGAAGCCCTGCATCACCATGACCTGCGCATCCAGGGCGAGAAGCGCCACGGTGAAGTCGCCATAGGGCGTCTCGGCAAAGAGGTTGCCGCCGACGGTCGCCATGTTGCGCACGGCCGGCCCGCCGATGGCCTGGGCGGCGGCGTGGAGGCTGGCCAGTTCGCGGCGCTTCAGGACCATGGCCATGGTCACCCCGGCGCCCAGTTCGACCCGGCCGCCGGACAGGGTGATCTGCCGGTAGGCGGGATCGACGAGACGCACCAGCAGTCCGTCGATGAGGCGACCCTCGTTGACGTCGCGCATCAGCAGGGTTCCGCCCGACAGAAGGCGCGCCTGGCGGTCACCGGCGAGAAGCCCGGCGGCTTCGGATGCGGTGGATGCGGTGCGAACCTCGATCGGCATGGCTCAGATCCCCGCAGCTTCGAGTTCGGGGAGGCGCCGCACGGCCTCCATGCCCGCCGAATAGACGTCGTTGCCGACCTTCGCCGCCAGCTCCGCCTCGCGCCCCGGGGGCGTGGTGAACCGGCTCTCCCAGTGCCAGAAGCTGCGGTTTCCGTCCGTCACCGGCAGGAGGCGGATGTGCGCGACGTAGTTGAACAGCGGAATGGGCGTATCGAGCAGGCAGTAGCTGTAGGTCATCTCGAGATCCGACAGCGACAGCAGCTGCTCGCGCAGCTCGCTGCCGTCCTCCAGCGTGAAGCGGCGGACGCAGCCGATCCTGTCGGAGGGATGGCCGCGCTCGATGGCGCTCGTGGCCACGATCGGATGGTACTGGTCATGGCCGTTGAAATCGCGCAGCACCGCCCAGAGAGCGTCGACCGGCGCGTTGATGATGGTGCTGCGGACAACCCTCGGCACATCACCCTCCGAAAGCGCGCTTGAGCGAGTCGAAACCCGCCTGGAACACGTTGGTGCCGATGTTCGCGACGAGTTCCTGCTCGCGATCGGGGGCGCAGTCGAACTCCGCGGACCACTCGACGAAGGTCCGGTCCTGGTCGGTGACAGGCGTCAGACGCAGGGTCGCGACGTAGTCCGTCAGCGGCATCGGGCTGTCGAGAATGGAGTAGGTGCAGAACATGTCGAAGTCCGACAGTCCCAGCAGCTTCTCGCGCAGCTTGTCGCCGTTGCGCAGGGAGAAGGCCCTGACGCAGCCCACCTTGTCGGCGGGCTCGCCATTCTCGATGCGGCTCTCCGCCACGGCGGGAACCCAGTTCGGCAGGCCGTTGAAGTCCCGCACCCGGGCCCAGACCCTGGCTGCAGGAGCGTTGATGACGCTGGAGACATAGACACGGGCCATGGTCAGTCTGCCTCACTTCTTCTCGCCGTCGTCTTTGGGCTTGGGCGGCTGGGCGTCCTTGGCGACGCGCTGCATGTCGGAGGCCTCGCGCATCAGCCCGCCCATCTTGGCGAGGTTCCCGCCCTCGATGCCGATCTCCTTGAGCACCTGGTCGATCAGGGGCGCCTGGACCCGGTAGCGCAGCGCCGACTCGATCACCTCGTCGGTCGGCGTGCGGGATGAGCCTCCACCGGCCCCGCCCATGCCCTGAAGTCCGTCGACATGGAGAATGCGGATCCCCTCGATCTTCTCCATCGGCTTGACGCTCTCGCGCACGATGCCCTCGATCCGGTCGAGCAGGCGGCGGCGAAAGAGCCCGTATCGGGCGCCGTCGGTGAGCAGGTTCTCCGCCTCGTAGAGCAGCTTCTGGGCCTCGGCATCGACGGCCTTGCGCACCTTGTCGGCCTCGGCGGCGATGCGGACCTCCTCGGCTGCCTTCTCGGCGTTGATCACCTCGACGGTCTTGCGGCGCTTGGCGGCCTCGCTCTCCTTGACAGTCTGCACGAGCTCGGCGGCCTCGGCCGCCTTGGCCTTGGCGATCTCGGCTTTCACCGCGGCGGCGCTCTCCTCGAGCGACTTGGCGTAGAGGGTGATCGCCTTCTCCATCGCCGCGTTCTCGACGTCGCGCTCGCGCTCGATCTCGAGGCGGCGGAGGTCGCGCTGGCGGCCGACGCGCGCCTCGTCGAGGCCGCGGTCGGAGGCGATGCGGGCGCGCTCGATCTCCTCGTTCGAGGCGATCTGCGATTCCTGCAGGGCCTGCGCGCGGGCGACCTCGAGCTGCTCGATGGCGCGCCGGCGCTCCAGTCGCGCCGCTTCCAGGGCCTGCTCGCGGGCGACGTCGGCCTTCTCGACCTCCTGCTTGGCGATGATCTCCGTCTGCCGCAGCGTCTTGTCGGCGTCGGTGCGTTCCGCCCGCTTGGCGGCCATGACGATGGCGCGGTCTTCCTCGGCCACCTCCACCGCCTTCTTCTGCTCGATCTGCAACACCTCGCGCGTCCGCGACGAGGCGATGCGCTCCTCCTCGATCTTCAGTTCGGCGGCGATGCGCTGGCGCTCCACCGCATCGCGTCGCTTGATCTCGGCGGCCTCCAGCTGCTCGGCGCGCTTGATCTCCAGCTGCCGGGTCGAGAGCTCCGATGCGATCCGCTCGGCAGCCGTCGCCTTCTCCTGGGCGATGCGGGCGCTCTCGGTGGCCTCGCGTGCGGCGATCTCGGCCTCCTCCAGTGTGCGGTTGCGGGCGATCTCGAGCTTGCGCTTGCCTTCGTCCGAGGCGATCCGCTCGGCCGTCAGCGCGATGTCCTGGGCGATCCGGGCCTTCTCCACCGCCTCGCGGGCAGCGATCTCGGCTTCGTCCAGCGCCTTGTTGCGGGCGATCTCGAGGTTCTTGATCTCCTTCTCCCGGTCGATCCGCTCGGCGCTGACCTGGGCCTCCTGCAGGATGCGCGACCGCTCGACCTCCTCCCGCGCCGCGATCTCGGCCTGCTCCAGCGCCTTGGTGCGTTCGATCTCCTTCTGTCTCGTCTCGCGGTCGGAGGCGATGCGGGCGGCCTGGATGGCCTGCTCATTGGCGATCCGGGCCTTCTCGATCTCCTCGCGCGCGGCGATCTCGGCGGCTTCCACCGCCTTCGTCCTTGCGATCTCCTGCTGGCGGATCTCCCGTTCGGAGGCGATGCGGGCCTCGCTGATCGCCCGCTCGTTGGCGATGCGCGACTTCTCGATCTCCTCACGAGACGAAATCTGGGCCTGCTCGGACTCGGTGTCGCGGATGGCGCGCTCGCGCGCGATCTCGGTGCGCTGCATGGCGCGCTTGATCTCGATCTCGCGCTGCTGCTCGAGGCGGGCGGCCTCGCTTTCCCGCTCGATGTCGAGCGCCTGGCGCTCGGCCTCGAGGTTGCGGGTGCGTATCCGGATCATCGAGTCCTGCTCGATGTCGTTGCGGACTTTCCGCTTCTCCTCGATCTCCTCGATGATGCGGGTGAGACCTTCGGCATCGAAACGGTTCGAGGGATTGAAGTATTGCAGGTCGGTCTGGTCGAGATCGGTGATGGCGACGGATTCGAGCACGAGGCCGTTCTGGTCGAGGGCTTCTGCCGCAGCCTCCTTGACGCGCTGGACATAGACGCCGCGCTGCTCGTGCATCTCCTCCATGTTCATCTCGGCGGCGACCGTCCGCAGCGCCGAGATGAACTTGCCCGACAGCAGCGTGTTCAGCTGGTCGGGCTGCAGCGTGCGCCGGCCCAGAGTGGCGGCGGCGATGGCGACGGACGGCTTGTCAGGCCGGACCCGCACGTAGAACTCGGCATCGATGTCGACCCGCATGCGGTCGCGGGTGATCAGCGCCGTGTCCTTGGCCCGCGTCACCGCCATCTGCAGGACATTCATGTTCACGGGCGTGACGTCGTGGATGATCGGCAGGACGAAGGCGCCGCCATTGATCACCACTCTTTCGCCGAAGAGACCCGTGCGGACGAAGGAGACCTCCTTCGACGACCGGCGGTAGAGCCAGTTCACGAGATAGACGATGATCGCGATGGCGATGACCGCAACGATCAGCCAGAGGATCAGGGCTCCGATGAGCTGTCCCGTCATGTCATGTTCCTCCCGACGCTTCTTGTCCGGTCTCGTCGTTGGTCGTGTCGCGCCACATCAGCGGCGGATCGTCTTGAAGGCGCGCGTCTGATCGCGGATCGCCACCTCGACAGGCAGGCGTTCCATCGACGACGCGCCGTAGAAGCCGTGGCAGTGGCGCGTGTTCTTCAGGATGAAGTCGGCGTCCGCGGGCTGGGCGACAGGGCCGCCGTGGACGAGGATGATCGCGTCCGGCTTGACCGCCAGCGCGGCAGCAGCCCAGGCGTCGACGATGGCGGGACAGTCGGCCAGTTTCAGCGCCGTCTCGGCGCCGATGGAGCCTCCGGTCGTCAGACCGAGGTGGCAGACGATGATGTCGGCGCCAGCGCCGGCCATGCTGCGGGCATCGGCCTCGGAGAAGACGTAGGGCGTCGTCAGAAGGCCCTTCTGGCCGGCGAGCGCGACCATCTCCACCTCGAGACCGTAGCCCATGCCGGTTTCTTCGAGGTTGGCGCGGAAGACACCGTCGATCAGTCCGACGGTCGGGAAATTCTGGACGCCGGCGAAGCCCACGCGCTTCACCTCGTCGAGGAAGACGTCCATCTGCCGGAACGGATCCGTGGCGCAGACGCCTGCGATCACCGGAGTGTTCCTCACCACCGGCAGGACCTCTCCGGCCATTTCCATGACGATCTGGTTGGCGTCGCCATAGGGCATGAGGCCCGACAGCGACCCGCGCCCGGCCATGCGAAAGCGGCCGGAATTGTAGATGACGATGAGATCGATGCCGCCGGCCTCCTCGCACTTGGCCGACAGTCCCGTGCCGGCACCGCCGCCGACGATGGCCTCGCCCCTGGCGATCATGGCGCGATACCGCTCGAGCAGGTCCGGTCTGGTGAAGCGCGCCATGGGTCAGGTTCTCCTGCGAACCGCGCCGCGACGGCCCTGGTGCAGCGCGAGGAACTCGCGCACCAGGGCCTGGGCGAAGGCGGGATCGTTGATGTGATGCGGCAGCCGGATCAGCTTCCGGTTCGCCGAACTGCGGACTGTGCCGGCAAGCGCGTCGAACAGGGCGGCATCGGCGTTGGGATCGTGGAACGGCTGTCCCGGCGCATCGAGCGCCGAGACGCCGCCCTCGGGGATGAGGAAGCGGACCGGGCCCTCCATGAGGTTGAGCCGCTCGCCGATCCAGCGGCCGATGCGGGCATTCTCCTCGGCGGTCGTCCGCATCAGCGTCACCTGCGGATTATGCGGGTAGAGCTTGCGACCGCGATACTGTTCCGGGACCGAGTCGGGTGCGGCGAAATTGACCATGTCGAGCGCGCCGACCGATCCGACATAGGGGAGCTTCGTGCGGATCACCGCGCCGAAACGGTCTTCCGTGGCCGGCAGGATGCCGCCCATCAGCATGTCGCAGACCTCTGTCGTCGAGACGTCGATGACGCCCTGAAGGAGGCGGCTGTCGATCAGGGTCTCCATGGACCGTCCGCCGACGCCGGTGGCATGGAAGACGACCGGCTCCCACTCGGACTCGATCAGCCGCGCCACCTGCTGCACGCAGGGCGTCGTCACGCCGAACATGGTGAGGCCGACCAGGGGTCGGTCCTGGGCCGCGGCCGGTCGGCTGCCACCGGACGCTGCCGCCAGATGCGCCCTGGCCATGGCGGCCATGGCGTGGGCCGCGTTGCCCAGCACGGCACGCGAGATGCGGTTCAGCCCCTGAACGTCGGTGACCGAATGCATCATGGTGATGTCGGTCGAGCCGACGTAATCGGCGACGTTGCCGGCGGCCATGGTCGATACCATGAGTTTCGGCACGCCGACGGGCAGGACCCGCATCGCCGCCGTGGCCATGGCGGTGCCCCCGGAGCCGCCGGCCGATATCAGGCCGATGATGCCCTGCTGACCTCCGGTCCAGGCCCGGAAGGCTTCCGCCATGGCGGCCACCGCCGTTCCGCGGTCGCCGGAAGCAAGGCCCGTGAGGCCGCGCGGCGAGGCCAGCGCAACCTCCTGGGCGGAGACGTCGGCCCCCTGGTTGCGCCCCTGCGTCGACAGGTCGACGAGGCGCGTGCGCAGACCCGCGGACTTGATGATGTCGCGGATGTAGCGCAGCTCGTCGCCCTTGGTGTCGAGCGTGCCGGCGACGACCACATGGGGTTCGCCCGGTCCGCGCGCCGCGAGGGCCGAAGTATCGCCGATGCGCCGGCCGTCGATCGTCGCCAGTGTGGGTCGCGAGATGGTGCGGGCTGAGGCTTCGATCTGTGCGGCAGGGACATCCTTCGACCAGCGTGTCGGAGGGGTTGGATTGGCCATATAGACCCTGATCGGGCCCTGGCTGGCCTCCACGCCCGCCGGCCCCTGCGTTCCAGCGGCTGCGGAAGCCTGGTCCACAGGCTCGGTGTCCTCATGGCCGTGCCGCCCGACACCGAGCAGGCGCTGCTGCAGGTCCCGGTCGGCGGCAAGCGTCGCCGAGGCAATGACGCGGTTGATCCGTCCGTTGACCATGATCGCCACCGGATCGGACATCTGCGTCGCCACCCCGATGTTCTGCTCGATGACGAGGATGGACACCTCGCCCTCGGCCGCCAGGCGGACCAGCGTTTCCTCCACATGGGCGACGATCACCGGCGCCAGGCCCTCGGTCGGCTCGTCCATCACCAGCAGCCGCGGGTTCATCAGCAGGGCCCGGCTGATGGCGAGCATCTGCTGCTCGCCGCCGGACAGCTGGGCACCGCCGTTGTGGCGTCGCTCCGCGAGGCGAGGAAAGACCTCGTAGATCCGCTCCGGCGTCCAGCGACCCTTCGGCTTGGCCATCAGCCTCAGGTGTTCGTGCACGGTGAGCGAACGCCACAGCCGCCTGCCCTGGGGGACATAGCCAATGCCGAGGCGCGCGATCTCGGCCGGCGCCCGTCCGGCGATTTCCTCGCCCATGAAGCGGATCGACCCGGAGGCGATGGGGACAAGGCCCATGATGGCCTTGCACATGGTCGTCTTTCCCATGCCGTTACGGCCGACGACCGACAGGACGCCGGACTGGAGCGTCAGGTCGACGCCCTGCACGGCGTGGCTGCGACCATAGAAGACATTGACGCCCTGCAACTGCAGAACCGGGACGCCGGCCTTCTGAGGAGCCTGGAAGCGCTCAGCCATGACCGCCCCCGAGATAGAGTTCCTGGACCTCGGGGTCGTCCTCGATCTCGCTCGGCCTGCCTTCCTTGAAGACCCGGCCGTTGTGCATCATCGTCACGCTCTCGACGACGCGCAGCGCCACGTCCATGTCGTGCTCGATGATGATGTAGCCGATATGGGCGGGCAGCGACGTCAGGATGGTGACGAGGTCGCGCCGCTCCGTCGGGGACAGACCGGCGGCCGGCTCGTCGAACAGGATGAAGCGCGGCGCACCCGACATGGCGAGTGCGATCTCCAGCTGTCGCTGCTGGCCATAGGCGAGTTCGCCGACGATGCGGTCCCTGACCCCCGTCAGGTGGACCGCCTCCACCAGAGTCTCCGCCGCGTGAACGAGCGCGTCGTCGCTGCGCGGACGGAGAAGCGAGAACCGATTCCGCGAGACACCCCGACAGGCGAGGTAAACGTTGTCGATGACCGTCAGGCCGGCGAAGAGCGACGAGATCTGGTAGGTGCGGCGGAGCCCGCGGCGAATGCGCTCGTAAGGCGGAAAGGCCGTCACGTCCTCGCCGAAGAAGCGGATGATGCCGGAGGTGGCCGGGAAGTCTCCCGTGATGCAGTTGAACAGCGTCGTCTTGCCGGCGCCATTCGAGCCCAGGACAGCACGTCTCTCGCCGGGGCGTACCGACAGCGTCACGTCGGCGATGGCGGCGAGAGCGCCGAACATCTTGGTGATGCCGCGCAGCTCCAGCGCATTGCCGGTGTTCATCTGCCCTGCACGCTCGTTGAGGCCGGCCATGGTCATCGTGGCGCCCCCGTCAGGGGATCGACGCGCCTCTGGGCTCGGGCGCGCCAGCGGTCCCAGAGCCCCAGCACCCCGTCGGGGGAGAACAGCACGACCGCCAGAAAGCCGATGCCGATGATGAGCTTGAAGCGCTCGGCCGAGAATCCGAAGGCGCCGAGCACGTCGGGCGAGAACACCTGCAGGATCACATAGATGAAGGCGCCGACGAAAGCTCCGAGGGGCCGCCGCATGCCGCCGACCACGGCGACGACGAGAATGTCGATCGCGGCCGGGATGCCGATCGTGCCGGGGGCGATCTGGGCGTTCTGCCAAGCGAGGAGGATGCCGCCGACGGAGGCGAAGATGCTCGCGAAGGCATGGGCAGCGACCCGGTGGGCGGTGACGTTGAAGCCGAGAGCCGCCATGCGCCGGGGGTTGTCGCGTACGCCCTGGAGCGCGAGGCCGAAGGGAGAGCGCGAGACATAGACCACAGCGGAGTAGCAGAGCGCCGCGGACCCGAGGCACAGGTAGTAGAACGGCACCGGATCGCGCCAGTTCACTCCAAACAGGCGGGGCGGCAGGACGAGGTTGAAGCCCGAATAGCCGTTGAAGATCGTGTAGTTCTGCCGGGTGAAGTAGAAGAAGGCCGCTGCGATCGCGAGGGTGATCATGATCGTGTAGATGCCCTCCGTCCTCACCGCGAGCGCCCCCGAAAGCGTGGCGAAGAGGGCGGCGATCACGAAGGCCGCGGGAATCGCGATCCACCAGGACAGTCCCAGGCTGATGGTCGTCGTGCCCGATGGACCGAGGATGGCGACCATGTAGCCGGCAAGGCCCGCGATGCTCATCTGCAGCAGGCTCACCATGCCGCCGTATCCGGCGAGGAAGGTGAGGCTGACCGCGATCATGCCGAGAATGAAAGTCCAGCCCATCACCTGGAAGAGCCAGAAATTATTGGCGACCAGCGGCATGCCGCAGAGGACGATGGCCGCGGCCCACCATGCGTGCGGAATCCGTTCGATCCAGCTCGGCGCGGCGGTCCTGTTGGGGTCGATGTTCGCCCCGGGCGGGGCCTGATCAGCCAGCGACATCGCTCACCTTCCCGCGCCAAGAAGGCCCTGCGGCCGGAAGGCGAGAACCGCCGCCATGATCAGGAAGGTGAAGACCACGGAATAGGTCGGCGCATAGACCAGCCCCATCTGCTCGGTCACCCCGATGACGACGGCGCCGATCGCCGCCCCGGCGATCGAGCCCATTCCGCCGACGATGACCACGACGAGGCTGGCGAGGAGAAAGCGCGTGTCTTCGCCGGGCGACAGGGACTGGAAGGTGCCCCCGACGATGCCAGCCATGCCGGCGAGGCCGGCGCCGAAGACGAAGACGGCGAGGAAGACCAACTGGATGCGCACGCCCGAGGCGGCGAGCATCTCGCGGTCGTCGACGCCGGCGCGGATCAGCATGCCGAGGGAGGTGCGGTTGAGCACCAGCCACATCGCGATGCCGATAATGATGGCCGCGATCAGGATCCAGACGCGCACCGAGGGGTAGCGGATGAAGATCGCCTCGCCAGTCGTGGGATTGATCGACGAGATCAGCGGAAGCTCGACCGGGCCCCGCAGGAAGGCGGGCGCGAGCGTGGTGTAGGACTGTCCGCCCCAGTACCAGAGCATCAGATCCGCCAGCACCACCGACAGGCCGATACTGACCAGGGTCTGGCGCAACTCCTCGCCTTCCATCTGGGCGAAGATCAGGCGCTGCATGGCCAGGCCGAGCAGGCCGACCACCACGAAGACGATGGGAAAGGCGAGAAGCCAGGACCCTGTGTAGGTGGAGATTTCGTAGCCGATATATCCGCCGAGCAGGAACAGGGAGCCATGCGCCAGATTGACGATGCGCATGAGCCCGAAGATCAGGGTGAAGCCCGAAGCGACCAGGAAATAGAGCGCCCCCAGCGTGATGCCTCCGAGAAGGGCGTTCAGGAAGACGCGCTTGCGCCCGACCGCGGCCTCGAGTTCGGATGGCCAGGGCGCCAGGACGAGCCACAGGAAGCCGACCACGAGGAGCGCGATCACCAAAGCCCAGACCGGATGGTTCTTGGCGAACTTTTCCATCGCACCGTCGACACATCTTGCTCTGCGGCGAGGCGCCGCTTGAGACAGGCAGGCTATGCCCAACGGTTGCGGGCAGGCTTTACCGAGGGTCTTTTCTTTCGCCGGGCGTCACTGCGTGGCGTGGGCCATGACGCTGCGTCGATAGGTGCTCGGCGGGACCACGCCATTGGCGATGAAGAACCGCGAAAAGCTGGCAGGGGTGGAGAAGCCGAGATCGAGGCCGATATCCGCCACGGTCTCCTTGCCGAGCGCCAGCCGCTCGATTGCCCGCTCCATGCGCAGCGCATTGAAATAGATGTTCGGCGGCAGGCCGATCTGCTCGCGGAACAGCTTGAAGAAGTGCGGGCGGGACAGGCCGGAGGCGCGCGACAGCCGGGCGAGGTCGATCGGCTCGCCGAGCGTCTCGTCGAGAAGCCGGAGCGCCCTGCGGATCCTGAAGTCGCGCAGCGAACGATCCTGGCCGATGAACTGCTGCCCCTCGGCCGTCCACTGCCAGGTCTGGTCGAAGCAGGCCTGGGTGAGCGCGCTCAGCCGGTCTTCGAAGCCGCCGTCGGTGCCGCCATAGGCACCCAGGAGATGTCCGGTGTCGCTCACCAGACGGGCCAGCCGGTCGGTCACGTCGACGCCGACACGCCCGAACCGAAGGATTTCCGAAGCCTGACGACTGGCGTGAACGAACCAGCCGGGCCGGATGTAGAGAACCAGCACGAGCACATTGTCCCGGCTTGTCAGCGGCCGATAGTAGTGGGGCTGCCATGGACTGATCGCGACGGCCTGACCCGGAGACAGGGGGTAGGGCCGCCCGTCGATGACCACTTCGGCCTGCGGGCCGTGGATGTGAAAGATGAGATGACCTTCGCGATGGGCGTGGGGGGCCATGGCCTTGTCCATCACGTAAAGGCAGGCGCGACCAAACACGCCGTGCGCAACAGCGTGAGCAACACTCACAACGCTCCTCCCTGATGAACGGGCGATTCTTCTTGTTGTCGTGTCGGTCTGTTCGACTTGACTCTAGCGGAGCCCAGTGGGCAGGCAATGCGCGAATCGCCGCGCCATCGCACAGTCGGCCGGCTCTGTCCCGGAGGGTGCAAGAGCGCTGCGCTCGCGGGGCAAGGTCCGGTGCTCACCATGCGGCCTCCAGGATGCGTCGGCAGTCCCCGGGGGTCAGCAGGCGGGGATTGGCGAGTGCCGCGGGATCGTCCGCCGCGCGTTCGGCGACGCGCTCGAAGCGGCTCGGGTCGGTGGCGGTCTCGCGCAGCGCGGCGGGCAGACCGAGGGTGCGGGCGAAAGCGGCAAGCTGGGTGTCGAGCCCCTGGGGTACGCCGGCCTGGCCGAACGTCTGGGACAGGGCACCGTAGCGCTCGCCCACCGCACGGGCGTTGAAGCCGACGAAGGCCGCGAGAACCGGCGTGTGCAACTCCCCCGGCAGTGCCTGTCCCGCCAGCGCATCCTCGAGCGGATGAGCGAGGGCATCGACCCCGCCGACAGCCTTCTCCAGGGCCAGGCCCGCCGTCAGGACTCCCGCGAGCGTCTCTCGCCTGGCTTCGGCGTTGTCCGGCTCCGTGACGACCACCGGCAGCCAACGGGCGAGGCGGCGGACGGCCTCCAGGGCGAGACCGTCGGCGGGCGGATTGTAGCTGGGACTGGCATAGGCCTCGATCGCGTGCACGAGGATCTCCATTCCCGCCGCTGCCAGTCGCCGCGGTGGCGCGTGGGCCAGGGCGGTGGGATCGGCGATCACCCGATCCGGACGCGGACAGAGGACGGGCTCGCCGTCGCGCAGGCGCACCTGACGTCCGAGCCCGAGGTCGAACAGGCTGACCGGAATGGCGATGACCGTGCAGGCCGTGCCGCGTCGCTGGGCGGTCGCCGCCGCCAGCCGCGCCTGGCCGATGGCGCCCGCCCCACCGATGGCGATGATGGTGGATGCCTCGGCGCGATCCAGCGCACCGAGCACCGGCAGGACATCGCTCCGCCTGGGCGCGCCGCAGTCGACGCAGAAGTGCGCCAGCCTGACGCGCGGCAAGGCATCGACGACGCGCGCCATGGTCTCGGCGGCGCCGGGTTCGGGATCGATGAGCGCCAGTGCCCTGCCCAGCCGCGAGGCTTCTTCGGGCAAGGCATCGTCGATGGCGCCATCTGCGAACAGCGTTCGCGTGAGATAGCCGATCAACGTCATCCGGGCCGCCTCGTCGTTCCTCGCCGCCACGGGGGCGGGCGCAGGAAGAGCCGATGAAGGGGCCGGCATGACGCCGGCCCCCGGGGACGGAAGGCGTCGTCAGCCGCCCGCGCGCAGCCTGGCGCAGTCGACCACGTTGCGGGAGGGCAGGCCGATGGCCCGGTACTGATCGGCGGTCATGCCGAGAGTCTGGGTGACGTTGTCGGTGCGCCCGACCATCTTGCTGGTCAGGTTGCCGTCCGCACCCTCGACGACCTCGGTGATGAAGACCGTGCCCGTGGCCTGACGGTTCTCGTTGAGGGTGATCCGACCGATCGGGCTGTCGAGCTGCAGCTTGTTCAGCGCTTCCTTGAACCGCGCCTGACCGTTGCTGAGGTCGCCGCCGGTGGCCTCAAGGCCGCGGATGGCCGCCAGCGTCGCGACGTAGTAGCCAAGGCCGAAGAGCGAGGGCGTCGGGAAGCGCTGGTTGGCCGGGAAGGCATCCTGGTAGAGCTTCACATAGGACTGCCAGGCCGGATCGGGATTGTCGATGGCGAAGGGTCCGGAGGTCGGCGTACCCGTCAGCACCTCCTTGGCGCGACCGCGGGCGGTCAGCACCGTCTGGTCGGCCATGATGGTGCCGCCGATGAGGCGGGTGCGTTCGCCGGCCTGCTGGTACTGGTTGAGGAAGTTGATGGCGTCGGTGCCGCCGAGCCCGAGGTAGATGGCGTCGATATTGTCAGGCAGCTGGGCGATGATCGCGCCGAAGTCCGACTGCCCCAGGGGCTGCCAGAAGCGCTGGACGATGTCGCCGCCCGCCTTGCAGTAGTCGACGGCGAAGCCCATGAAATTGGTGTAGCCGAAGGAATAGTCGGCAGCGATGGTGACGACGCGCCGCCAGTTCTTCTGCTTCACCACGTAGCTCCCGAGGCCGAAGCCCCACTGGGCGCCGTCGAGATTGAAGCGATAGAAGTTCGGCGCCGGATCGACCCAGGTGGTCTCCAGCGCACCCGAGATGCCGTTGATCACAACATTGCCGGGGATGGTCTTGGCGAAGTCGCGCATGGCGATGCCTTCGGAGCCCGACAGCGGGCCGATGATGATGTCGACCTTGTCCTGCTCGATCAGCTTGCG
>VFQR01000600.1_pt1 | contig 43954 bp, 39 predicted proteins | sample 3512321 | NCBI WGS metagenome assembly VFQR01 (sample SAMN10412374, study PRJNA504923) | tailings metagenome | isolation source: Relicate 3 Philex TSF1 revegetated site | place: Philippines: Tuba, Benguet | collected 2017-08-29 | reverse complement strand
GTATCTGCTTCGGGGACCGTCGCACAGGCATCAGGTTGAAGCGGTGCAGCGCGTGGAGCGGTGAGGTTCGAACCGGGTTGCGGATTGGGTTCAGTGCGCGCGAGGCGTGCTGAGGTGGTTGGGGTCAAGGGCCTGGCCGTGGCGATCCGCGGCCCAGAGGCGTCGGACGGTCTTGTTGGCGAGCGCGACCGCGGCCTTGTTGTGACAGGTCCGTTCGGCCAGCGCCAGAGCCCACTCCTGGGTTCGATCGAGCGGCTTGCCCTGCTTCTGGGCGAGCTTCGCCGCCAGCAGTGCGGATCGGGCGCCGTGGATCAGCAGGGTACGCAGGTAGCTGTCGCCGCGTTTGGTCATGCGCCCGAGTCGTCGCGTGGTGCCGCTGGAGTGTAAGCGTCCGCCCACCTCACCTTCCTTCCCGACCTGATCTTCCCGACCGTCGCCGGTTTCCCCAACGGAGGATCGGTCGATGGCGTGTTCGGAGGCCCCCCACGTCAAGATAGTTGCCGCCGGAGAGCGTGAACATTGATGCGGTCTCTCGCGAGCTGAGCGTGTCGGTGTCGACGCTGGAGCGTTGGCGGGCGGATGCGTTGGCCTCGGGCAAGTCGGAACGCGGCTTGCCTGCGGCAATGATGCCGACGAGGAACATCCCTCAAAGCGGCGGTGCCAGCGGCAGGACTTGGCGCGCCGCATGTCGATGCTGATGCGACTGTCATAATGCTCTGCCACGACGGGCTCGAAACCCGGACGAGTCGCATCAGCCGACCCTTCTCGGCGCGAACAGGACACCTCACGAAGGGCGGGAAGCTTCTCGCCGAATGAGGTGTCGGCCAGTGCGTTGGACTCGGCCCTAAGTTCATCCGACGTGACACCGCCGCACCAGACCTACCCATCCACCACAAGGAAGAATGACGTGAACCCATCGGATCCAGAATCCCAAACGCCACCCGCGAAAGTACTGTTCCCACTGGGTGCGGCGATGATCGGGGTTCCGCTGCTCTGCTTGTTGCTCTGGGATCTTGGTCCAGTAGCGAACATGATGATGTTCGTGTTGATCGTGATGGGCGCCGGCATGATCTGGCAGGGCACCAAGAATCTGAAACGGGACAGGAAGTAGCACGCAGCTGCGCAGGCTTCAGGTATGCCTGAAGCCTGCGCGTGATGTCTTCTCGGCGTATTGCGGAACCGGGTGCATGGTTCTCGTGTCGCGCGGGCTGGGCTCGGGATCGGGCGAGACGCTGTTTTCCGTCGCTGGTGCGCGACGCGCCCCCCCTACAAGAGCGTGTCTCCTGCGGGAGTCGCGCTACAAGGGCTCGCGCCCTGCAGCGGTGCACGGTCCGCAGCGGTGCGCCCCAAACCTGGCCGCACCGAGTCGGCGGGTGAGTGTATGGCTGCCAGCCGCCTCGCAGAAGGCGACGGGGCGCTGCAGGCCTCGATACAAGGCAGGGTGGACGGCCACGCATCTTCGCTCTTGCAGTACGCGCTGCAGGCCACTTGCAGAAGGCCGCGCTGCAGCTTGGGGGCGGTGGCGTGTCGATCTTGGGGCGCGCCATTCGCCTAGTCGGTGTCATCCACTGACAAAGGCGCACGCAGCATGAATACGACCACCGACCGTGCCGACGTCGAAGAGGTCCTGAACCGGGTCGTCGAGGCTCACCTGGCGCGCGATGCGAGCACGATTGTCGACGCATACATGCCGGATGCGGTCATCTTCGATCTGGCCCCACCGCTGGGCCGCCGCGGAGTGGGGCGCGACTTGCTCGCGACTTGGCTTGCCAGCTGGGACGGGCCGATACAGTTGGACTCGCACGAGGTCGACCTGATCGTCGAAGGAAACCTTGCATTCGTTTCGCTGCTGAACAGGATGCGCGGGCGCAAGGGCGGCGAGGACCAGGATCTCTGGTTTCGCTCCACGCTGTGCCTTCGGAAAGTAGGCGGGCACTGGCGGATCGCCTTCGATCATGCCCCGGTGCCGTTCTACATGGATGGCAGCACGCATGCTGCGGTCGATCTCAAGCCCGAGGGGCGTTGAGTCACAGCCCAGCACTTGACTCTGACTTCCGGGCGTGGCGAAAGTCGGCGGCGTGCAGTGATGTGCGATCGCAACCTTTACCTTTGAACGGGAGCCGAAGTGAGAGTGGATGCCTCGCGCGGATGGGATGCCATTGCTGACCAGTTCATCGCGGTACGCTCACCTGCGGGTGCGGCCACCGTTCGGGCATGGTGCGGGGGCCTGCCGCGCGACGCTGCGGTGCTGGATCTGGGTTGCGGCTCGGGGCTGCCGATTGCTTCCGAGCTGGTCGATGCAGGCTGCCGAGTGTATGGCATCGATGCCTCTCCCTGTCTCGTCGCCGCATTCAGCCGCAATTTTCCACAGCACCGCGTCGCCTGCGAGACGGTGGAGGCCTCGTCGTTCTTCGACATGCGCTTCGATGCGGCGGTCGCCGTTGGCCTGCTGTTCCTGCTGCCGCCACCCACCCAGCACGAGCTGATTGCGCGCGTGGCGGGGGTGCTGAAGCCCGGTGGGCGCTTTCTGTTCAGTGCGCCTGTGCAACAGGCCGAGTGGATGGATCTGCTGACGGGTCGGCCATCGGTGTCGCTGGGGGAGGCCGCGTATCGCGCGGCGCTGCATGCGGTCGGCTTTCGCGTTGGTGCGGAGCATGTGGATGAGGGCGGCAATCACTACTACGATGCCGTGCGAAGCCCCTGAGGGAGCATGCGGATGAGGCGATATGACCCGGATGTGGCGCCTGAGCCTGCAGCCTGGCTGTCACTCGATGAACAGATCCGGCTGGACTTGATCAGGGCGTTCCATGCGGCCCAAGGTGGCTTTGGTGAGAACGTGGTGGCGCACTCGGCCTTCCATATGGTGGTCGAGAACCAGCTGGCCATGGGTGAGCCCGAGGACACCCGGGCCGCGCTGCAGCGGCTGATGCGCGATGGGCTGTCGCGGCACGATGCGGTGCACGCATTGGGCTATGTGGTGATCCAGCACATCTTTCCCATTCTCTCGGCACGCGGTGATCCGCCGGCTTTTGATCAGGAGGCCTACTGCGCGGCGCAGCGTGCGCTGACGGTGGCGTCCTGGCGGGCGATGCGGGGTTGAGGCGCTGATCGACCTCGCTGGCATGCGCGCGGCGACCGCTTCGGCAGCAGCGAAGGGTGAGGGCGATCGGCTGGGCCCCCGCCTTCGCGGGGGCGACGATTCTGGCGTTTGAGGGTGATTGGCTGGGCCCTCGCATTCGCGGGGGCGACGACGTCAACGGCGAGGCCATCACGTTGCGCCCGGGTCGCGCTCGCCTTTGCGCGAACGGCTCTCAGGGACGCGACGACGCTTGCGCTTCAAGCCGCTTCGCGGCAGCCATCAGGCCGCGTCGAACGGCCCCGTGATCGCCACGGTGAACCCGGGCCTGTAGACATTGGCGAACAGGGTGCGGCCGTCGGGGCTGAAGCAAGCGCCGGCCCATTCGGCGCCGCGGAAGTCGCCGCTGTGGCCAAACACGCCATCCAGCTGCGCGTTGTTGCGGGCCAGCTCGAACAGGCCGCCGGCGCGGTCCAGGCCGTACAGCCGCTGCACGGGCTGATCGCTGTCTTCGCAGAGCACCAGCAGGCCCTTGGGGCCGAGGCAGATGTTGTCGGGATAGTCGAGCACGGCGCTGCCCGGCGACTCGTAGAACAGCTCCAGGGTCTGGCTGCTGGGGATGAAGCGGAACACCTGCCCGCTGCCGGCATCGCCGCCGTCGGTGGCGGTGAAGAAGACTTCGTCCTCGCCAATGATCAGGCCTTCGAGCCGGGTGAACAGGCTGGCGCCCTGCGCCTGACCCTGACGCAGCACGCCGTCCATGCCGCCGCCGTCGACCCAGCCGGCTTCGGGGCTCTCGATGTCGACCCAGTCGACGTCGAAGCGCTGGCCGGGCTTCAGGCCGCGGCGCAGGTCGGGCTGCGACTTCACCCGCAGCATCTGCAGGCGACCGCCGTCAATGAGCTTGCCGGGCGTGGTCGGCAGCAGGCGGTAGAAGCCGGCGGGGCGGTGGTCTTCGGTGAGGTAGACCACGCCGTCGCGCGGATCGACGGCGGCGGCTTCGTGGCGGAACTGGCCGAGCGCGGTCAGCGGGCGAGCGCTTGACGCACCGTCGGCGGGCACTTCGAAGACGTAGCCGTGGGCGCGGGTCAGCTGGAAAGCATGGCCCTTGTACTCGCCGCTGTGGTTCGCGGGGGTCACGATTTCCTCGCAGGACAGCCAGCTGCCCCAGGGCGTGGTGCCGCCGGCGCAGTTCTGCAGGGTGCCGGACAGCGAGCCGCGGGCTTCGATGAGTGTGCCGGCGGCGCGGTCGTAGCGCAGGGTCACGGTGCCGCCGCCGCAAGGGGCGTCGTAGTGGCTGCTCTCTGGGCCGAAGCTGCCGTCGAGGTTCACGCATTCGTGGTTGCGCACCAGGGTGAAGACCTCGCCGTCGCTGCGCACCAGGCCCATGCCGTCGGCTTCGCCCGGAATGCGGCCGAGCCCATCGGCGAGCGCTTCGCCGGCCCAACCGAAGCTGCGGTAGCTGAATCCCGCCGGCAGTTCCAGCAGCGGCAGGCCGGTGGTCTCGTCGGCGGCCGGGCGCAAAGGGCCATAGCCGGCGACGCGGGCACCGGTCTCGCTGCCCAGCCCGGCGCGCGCGAAGGCCTGGCCGAGTGGGCTCAGCGCGAGCAGTGAGGCCGCGCTGCCGCCGAGCAGGCGGCGGCGAAGGGGATTGGTGGGCATGGACTTGGGCATGGCTGAGCTCTCGGCTACATGGTGCGCCGTGTGGCGGCCGCGGTCATGGAAGTGTGCCTGGCGCCGGTTTCGATGGGCTTACAGAATCCGAGTTGCAGTGGGCTCGGGCGAGTGAAGGACGTGGCGCGCGGCACATCAACGAGTTCGTTGTGTGATGGGTGCGCGACACGCTCAGGCGGGCGGCGGCGGCGGTGGAGTCATGGGCGCGGGTACAGGCGCAGCACGCTGCCCGCGCCGGAACAGCAGCACGCCGACCACGACGATCACCGCGAGACCGCCGAACAGCCACCAGGGTCGATACCAGAGCCAGCCGCTGCCAATCGCAATCAGGCTGAAGCTCGCGGCGAACATGAAGGACACCACGGCGGCGGCACCGCCGACCAGGCGACCCAGCAGGGGCACCCATTCGGCCAGCGCCACCAGCGGGCGCAGCAGCAGGCCGAAACCCATCCACAGCAGTGCGAAGCCCGCGCCGCGCAGGCCCCAGGCCAGCGCGCTGTTGCTGCTGCGCGCCGATTCGATGAGCGCCTCGGGCGGGTGTTCACCGCGCTCGACCAGGAAGAAGGCCTCGCCGCTGCGCAGCTTTGCAGGTGCGAGTCGGCCGGACGCTGCGGCGGCGATCAGGCTGATCTGCCCTTCCGGTATGCGCGCGAAGCGAATGCGCAGGTCGCCGACCTGCGGCGAGGCGAAGTTCTCGCCGCTGTACAGCCAGCCGTCGAAGGGGCGCAGGCTGGCAGCGAGGTTCGGCGGCAGCGCCTCGGTGCTCGCCGGCAGCGGCTCCCAGCCGCCGATCTCACCAACGATCCGCGGGTCCAGCACACGACCCTCCACGCGCACTTCGTCGGCGCTGAAACGCTGGCTGCGGAACGGCGGTGGCGGCGGGTTCTCGTGGCCTGCAGGCTCGCGGAAGCGGCTGCTGTCCGCATGCTCGTCCGACCAGCGGCGCTCGTAGCGGTATTCCTCGACTTCGCGGGTGCTGCCGTCGGAGCGGCGTTCGCTGCGCTTTTCGCGCTTTTCCACCCACTGGAACATTTCGACTTCACGCCGCAGGGCCAGGCCTTGGGTGGCGACGCCGAAATCCGGGTCCAGCACCGGCGCGCTGGCGCTGGCTGCGGCGCTGACGTGGGCGAGACCGCCCTCGCCCGCCTGCGCCAGCGGCTGGACCTGCGCCGCGGCCCCGTCCAGCACCTGGGTGCGGCGCATGGCGCGGCCTTCGTTCCAGAACTGCAGGCCGAGTGCGACGGCGATGCAGGCGAGCCCGAACAGGGCGCCGCCGAGCACGCCTTTGCCCTTGCCGGTTTCCGCACGCGGCATGCGCAGCCCTGGAATCATCTCGGCTTACTCGGCCGTACCGCCGATCTCGACGGCGTAGGCGTCGATGCGGTACTCGACCTTGGCGACCTCCATGCCGCGGGTCGATTCCTCCTGCAGGTGCTGGCGGTGATCATCCGACAGCTCCTTGCGCTGCAGCTGACCGTAGACCACAGCCGGGCCGCTGCTGTCCTTGGGCACGTCGAACTTGTGGTCGTGCATCATCACGCGGACGCTTTCGCCCTGGTCTTCCAGCACCACCCAGCAGCCCTTGTTCTGGCAGACCTCGACGATGCGGCCGCTGAACTTCTGCCGGCCTTCAGCGTGCTTCTCGAAGTCGGAGATGGCGGCCTGCACCGGCGTGGCCTCGCCCGCGGGCATGGGCTCCAGCCCGTAGCTGCCGGCGACAGCCAGCGCGGGCAGCAGGGCGGACAGGCAGAAGGCGATCAGGGTCGTGCGCATGGACGGGCTCCGGGCGGCGCGTGCCGCGTGTGAAGGAGCCCGCACGATAGCGCAGGCGAGCCTCAGGCCGCCAAGGGCCGGGCCTGCAGATCGGCCTGCGGCTGGGTCACGCCGTAGCGGCCCTTGTCGTCGAGCTCGACCTCGGCCATGGCGCAGCGGGTGTCATGGGTGAAGTAGAGACGCACGCCGCGGGCACGCATGTCTTCCAGGAAGGCGCGCTTCTCGTCGATCAGCATTTCCGGGTAGCGGTCGTAGCCCATGGTCACCGGCAGGTGCACCCAGGGCGCGCCGGGGATCAGATCGGCGCAGAACACCACGCCGCCGCGGCCGTCGGGGCCGACGATCTCGGCCAGCATTAGGCCCGGGGTGTGGCCGTCGCTGTAGTGGAAACGCACGGCCTCGCCCAGCGACTCGCAGTGCGGGTCGTCGACCAGCTCCAGCCGCCCGCTGCGCTCCAGCAGCTCGGGCAGCTCGGGAATGAAGCTGGCGCGGTCGCGCGCATGCGGGTGCTTGGCGCGCTCGAAGCAGGCGCGGCTGACTACGTAGCGTGCATTCGGAAACAGCAGACGCGGCGGCTGGCCGTCCTCGTGCGCGGCGAGCAGGCCGCCAGCGTGGTCGAAGTGCAGATGACTCAGCACCACCACGTCGATGTCGGCGTCGCTGAAGCCGGCGTGGCTGAGTGAGTCGAGCAGCACGTGGCGATCCTCGACCACACCGAAGCGGGCCTTGAGCTTGGGCTCGAAGAAGGCGCCGATGCCGGTCTCGAACAGCACGCGCTTGCCGTTGACGCCCTCGGCCAGCAGGGCGCGGCAGGCGAGGTCAATGCGGTTGTCGGCGTCGACCTCGACCCACTTCGACCACATCGCCCGCGGCACATTGCCGAACATCGCGCCGCCGTCGAGCTTCTGCGAGTTGCCGATCAGGGACCACAGCTTGATCGTCATGGCGTTGTCCTGCTCAGCGGAAGATGGCGTCGTCGCCGCTGCCGTCGGCGGCCTTGCCCACGCCTTCCCAGCGCGAGTCGGTGCCGGCCTCGACCGCGCCGGTGGCGCGGTTCCAGACCACCACCTGCATGTTTCCCCAGGGCCGCTCGGCGGCCTTGATGACGTGGCCGCGCGCGACCAGGGCTTCGGTCTCAGCCGGCGACAGCGCCTCGGCTTCCACCGAGAGCTGGTCCGGCAGGTACTGGTGGTGGAAACGCGGCAGATCGGCCGTGGCCTGCGCGCCGCCGCCGTCGGCCAGGTTCAGCAAGCCAAGGATGACCATGCTGATGATGCGGCTGCCGCCGGGCGTGCCGAGAATGGCGGTGCGCTCCGGGCTGACTAGGATGCTCGGGCTCATCGAGGACAGCGGTCGCTTGCCGGGTGCGATGGCGTTGGCGTCCTCGCCGACCAGGCCGAAGGCGTTGGGCACGCCGGCCTTCATCGAGAAGTCATCCATCTCGTTGTTGAGCAGGAAGCCGGTGCCGGGGATGACCATGGCATTGCCATAGGGCAGGTTCACGGTCTGGGTGACCGCGACCAGGTTGCCGTCTGTGTCGAGCAGCGAGAAATGCGTGGTGTCGGGACGCGCAGCCATGCCGACGCCGGGCAGCAGGTCGCTGGGCGTGGCCCGCTGCGGGTGGATGCCGGCGCGCAGGCCGGCGGCGTACTGCGGGCTCATCAGCAGCTCGACCGGCACCTCGACCTGGTCGGGGTCGCCAAGATGCAGGGCGCGGTCGCGGTAGGCGCGGCGCATGGCCTCGACGGTGAGGTGGATGCGGTCGACGCGCGACAGCGGCGCCAATTCATAGCCGCCGAGAATGTTCAGCACCTGCGCGATGGCGATGCCGCCGGAAGACGGCGGCGGCGCGGTGATGATGCGATGTTCGCCAAAGGGCAGCGACAGCGGCGCGCGCTCGACCACCTGGTACTGCTCGAAGTCCTCGAGTGTCCAGATGCCGCCGGCGGCGCGCACGCCCTCGACCAGGGTCTGCGCCAGCTCGCCACGATAGAAACCGTCGTGGCCTTCGGCAGCGAGCTTTTCCAGCATCGCCGCATAGTCGGGGTTGACCATGCGCGTGCCTTCGGCGGGGATTTCGCCGTTGCGGATGAACAGCGCCGAGGCGCCCGGATCGGCGGCGATGACCTCCTTGCGCCAGCCCAGCATCAGCGCGTTCTTGCGGCCGAAGGTCCAGCCTTCGCGGGCCATGCGGATGGCCGGCGCCAGCGACTTCGACAGCGGCAGGCGGCCGTACTTCTGCGACAGATGCACCAGCCCGGCCGGCAGGCCGGGGATGGCCGCGGCCAACGGGCCGTCGATGCTGCGCCGGCGCACCGGTTCGCCGTTCTCGTCGAGAAACATGTCGCGGGTCGCCGCCAGCGGTGCGCGCTCGCGGGCGTCGATGAAGACGTAGCGGTCTTCGGCCGCGATGTGCAGCAGGAAGAAGCCGCCGCCGCCGATGCCCGAACTTTCGGGTTCGACCAGGCCCAAGGCGGCACTGACCGCCACGGCCGCATCAAAGGCGTTGCCGCCGGCGGCCAGCACTTCCATGCCGGCGTCGGTGGCCTGCGCGTTGGCGCTGGCGATGGCCGGGTGGCGCGGCTTCTCGGCCGCGAACGACATAGACACACACAGCAGCAGGCCGGCCAGCGCCGCCCCGCGGAGAATGCTCAGGCGCACTTGGCGACTCCTGTCAGCAGTTCGAACTTGATGAGCAGCTGCTCACGCGATTCGGGGTGGGCGGCATCGAGGTCGATGCACTCGACCGGGCAGACCTCGACGCACTGCGGCTCGTCGTAGTGGCCGACGCATTCGGTGCAGCGCTCGGGCGCGATCTCGTAGATCACCTCGCCCTGGCTGATCGCGCCATTCGGGCAGGCCGGCTCGCAGACGTCGCAGTTGACGCAGAGCGCGTTGATGATCAGGGCCATGCTGTTCCTGCGTCGCAGCCCGCCCCGGGAATGCCTCCCCGGGGCGGCGTGGATCCTGTGCTTCGAGAGGCTTACTTCGCTTCGACGAAGACGTACTCGGCGCCCGAGGCGGCAACCGCCTGGGCGACGCGGTCGGAGTCTTCCGGCTTGCCGATGAACAGCACGCGCACTTCGTTGAAGGAGCCGGCCGAGGCTTCGGCGAAGGCTTCGACGATCAGGTCGGCCATCTTGGCCGACTCAGGCGAGCCGAAGGCCAGCATGTTGCCGGGCAGCACGCCGCGGGCGACGGTACCGGCGACGTTGTCGAGCTGGCGCTCATACTCGCCCTGGAAGTCCTCGCGGGCGGAGGTCGGCAGGTAGTACATGAAGGGCTGCGAGCGCAGCTTCTCCGGCATGTTCTGCTTGACCACCTCGACCAGGTAGGTGCGCCACTCGCGCTCGTTGGAGGCATCGGTGGGCGCGACCAGCTGGACCTTCTCGGCCTGCACGGGGGCGGCCGCCTGTTCCTGCTGGCCGCAGCCGGCGAGGCCCAGTCCGAGCAGGGCGACGAACGCGATCGGGGCGAAGCGGAGATTGGATTTCATGCGGGGCTCCTTGGGGCGTGATTGGCGTCGATGCGGGGCGACCTGCCCCACGCGCGACGCGGGTCGGGGTCAGCTGCGGTTCCAGCGCTTCTTGAGCGCGGCGTCCACAACCGGATGGACAAAGCCGGAGACATCGCCGCCGAGTCGCGCGATCTCGCGCACCAGCGACGAGGAGATGAAGCTGTACTGCTCGGCCGGGGTGAGGAACAGGGTCTCCACCTCGGGAATCAGATGGCGGTTCATGCTGGCCATCTGGAACTCGTACTCGAAGTCGGACACCGCGCGCAGGCCGCGCAGCAGCACACCGCCGCCGACCTTGCGGACGAAGTCCGCGAGCAGGCTGTCGAAACCCACCACCTCGACGTTGGGAATGTCGCCGAGCGTGGTGCGAGCCAGCTCGATGCGTTCGGCGAGCGCGAAGCCGGGCCCCTTGTGCGGGCTTTCGGCGACGCCGACGACGATGCGCTCGAACAGCGGCGCCGCCCGCGACACCAGGTCGATGTGACCGTTGGTGATCGGGTCGAAGGTGCCGGGGTAGACGGCCGTGCGCTGGCGGGACGAACTCATGCGGATACAGCCCGGGAATCAGGCCTCGGAGTGTAGCAGGGGGCCATCGGCGCCAGCCTGTTCCCGAAGATACAGGCGGCCGTGGGCGTGGCGGGTGGCGAGTTCGCGGTGCAGGCGCCAGTCGGCGGGCACCGGCGGAGCCGGGCCGGGCGCGGCTTCGATGTAGACGAAGGCGCGCGGCGCCAGATGCGGCGGCAGCAGCGCGACGACTTCGGCCTGCAGCCCGGCGGCAAAGGGCGGATCCACGAACACCAGCTCGAAGCGGTGGGCCGGTGGCTGCCGCAGCCAGCCAAGCGCGTCGCCGGCCTGCACGTCCAGCGCCACGTCGAGCCGCTGGGCATTGGCGCGCAGGGCCGCGGCCGCGGCGGGATCGCGCTCGATCAGCAGCACAGGCGAGGCGCCGCGCGAGGCGGCCTCGAAGCCGAGCGCGCCGCTGCCGGCGAAGAGATCCAGACAGGCGCGGCCGGCGGTCTCGTGCATCAGCCAGTTGAACAGGGTTTCGCGCATGCGGTCAGCGCTGGGCCGCAAGCCCGGTACAGACGGAAAGCGCAGCCGGCTGCCGCGCAGGCGGCCGCCGATGATGCGGACTTCGCCATCGGCAGCGAGGCCCGACTTCGCGGTGGGAGGTGGAAGGCGTCGTGACATGCCGACAAGGCTAAGCCACTTGACCGGCGAGGGGGCCTATCGGGCCTGCTGCTACGATGTGCGCCCCTTCAAGGCGCTTGCCTTTGCATGTTCAAGTTCTGGAAGAAGAAGCCCGCGACACCGACCGGACCGGACGCCACGGATGCGCCGCCGGCGGAAGCCGCGCGAATCGAAGCCATCGATGCCGCCGGCCTTGAGGACGCGGCCCGCGCCGCACCCGAGGCCATCGAGGCGGAACCGGCGCTGCTCGATGCGCTGGTCGCCGAACCCGCGCCGGCGCCAGAGGTCGAGCCGGACGCTGTCGAGCCAGCCGCTGACGTCCCTGGCGCTGCTTCGCCTGACCCGGAGCAGCCGATCGCGACAGCCACCCCAACCAAGCTGAGCTGGCGTGAGCGCCTGTCGGGCAGCGCGCTGGCACGCGGCTTCGCCTCGCTGTTCTCGCGCAACCCCAAGCTCGACGAAGACCTCCTCGACGAGATCGAAACCTGCCTGCTGACCGCCGATGTCGGCGTGGCCGCTACCGAGTCGCTGGTGTCCGGCCTGCGCACGCGGATGAACCGCCGTGAGTTCGCCGATGCGCGCGCGCTGATGAATGCCCTGCGCGGCGAGCTGCAGGCCCTGCTGCAGCCGGTGGCGCAGCCGCTGTCGATCGCCGGCGCCAAGCCTTTCGTGATCCTCACGGTCGGCATCAACGGCGTCGGCAAAACCACCACCATCGGCAAGCTGGCGCACCGCTACCGCGGTCAGGGCAAGCAGCTGCTGCTCGCCGCCGGCGACACCTTCCGTGCGGCAGCGGTGGAGCAGCTCAAGACCTGGGGCGAGCGCAACCAGGTGCCGGTGATCGCCCAGGGCAGCGGCGCGGATTCGGCCTCGGTGATCTATGACGCGCTGGCCGCAGCGCAGTCGCGCGGTGCCGATCTCCTGATCGCCGACACCGCCGGTCGCCTGCATACGCAGAGCGGGCTGATGGACGAGCTTGCCAAGATCCGCCGCGTGCTGGGCAAGCTCGATCCGGCTGCACCGCACGAGGTGCTGATGGTGATCGACGGCACCACCGGCCAGAACGCGGTCAACCAGGTGCGCCAGTTCCGCGCCAGCGCCGGCGTCACCGGTCTGGTGGTGACCAAGCTCGACGGCTCGGCCAAGGGCGGCGTGGTGTTCGCGCTGGCGCGTGAGTTCGGCCTGCCGATCCGCTTCGTCGGCCTGGGCGAGAAAGCCGCCGACCTGCGCGAGTTCGAGCCGGCCGCCTTCGTCGACGCCCTGCTGCCGGAGTCGCTGGGCGCGTGAACGCCGTCGTGGCTCCGCGTCGGCAGCGCTGGCCGCTGTATGCCGGCGCAGTGATCGTCGTGCTGATCGTGCTGCTCTCGCTGCTGCGCCACTTCATGCAGCCCGAGCGGCTGTCGGCCACCCTGCTGGCGGAAGCCGAAAAGGCCACCGGCCTGAGCCTGAAGCTGGCGACGCCGGCCGATGTCTCGCTGTGGCCCGACCTCAACATCGTGCTGCGCGGCTTGGAAGCGCGCAGCGAGGCGGGGGCGCGGCCGATCGTGGTGGCCGAACGGGTCGAGCTGGCCCTGCCCTGGGGCACGCTGTGGGGCAATGAGCTGCGCGTGCATGCGCTGCGCCTGCATAAGCCGCGACTGGACCGCGATGCGCTGACGGCCTGGCTGGCAGCACGCCCCAGCGGCGTCGGCCCCGCCGCACCGCCGCGGCTGCCCAGCCTGCAGGCCGAGCTCGCGATCAGCGAGGGGCGCGTGGTGGGGCGGGCGCGTGATGCCTGGGAGCTCGCAGCGATCGACCTCCGGCTGTCGCGGCTGATGCCGGGCGAGGATTTCCGGCTCACGCTCGGCCTTGAATACCGCGACGCCGAGCGCAGCCTGCCGCTGAGCCTGGATGCCGCCGGCCGGCTGCACCCGCAGGGCATGCCCCTGGAGCTGGCGCCGCTGGCGCTGCGCCTGCTGGACCCGACCCAGGAAGAACTGCTGCGGCTCAATGGCCATCTCGAACTGGCCTGGCCGCATCGCATGCAGGTGCTGCTGGAAGGCCGCAGCGGGTACTGGCCGGCGGAGTGGCCGGCCCTGCCTGCAGCCGCCGGCGAGAGCGATGCCGACTACGCCCTGCTGCTCGAATTCATCGGCACGCCTGAGCTCCGCGGCCCGCTGCGCGTCGAGTTCAGCCGCGGCGGCCTGCGCAGCCAGATGCAGGCCGAGGCCAGCCAGCTGCTCGACTGGCTCAGGCAGCCGGGCGCGCAGTCGCTGCCGCCGGCGCGCGCCAGCGCGGAGATCCCGCTCATCGAGCGGGAGGGCCTGCGCATCGAGGGGCTGCGGATCGAGCTGGACGAGAGCACGCAGGACGCAGAGACCGATGCGCGCTGAAATCGGCGCTTCGCTCGCTGCACGTCTGCTGGACTGGCACGCGCAGCATGGCCGCCACGACCTGCCCTGGCAGCATCCGCGCACGCCGTACCGGGTGTGGCTGTCCGAAGTGATGCTGCAGCAGACCCAGGTCGGCACGGTGATCGGCTACTTCGAGCGCTTTGTCGACGCCCTGCCCTCGCTGCCGGCGCTGGCCGCAGCGCCGCCGGATCAGGTGTTGGGCCTGTGGTCAGGGCTGGGCTACTACAGCCGCGCCCGCAACCTGCATCGCACGGCGCAGCTGTGCGTCGAGGAACATGCGGGCGAACTGCCGGCCACGCTGGAGGCGCTGATGGCCCTGCCTGGCATCGGCCGCAGCACGGCCGGCGCCATCCTCGCCCAGGCCCATGGCCTGCGCTTTCCGATCCTCGACGGCAATGTGCGCCGTGTGCTGGCACGCCATCACGGAATCGCAGAATGGCCGGGCCTGCCGGCGGTCGAAAAGCAGCTGTGGCGGCTGGCGGAGTCGCATCTGCCCGAGGACAGGCTCGCCGACTACACGCAGGCGCAGATGGACCTCGGCGCCACCGTCTGCACGCGCGGCAAGCCGACCTGCCTGCTGTGCCCGCTGCGCGAGAGCTGTGCCGCGCACCTGCAGGGCCTGACCGCGCTGATTCCGGCGGCACGGCCGCGCAAGACGATTCCCACACGCCGCACGCGGATGCTGGTGCTGGTCGATGATGGCGGCTGCGTACTGCTGGAGCGGCGGCCACGGACCGGCGTCTGGGCCGAACTCTGGAGCCTGCCGGAATGCGCCGACGATGCGGACGCCGAGCGTGCCGCCCGCGCCCTGCCCGCCCGCATCGACGATGAGGCCGAAGCCCTGCCCGGCTTCCGCCACACCTTCAGCCACTACCATCTCGACGTGCAGCCGCTGCGCTGGCGCGCGCGGGCGATCGAAGGTGTGGCTGAAGGCTCGGACAGCGCGCCGCTGCGCGCCTGGTTCAACGCTGCCGAACTCGTTTCCCTCGGCCTGCCCGCACCCGTGCGCAAGCTGCTGGCCGAACACCTCGAAGCCTCCGGCGCCACGCGCGCTGCGGGCACCTACCCCCGCTAGCAAGCTGGAGCCCTCCATGCCCCGCACCGTGTTCTGCGCAAAGCACAAGATCGAAACCGAAGGCCTCGACTTCGCTCCCTGGCCGGGCGAACTCGGCAAGCGCGTCTACAGCGAGATCGGCAAACCGGCCTGGGCCGAATGGCTGGCCCACCAGACCATGCTGATCAACGAGAACCGCCTGTCGCCAATGGACCCCAAGCACCGCGCCTATCTGGGCGAGCAGATGGAGAAGTTCCTGTTCGGCGATGGCGCGGATGCGGTGGCGGGATATGTCGCGCCGGACGCGAGCTGAGCGCGGGTAAGTCGAAGACTGTCGGGAGATTCGCCCCCTCTCCCCAACCTGCCTTCGCTTCGCTCGGGCTCCGGAGAGTGTCGGCTGCCACCGGCAGCCGACAGACACCCTCCTCCGCTTTCCACAAGCGAAGAGGGCTTGAGAGCGGTGGTTGGATGAGCGCACAGGAGCGCAAAAAAGCGGGGAAGTTCGAGACTGGCGGCGGGTTCGCCCCCTCTCCCCAACCCCTCTCCCACAAGGGGAGAGGGGCTTGAGAGCAGTGCTTGGAAGAACAGGAGGGAGCCCTAGAGGACCGGAATCACAGCGAGGAACCGATTAAGCGAGGGCGCTGAGCCTGCCGACTGCCCGCTTCAAACGAATCCCGATTCCCGACTCCCGGCCCTTCAAGCACACACCGCAGCCAGCACCGCCCTGGAGCTGACGGTAGGCGTTGGGCGCTGCAGCTGCCACACGGGCACCTGCTCCGGTTCGAGCGGAGCGGGGCCGCTGCGGCGGTCGCCAGCGAGCCAGCGGCGCACGGCGACGCGGTCGCCATGCGGGGCGAGCAGGGCCAGCAGGCGCTCGACCGGAGTGGACAGCGCGCGGTCGGTGCGGGGCATGGCCCAGGTGGTGCAGATCGGCAGCAGGTGGCCAAGCGGCAGGGCAACGAGATCGGTGTCGTTCTCGTCAAGCGAGAGCTCGGCGAGGATGCCCACGCCCATGCCGCGGCGCACATAGCTCTTGATCAGCTCGCTGTCCTGGGCGGTGCAGCCGACCCGCAGGCTGAAGCCGGCGGAAGCGAAGGCACGGCGCAGGCTCGAACGCTCGTCGAGCGTCGAGTCGTAGCTGATCAGGGGATGGCGCGCGAGCTGGGACAGGCTCACCCGACGCAGTTCGGCCAGCGGATGGTTGCGCGGCACCACCGCCACCCGCTGCCAGCGCAGCACGGGCACCGCGAGCGGGCCGGGCGGGACATCGGTGGAGGTGCTGACCAGGGCGATATCGGTATCGCCGGTAGCGAGCTGGGTGAGCGCATCCTCACGGCTGGCGTGGCGCAGGCGGATCACCAGCTGCGGCTGTTCGGACTGCAGCACCGACATGGCCGCAGGCAGGATGCTGCGCGCAAGCGTGGGCGAGGAGGTGATGGACAGGACACCGCCGTTGTCGCGCTTCAGGCTCTGCGCGAGCGCACGGATCTGTTCGGCTTCGGCAATCATGCGGCGGGCGCGCTGCACGACTTCCTGGCCTTCGGGTGTCAGCGCTTCGAGGCTCTTGCCACGGCGCTTGAAGAGGCGGAAGCCAAGCCCGGATTCGAGCTGGCGGAGTTGCTTGGACAGGCCGGACTGGGTCGCGTGGATACGCTCGGCGGCGAGCGTGACGTTGAGCCCGGAGTCGACGATGGCGAGGACGGTGCGGAGCTGGGTCAGGGTCATGATGTCGTTCCGGGAGATCGCAAGGGCTGGTGCAGGTTGCTGGAGTCGAGGAGATACCAATTGGCGCTGGTAAAGCCCCAACCGCCTACGTAGGACATGGCAATACACGGGTTGCCGGTATTAATCGATTTCATGGTCGTGACCTCGGGTGTGGGCGACTTCGCGCCCGGGAGTGCTTTGGGTGATGCGGGGGTCTTGCTTAACCGGACAGGCCGACAGGCCTGCTCGGTTGGTGCATCGCGTCATATGACACGATGGATCGAACCTAGCCGGTTTCTGTCAAGCCTGCCAGCGTTTTTTATGGGCATATGACCAAAGAGTCGTATGCGTTTTCGGGCCTTGTCAGTCCCTGGCGGTGCTGCGCCGCGTCGGAATTGCGACGTTGCAGACCTCGATGCGCCCGGCCGGATGCGCGAACCAGGGCTCGTGGCGGAAGCGGCGCGACTCGATGAAGGCGCGGAAACTCCCGGAGTCGGTGCGCATCACTTCGAAACGCGGACGCTCTTCCTCGCCCATGGCGCTGGCGATTCGCATGCCCTTGACCGCGGGCTTGGCCTGCTCGTCGGTGTAGAAGCCGAGCGGGGCGCGCCCTCGCGGCAGGCTAGACAGGTGCTCGACGCCCTCCAGCACGCGACCGAACAGGGTGACGTTGCGGTCCAGATGGCGCGGAGCGTGGCCGGTCACCACGTAGAGCTGGGCGGCGCTGCCGCTGTCGGGCGCGTTGTCGCGGCCGGCACCGAGCGTTCCGTAGCAGTGCGCCAGCCAGCTGCGTCCCGTGGCCGGATCGCGCGCGGCCGGAAAGCCATCGATGAAGCCGGCCTCGGGTGCATAGACGTCGCCGTCCGGCACCGGGGTGAAGGCACCGACCCTGTCGCTGGCCTGGTCGAACTCGGCGGCCAGGCGCTCGGCCTGTTCACCGCGCGGACGCGCCTGCTCGACGTTATCGGCCAAGGGATCGCCCCACTGGGCGACGTAGTTGTCCTGCGAGCGCAGCACCGCCAGGCCATCAAAGTACGCCTGCGCGATCAGACCGCGCAGCTGCTCGGCGTGCTTGGGCGCGAAGGCCGGGGCGAGTTCGATGTAGACCGTGCCCGATTGCAGCTCCAGCAGGACGAGATTCTCTGGATTGACCTCACGCCAGGCCTCAGCCGGCGCCTGCGCAAGCACCTCGGCGCTGGTGAGTGGCTTGGGAGCTTCGGCGTTAGCGGCAGTGGCGAGCAGCAGGCTCAGGGCGAACAGGTGGCGCATGGGCGGCTCCGTTAGTCGGGTACACCGACTGTGAACCGGCGCGACGTGGGCCTCAAGCCTGCTGCGGGTGCGGGTGCGGGTGCGGGTGCGGGCGCAAACGATGCTGCGCTCACGCGCCGGCTCACCGCCAATCCCCAATCCCCAATCCCGGCTCTAAAGCCTGAGCGGCGGCCCTTCCAGCAGTTCCAGCTGCTCGCGCAGCTGGTTCAACAGCCGATCCCAGTGCGCATGCTCCTCGAACCATGGAAACGCTGCGGGAAACGCCGGATCCCCCCAGCGCCGCGCGATCCAGGCGTGGTAGTGCAGCAGGCGCAGGCTGCGCAGGGCTTCGATCAGCGCCAGCTCGCGCGGCTCGAAGGCGCGGAACAGGCTGTAGCCCTCCAGCAGATCGCCCAGCTGCCGGCGCATCGACTCGCGATTCCCGGACAGCAGCATCCACAGGTCCTGCATGGCCGGCCCGGTGGCGCAGTCGTCGAAATCGACGAACTGGATCTGGCCCTCGCGCCAGAGCAGATTGCCGGGATGGCAGTCGCCGTGCAGGCGCAGCTCGGCGAGCGGCGCGGCCTCGTCGAAGGCGTCCTCGACGGCATCGAGCAGGGCCTCGGCGGTGCGCTCGAAGCTCTCCTCCAGCTCGGCGGGCAGCCAGCCCTGGGTGAGCAGGAACTCCAGCGGCGCCTCGCCGTGGCTCAGCAGGTCGATACGCGGACGATGCTGGAACGGGCGCTGGGCGCCGATCTGGTGAAGCCGCCCCAGCGCGCGCCCGAGCTGCTCCAGCGTGGCCGCGGCATCGAGTTCGGGCGCCAAACCGCCGCGCAGCGGGAACAGGGCGAAGCGGAAGCCCTGGTGGCGGAACAGGCACTGCCCATCGCGCGCCAGCGGCGCCACCACCGGAATCTCGGCGGCTTCGAGTTCGCGGGTGAACTCAAGCTCTTCGATGATCGCAGCATCGCTCCAGCGGCCGGGCCGATAGAACTTCGCGACCAGCGGCGCGGCATCGTCGAGGCCCACACGGAACACGCGGTTCTCGAAGCTGTTGAGCGCGAACACGTGGCCGCTGCAGGCATGGCCCTGCGCTTCGACCGCGGCGATCACGCTGGCCGGATCGAGCCCGGCGTAAGGCCGTGCGGCCGCGAGGCCGTCAGTCGATGCCAAGCTTCTTCAGCTTGTAGCGCAGGGCGCGGAAGGTGATGCCGAGCTTGGCCGCGGCCTTGGTCTTGTTGTAGCGGCACTCTTCGAGCGCCTTCATGATCGCCTCGCGCTCGACCTGCTCGATGAAATCCGTCAGCGGCTCGGACGACGGGCGCGCGGCGGGCGGTGCTGCCATCACTGCTGGCGCTTCGCCAGCGACGGGCCCGACCGCCGCAACAACAGGCGCGACCTGCGCGGCATGTCCGGCCTCGGGCGCGAACATCGCGGCGGCGCGCGGCAGGTGCAGGTCGTCGGCACCGATGCTGCCGCTGTCGCAGAGCGCGACCGCGCGCTCCAGGATGTTCTCCAGCTCGCGCACGTTGCCGGGGAAGGGATAGGCCTTCAGCGCCGCGGCGGCATCGTCATTCAGGCGATAGGGCGGGTCGCCGTTCTCCTGCGCAAGCCGGCGCAGGATGGCCTCGGCCAGCGGCAGGATGTCGCCGGTGCGCTCGCGCAGCGGCGGCACGCGCAGCTCGATCACGTTGATGCGGTAGTAGAGGTCGTGGCGGAACTTGGCTTCGGCGACCAGCTGGGCGAGGTTCTTGTGGGTCGCCGAGAGGATGCGCACGTCGACCAGCTGCTCGGTGTTGGCGCCCACCGGTCGCACGGACTTCTCCTGGATCACGCGCAGCAGCTTGACCTGCATGTGGATCGGCAGCTCGGCGACCTCGTCGAGAAAGAGCGTGCCGCCGTGCGCGGCCTGGAACAGGCCTTCCTTGTCGCCGTGGGCGCCGGTGAAGCTGCCCTTCTTGTGACCGAAGAACTCGCTCTCCATCAGCTCGGAAGGAATCGCACCGCAGTTGACCGGCACGAACGGCCCTTCCGCACGCGGGCCCTGCTCGTGGATCAGCCGGGCGACCAGCTCCTTGCCGACGCCGGATTCACCGCTGATGTAGACCGGCGCCTGGCTGCGCGCGACCTTGGAAATGGTGGCGCGCAGCTGCTGCATCGCCGGCGAGTCGCCCTGCAGCTTGTTGGCGGACAGCTGCAGCTGGGCGCGCCGCTGCTCGCCCAACTGCAGTGCGCTCTGCACCAGCCGCCGCAGCACGTGCAGGTCGACCGGCTTGGAGACGAAATCGAAGGCACCCGCCTTGAGTGCGTTGACCGCCGCATCGACATTGCCGTAAGCGGTGATCATCGCCACCGGCGTCTCGGGATACTTCTGCGAGATCAGCTCGATCAGGCTCTGGCCGCTGCCGTCGGGCAGGCGCATGTCGGTGAAGCACAGGTCATAGCGCTGGCGCCCCAGCTGTTCGCGGGCGGTCGCAAGGTCGGCGGCGGTCTCGACCCGCAGGCCCATACGGCCGAGGGTCAGCACCAGCAGCTCGCGGATGTCGCGTTCGTCGTCGACGATCAGGGCACAGCGCGTGGTCGACATGGTCACCTGTCAGGAATCGTGGCGCGGCGACTCGGCCGCCGCGGCCTTGTCGCTCGGAGCGGCGATGAGGATACGACACCGTCTGGGCTACGTCTCGCCGCTCGTTTGCCCGAAGCTGCGGGCCTTCGCCAGCGTGATGCGGAAGCAGGCGCCACCGGCGGGCACCGACACATACTCCAGCGAGGCCTGGTTGGCCTCGCAAAGCTGGCGGGCGATGTAGAGGCCCAAGCCGGTGCCGTGCTCATGGGTGGTGAAGAAGGGTTCGAAAATGCTCGCCGCGACCTTGGCCGGAATGCCCGGGCCGCGGTCCATCACTTCCACCACCGGTGGACCGTAATCCAGCGCCTGACGGGCGCTGACGGTGACCCGCGCAGGCTCGCCGGGCAGGCGGCCGTAGTTCAGGGCATTGGTCACCAGCACGGTCACCGCCTGGTGCAGCTGGGCCGGGTCGACCACGGCGTACAGCCGACGCGGCGGCGGCGCGGCGATCAGCTGGTCCTTGTCGAGATGATGGCTGGCCAGGTAGTCGTCGACGAACTGCCCGACCCACTGCGAGAGGTCCACCTGCTCGGGGCGCGAGCGCTCACGCCGCGACAGGTTGAGCACGTTTTCAATGATCCCGTTCATCCGATGGCAGTGCGAGAGGATGATCTCGACCAGGCGCTTGTCGGTATCGGGCAGATCGGGCGACTCCTCCAGCAGCTGCGCCGAATAGCTGATCGCTGCCAGCGGGTTGCGCACTTCGTGGGCGATGCTCGCCGACAGCCGGCCGAGGGTGGAGAGGGTCAGCTCCTCGGCTCGCCGCGACACCAGACTCGCATCGTCGAGAAAGATCAGCACCAGGCCATCGCTGGCCGAGAGCTTGGCGAAGCGCGGAATGACCTCGATGCCCTCGCCGGCGAGCTGCAGCGGCTGGCTGGCGCCATCGCGACCGCGCTGCCAGTCGGCCAGCCGCCGCGACAGGCTGGGCGACAGCGTGCCGAGGTATTGCTCGGTCGGCGAGGGCTGGCCGAGCAGATTCCAGGCGGCTTCATTGCTCAACTGGATCTGGTTGCCGGCATCGACCACCAGCACGCCGGTGCGCATGCGCCGGATGATCAGCTCGTTCAACTGCGACAGGTTGGCGAGATCGGCGCCGCGCTGCGCCGCCAGCAGGTTGGCATCGCGCATCTGCCGGCCCAGCAGGTTGCAGAGCACGGCGACTGCCAGGTAGCTGATCGCGAGCATCACCGATTCGACCAGGTCGCGCGAGGCGCCGCGCGCGCTGAGGCCGGTGAAGAAGTACTCGGTGACGCCGCCCAGCGCCATCACCGTAGCCAGGGCGAGACTGAGCTTCAGCGGCAGCAGCAGTGCGCCGGCACCGACATTCACCAGCATCATCAGGCCGATCGCGGTGTCGATGCCTTCCGAGACATGGAAGAACAGCAGGGCGATCGCGATGTCGACCATCAGTCCGATCGCTGCCTGCGCCGTCAGCCGCAGCCGCGCCTGGCTGGCCGCCACCACCAGCACCAGCCCCAGCACCAGGTAGCCCACCGCGGCCGCGCGCGCGAGTGCCGGGCTGGTGAGCACGATCATCTCGGCGGCGATCGGGCTGAACACCACGAATACCAGCAGCGCGCCTTCCAGTGCCCGATACAAGGCGTAGAAGTACAGCTCGCGGCGCAGCCCGAACTCGGAGGCCGGATCGCGCGTCCCTGCGGCGCCCTCGCTGTTGTCGCCCATGCCCTGACCTGGTTGCCTTGCAAACTGGGGCGAGTATAGGCGGGCAGACGCGGATGCCTGCAGGCTGAGGCGAGACGCCGCCGGGCCAGCGCGAAGAGTTCGGAGTCAGCGGGCGCAGACGGGCTGTGTTCGACTTGAGGTGGTTTGCATCCGCTCGGAACAGCCGAGCCGGGACGCCAGCGGCTGCGCCTCGCCCAAGCACAGGCCGCAGCCGCGCTCAGGCGCTGTGGCGCTCGGCCTCGCTGTCGAGCCGGCAGTGCGCGCCCAGGCTCCGGGTGCGCGCCATGGCCGCCGCCGCTATGGCCTCGGCCACGCGCAGTCGATGGGCGATCCGGCTGCCGGGCGGAACCTCACGCAGAACTTCGGCGAGCCAGGCTCGCGCATCCGCCAAGCCCTGCGGGTCGCGCTCGATGCCGACGCCGTCCCACATCCGATGGCGCAAGCGCAGACCGAGCGCGGCCGCGTCGGCGGGCTCGCTCGCCAGCCGCGGCGCGCGCCAGCGGACCACCCCGGGCAGGTCTGCGGCAGCGAGCGCACGCCCACAGCTCCGCCCGAAGGCCAGCCCTTCGAGCAGGGAATTGCTGGCCAGACGATTGGCGCCGTGTACGCCGGTGCAGGCGCATTCGCCAATGGCATGGAGGCCGGTGACCGTGCTGCGGCCCGTGAGATCAGTGACGATACCGCCCATGTGGTAATGCACTGCCGGGGCCACCGGCAGCGGCTCGCTGCGCGGATCAAGGGCGTGCGCCTGGGCAAGCGCAAAGACGGCCGGGAAGCGCTGCGGGAAGGCCGCACCGACAGCGTCCCGGGCGTCCAGCCACACCGGGCCCTGCCGCAGCTGCCGGTACACCGCGCGTGCCACGACGTCGCGCGGCGCCAGCTCGGCGCCCGCCGTTCCGAGCATGAAGCGGCGGCCCGCGTGGTCGAGCAGCACCGCACCGGCGCCGCGCAGGGCTTCGGTGAGCAGGGGCAGCGGCGCAGGATCCAGCCCGCGCACCGCCAGTGCGGTGGGATGGAACTGCACGAACTCCAGATCGCGCAGCTCGGCGCCGACCGCCAGCGCCATCGCCAGCCCGCTGCCGTCCGCATGCGCCGGGTTGGTGGTGTAGCGGTAGAGCTGGCCGATGCCGCCGGTGGCCAGCACCACCGCGCCGGCGGTGAGCGCGTAGCGGCGCCCCGCCCGGTCCTCGGCCAGCGCGCCCGCCACGGTCGAGTCAGACTGCAGCAGGCCGCGCGCCTCGCAGCCTTCCAGCACTTCGACGTGCGGCGCGCAGCGGACCGCCGCGGCCAGTGCGCGCATCACTTCCGCGCCGGTGGCGTCGCCCTGCGCGTGGACGATGCGCTGCGCCGCGTGGGCGGCTTCGCGGCCCAGGCTGAATGCGCCCGTGGCATCGCGGTCGAAGCGCGCGCCGAGGGCGGCCAGCCAGTCGATCAGTTCGGGCGCCGCGGCGGTCAGCGCCCGCACGCGCTCGGCGTCGTTGTGTCCCGCACCCGCGGCCAAGGTGTCCTGCGCGTGCGATAGCGGGCTGTCGCCCGCGCCGATCGCCGCGGCAATGCCGCCCTGCGCCCAGTGGCTGGCGCCATCCAGACCCAGCCGGCCAGGCGTGAGGATCAGCACGCGGCGCGGCGCGGCAGCCAGCGCCGCACTCAATGCGGCGATGCCGGAGCCGACGATCAGGACTTCGGCGCGCATCGCGCTTACGCCGCCTCGCGACGACCGATGTCGAGCATGCGCTGCACCGCCTGGCGGGCACGGCGCGCGGTCTCGGCGTCGACCTGGACTTCGTGCTGGCCCAGGCGCAGGGCGTCGAGGATCTTCGGCAGGGTGATCCGCTTCATGTGCGGGCAGAGGTTGCAGGGCCGGGTGAACTCGATGTCCGGAAAGTTGACCGCGACGTTGTCGCTCATCGAGCACTCGGTGACCATCACCACGCGCTTCGGCCGCTTCGCATCAAGGTGATGGATCATCGCCGCGGTGCTGCCGACGAAATCGGCTTCGGCGAGCACGTCCTGCGGGCATTCCGGGTGGGCCAGGATGTGCACATCCCCCTGCGCTGCGCGGTAGTCGCGCAGCTCGGCGCCGCTGAAGCGCTCGTGCACCTCGCAGCTACCCTGCCAGAGGATGACTTCGACCTTCGTCTTCGAGGCCACGTACTGGCCGAGGTACTGGTCCGGCAGGAACAGCACGCGGTCCACGCCCAGCGACTCGACCACATGCACTGCGTTCGCCGAGGTGCAGCAGACATCGCTCTCGGCCTTCACTTCGGCGGTGGTGTTGACGTAGGTGACCACCGGCACGCCGGGATAGCGCTGGCGCAGCAGGCGGATGTCCTCGGCGGTGATGCCGGTGGCCAGCGAGCAGCCAGCGGCGGTGTCCGGAATCAGCACGGTCTTGGCCGGGTTCATGATCTTGGCCGTCTCGGCCATGAAGTGGACGCCGGCCATGACGATGATGTCGGCGTCGACGTTCACCGCCTGCTGGGCCAGGGCCAGCGAGTCGCCGACGATGTCGGCGACGCCGTGGAAGATCTCCGGCGTCTGGTAGTTGTGGGCCAGGATGACCGCGCGCTTCTCTTTCTTGAGGCGCTGGATGGCGTCGATATAGGGCAGGTGCATCGCCCACTCGGCATCGGAGATCACCTGGCGGGTGCGCTCGCGCAGGGCGGCGTGGCGACGCGCCATAGCGTCATCGGCGGTCGGCAGGATCGACAGGCTGGCAGGGCTCATGGGCACTCCGGTTTCGGAAGCGCGGCGCGGCCTTGGAGGGGATTCTGGCCTTGACGCCGTCGCGACTTATGCTCGATCTGAGCATAACGAGGGCGTAATGCTAGGTCTGAGCATAAGTCCCGTCAAGCCGAGACGCTCGCCACACGCCGCTTCGGCTCCTGTCGGCGCGGCCCTCATTCAGTTGCGATAGCAATGCACGGCGCGGCCGCGCCTGCGGGAAATCACGCTCTGGCGGGCAGCGCCTCTACCCAAACCACCTCGATCCGCGCCAGCGTCGCCAGCAACTGGCGCTTCTGGCGCGCCTCCTCGCGCTCGAACAGCAGCACCTCGATCGGCCGCCACAGCGCGACCCAGCCCAGCACCAGCAGGCCCTCGATCAGCACTTCGCTGAGCGGGCCGTGCCAGTCGGCCAGCAGCTGGCGCAGCAGCAGGCTGGCGGCCAGCACGGCGAAACCGATCGCCACGATGCTGCGGTAGCGCCGCTGGCTGGCGCGATGGCGACGCTCGGCCTGTGCCTGCAGGAAGTGGAAATGGGCGTGGATGGCCGACTCGATATCGAGCCTGCGCTCCAGCAGGTCCGGCGGGGCATGGATGCGCAGGCGCAGACGGATGCCCGGCGCGTGTTCGCCGGCGCAGTCGCGCAGGTAGGCCTCGAAATCGACGTCCAGCGACTTCTCGCGGAAAGGCGAAGGATCGAGCGAGTCGAACAGCTGCTCGATACGCTGTATGCGGATCTCGATGTCGGCAGTGTCGAGGGCCATGGGCCTCCGGGCGATGTCCGTGAATACGTATTCAACGCAGCTGCACAACAGGCGTTTCGGCCCCAGCGGTTAGCGTACGCCCCAGGCCGCGGGGGCGGCCAAGGAGTCAGCACATGTCGAGCGGCGCGCTGCAGTGGAGCATCTTCATCGGCTTGACCGCCCTGGTCGCCGTGCTGACCTGGTGGCGGTGCCGGCGCGCCGAGCATTCGGCCGAGGCCTCGCGCGAGTACTTCCTGGCTGGCGGTGGCCTGACTTGGCCGATCGTCGCCGGCTCACTGCTGCTGACCAACATCTCGGCCGAGCAGATCGTCGGCATGAACGGCGCGCAGATGATGCTGGTGGCCTGGTGGGAGTTCGGCGCCGCCGTCGCCCTGATCGTGCTGGCCAAGGTGCTGGTGCCGCTGTACTACAGGTACCGCTGCACCACGACGACCGAGCTGCTGGAGCACCGCTTCGGCGATTCCGGCATCCGCGCCGGTGTCGGCCTGCTGTTCCTGTTCGGCTACCAGTTCATCCTGCTGCCGGTCGTGCTGTACACCGGCGCCGTGTTCATGAAGTCGATGTTCGGCCTCGACTTCCCGGTACTGGCCATCGCTGCCGCGCTGGCCGCTGCCGGCCTGGCCTATGCCGCTTTCGGCGGCCTGCGTGCGATCGCGATCTCCGACACCTTCAACGGCGTCGGCCTGCTGGTCATGGGCCTTGCCGTCACCGCTTTCGCGATGGCGGCGATCGACTGGGATCTGTCGGGCATTCCGGCCGAGCGCTTCAGCCTGATCGGCGACGCCGACTCGGACATCCCCTGGACCACCCTGCTGACCGGCATGTTCTTCGCCCATCTGTTCTACTGGGGCACGAATATGGTGATCGTGCAGCGCGCGATGGCGGCGAAGACGGTGCGCGAGGCGCAGAAGGGCATCTATGCCGCCGCCGCCTTCAAGCTGGTGATCCCGCTGATCGTGGTGCTGCCGGGCATCATCGCCTACAAGCTCTACGGCGACATCGGCGACGTCGCCTACGGGCGTCTGGTCGGCGACGTGCTGCCGCCCTGGCTGTCGGGCGCGTTCGCCGCGGTGATCGCCGGCGCAGTGCTGTCGAGCTTCAACTCCTGCCTCAACTCGGCGGCGGCCCTGTACACGCTGGATCTGCATGTGCGCTACATCGACCCGAGGGCCAACGTGCGCCGCATCGGTCAGACCGTGGCGGTAGTGACCAGCGTGGTCGCGGTCGCCCTGGTGCCGCTGTACCAGAACTCGCAGAGCATCATCGCGACCCTGCAGCAGTTGAACGGGCTATACTCGATGCCGGTGCTGGCGGTGTTCCTCGCCGCCGTGTTCTTCCAGCGCCCGGACCCGCGTGCGGCCAAAATCGCGCTGGTGTTCGGCGCCGCGCTGTATGCCTGGTTCACCTTCGGCTGGACGCCCCTGCACTACCTGCATCTGATGTTCATCACCCTGTTCTCGGCGCTCGGCCTGATGTGGGTGCTGGGGCGGGTGCTGCCGCCGCGCGCGGTCGCAACGGCCTCAGGCTGAGATCGGGCCGCTGGCGACACCGGCGAGCGCGCGCAGGCGCGCTTCGTCGGGTTCGGACAGATCGCCATGGACGCGGCCGCCGGCGATCCGCAGAACGCAGTGCTCGCGCTTCACCGTACCTGCCGGCAGCGCGTAGATCGCGCCGATCAGCTCGCGCAGCGGGACCGGATAGCGCCATAGCGACTTCAGGCGGTCCGCCAGCGGGCGTCCATAGCGGGCCACGCAGGCATCAAGCCGCTGGGCATCCTCGATCGCACCGCGCTGCTTTTGCCAGTGTTCGAGGTGGAACAGGGCACACATCTCGCCCATCCGATGGAGCAGGGCCGCGGTATGGCTGGGGCCGCTGTCCAGCCGCGCGGCGTCGCAGAGCGCGCGCACCTCGGCGGCGACCCGCTCGGCCAGGCCCATCTCGCGCTCGGCCAAGAGTTTGAGCCGCGGGTCATCCCAGACGGCGGCCTGGCGGAAAGCCAGCACGGTGGCGATGTCCAGGCTGGCGCGCAGCCCCAGCCGCTGGATCGCCTCGATCAGGCTGCGCGCCAGCACGCCGCTGGGGTTGTAGGCACTGCTGTTGGCCACCGCGAGCAGCCGCGTCGACAGCGCCGGATGCCGCGCCCAGACCTCGGCAAGCTCGGCCGCGCCGGTCGAGGCGTCCTCGGCGTCGAATTGCAGCAGATCGCGCGCGCCGGCCATGACCGGCAGCTCGATATCACCCTCGCCCAGGCCTTCGAAATAGGCCTCGACGCTGGACGATTCCCCGGTCGCCACCGCCAGCGCATCGGCACCAGCAAAGTAGGGTCGCAGCCGTTCGAGCAGGACTTCGGGGTTGAAGGGCTTGGCGATGAAGGCATCGGCACCGTGGCTGCGCGCAGCGATCACGCTGGCGCGGTCGCTGCGGCCGGTGATCATCAGCACCGGCGGTTTCGGCAGCAGCTTGCCGATCGCCGGCAGCAGGCTCAGGCCCGATCGCCCCGGCAGGTTCCAGTCGCAGATCACCAGCCGATAGCGATAGGGCTGCAGGGAGGCGAGCGCCAGATCGACATCGCTGAACCAGTCGACCTCGGTGCCGGGCGCAGCCGTACGAATCAGCAGCCGCAGCAGGTCGGCCATCTGCACGTCGTCCTCGACCAGCATCACCCTCAGTGCCATCGCCTGCCATCCCGTGAACTCCGCGAGATTCTAGAGACTTGGCCTGCGCACCACGACCTAGACCTCGGTACGGGGCGCCGCGGACATCCCAAACCCTACCACAACATCTGGGGTTGACTGGCTACACCGACCCCAATATGTTGCGCCCGTCGGTGCCGACTGCTCGTCGGCTTAAAACGGGAAGCCGGTGCGAATCCGGCGCTGCCCCGCAGCGGTGTATGGAAACGACCGCCGTCATTGGCACTGGAGCCCAAGGCTCCGGGAAGCGACGGCCAGTAGGTGCCCGGGATCCACCGGGCGTGTCCATCAGCCCGAAGACCTGCCGACAGCCGTGCGAAGCACACACGCACGGTCCCGGCATCAGGGCTTCCGCGGGGAAGCGGCCGGACGTTCGCACCCGGGCAGGACATGCCCGGGGCTCGTCCTGTCGCGCGAACCACGAAAGCCCAACGCCCGAGGGGGCGTTGCCGCAGTCTTGGGCGCGATCGGGTGTCCGGTCGGCGTCTGCGTCTGTGTCGACGTTCACTTCAGCGCGCGGCTCCGCGAGGGAGGGGCCGCGCCCCGTGCGTCACACGGACCCAACCCATGCACACACAGGACACTCCTTGCGCTGCGACCGAAGCGCAGGCACCGGCGTCGCTCGACGCCAGCGCAGCGGACTCGAATCGCATCAATCACTGCGGGGCCCCAGCTCTGCCCTCCCTTGAACTCCGCCCACCGCATGATGCCCCCGGCATGTGCGTGACCAAGCGCAGCGGTCGCCGCGAGCCCGTCGATCTGAACAAGATCGTGCGTGCGGTGACGCGCTGCTGCGAGGGCCTGCATTCGGTCGACCCGATGCGGGTCGCCACCCGCACGATCGCGGGCCTGTACGACGGCGCCAGCACGCGCGAGCTGGACGAACTCTCGATCCGCACGGCCGCGCTGCTGACTGCCGAGGACCCGGAGTACGGACGTCTGGCAGCGCGCCTTCTGGCCCAAGTGATCGAAAAGGAAGTCGCCGGCCAGGAGATCCACGCTTTCTCGCAGTCGATCACCCGCGGCCATGAGCAGGGCCTGATCAACGAACGCCTGCTGGTCTTCGTGCAGAGCAATGCGCGCAAGCTCAACGACGCGCTCGATGCATCGCTGGACCGTGGCTTTGACTACTTCGGCCTGCGCACGCTCTATGACCGCTATCTGCTGCGCCATCCGGACACACGCAAGGTCATCGAGACACCGCAGCAGTTCTTCCTGCGCATCGCTTGCGCGCTCAGTGAGGACGTGACGGGAGCTCTGGCACTGTACCGGCGAATGGCGCAGCTCGAGTATCTGCCGAGTTCGCCGACGCTGTTCAACAGCGGAACGACGCATGAGCAGCTGTCGTCCTGCTTTCTGCTGGACTCGCCGCAGGATTCGCTGGAATCGATCTACCAGCGCTATGGCGATATCGCCCAGCTGTCGAAGTTCAGCGGCGGCATCGGCGTCAGCTATACGCGGGTGCGCTCGCGCGGCTCGCTGATCCGCTCCACCAATGGACACAGCAACGGCATCGTGCCCTGGCTGAAGACCCTGGATTCATCGGTGGCCGCGGTGAACCAGGGCGGCAAGCGCAGGGGCGCGGCTTGCGTGTACCTGGAGACCTGGCACGCCGACATCGAGGATTTCCTGGAGCTGCGCGACAACGCCGGCGACGAAGCACGGCGCACGCACAATCTGAACCTCGCCAACTGGGTGCCCGATCTGTTCATGAAGCGGGTCGAGGCCGATCAGGAGTGGTCGCTGTTCGATCCGCGCGTGGTGCCCGAGCTGACCGACCTGTATGGCGATGCCTTCGAGCGCGCCTATGCGCAGGCCGAAGCCCAGGGCAAGGCCGCGAAATCGCTGCCAGCGCGCAAGCTCTACGCGCGGATGATGCGCACGCTGGCCGAGACCGGCAACGGCTGGATGACCTTCAAGGACAAGTGCAACGCGGCCAGCAACCAGACCGCCAGGGCCGGCAACGTCATCCACCTGTCGAACCTGTGTACCGAGATTCTCGAGGTGACCTCGGCCGAGGAAACCGCGGTCTGCAACCTCGGTTCGATCAACCTCGCGCGGCAGTTCGATGCCGATGGCCAGTTCGACTTCGAGGCCTTGGCTGAAACCGTGCGACTGGCGGTTCGCCAACTCGATCGGGTGATCGACCTGAACTTCTATCCGATTGAATCGGCGCGCCGCGGCAACCTGCGCTGGCGGCCCGTGGGCTTGGGCTGCATGGGCCTGCAGGATGTGTTCTTCCGGCTGCGTCTGCCCTTCGACGGCGAAGCAGCACGCGCCTTGTCGGCTCGGATCGCCGAAGAGATCTATTTCCACGCGCTGGACACCTCAGTCGAACTCGCACAGGAACGCGGACGGCATGCCGCCTTCGCCGACACCCGCGCGGCACGCGGCGAGCTGCAGTTCGACGCCTGGGGCGTGACGCCCGCCAAGGCGGAGCGCTGGAACGCTCTGCGTGCACGCATCCAGCAGCATGGACTGCGCAACTCGCTGCTGATCGCCATTGCTCCAACCGCGACGATCGCCTCGATCGCCGGTTGCTACGAATGCATCGAGCCGCAGGTCAGCAATCTGTTCAAGCGCGAAACACTCTCAGGCGACTTCCTGCAGGTCAACCGCTATCTGGTGGACGAGCTGAAGAAGCTCGGATTGTGGACGGCCGAGATGCGCGACGCGATCAAGCTTGCCGAAGGTTCGATCCAGAACATCACGCAGATTCCCGAACCCTTGCGGCGGATCTACCGCACCGCCTGGGAGCTACCGATGCGCTCGCTGATCGACATGGCCGCCGGGCGCGGCGCCTTCATCGACCAGTCCGCCTCGCTGAACCTGTTCATGGAAAGCCCGAACATCGGCGCGCTCTCATCCATGTACATGTACGCCTGGAAGCAGGGCCTGAAGACCACCTACTACCTGCGCTCGCGCCCGGCGACGAAGATCGCCAAGGCGACGGTGCCGGCGTACACGCCGGTCGAGGCGGTGGTGTGTTCGTTGGAAAATCCCGAAGCTTGCGAGGCCTGCCAATGAGCACCGATTCGGCAATTCATGCCAGGCAGATGCTGCTGGACCCCGGCTTCGAGCTGACCCTGAGACCCATGCGCTACCCGCAGTTCTACGAGATGTATCGCGATGCGATCAAGAACTCATGGACAGTGGACGAGATCAACTTCCAGATCGACATCAGCGACTTGCATTCGAAGATGACCGCCGCCGATCGGCATCTGATCCACCGGCTGGTGGCCTTTTTCGCCACGGGTGATTCGATCGTGTCGAACAACCTGGTGCTGAACCTGTATCAGCACTTGAATGCGCCGGAAGCGCGGATGTACCTGTCGCGGCAGCTCTACGAGGAAGCGCTGCACGTGCAGTTCTACCTGACCCTGCTCGACAACTACCTGCCCGACCCCGCTGAGCGCTTCAAGGCCTTCGCTGCGGTGGAGAACATCCCCTCGATCCGCAAGAAGGCCGAGTTCTGCTTCAAGTGGATCGACAGTCTGCACGACCTGAGGCGCATCGAGACGCGCGCACAGCGCCGGCAGTTCCTGCTGAACCAGATCTGCTTTGCGGCCTGCATCGAGGGGCTGTTCTTCTTCGCCGCCTTCGCCTATGTCTACTACTTCCGCTCGCGTGGCCTGCTGCCCGGCCTCGCCTCGGGCACCAACTGGGTGTTCCGCGACGAGAGCTGTCACATGGAGTTCGCCTTCGAATGCGTGCGCACGATTCGCAGCGAGGAACCAGGGCTGTTCGACGAAGCCATGCAGCAGCAGGTCTACGACATGCTGGAAGAGGCCATCGAATGCGAGCTCGCGTTTGCCGAGGACGTGCTCTCGGGGGGCGTGGCAGGCATCTCGATGCGCGACATGCGGCAGTACCTGCAGCACTGCGCCGACCAGCACTTCGCCAAGCTCGGGCTCCCACAGCGCTACCACGTGCGCAATCCCCTGCCCTTCATGGAGCTGCAGGACGTGCAGGAGCTGACCAACTTCTTCGAGCGCAGGGTCTCGGCGTATCAGGTGGGCGTCAGCGGTGAAGTCGCCTTCGATCACACGTTCTGATCGATCCAGAGCGCACTGCTGAAACGCGAAAGGCCCGGCAGTGCCGGGCCTTTCGCTTGCTGGACCAACGGTCGACCTACTTGACGCCGAGCTGGTCGAGCAGGAAGGCGTAGTACTCGGCCGCCTCGCGGAAGCGCTGGAAGCGGCCCGACTTGCCGCCGTGGCCGGCTTCCATGTTGGTGCGGAAGACCAGCAGGTTGTCGTCGGTCTTCTTGGCCCGCAGGCGGGCGACGTACTTGGCCGGCTCCCAGTACTGCACCTGGCTGTCCCACAGACCGGTGCCGACGAAGGTCGCCGGGTAGGCCTTGGCTTCGATCTGGTCGTAGGGCGAGTAGGCCAGCATGTAGTCGTAGTAGGTCTTGTCCTCCGGGTTGCCCCACTCGTCGTACTCGTTGGTGGTGAGCGGGATGCTCGGATCGAGCATGGTGGTGACCACGTCGACGAAGGGCACCTGGCTGACGATGGCGCGGTACTTCTCGGGTGCCATGTTGGCCACCGCCCCCATCAGCAGGCCGCCGGCGCTGCCGCCCATGGCCGAAACGCGGTCGCTTGCCGCGTACTTCTCGGCCACCAGGAAATCGGTGACGTCGATGAAGTCGGTGAAGGTGTTGACCTTCTTCAGCAGCTTGCCGTCCTCGTACCAGGCGCGGCCCATCTCCTGACCACCGCGGATATGCGCGATCGCGTAGACCATGCCGCGGTCGACCAGGGACAGCACGTTGGAGTTGAAGGCCGGGTCGATGCTGTTGCCGTAGCTGCCGTAGCCGTACTGCAGGAGGGCCGAGCTGCCGTCGCGCTTGAAGTCGGCGCGATGCAGCACGGTCACCGGCACGCGGGTGCCGTCGCGGGCGGTGGCCCAGAGGCGCTCGGTGACGTAGTTCTTCTTGTCGAAGCCCCCCAGCACCGGCTGCTCCTTCAGCAGCTTGCGCTCGCCCGTCACCACATTCAGCTCGAAGGTCGTCGCCGGCGTGGTCAGCGAGGTGTAGGTGTAGCGCAGCCAGTCGGTCGAGGGCTCGGCGTTGACCGACAGGCCCATCGAGTAGGCGGTCTCGTCGGCGGCCACGTACTGCTCGCTACCGTCGTTCTTGCGCAGGCGCAGGCGCGTCAGGCCCTGCGAGCGCTCGTCGACCGCGATGAAGCCGTCGAACAGGGCGAAGTCCTCGATGAACACGCCTTCGTCGTGGGCGATCAGGTCCTGCCACTGGCTGCGCGCGCGGATGTCGTTCTCGCTGGCCTGCATCAGCCGGAAGTTCTTCGCCTCCCAGTTGGTGCGGATCACCCAGCGCTCGCCGAGATGATCGGCCGAGTACTCGAAGTCGCGCTCGCGCGGGGCCAGGATCTCGAAGTCACCCGGCTGCGCCGCCAGCGTGCAGCGCATCTCCGAGGACACGGTGCTGCTGACGCTGATGCAGATGTACTTGTCCGAGGTGGTCTTGCCGACACCCATGTAGAAGCTGGGGTCGCGCTCCTCGTAGACCAGACGATCATTGCCCTCGGCGAGACCCAGCGTGTGCAGGCGCACGCGCGTGGTCAGCAGGGTCTCGGGATCGTTCTCGACGTAGTAGAAACTCGTGCTGTCCGCTGTCCAGGCGATGCTCGCCGACAGGCCCTTGATCTCGACCGGCAGCAATTCACCGGTTTCGAGGTTCTTGACGCGCAGGGTGTACTGGCGGCGACCGCTGGTGTCCTCGAAGTAGGCCATCAGGCGGTTGTCGGGGCTGATCTCGTAGCGCGCGATCTGGAAGAAGCCCTGGCCTTCGGCCAGCGTGTTGACGTCGAGCAGAATCTCTTCGGCCGCTTCCATGCTGCCCTTGCGGCGCGCGTGGATCGGATACTCGCGGCCTTCCTCGAAACGGGTGTAGTACCAGTAGCCGTTCTCCTGGAAGGGCACGCTGGCGTCGTCCTGCTTGATGCGGCCCACGAGCTCGCTGTACAGCTGCTCCTTGAGCGTCGCCAGCGGCGCCAGCATGGCGTCGGCGTAGGCGTTTTCAGCCTGCAGATAGGCCAGCATCTGCGGGTCCTGGCGGCTGTCATCGCGCAGCCAGTAGTACTCGTCCTGGCGCACCGCGCCGTGCGGCGCCTTCACCTCGTGCGGCCGGGTCTCGGCCACCGGCGGCTTCGACGCATCGCTCGCCGCTGTGTCGGCAGCACCGGCGCCGGCATCAGGGCCGCGCGAGCAGCCGGCGACCGCGAGGATGGAAGCCGCGAGCGCGGCAAGCCGCGGCAGCTGACGATAGGGGGCATGCATGCTCATGGGGTCTCCTTCCATGCAGAACCCCGGCCTGCGATTGCAGGCCGGGGTCGGGTGTGGGTTCTGGGGCGGGTGTTCGCCACAGCCGGCGGAGTCTACGCCGGCTGCGGGATGAACGAGTTCAGCCCTTGGGGAACAGGTGCTGGCGCAGGAAGCTGTAGGCGATGGCCTGCATGTAGGCGCGCTGGCCGTTGTCGGCGGCGCCACCGTGGCCACCCTCGATGTTCTCGTAGTAGGCGACGCTGTGACCCTGCTCCTGCATGCGCGCGAACATCTTGCGGGCGTGGCCCGGATGCACGCGATCGTCGCGGGTCGAGGTGGTGAACAGCACCGGCGGGTACTTCGCATCGGCCTGGACATTCTGGTACGGCGAGTACTTCTGCAGGAATTCCCAGTCGGCGGTGTCGGGGTTGCCGTACTCGGCCATCCACGAGGCGCCGGCCAGCAGCAGGTGGTAGCGCTTCATGTCGAGCAGGGGCACCTGGCAGACCACCGCGCCGAACAGCTCGGGGTACATCACGGTCATGTTGCCCATCAGCAGGCCGCCGTTGCTGCCGCCCTGCATGCCAAGGTGGGCCGGCGCGGTAATGTTCTGCGCGATGAGCTCTTTCGCGACCGCCGCGAAGTCCTCGTAGGCCTTGTTGCGGTTGGCCTTCAGCGCGGCCTGGTGCCAGCGCGGGCCGTACTCGCCGCCGCCGCGGATGTTGGCGACCACATAGACACCGCCGTCCTGCAGCCAGGCGCGGCCGACTGCACCGGAGTAGCCCGGCGTCAGCGAGATCTCGAAGCCGCCGTAGCCGTACAGCAGGGTCGGGTTCCTGCCGTTCCGCTCCATAGCCTTGCGCGCCACCATGAAGTAGGGGACGCGGGTGCCATCGTCGCTGGTCGCGAAGCCCTGGGTGATCTCCAGGCCTTCCTTGTCAAAGAAGGACGGCATCTCCTTCAGCTTGGACTTCTCGCCCAGCAGTTCGCCGAGGTAGAGGGTAGTCGGGGTGAGGTAGTCGGTGCTGGTCATCCACACCAGGTCCGACTTTTCCTCGTCATAGGCGCTGACCGAAACCGTACCGAAAGCCGGCGCACCGGGCAGCGGCTGCGACGCCCAGGCCTGGCCCGCTTCAGCCGCAGGCGTCAGCACGCTCAGGCGGTTCTTGACGTCCTCCAGCACGTTCAGCACGAGGTGATTGGCGGTGAAGCTGTAGCCCGCCAGCGAGGTGGTGTCGGTCGGCTGGAACAGCACGGTGAAGCTGCGCTCACCGGCGAGGAAGGCGTCGAGCTTGGCTGCCAGCAGGCTGCCCGCGGCGTAGGTGGTCTCGGCCACCGTCATCGGCTCGCGCAGCTCCAGCAGCAGCCAGTCCTTGTGCACCGACTTGTTGGCGCTGTTGGGCGCGTCGATCTTGGTGAGCTGGCCGCCTTCGCCGAGCAGGTAGAGCTCATCGTTGTAGAAGGCCAGCGTGCGCGACACGAAGCTGCGCTCGTAGCCGGGCGTGTCGTCGCGGGTGGCGGCGATGTACATGTCATCGGCCTGGCCCTCGTACACGGTCTCCGCGCTGGCGAGCTCGGTGCCGCGCTTCCAGCGCTTGGCGATGCGCGGATAGCCCGAGCTGGTCATCGACCCGTCGCCGAAATCGGTGTAGACGAAGACCGTGTCGAGGTCGATCCAGCCCATGCCGCCCTTGGCTTCGGGACGGAAGAAGCCGCCCTCGACGAAGGACTTGGTCGCGATGTCGAACTCGCGGGTGACGTTGGCATCGGCGCCGCCGCGCGACAGCGACAGCAGGCAGCGGGTGTACTCGGGTCGCAAGCAGTCCGAGCCCGCCCAGACCCAGTTCTCGCCCTCGGCCTTGTTGAGCGCGTCAAGGTCGAGGATCAGCTCCCACTCCGGCGCGGCCGAGCGGTAGCTGTCCAGCGTGGTGCGGCGCCACAGCCCGCGCGGGTTGTTGGCGTCCTGCCAGAAGTTGTAGAGGTAGCCGCCCATCTCGCGGACGAAGGGAATCTTGTCGTTGGAGTCGAGGATCGCGCGCAGGTCGTCGCGCAGCTGGGCGAAGCCTTCGAGGCTTTCCAGCGAGTCCTTGGAGGCGGCGTTCTGCGTGCGCACCCAGTCGAGCGCCTTCTCGCCCTCGACATCCTCCAGCCAGAGATAGGGGTCTTCGGCTGCAGTCACGCGGGTCTCCTCGGTCTTGGCGGGTTCCGCCGGGGCAGCAGCGGGTTCGGGGGCGCTGCCGCCGCAGCCGGCGAGGAACAGCGAAGCAAGTGCCGCGGCAACCAAGCCGGGGGTGGGACGGGATCGCGAGGTCATGCGGGTCTCCGATAAGGGTGAAGCAAGGCTAGGCGGGGGCGCCCTGTGCGGGCAGGGCTTGAAGTCACGAGACCGGCTCATTCCCCCATGAACCGGCGATGCGCGTTGACCGACATGATGATTCCGAAGCCGGCCAGTAGCGATACGGCGGAGGTGCCGCCATAGCTCATCAGCGGCATGGGCACCCCGACCACCGGCAGCACGCCCGAGATCATGCCGCTGTTGAGCACCACGAACAGGAAGAAAGTCATCGCCAACGCGCTGCCGACCAGACGCGCGAAGGTGTCGCGAGACTGCGCGACGATCCACAGGCTGCGACCGATGATGAAGGCGAACAGCAGCAGCATGCCGACCACGCCGACCAGGCCGAACTCCTCGGCGAACACCGAGAAGATGAAGTCGGTGGTGTGCTCGGGCAGGAAGTCGAGCCGCGACTGCGTGCCCTCGCCCCAACCCTTGCCGAATACCCCGCCCGAGCCCACCGCGATCTTCGACTGGATGATGTTCCAGCCCGAGCCCAAAGGGTCGCTCTCGGGGTCGAGGAAGGTGGTCAGGCGCGCGCGCTGATAGTCCTGGAGGAAGTACCAGCCCACCGGCGCGATGGCCAGGCCGGTGCCACCCATCAGCGCGATCCGGCTCCAGCTGAGTCCGGCGAAGAACACGACGAAGCAGCCCGAGGCCGCCACCGTGACGGCACCGCCGAGGTCCGGCTGCAGGGCGATCAGACCTGCAGGCACCGCGATGATCGGCGCACACAACAGCAGCGTGATCCAGCGCGGCGGCAGGGTCTGGCCGTGCAGGAGCGCCGCCACGGCCATCGGCAGGGTCAGCTTCACCAGCTCCGCAGGTTGGAGGTAGAACACCCCGAGGTTCAGCCAATGGCGGCCGCTGCGCCCGGTGCCCATCACCGGCACCAGCAGCAGCAGCACCAGACTCAAGGCAAACAGCCAGGGCGTCCAAAGGCGCAGCTGCTGCGGCGGCACCAGCGCGATCGCCCAGAGGGCGGCGAAGCCGACGCCGAAGCGCAGGGCCTGCGCCATGAACAGCTGAGGGTTGCCGTGGGTGGCGCTGTGCAGGGTCAGCAGTCCGGCCGCGGACAGAAGCAGCAGGCCCGCAAGCAGCGGCAGGTCGAGACGCGGCACCAGCGCGCGCAGCAGGCCGCTGCCCAGTATCGGCAGACGGTTCATGTGGGCTCCCTCAGGATCCAGGCATCGAGAATCTGCCTTGCCACCGGTGCTGCCGCCCGTGTGCCGGAGCCGCCACCCTCGATAACGATGACCAGGGCGATGGTCGGCGCATCGGCAGGGGCGAAGGCAACGAACAGCGCCAGGTTGCGTTGGCCGGTCGAGAGCGTCGACTGGTCGACTTCGGTATCGCCCGTGCGCCCCACCCGCTGGGCCGTGCCGGTCTTGCCGGCAATCCGATAGGGAGAGTCGGCCGCGTAGGCCCTGGCCGTCCCGGTCGGACCGTGCATCACCGCCTCCATGCCCGCCACGACCGCGCTCAGGTTCTCGGGGCGCAGCGGAATCGGCGGACCCAGTTCGGCGGGCGGCACATCGACGATCTCGGCGTCGAAACCCTGCTGGACCGCGCGCAGCAGATGCGGCGCGCGGCGCTGCCCGCCCGAAGCCATCGTCGCCATGCCCTGCGCGAGCTGGAGTGGCGTGGTGACCCAGAACCCTTGGCCGATACCGGCAATGACCGTTTCCCCTGGGTACCAGGGCTGGTTGCGCGCCGCACGCTTCCAGGCCGGTGTTGGCAGGATGCCGCCGGCTTCGCCGACGAGGTCGATACCAGTCGGAGCACCGAAGCCGAACTGCGCTGTGTACTGGGTCATGCGCTCGATGCCGAGATCCAGCGCCAGCTGGTAGTAGTAGGTGTTGACCGACTGCGCCAGCGACTCGCGCAGGTCGATCGTGCCGTGCCCTCCCCTGCGCCAGTCGCGGTACTCGCGCTGCTGCCCCGGCAGCCTGAAGGCGCCGCTCGAATACACGGTATCGGCCGGTCGGCGCAGACCCAGCTCAAGGCCTGCCAGTCCGATGAAGGGCTTCATCGTCGAGCCGGGCTCGTAGCCGCCCTGCAGCACGCGATTGAACAGCGGACGCAGTGGCGCGTTCAGCAGTTCGGCATAGGCCGCACGACCGATTCCGTTGACGAAGGGGTTGGGGTCATAGCTCGGCAAGCTGACCATGGCGAGCACCTCGCCGCTGCGTGGGTCAATCGCGACTGCGGCACCGGGCTGCCCGGCAAAGGCGGCGACCGCTGCCTGCTGCAGCTCGACATCCAGGCTCAGGTACAGGTGCTGGCCCGATTCCGCCGGATGGCGCTCGAGCACGCGAAGGGTCCGCCCCTCGGCGTTGATCTCGACCCGTTCGATGCCCACCTGGCCATGCAGGCGATCCTCGTAGTAGCGCTCAATGCCGGATTTGCCGATATGGGTGGCTCCCCGGTAGCGGCCGGGATCGAGCCGCTGCATGTCGTCGGCGTCGATCCGCCCGACGTAGCCCACCACATGCGCAAGCAGATCTCCATAGGGATAGCGCCGGGTCAGGTAAGGCACGACATCGACGCCGGGAAACTGATGGCGCTGAACGGCAAACCGGGCGACTTCGGATTCACTGAGCCTGAGCTTGACCGGGATCGACTGGAACCGGCGGCTGGCCAGACGATCGGCCTCGAAACGCTGCAGCTCTTCCTCGGTCAGGTCGAGCAGCTGGGTAAGGGCAGCCAGCGTCGCCGGCAGGTCCGAGACCTGCTCGGGCACGAGCTCAAGGCGATAGGCGGGCACGTTGTCCGCAAGCAGGCGACCCGCACGGTCATAGATCAGGCCGCGCGCCGGCACGATGGGCCGGGCACGAATGCGATTGGCCTCGGACTGGGTCGCATAATCCTCGTGGCGGACGACCTGCAGGTAGGCAAAGCGTGCACCCAGCGCGGACAGCACCACCAGCGCGATCACGAACGACACCGCTGCGCGGGAACGGAACAGGCGGGCTTCCGCCGCCGGATCACGCAGTCGTCGACCACGCGGCATCGTTACTCTCCTCGCTGGCGCGCGCGCAGGCGCAGGCCATCCAGCGCGAGGAACAGCCATGGCCAGATCGCCAGCCCCACCAGCGGCGACAGCCAGAACCCGGTGGGCGGCAACGCCTCGCCGGAGAAGCCTCGGATCATCAGCACCACCACCCGGTCGTTGAGCAGCATCGCCGAGATCGCCAAGGCCTGCTGCCAGAGCGTGAAGAAGCGCAGGCGTGGACGGAAGCGCAGCACGATGAAGGCGAGCATGCACAGGCGCAGCGCGTGCTCGCCAAGCAGGGTGCCGTGCAGGAGGTCGGCAGCGAGGCCAATGCCGAACGCGAGGCCCAGCCCCACGCGTTCGGGCGTCTCCAGCAGCCAGTAGCAGAGCACCAGCGCCAGCCAGAACGGCTTGAGCCCAGCCCATTCCAGGGGAATCGGCAACAGGCCCAGCAGCAGGGCGACCAGCAAGGAGATCGGCAGCAATGCCGCACCACGGACGCGCATCAGCCGCCCCCCTGTGGCGGTGCGGACATGAGTTCGACCGGCGGGCCGAACTCGGGCAGCGATTCGCTCATCCACAGCAGCAGCACTTCGCCGCTGCGATCAAGCCGCGCGGCAGGCCGCGCACTGGCGATCAGGAACAGTCGGGTATCGTCGGCCGCGATCGAGGTGATCGCGCCCACCGCCAGGCCCGCCGGAAAGCGACCGCCGATTCCTGAAGTGACCAGTTCGTCCCCCACTGCGAGGTCCGCGCTCTGCGGAATATTCGGCAGGATCAGCTCATCCGTGCGGCCAGTGCCGTAGGCGATGGTACGCAAGCCGGTCCGAACGACCTGCACCGGCACGCTGTGGTTGGGGTCAGAGATCAGCAGGGCAGTCGAGGTGAGGGACGACACCCTGAGGATCTGCCCGACCACGCCGTGGGCATCAATCAGAGCGAGGCCCTCGCGCGCGCCTCGCTGGCTTCCCGCATCCAGCAGGATGCGGTGACGAAAGGGATCGAGATCGACGTCAAGTACGCTGGCCAGCTGGACGCTCAGCTGCAGGCCGCGGGTGCCGGAGAGCAGCTCGCGCAGGCGCAGATTCTCCTGCTGCACGGCAGCCAGACGATCCAGCCGGGCTTCCGCCACGAGCAACTGCCGCCTCAGCTCGTCACGTTCGGTCTGCAGGCGGTCGCGGGATGCCAGCGCATCTGCCGTGGAATCCACGATCTGGGAAGGCAGGCCCGCCAGCGCGTACAGCGGTTGAAGCACCGCCATGCCGTGCGCACGCAGACGCTCCATCAGGGCGGTGCGGTGGTCTGCCACCATCAGCGCAACCGCTGCAAGAAGAAACACCAGAAGCCGGATGGGCCCGACACCCGTTTCGGCAAACAGACCAGGGGTCAGACGCGGGCTGTAGTTCACTGTGGACCGTGTGGATGTTGACGGGCGAACGCAGGCTTGGCGGCATTACAGCCACACCACGCCGGGATGGCGGCCCCTGTCCACCCCAGCGCCGTCGTCGGAATCGGGGCGCTGCGGCGGAGGCGGAGATAGATACCTGCGCCAGCCTTGGACATCACTCCGGCGCGAAGAAGTCGTTTCCGTGCATGTCGATCAGCTCAAGTGCACGGCCGCCACCACGTGCCACGCAGGTCAGGGGATCATCGGCAACGTGCACGTGCAGGCCGGTCTCCTCAGAGATCAATCGATCAAGATCGCGCAAGAGGGCACCACCGCCGGTCAACACGATGCCGCGCTCGGCGACATCGGCGCACAGCTCCGGTGGTGTCTGCTCCAGGGCCGCACGTACCGCACTGGTAATGCCCGCAAGAGGCTCATGCAGCGCCTCCAGGACTTCGTTGGAGTTCATCGTGAATGCGCGAGGTACGCCCTCGGCGAGATTGCGCCCGGAGAACTCGATTTCCCGCACCTCTGCCTGGGGGAAGGCGCAGCCGATCTCGATCTTGATCTTCTCCGCCGTGGTCTCACCGATCAAGGTGCCGTGATTGCGGCGGACATAGCTGATGATGGCCTCATCGAAGCGGTCACCGCCGATGCGCACCGACTGCGAGTAGACGATGCCGTTGAGCGAGATCACCGCGACTTCCGAAGTGCCGCCACCGATGTCCAGCACCATCGCACCGCGCGCTTCGTGCACAGGGATGCCTGCACCGATGGCTGCGGCCATGGGCTCCTCGATCAGGAACACCTCGCGGGCACCTGCTTCCTCTGCGGACTCCTTGATCGCGCGGCGCTCGACCTGGGTCGAACCGCAGGGTACGCAGATCAGGACGCGCGGACTCGGACGCAGAAAGCGCGAGCGGTGCACCTTGCGGATGAAATGCTTCAGCATCTCCTCGGTGGTGCTGAAATCGGCGATCACGCCGTCCTTCATGGGGCGGATGGTCGAGATGTTGCCAGGCGTACGTCCCAGCATGCGCTTGGCCTCGTGGCCGACCGCTGCAACGGATTTGTGCGAACCCGGTCCACGATCCTGCCGGATCGCCACGACCGAGGGTTCATTCAGGACGATACCCTGGTTCCGCACGTAGATCAGTGTGTTCGCGGTGCCCAGATCGATCGACAGATCGTTGGAAAACAGGCCTCGAAGGCTCTTGAACATGGCGCTGCGGGCTCCGGCGGAAAAGCACTCAAGCCTAGCAAGCGCTCATCACGCCAGCAAGGAACGAACACGCGATCAATCGGGAGCCGGTCCGGACGGTTCAGGCTCCAGCCAAGGCCATGAGGGTCATCAAAGGGAGTCGTCGGCTTGAGGGCAACCTCATTCCCCCTTGCAACACGCGCCTCGCCGGCAGTCCACTTCTGGTTGCGCTGACAATGCTGTTGCAGTTCCCTTGCCTCGTGCTCGGTAGCATCGCTGAGCGGAAGAGTGCGGCCTCGGCCGGCTTGCTTCAAACTAAGCGGCTTTGCAGTCACCTGTTGCCCACCCACTGCTGCCGGCCATGTTGTCCTGCCGGCTACACCGGAGCTATCAATGTCAGCGCTCATCTGCGGCTCGCTCGCATACGACACCATCATGGTGTTCCAGGACCAGTTCAAGAACCACATCCTGCCCGACAAGGTGCACATCCTGAACGTCTCGTTCCTGGTGCCACGCATGCGTCGCGAATTTGGGGGCTGCGCGGGCAACATCGCCTACAACCTGAAGCTGCTGGGGGGCAACCCGATTCCGATGGCAACCGTGGGTCAGGATTTCGCGCCCTACCGCGAACACTTCGAAGGCTGCGGGATCACGCTGGATCACGTGAAGGTCATCGATGACCTGTTCACGGCGCAGGCCTTCATCACCACCGACTTGGACGACAACCAGATCACCGCCTTTCATCCAGGCGCGATGATGCGTTCCTACGAGAACCATGTCCGCGATGTTGATGGCGTCAAGTTCGGCATCGTTGGTCCTGATGGCTACGAAGCGATGCTGCAGAATTCAAGCGAGTTCGCGGAACTGGATATCCCGTTCATCTTTGATCCCGGCCAAGCGATGCCGCTTTTCAATGGCGTAGAGCTGCGGCAGATGATCGAGCAGGCCACCTATGTCACGGTCAACGACTACGAGTCCAGTCTTCTGCAGGAAAAGAGCGGCCTCAGCGCCAAGGACATCTCGGAGCGCGTTGACGCCTACATCATCACCCGCGGCCCGAAGGGGTCCGAGGTGCACACGAGCTCGGGGATGATGCATGTGCCCGCGGCGAATGCGATGCGCGTGGTCGATCCCACAGGTTGCGGTGATGCCTATCGCGCCGGATTGATCTTCGGGCTGATGCAGGGCATGGATCTGGCGACGTCCGGTCGCATCGCATCGTTGATGGGAGCGCTCAAAATCGAGCATCTCGGGCCGCAGAACCAGCGCTTCGACTACGAGGAGTTCTCTGAGCAGTTCAGGCAGCAGTTCGGATATGCGCTGAAGTAGCTGTAGCAACCGCGTTGCCAAGAAAAAAGCCCACCGCTTGGTGGGCTTTTTTGTGCCTCGTGCAGCGGATGTGCCGGTGTGTCGGCTGATGGGCCTATCGAAAACCATCGTCTTGTGCGAGTTCGCAGCGTCGAAAGTAGCCCAGACGAAAAGGCACCCATGACAGTCGATGTGGCTTTGAGGTTACGCAGATGCCCCAAACGATGCGTTCGATCCCTCAAGAAAAAGGGCTGTCCCGTTTGGGACAGCCCTTTGGTGTAAGGCCCTGGCGATGACCTACTCTCACATGGCAAATG
>VFQR01000599.1_pt1 | contig 44001 bp, 40 predicted proteins | sample 3512321 | NCBI WGS metagenome assembly VFQR01 (sample SAMN10412374, study PRJNA504923) | tailings metagenome | isolation source: Relicate 3 Philex TSF1 revegetated site | place: Philippines: Tuba, Benguet | collected 2017-08-29 | reverse complement strand
AAAGAAGCTTTGCGCCGTCAAATTGAAGAATTACAACGCGAAATTAACAGAATGAAAAGGCCGGATAATTAAGTGATTAGGGACTGGGGAGATGAGGGAGTAGAAGGAGCAGGGGAGCAGGGGAGCAGGGGAGAAAATCTTCCCCTCTGCTAAGAGCTAAGAGCTCCCCTGCCTCTTCCCATGCCCCATGCCCCATGCCCCATGCCCCAATCACCAAGCATTTTTCAATATGGCAATTCACTTGACAAAACGGCTTTTTGTGTTAACTAATATCCTTGTCCTTGTTATCTTCATGCCGGGAATTGCCTTAGCTGCACCTGTTGAGATCAATACTTCTGGTGGTATTGTTATCGCCCAAACTACTAAAGCTGCCAGTGATTCTACCTCCTTTTCAGGGATTAACCTGACTCCCCAACAAAGCCAACAACTCCAGGCTGTACGTCAGAGAAGAAACAAGGAAATTCAGGCAGTGTTAAATTCATCTCAGCGTGCCCAACTTGCTCACAACCTCCGCGCTGGTAATAATATTAATCAAGCCCTCAAAACACTGAATTTAAAACCAGAACAGCAGGAATTAGTGGAGGCAATACTGAAATTTACTAACTTGAAAATGAAAGCTGTTTTATCTCGGCATTCGCTACAAGTAGGTCAGAAATAAAGGTTTCAGTTGCAGAATAAAATATTTGCGATCGCCACACTTACGGAAACAGTTGACCAATCTCAATTTCAATCTCTGGAAATGCAATCAAGGATAACGTTGCATCCTCTGGCAAAATAAATTCTAGATTGTAGGTTTCTAAGCTAGGTTTGCGAAAAACATAAACCTGACGGTGATGGCGATAACTTGCCCTTCTATGAGTTCCACCCGTTCATCGGCTGCGATAATACCCGTCTCAAGCATCCGGTGATATTCATCTACATTCCACAAGCGGACTCTAGTTTGTGTCATTGTATTTCGTTTGGCGATACCTACGCCTGCGCTTTCAAGGACAAATATCTCTTACTGCCAACTTTTGCAGCATCTATAATTAATCTTGCCCTATTTAGTTCGTTACCATGTCGGAAGAAGATCTCCGTGCCGCGAGACTGGAAAAAGTAGACCAGCTCAAGCAGTTAGGCACTAATCCCTACGCCTATCGTTGGGAATCCACCCATCACGCAGCCCAGTTGCAAGAACAATTTGCGGATTTAGCCAGCGGTGAGGAAGTTGATCTAGAAGTTGCGATCGCCGGACGCATTATGGCGCGTCGGGTTTTCGGTAAGTTAGCTTTCTTCACCTTACAAGATGAAAGCGGCACAATTCAGCTTTATTTAGAGAAAAATCGCATCCAAGAAGGCATGGCAGATATTGATGCCGATGCGTTCAATCACTTGAAACAACTCACAGATGCAGGCGACATTCTGGGAGCCAAAGGTACTATCAAACGGACTGAAAAGGGCGAGTTATCTGTCTACGTCAAACAATACACCATCCTGACTAAATCTCTGTTGCCCCTACCCGACAAGTGGCATGGATTAACGGATGTTGCCAAGCGCTACCGTCAGCGCTACGTTGACTTGATTGTTAACCCCCAAGTGCGGCAAACTTTCCGCCGTCGCGCCCAAATTACTGCTGGGATTCGTCGCTATTTAGAAGAACGGGATTTTCTAGAAATTGAAACGCCAGTTTTACAAAGTGAAGCTGGGGGTGCAGATGCACGTCCATTTATCACTTACCACAACACTTTAGAAATGGAGTTGTATCTGCGAATTGCCACAGAACTCCATCTGAAGCGGTTAATTGTGGGTGGATTTGAAAAGGTGTTTGAATTAGGGAGAATTTTCCGTAATGAGGGAATTTCAACTCGACACAATCCCGAATTTACAACAATTGAAATTTATCAAGCCTACGCCGACTACAACGATATGATGGCGCTGACGGAAGGGATTATTACCACTGTTACCCAAGAGGTACTCGGTACACTGCAAATTAATTACCAAGGAGAATCTATAGATTTAACACCACCTTGGCGGCGTGTAACAATGCACAATTTAGTTAAAGAGGTTACAGGGTTAGATTTCAATTCTTTCCCAACTTTAGAAGCAGCAAAAACAGCAAGTAAAAATGCTGGAATTCCTGATGTAGATGAAGCCCAATCAATTGGTAAGTTACTCAATTTAGCCTTTGAAGAGAAGGTAGAGGCCAATTTAATTCAACCTACCTTTGTAATTGATTATCCTGTAGAAATTTCGCCCCTAGCAAAACCCCACCGTTCTGTGCCTGGGTTGGTGGAAAGATTTGAGTTATTTATAGTAGGGCGAGAAACTGGCAATAGCTTCTCAGAACTTACTGATGCGATCGAACAAAGAGAACGTTTAGAAGCGCAAGCTGCCAGAAAAGCTGCTGGTGATTTAGAGGCACATGGTGTAGACGAAGACTTTTTGGTAGCTTTGGAATATGGTATGCCGCCTACTGGTGGTTTAGGAATTGGGATCGATCGCTTAGTAATGTTACTAACTGATTCTGCCAGTATTCGGGATGTAATTGCCTTCCCTCTACTCAAACCTGAAGGCAGCGTTATTAAACAATTTAGCCACGATACAAAAACTCAAACACTGACTATTGAATTTGATAGTGGAAGTGTTTACGAGTATTTCAAAGTACCTCCTAGTATCAAGGAAGATTTAGACAATGCACCGTCTAAAGGTCAATATTTTAACAAGTTTATTAAAGGGAAATTCAAGTATGAACAATTGAGTTGAGACACTAAGTGCCATTCAACAGCAGGGTGCGTTAGGCTAAAGCCATAACGCACCATTTTTATGACTAATTCTTTTATTACCTAAGTTGCACTTACTTATTTTATATGATATTCCTTTAAAAGAATAACTAGATTGACATTCTTTAAAAAGAATATTATGCTGTGAGGTAGGAAGTGAGTTGGACTTGGGAACTTTATCAAGATGTCAATGGGGAAATCCCCAAAGATTTGCTTGCTTTTTTCATCAGGATGGTTCCAGAAGAGGAGCAACCAGAAAATCCACCAAAACCATTACTGAGTGCTTCCGAAACCAAGCGTTTGCAGGTTAATCTTGGCTACTTGTGTAACAAAGGACTCGCATCACTTACCAGTGGCATCTTTGAGAAGCTGGAAGATGACCTGTATGAGTTACGGATGACCAAGAGCGAACATAATCCACGGTTTATCTTAACGGCTGCTACTCCTCAGCAGTTCGTAGTGTTGCACGCCTTTATGAAAAAATATGACGACGGTATCAAAGATAGAGACAAAGAACCTGCAAGAGTGAGATTACGTGAATTGCAGCAGAGGAATCATGAAAAAACCTAATTTTCAAGCTTGGTTACAGCAAAACGTAGGCGATGACCCAGAGGTGATTTTGGCGGGTAAGTTAGAGTACCTGCGCCTATATCTTACCGATGCCATGCGGGAAATACGTAATAAAGCAGGATTGACTCAGGCGCAGCTAGCAGAAAAACTGGGAGTGCAGCAGGCGGCGGTGTCCAAATTGGAGTCGGCGTTAAAAGAGCATGAGTTGGAATCAGTGTTGCACTATTTACATGCGTTGGGTGCAGATTTGCTGGTAGCCGTCAAACAAGGGGATGATTTATATCAAGCCAGCGATAACGAAGGTGTATTGCTAGTAGATGTACCAGATATCGTTTTCCAAAAGGCGTTGACAGCCAACATGAGCGTGCGGGAATATGTGCGTGTAGCCGTTGAGAAGTTTTCTGGTGGGGATGATGGACTGAGAACAGCTTTGATAAAACTGCTGGAAAGTGACGATGCAGTAGCGGTGAAAGTCAGAGCGCGTTTGGGTGCAAGAACAATCCAAGAAGTTGCTTTAGAGTTGGAAAAATGTCTGAGTTTATCTGAAGATGAAGATAGGATTTTCGCTGTGAAAAATGTTTTGGCTGCTAATGTAGCGTGTAGAGAAAGTAATCGTGGAAGCAGCGATGAAATTGATGAAATTGAGTTGTTGGATTTAGCTGAAGAATTGCTAGAAAAGTTGGTGGATATTTAGAATGACACAGACTACAGTCTACCTTGGTGTTACATCTCCAATCTCAAAATGCGGAGTTTTCCACTTATCACTTAGACTGATAAAATAATTTTAAAATTTCAGCTACCTACTCCAGATTTGAGGTTTATCATTATTTGCAAGCCAAAGAAATTAAAAAACAATTAAGATTCCTCATAGAGGAAGCATCTGTCATAGATCCTGGTTTAACTAAAAGGTTAGAAGAGATCAATCGCTGGGTGAAAGATGTCAAGCCGGGTTCGCTGACTGCTAAAAGATTTGTCATCCTGTTTTTGCAACAAATGATTCAAGACGCTGAAGTTTTGCTGAGACTTAAATCATTACCATCCCAAGAAGAGCAGCAATCAGCTTTAACAGTGCTGAATCCAACTTTAAAATATTGGTATGGCTACTTGTTTCCTAAATGGTTGAGTGAAAACGACCCTAAATTTTATATCTGGAGACGAAAACTGATGGCGGGGGAGTTCAATCAAGAGGATGCCAAATTAATTGGCTCTATTGCTAATAATATTAAAAGTTCTGGCGGGACAATTGTACTACGCTATATTGCAGACCTGTCTATGGCAACTGATATAATTGTTAGCAGTACGCAAGAGAGTCCACTATGTATTCAACTCACTAGCATATCAGAGGAATTTTCTCAAGAAAAGTTTGATGATTGGGAAAATACCCTAATTTTTTGGGCAATAGATAGAGGATTATTTTTAAGTTACAATCCCCGTGCAACTGATTTTGTGAATCAGATAGTCAACATATTATTAGATAACAGCGATAATCTCAGTATAGGTAGTTATTTAAAATTTAATTTATAGTTGTCAGTCACTTTCGTTTACTGGATTTGTATAGCCGCGTTATTACTTAACAAAGTGAGTCCTTATGGTTCAGGAAAAACAATCTGACCGTCAACAGAGATTAGACAAATTTTTACAAGCTGTAGAAGCTGCTCAAAAAGTGCAGGATGACATCATGAAGTATGGGCTTGAAGCCGCCCATTTATATTGTGATGATGTTGATGGAGATTGGCTAGAAGCATGGGGAGAAGACGAAGATGGGCAGCAAAGTTTTGTAGAATTAGTGACTAATTTCCTGGAAAGTGATGAGTTGGTAGCGGTGAGGGTAAGAAAGCAGCTAAAAGATAAATCGCTAAAAGAAATTGCTGTGGAGTTAGAAAGATGTTTGAGTTTGTCGGAAGAAAAACACCGGATTTTTGCTGTCAAAAATGTGTTAATCGGTAATGTGGCAATTGGAGAAAGTAATCGCGGAATAAGTGATGAAGTAGATGAAATTGAGTTGTTGGATCTAGCTGAGGACTTGCTAGAGAAGCTAACACAGATGTTGGCGAAAAATCAAGGTTTATGTTATTGATTTTCTATTTGTCAAACTATGGCTTTGAAGTGTGAAGTTTATGGAATCTATATGGTAAAGGGATTCGGTAGTAAGAAACAAACTAGAGAAGACTATTTAAACTTTTTATTAGAGGTATTGCAGGCAACTATAGACAGTGAAGCTAAAGATGAATTAGTTGTTCAACTTTTGCAAGCGAATATAGACAAACTAGATGATAAATTTGCTCAATTTTTACGAAATTGGGCAACTGCTAATCTGATTATAGAAATGCCAGACAACGCAGAAGACATAGGAATACTAATAGGTAATTTTAGTGACATTATTAGAGAATTTCTTATAGGAAATAGAGCTATCAATTTAGAAATTGCGCTCACTGGCTATGAAATCGCTATTCAGGTTATTAGTCGTGAAGAGTCTGGGGAGGAATGGGCAAGGTTTCAAAATAATCTGGGAATTGCTTACTTCAAACGCATTCGGGGTGATATCTCTACCAATTTGGAACTCGCTATTGTTTGTTATCAGAAAGCACTACAGGTATACACCTCAGACAATTTCATGGAAGATTGGGCTATGGTGCAACAAAATTTGGGCAATGCCTATAGAGAGCGTATTCACTATGAGAAGGCAGAAAATCTAGAACAGGCAATTGCTTGCTATGAAAACGCTCTAGAAATCTATAGTCCTAAAAATTTGCCTCAATTTTGGGCTATAACTCAAAGCAATTTAGGGAATGCTTATTGGAAGCGTATTTTCGGCGATCATGCAGAGAATATTGAACGGGCAATCGTCTGTCAAAAGAATGCTCTGGAAGTTTACACCCGTGAAGCTTATCCACAAGGTTGGGCATTGACTCAACATGATTTGGGCATTGTCTATTCTCAACGTATTCTGGGACTTGAGGCAGAAAATCTCAAACGTGCAATTATCTGCTTTGATAATGCGTTACAGGTTCAAACCCGCAAAGATTTACCACAAGAATGGGCTATGACTCAACTGAGTTTGGGGAATGCCTACAGCGATCTTACTTTGGGAGAACCCGCAGAGAATCTCGAACAAGCAATAGTTCATTATCAAAATGCTCTCCAAATCTACACTCGCCAAAATTTTCCGCAAGACTGGGCTTTGACTCAAAATAATCTAGGCGTTGCTTACAGGGATAGAATTCTAGGGAAAAAAGTTAAGAACTTAGAAAAGGCTATTGCCTGCTATCATAACGCTTTGCAAGTTTACACCCATGAAGCTTTTCCAGAAAACTGGGCTATGACCCAAAATAATCTGGGTGTTGCTTACGAGGAAAGCGTCTGCGCGAATCAAGCGGAAAATTTGAAACGCGCAATAATTTGCTATAAAAACACTTTGCTGATTCGTACTCCTACTACATACCCCATAGACTGCCTTACAACAGGGCGAAATATGGGTAGGGCGGCTTTCAATGCTCGATTGTGGATTACAGCGATTGAAGGCTATGCCATTGCCATTGAAGCAGTCGAAACCAGCCGCACTTGGGCAAAATCTGAATCGCGTCGTCAGAAAATTTTAGAAGAAGCTATTGAAGTCTATCAAAACATGGTGCAAGCTTGCATCAATGCTGGACAAATAGAAAAAGCGTTTGAATATTCAGAGCGATCGCGTTCTAAACTTCTTGTAGACTTAATGGCAAGCTACAATCTTTCTCAAGGCGAAGAAATTCCCCCAAAAGTTCAAGAATTATTGCAGCAATACGAAGAACTGCAACAACAAATTGAGCAAGAACGCCAAAGGCATAAATCTGAAAATAATCGCAGTGAAACACGCGCTGCATTCCAAGCTTATAATGAAGCGATCGCCACTTTAGAAGCCGAAAAACAACAAGTCTGGGAAAATATTAGACGCGAAGATCCCGTGTTAGCTGGAGAAATTCAAGTTAACCCTCTGAAATTGTCAGAAATCCAGGAAAAGCTAATTGACGAAACCAATACAGCTATTCTCAGTTTCTATACTACCAACAGCGACACCCATATTTTTGTCGTTCAGAAAAAACAAATTACTCTTCATACCTGCACAGGACAAGGATTAGATACGTTGCAAGGCTGGATTAACCAGAATTGGTTATTGCCTTATATTAGCGATCGCAAAAAATGGGAAACTCAAATTAACACTATTCTCCGCGAACTAGCTGAACGCCTACAAATATCTGAACTCATATCTCAACATCTCCAAGGAATAGAAGAATTAATTTTAGTACCTCACCTGTTACTCCATCAGATTCCCTTCACTGCTTTACCTACAGGAGAATATCAGGAATATTTAGGAGATAAATTTCTGATTCGTTACAGCCCAAGTTGCCAAATTTTAGACTTTTGTGAACAACGTGACACTGTAGATAAAATGACTTTACAATATGGCACTGTGGAAGATGCCGAAGATAACCTTCCCTGTGCCAAATTTGAAGGCGAAAAACTTGCCCAAATATACAATATTCCCCGAGAAAACAGATTAATTGGCAGCAATCAAGCTACCACTAAAAACTATCGACAATTAGCACAACAAGTTCAAGTACTTCATTCTTGCCATCATGCCGAATCCCGCCTCGATAATCCTTTAGAATCAAACTTAAAATTAGTTAATGGTACTATTACCTTGGGGCAATTGATGACTCCAAACTGGCGTTTACCTCAACTTGTAGAAGTGTTTCTTTCTTGCTGCGAAACTAATTTAGGTACTCCTTCTTTAACTGATGATATTCTTACTCTCTCCACAGGATTTTTGTGTGCTGGCGCTAGAAGTGTAGTTAGTACTTTGTGGTCAGTGAATGATTTAGCTACAGCATTATTTTCTATTTTTTACTATCAACAGCGACAAGAAAGTAAAAATCGCCCTCAAGCATTGCAGCAAGCTCAAACCAAACTGCGCGAACTTAAAAAAGAAGAATTCTTGAGGTCGGAGGATATTAAAAAACTATACAATCACGCAAAAACTGAATTTGAAGAGGCGCAAAATAAAAGATCCCAATATGAACGAAGTTCAGCAGAGTGGTTAAAATGGACTAAGAAATTTATAAACTACCGGAAGCTTAAAAATCAGATTGAGGTGGTAGAAAATTCCATAGAGCAATTTCCCTTTTCAGATCCTCGTTACTGGGCTGCTTTTATTTGCCACGGTTTACGGTGATAAAATACTATTGAGGTAATTATTCACCCTGCTCATCAATCTAATTTTGATTTGGTAAAAATTCAGAATTCAAAGTTTCATCTAAAGTATACGGGCAGATTTCTGGAAAAACATTTTCATCGAACTCAGTTTCTCGAATCGCCAAAGCCAAACCTAGTTCATAAACACTGAAGAAAACTTCATTGAGATAGGGTTTCAAGCTAGGACTATCTTGCAAAAGCAGCTTAATTTGAACGCGTTGTTCTCGAATTGTACCCAACCAGCTATTGCTACGTTTTTCAGGTTGAAATTGCCATTTCAGCAAATGTCCTAGTAATACTCCTAGCCGATTTCGCAATTCTTGTCGTTCTTTTCTACCCAAAGTTTCAATTTCTTCAATCAGGTTCGGCGTATCTAATTGTTCCCACTGTTGATTTTTGAGCAAGGTAACCTGCTTTTGAGTCCAAGCATAGAAATCTGTTTCATATAGGTGAGATATGTACATTTTTTTCAATTTACGCATTATGTGGATTAGACGCTAAAACCCTTGATTTACCGTTGTAGAGACGTTGCACTGCAACGTCTCTACAGGGCGCACAATCATTGATAATTCGTTGATTTGGATAATTCACATCAGACGTAATTTATTTACACCCATATTAAAATGGTGCGTTGCGCTGCGCGACAACACACCCTACTGTTTCTAAGATACAGCGATCGCTTGACCTTAAAGGCAGTCGTTACGTCTCTAGCCTAATTGCATTCTGAATTCTGTTAGCGCAGCGGGGCGCAGCCCATTCTGAATTCTGACTTCTGAACTAATTCGCTACTTCAGCCAGTTCAATAACGCGCCCTTCATAGTCCTTGACCAAAAAATTCAGGGGCTTTTGGTTGCGAATCTTGAATTTTAAGCCGCGCACTTCCACTCGCATTAAAATCATTTCCAGACATTCGTGGTCAAAGCAGACGTGACGTTGCTGATTTTTGCTACCTAAACTTGCACCAGTAATAACGTGTAGCTGGGTATTTTTCTTTAATTGATACCACAGCCCTTCGCTAGCATTATTCATGGTTTTACTTGAGAAACTCGGCCCGGTGGACATGTACAGCGGATCGATTCCAGTTGCGCCTATTGTTTGTTCGTAGTTGTAGTAGTAGTGCAAAGGCACTTCAGCTGCTGGCAAATCTAATAGCCCTTCATACAACTGTCGGGCAATTTCCAAGTCTGACACCATCACAGTGTGTACTTTTGGGGCGCTGGTGAGGAACATCCACATGGCACCAGCATAAGCCGCCAGCAGCATTACCATGATGCCTTGGGTGGAAAAGATGCTATCCAAAGGCAGGGAGGGCAAAAAGGAGGCTAAAGTAAGGGGACTCAAGAGGAACGATATCACGCTAACTGCTATAACCATGAACAAATAAGGATTCTATAAGGGAGAGGTTTTTATGATTTTCCATCAAGGCTAAAATCAAGTCCTTGTTTTTAGTTTATCAATATTTAACTAGTCTGAGTCTGGGGCTACAAATTGAGCAACACCAAGATATTATGCGATTAACTACAAGAGTGCAATTGCCAAAATTATTTTTAACAACTATCAATCCCAAGGCTGATGCAAATTCCTTCTTTTCCTGAAGCTAATCACCCTCTGGTTAAGTCGCTGTTTCATCACAGTGACGATGAATTACTGACTCTGTTTCAGCAGTATCCAGATGCTGGTAAGTATTTTACAGTGATTTTTTGCCGCTATAGTCCCATAGTCTATACCTTAATTCGGCATTCGGCGCGATCGCCTGTGCAAGCAGATTATCTGTTTGCCCTGACTTGGCGACATATCTACTATGAACTCGGTGGATTAAATTTAACTCGTCCTGATTCTGGGGAAGAAAGCTTAACCATGCAAAATTGGTTAATTAACATGACTGCTTTCTGTATTAACGAGATTAAAGTACCACCAACAGAAGCAATTCACTATTCTCTGGAAGCTACTTCACCACCGCTATGGTGCTATGTAGAACAAGCATTAGACCAACTGCCTCCGATTCTACGCTTAATTGTGTTGATGTCTCAAACTTTCCATTGGAGTGACACTAGAATTGCTGCCTATTTGCAAGCCGAAGGAGAAGCGATCGCTCCTAACGAAGTAGCCAATTTTCTCCAGGAAGGCTATCGTATGCTAGAGGACAAATTACCCACAGATATTCGTGCTATTTATCTTGGTGAGGATTTTACTCAAGTTTAATCTACGTATAAATGCGAGTACTTATTGTCTTCAAAATAAAATTAAAACTTCACTTTAGACCTTCTACTTAGCCCGCAACTCAATGCGTAATACCAAATTGGAATAGCAAGTATTGTTTGAAATTCTTGGAATACCTTCATAGCAAAGGCTTTTAATCCCAAATCCCAAATCTAAAATCCAAACTTGGTATAAGTTTTATGAGACAACAGCTTGTATTTCCCAGGCACAAGGTAGACTTAGTTGATGCAACTGGGATTTTTCATCGCCGGGTACTTTTGCACAGCTTTTTACTATTTACTTTTCTGCTGACTCCCATAGCGGCGGGTGCGGTTGATATTACCGAACAACTCCACCGTCCTTTAAATAGTTCCGTTGGGCGACAATCAAGAGATCAAGCAGATAGTTTGCTGCGTATCGGCGAACAACAATACGCTTCAGGATATGCCAACAAAACAATTGCTTCTTGCTTGCGGGCGCTAGAACTATATCACTCAATTGGTGACTTGAAAGCCCAAGGTTTGACTTATAATTTGCTTGCTAAGGCTTATATCCAGCTAGGTACTTTCAAAGAAGCTGAAGATGCTTTAAGACGAGGATTAGCGATCGCTCGTGATACTAAAGATTTTCAATCTCAGATTTTTGTGCTGAATAATATTACTACATTTCTGCTGCAACAAGGAGAATTTGCTGCTGCTGGCAAAACTGTCCAAGAGGCACTTATAATCGCTCAGAATGTCAAAAATATCGAAGGTCAAGGACTATCTCTGAGTAATTTGGGATTAGTAGCAGCCAGGTTGAGAGATTACGGCAAGGCAATTAAGTTATATGAAAATGCCTTAATTTTTCGGCGTCAAACTGGTAATGTTATTGGTGAAGCAAATACTTTAAATAATTTAGGTGATGCTTATCTAGCATCCGGAAATTATCAAGATACCATTGGTACTTATGGTGCAGCAATGCGGATTGCTAAAATTAACCGCGATCGCACTAATGAATTACGGGCAATTGATGGTTTAGTTACAGCTCACAGTGCTGTAGGACGCCACGAACGCGCCTTTGACTTATTACAGGAACGTTTAATACTCGCCAAAGAATTACAAAATGTGCGAGAAGAATTAAAATCTTTTGAATCCTATGCTCAATTATACGAGCAATTAGGTAATTACCCAACTGCTCGTAATTTTTATGAAAGAGCAATAATACTGGCGCGAAGATTGGAAGATAGCAAACAAGAAATGCTATTGCTGGATAAACTGACTAAAATGCTCAGGCGGTGAAGCAGTTTTGGATTTTAGATTGACCGGAGTTGGTATAGCATTCCTGTATCAGTGGCGGGTGTAAATCCCCCACTGATTGCATTCTGAATTCTGAATTCTCTTTTAATTGAAGAACACTGAACCATTTTGCTCAATTCTCAAGGCACTTCTACCTTGGGCCGCATCGGCGGTTTCGTTGAATGTAACTTCTAAAGTTCCTGCTTCTGATGAGGTTTGTGGAGTAACAGTTACTTGTCCACCATCTTCCCGTTGGAATGTCACGCTTACGGGTACGGTTACGCGTTGGAGTGTGACACTGGATTTACCTCGTAGCGATCGCGGTGCCGTATCGCCGATGACTTGGTAAGTTACATTAGCCGCAGTATCATTCACCAACCTGATATCAACTCTACTATTTGTGAGTGCGATGGTAGTATTCGGGGTTTGTGGTGGTTCTACTGGTAGCGTAGCACCGGGTTCTGGTGACACAGGAGGTGCTTCTCCCTGAACTGAGGGAACTGGTCGTGCTTGTGATGATACTGGAGGTTCTTCACCACCAACACCTAATCTTGCTTGGTCTGGTGATGGAGTCGCAGGAACGGGAAGAAGTCCTTGGGCTGCTAGTCTTTGAGTTAGGGCATTGGGAGGACATCCTTGTGGTACCACAACGCGAGAGTTATGTGGTTCTTCGTAGAAAATACTAGGACAAGGATTAACCTCAGGAGTAGGAGTAGACTGTTGTGCTACTGCTTGAGGAATTGCTGGTAGGGTAATTAGCAGTCCTCCACAAACAGCACCCAAAAATTCAGCGGATTTGCGAAGATTTTGAGAAAGATTGACCATCATTAACTCCTGGGAAAATTTAGGTTGGCTTTAAATATCAGAATTCAGGACTCAGAATTCAGGACTCAGAATTCAGAATTCAGGACTTTAAGAAGATTAGTATATTTATTCGGTATGTATTTCTAGTTATTTCATGTATTGTTGACTTTTGAGTTTTAAATTCTCAAATTTCATCTCTAATTTAACAATTAACTTATGCGTTTTACATCTAACTCTAGACTATAAAATCAGATCTTTTTGGACATAATATTTACTTCCAAAGACTGAAAAGCTCAACCATTAAAGAAGTATACAGATTGTGATTATTTTCGTCGCAGACATTTTTCTATTAGTTAATTTGTCTCGTTTCCCCATATCCTGTTAGTCAAAAAGCTGAACATTTACATCTGCCAGAGGAAATAATATAGTCAACATAAAATCCCATCCTTCTAGGGGTGGGATGATCTGAAAACAAGGGACTGGGGACTTGGTGAAAAGTCTTTCTGTGTCTAAGTTTTATCATCTGTTAATATCCTAACCACCTTAGCTGTTGCCATACTTCAGAATTCTGAATTCTGAATTCTGAATTCTTTACTCAACAGTTATTGGTAAAGTCACGGTAAAGGTGGTGCCAATGGCTTGGTTGCTTTCGACTTGAATATGACCTTGGTGATGTTCGACAATAGCAGCAGCGATCGCTAATCCTAATCCTGAACCTGTAACACTTGCTGTAGCTGTATTCCTAGTACTATGAGTACGTGCGGGATCTACTCGATAAAAGCGGTCGAACAAGCGTGGTAGCGCCTCTGGTGGAATTCCAACTCCAGTATCGCTGATTTTCACTTGCAACTGGCCACTGATGTAACGTCTTCCAGAAACGCGATTTATTCCCTCTATCCGCGACAATTCTACTTTTACTTGTCCACCTGCTGGTGTGTAATGCAAAGCATTGGCAATCAAATTTGTGAACAGTCGCACCAATTGATCCCAATTGCCCACAAGTGTAAACCAATTTTCTAGTAATTTCGGGCTGGTTTCCGAGGCGGGAGGATCAACTAAGTGTAGAGTTAGGGCAATTTTTTTTTCAGGAAATAATAGTTGTTGTTCTTCAAGTACTTCCATCAGCAAAGCGTCCAGAGGACAAGGTGCAAAAGTATCTTTACTGATACCACTATCTTGTCTTGCTAGGAACAATAAATCATTGACTAACTTACCCAAACGCTGTGTTAATCGTTCTACCATTTTTAATTGTTGCCGATATTGCACAGAAGTAGTAGTTTCTGCTTCTGCTAAATCCAAATCAGCAAGGGCGACTTGCACATTGGTTTGAATCAAAGTAATGGGACTTCTCAGTTCATGAGAAGCATCAGCAGTAAATTGTTTGAGGCGTTGGTAAGACTCACCTACTGGTTCCATAGCTTTACCCGAAAGAAACCAGCCACTTGCTCCCACAGAAACCACCATTAATCCAATACCCAATGCCAAGTCAAAAATTAATTGGCGACTGGGTTTAGTAACTTCAAACCAAGGATGACTAACACGCAGATATCCTAATACTTGCCGTCCGACTTCCACTCGTTGTGTGACTTGTCGCAATAAAAGTGGGGAGTTGCGAGTTAGGAGTGAGGAGTTAGGAATTAGGAGTTTATTATCTTCTGCTTTCTCTGTCTCACTTTTTCCCTTGACTACGCGGACGGTTTCACCGGTGCGGTTGCCATGAATGGGAATATTTAGGGGTTCGGATAGCGTTGACCAAAGTAATTCGCCAGTTGGACTAAACCATTCTAGATCGATGTGGTCATCTTCTACGCTGTCAGCATTCTCAGGAAAACTCGCCTCTAGATTAATCAGAAATTTATCAGCGCCGGAATTGACTGGCTCAACTATGAGTCTAGATGCACATGGGTTCGTTGTTAAACATCGTTCTACTATTTCCACTACATGGTTAAGGGTATCGTCAATTCGCTCAATCAGTGTACTGCGGACGTATAAATAAACGCCGCTAGCAAATAGTAGTAGTAATACGGCCGTAACTGCCGTGTACCAAATTGCCAAGCGGCGGCGAGTAGCCTGAAACATATTTTTTTACTCCATTTTTGCGACTGAATATCCTCACATTACGTATTTATACGGTTAAATAATAGCTGATTTTTTGACTTTTGGTGATTATGCTGAGGTTGAATATTTGCTCAAGAATTACACTCTTGTTGCGGTAAATCTGCTTAATCCTATTTTATTCTTTACCGACAGGATAAAAAATCAATTTTTTTCGATCTATCTACATTTACTGAAACACTGTTGAGTGCATCGAATCACATAAACCAGTAATAAATCAAAATTTTAAATATTAAATAATGATTAAAAATCGACATTAGCCAATGTCAAATAATTTGAACTGCCAACATCTTTTATTGTGAAACCCTTGAAAAAATCAAGTCAAACAATTACCAATATCTCCCTAATGAGATGGAAAAAAAATCTAAAATTTATTGGAATGTGTTTCTTGTCTTCAACAATTTTATGGGAAATTGGATTAATTGAAGTATGTGCGATCGCCCCCGACACAAACAGCCAAAAAAATGTTAATCTAATTGCTACTGATCGATCAGATAAAATAGAACGCCTCCAAAGTAAAGAACTGTTAAAACAGTCTTTAAAAAATGCCAACTCTAACTTCCAAAAACCAAAACAGCTACGCAAATTCACCATAGCTGACGTTATCCCAATTGAAGAATATAAAGACAAACCTCCCAAGCCCCCTGAAGAAGATGAAGAAAAACCTGAACCAGATACAATTAAACCATCAGATTCAAATACACCAAAACCATACACACTCCAGCAACAATTACTAATAGAAAAATTACGCCGAACAAAAAAGCAACAACAAGTAATCCAAAAGAAAATAATTGTTGATGCTCTCTCTGCAAGTGCCAATAGGTATCCTTGGATTGTTAATCCAACAGATAACCTGACTTTTAAACCTCAATTATTTAAACCAAATCAAGACGAAAATTATATAGATACAGGTTTAAGTATCAGATTTTCTGAAGATAATCAGATTATTCAAAAATTCACCTATGGAAAATTTCCTGAATCTGACCAATTTTACTGGGTTCTCGATAACAATAGATTAATATTTGAGACTAAAGGTACACAAGCCGGTATTCTCTACCAAGGTAGATCTTCAGAAAATTATAGTACCCAAAATATGACATCAACCCAAGCATTTTGGGGTTTACAATCTCTTAATACTTTACCTGTAAATTTTGACGAATTAGTCGGCGAAGCTGATATTAATAACTTTTCTATAGTTTCTATAGCAGGACAACTAATTAATCCTGAGGGAGTACCTGCTGGTAGAGTGATAATTAATAGCGGAATTAATCCAGAAGATCCTAATGTCACAGTTCTGAGAAATCCTACCCCAAATATTGGTAGTGGTTCGACTTTGAGTAGTCAAGGTGGCGAAGCTTTATTTGATTTTTTAGATACTACTAATACCCCTCGAATTATACAAGCCTTTCCGACTACGAATTTAAAGCCTCTACTAGATGGAGGAAATGTTAGACTCCAATTAGGCGAAATTATTCCTGATTCTGCTCTAGAAGCGGCTGGTATTTTCTGGGGAAATATCTTGACAGGTAGAGGTTTTGGTTTTACTGCTCCCGTTTCTTCATTACCGGGTGTTAAAATTGCCCAACAAGGGAGATTTGATAATTTTGATTTATTGAATATAGCAGTCAATCCTTACCTCACACAAACTGAGAGAGATTTAAGTTATTTAAATTCTTTATTTTGGGTATCTTTCGGCAAAAGAGACCCCCAATTTGAAGTTTTATCCCAGGCTCCACAAAAAACTTCTCATTGGTACAGATTATACGCAAGCTATCCTCATAACCGCACCATTATTCAATACGACCCAGAAAAGATTAGTGCTAGTTATTCTAATGTTTTTGCTAGTCCCGGATTCTCGATTACAGCTAATTTTAGTGATTTTAGTATTGATGGCATACAAACAGTTAATTCTACTTTAGGACTAGCATTAGGTGGAATTTTTGAATTCATTAAAATAGATAATATTGACGAAAGTTTAGCAGAAGCACGACAAAGTTTTCAAGATGGAGAAAGTTTTGCTGAATTAAATACAAAGGCTACACCAAACCAAAGAAGACAAATTAATAACAGACTTAATCGTACTTTAGCCTATTCTAATGCAGCCAGTAACCTGGAACAGGTATCTGGTAATATGACAATTCAGAGTAAAGTTACTCCCAATAATTCTAGTATTTTGGAACTGAGAACAGGAAATCACAAACGCGCAGTCCAATTTTTACAAAGAGATATTGAACTTTTAGATCCTGGTGATACATTCTTTTCAACTCTGAGACTTTCTAATGAAAGATTTGGCCCTTTGACTTTCATAGGAAATCAGATTCCTTTGAATAATACTGGCATTACTCCCGTTAACGAGTCTAGTGCCGTAGAAGTTATTTTGACTAACTCCCAAGGGAGACAATTTGTCCAGCAATTCAGTTCAGCAGACAATACTATAGTGCCGCTTCCAGTCCGGACGTTTGATTTGGCATTCGATTATTTTGAACTTACCAGAGTTGACCTCATAGGTGTGAGTTTTAACGGTTTTAATGGTTATCTCTCTTTACCTTCAGTAGAATTATTAGCTGCGGGTTCTAGTGGTGATTTAAACTATAGCGCTAGCTTAGGAACTTGGTTTAATATAGATGCCAAATCAGCACCAGGAGTTTCTAATAATAATTTAGGATTACCAGAACCATCTGTAGGCATATATCTTAATGCTGTGGTGAACTATATTAAAACTCATGTCCAATTAGACTCAAATAAAAAACCAGCAGCTATCAATACTCACGTACCATCATTGCAAGTTAATTGGAATAGTGCATCGAACGCTAATAATCCCTTCTCCACTGTTTTAAGCTATTACTTTAATCGTCAACAAAAACATTTAAGCTTTTCTTTAGCCCCGGCGATCGCTTTTATTCAAGAAAATAGTAATGGTGAATTATTAGGACTTTTCACCGGCGAACTTAGTACTAGCACAGGTCTGAATATTAATACAAACCTAGAATTTGGTGAAAGTTTCTTCTATGAATTAAAGGGGTTACAAAGACTCGGCACAAATTTCTCTCTTGGTGCTTATCTGAAAAATTATGCCACGAGAAATGTAGGTTTAAATAGCCGAGTGTCTGGCATAAATTACGGATTAATTTTTAGACATCAGTTTCCAGATAATAATGTTTTTTTAGAATCTTTAATCGGTACAGGGGAAAATGGATTTGATATGCAAATTAAAGGTGGTTATCGATTTTAGGCAAAATGTCACTTACTTAAGCAAAAGTAGCCGTCCAGATCCCTGACTTCTTCAAGAAGTCGGGGATCTAAATCCTGCCTACATTGAAACTTTTTAACATAGCTTGAAATATTAGCGCCGACTTACTTACATATAGTCTTTTGTACTATTCTAAAGCTCCTAAACCATTAGTATTATTGCTTGTCTCAATCAGAGATGCTGTATCAGAAATTGATGTTAAATTATTCACTGTTTGCACATTTTGATTCAAAAGAAAATTGTTATTATTTGTTATTATTTCACTCGCTGTTCCTACTTGGATAGATAACGAAGTTATTCTTTCATTATTGGCTCCAACATTCGTAAAAGTAGGTGTGATTGTTAAAGTCGTGCTTGTGCCGGGATTTAAAACATTATTACTAACAGGTAAAACCAGTTCACCACTAACACTTTGATAAGCCCCAGAAGGTGAAACTATAGAAACAGCACCACGCGCCACAGCTTGTTGTGCATGTACCGGCGTTGCAATAAAGTTACCTAAACTGATAAAACCCAGCAAGCAAATGCTTTTTTTGATAGTTACAGATAATTGATCAAATATGCTATACATGATTGATTTATTCCTCATGCTTTTTAGATTGGCATGAGCAATATATCGGTAACTTCTGAAAAGATTTGATTGCTAGACTACTAAAATTTGGTATAAGGATTAACACTTAGTCAAGAAACGCAAAAAGCAAAGGGCAAAAGACAAGAGTAATTATTGCCTTATTGTCTTATCCCTATTGCTTTCTAGTTTTTGCCTATTCCCTATTGCCTCTTGCCTCTTGTCTAATTTAAAAGATTTCGTAAAGTATCTATTTAAACAAACATCAAAAGCCCGATTTCTTTAAGAAACCGGGTTTATATGGTAATATAGTGGATAAGTTTGGAAATACTGCCCCTGACTTGAATTTAAGGGGCTGTATTTTTTCTGAAATCTGTTACATGTCCCTTTTTACCTAATCCCGCATCAAAATTATGGATATAGGTAAAGGACAGTCACTCAAGGATTTTATTTGCGTATTACCAAATATTTTGATGCAAATGCCTAGCGTATGGATGCAAAATGATTTTATCTCTACTGCTGGCAATGCTTTGTCACACCAAAGCCAAGAAAATCTAGACTAAGAGCCGATGAGTTTTTAGACTATCGTGATTTTCCTAAGCTAACAATCAATCTATTCTAAACCGCCAGCGCTAGCTGCTCTAACCAGAGTTGCGATGTCTACAACATCAGTAAAAGCACCCGCAGTAATCGCTGCTGCGATCGCTGCTTCGATTGTGGTACCGCCAGTTAACACAGATTCTTCAATTGCACCTGGGTCTATGGTAAGATCTGTGATGGCTTCGTCGTTTCCACCTAAAGTACCTTCGTATGTAGGTGTAACTGTTAATGGACCAGGGAATTGCATACCACTAGGCGCAACCAATTCACCACTGACGCTGATAGAAGAACCTGAAGGTCTAACTAGTGTAACCGCACCACGGGCAGCACCGTCTCCGGCATTTGCAGGTGCAGCAAAGAAATTGCTAACACCAACCAAACCTAATACGCAAACACTACCTTTGATAATTGTAGAAAATTTCATGATTCACAAGCTCCTTGTGTATTCATCTTTGCGTTTTCAATATAACTATTGCTTTCCCTAAACATTTCAGTGATAACACTGAAATTTGTAAAAATAGTTATGGTGATAATTTAAAAAAATTAATAGAAAAATCGTTAGTATACATCTGAATGCCAGCATCAAAATTTTAATCAAACAAGAGATATAGCAAAGCTTTTGTCCAATGGATGCCTGTATAGCAGTCGTGGTAATGTTTACTAAACTTTGTATTTTGGAAAACTAGATCTAAAAAGTAGTAAAGGTGCGGTTTAAAGCTGACTTTAATACCAACATTCTCTGTAAACTGCGCTTAATAATTACTCAGAAATTTTCCAAATTAACCATGCTGTATCTTTGCTAAATCTTAAGTGCATCTTCATGGGTAATATGCTGTGAGCAAACATTTGAATTCTGGCGTTGCTGATTTCATACTGAATTCTGACTCCTGACTCCTGAATTCTGTTTTGATAAATTCCGAAATACAGTGTGCATATTTAGTAGTTACCTTGTAGACACTAGAACCTGAAAATAAAATCTGGTAATGAACCCACAAAACAAGCCCAAGAGTCTACAAGATATTCTTAAGCAGCGTCAACAATCAGGTTTTGTGGGTCGTGAAGACCAGATAAACCAATTTCGTCAAAATTTGGCTTTACCGTCAGAAGATGACTGCCGGCGTTTTTTGTTTAACGTTTGGGGTCAAGGCGGGGTGGGTAAAAGTACACTGTTACGCCAGTTTCGCAAAATTGCCGATGAAGCGAAAATTATCTCGGCTTACATCGATGAAGCTGAGAAAACTGTACCTGAAGTTATGGGTCGTTTGGCCCAGGAGTTAGAACGCCAAGGTCACAAATTAACACAGTTTAGCGATCGCTACAAAGTTTACCGTCAAAAGCGCCACGAATTAGAAACCGATCCAGATGCTCCTCAAGGCTTTTCGGCGTTTGTCGGGAAAAGTATGGTCAAAACAGGTGTGCGTCTGGCGCGTCAAGTTCCCGTTGGCGGTGCTGTATTTGACTGTGTAGATGAGGATGCTTTAGCTTCGTATATTGCAAAAAAAATTACCAATAAAGATGAGGTGCGGTTAGTTCAAGAACCTGAAGAAATGCTGACGCCGCTATTTTTGCAAGATATTTTTAAAATTGCCGAAAAAACCGCTGTTGTTCTGTTTTTTGATACCTATGAACGCACGGGAGAATTCCTAGACAACTGGCTACGAGAAATTTTGCAGGGTCGCCACGGTGAAGTATCTCTCAATATATTGATAACGATTGCCGGTCGCCAAGAATTAGATAAAAATCATTGGGCACCTTTCGAGGGGTTAATAGTTCGTTTCCCTCTGGAACCCTTTACAGAAAAAGAAGCCCAACAATATTTAACTCGCAAAGGCATTACTAACAGTCGCGTTGTTGAAGTTATTTTACGCCTTTCTGGAAATTTGCCGCTGCTAGTAGGAATGCTAGCAGATGCTCATCCCAACGACCCCAACCAAGTATTTGAACCTAGCAGCAGTGCTGTAGAACGCTTTTTAAAATGGGTTGATGACCCCAAACGCCGACAAGTTGCTCTCGATGCTGCCATTCCTCGCTGTTTAAATCGGGATGTTATAGCCAAGTTGAGAGGAGAAAAAGAAGCAGATGAGCTATTTACTTGGCTCAAAGAAACATCCTTTGTCAACGAACGTACCGACGGCTGGGCTTATCATGATGTTGTGAAAACCCAAATGTTACGCCACAAGCGCCTTTCATCACCACAAGGTTGGGCTGAGATACATAGTAAGTTGGCAGACTATTACGACACGCTAAGTAACGAATTGCAATTAGAGCAAGTAAAAGCTTGGCGAGATCAAACTTGGCAAAGCCATAAGCTCAATGTTTTGTATCATCGCTTATGCCAATCACCGCAAAAATACTTACCTGTAGCTCTCAACGAATTCCTTGCTGCTCTCAAAAATCAACGGACTTTTGCTCAATTTTGGGCAGTAACAATGCTTCAGGCTGGTATAGATGTCGATTCTGCGGAAGTTGAGCGTTGGGGTGAGCAACTAGCTAACTGGTTAAAAACCTATGACGACAAACGTTATGAAGTTGCTGCTCAAATGCTCACAACACTGTTAAGTGATGCTAGTCTTGAGGACAAATGGCGTGCAGTAGCTTTAGATTGGCGTAGTTATATTTACTCTCAATCTAATCAAGACTCAAAAGCTTTAGAAGATTTAACCCAGGCGATAAAGTTAGCACCTAAAGAAGTTGAATATTTAACAGTTCGAGGTATGACTTACTGCCAAATGCAGCGCTATCAAGAAGCAATGCAAGACTTTAACCGTGTGATTGAGCTTAACCCAAATTATCAATGGGCGATGGTCAATCGGGGTATTGTTTACGGCCTCATGCACCGCTATCATGAAGCACTACTAGACTTTAATCGTGCTATTGAACTTGACCCTAACGATCAATGGGCGGTGGCACATAGAGGTATAACTTACCGCTATATGCAGCGTTACCCAGAATCACTGCAAGACTTAAACCGCGCCATTCAACTTGACCCCAATAATCAATGGGCGATCGCCACTAGAGGTAACACTTACCGCTGTATGCAACGCTATAATGAGGCACTGCAAGACTTTAATCGTGCCATTGAACTTGACGGCAATTGCCAATGGACACCAGCCAGGGGATTTAGGGGTTTTATTTACCAACGAATGCAGCGCTACCATCAAGCACCCCAAGATTTAGACTGCGCCATTGTACTTAACCGACATTACCAAGATGATTGGTATTTGTACGAGCGTGCTTTAACTTACCTAGCCCTCAATCAACCAGACAAAGCACGAGCTGACTTGATGCTTGCTATGAAGCTTGCTAAAGAGCATTACGAAAAAGATGCTAAAAACTGGCGTAATAGCTTTAACTTAGCTCTTTATTATTTGGCTGCTCAATATAATCAACCAGCAGAGCAATTATATCGGCATACTTTATCTCAAGGTGCTTCCTTAGACATCCGTATAGCAATCCAAATAGCAATCCAAGACCTGAATGGCTTTTTAACTGTGTTCCCTAATCATGTGCAGGCTACATCTATGCGACAGTTGTTGCAGTCTTCTCTAACTGAGGTGATGTAATTTTCAGTGTAAATATGAAGCGATCGCTTTTACAACTTTGCACTTCTAATGAGAGGCTGTAGGCGTAGGCGTAGCCCAACCCAGCATCGCTCAATTCAATTGCATAATAATGTTAACAAAAGAACTCAGGAGTCAGGAGCCAGAAGTCAGAATGAACTTCTGTGCGACTGGCGAATGAGTAGAGGGTTTAAATCCCCACCGTCTACAGGGGAGCCAGTACTGCAGGAGGGTTTCCCTCCGTAGGTATCTGGCGTTGTCCACAGTTGGTTGGGGTTTGAATCCCCATCCAACTGATTCTGAATTCACCAATTCTGTCTTCTGACTTCTTCTTCAAAGAATTTTGCCTTTCTCATGACAAAGTGCGACGGATGCCTACGGTGGTTGCTAGCCTACGCCTCTACAATTATGTCCGTTTCATGACAATGTAAAGGCGTAGGCGTAGCCAGCCACAGGCACAGCCATATCTATAACTCTTGCAAAAATCTTTCAAAGATTACTGCTGAGTATCAAGGGAATACAGTAAAAACTTCCTATTAAATTTTCTCATTAATCAGTTAAGATTTTCCTTTTAGCTTCAGCAAAACTTGGGATTAACCATTGGTACTTCCCTGAAGTTATTTGGTTGTGGTTCTAAACCTTTGTCAGCAAAATGCTTATTCATCAGCGCCGGGACTTGTGGTGCTTGAATTTGGCTGTAGCGGGTTTTGTCTGGCATAACTAGGTTTGGCCCGGCTTTGCAGTTTTTCATACAACCAGTGCCCTTGATTGTAACTTGGTCTTCTAAACCGCGATCGCTCAAAGCAGCCTCCAACGCCTGACAAACTGCTTTACCACCGCGTTTCATGCAATCAGACTTTTGACAGACCAAAATTGTCGCTTTCGTCTTCGCTGGTTTTGCCTTCGCATTATCAATTGATGGTGGTTCTTGTAGTGTAGCGATGGTTTGAACACTCGCCATTTCAGAACGCGCCGCCATCACACGTTCAGCTTTAAGTGTAACTTTGTCTTTTTTTATATCGTATTTTTTGTAACCAACAACTTGTAGCCAAGTACCTGGCGTGAGCCGCAAATCAAAACCAGCCCGTAAATGTTTAGCAAGTTTAACGTAACATTCACCCTCATGAGTGCCTAGCAGTAAACCTTTGAGCTTATAGCCATCTTTAATAACAAAATCTATAAACCTGCCCTCAAGGCAAAATTGTGATACTTCCAGACTGTGACATGCACCCATTTTTTAACCTCCTTTTAACTAATACCAGTTATCTACTGAGATATTTTCAGCACCAAAGTCAATCCTGGCAACGTAGATTAGGACTTTTGGTAACGACTTTTCCAGCAGCATTCAAGAGTCCAAATTTGATCTTGACGAGAGGCTGTGAATTGCCGTATCACACTCCAAAGTTGAACAGCCGCAGTAGCAGAACTAATTTCAACTTGTAATGGCTGATTAGTCACACAACTACAGGGAATATCTAACTCCTTTAGGCGTTGATAGACTTGCCAGCGGTCTGCCCAATTGACCTCAACAACGTGTTTGCTTTCTACTTCCGAACTAAACGATTTCAAGAGAATTGCCCTCAAAGTGCAACAAACTTGCAGTAAGTACCGCGATATAACTTCTTACTTTTGAAAGTCATAGAAGTTTAACCTCTTAAAACCAGCATACCTTAAGTGCAAACAATTCTCATTAACTTTGAAAAAATAATTACTGGGCATGGGGAAGAAGCAGGGGAGCAGGGAGCAGAGGGGAGGAGCTTCTCCCCTGCACTCTGTTCCCTACCCCTCTTCCTCATCCCCCTCATCCCCTATCCCCCCCACCCCCATAACATCATTCAACGAACAAATAAACTGAAGAATTTTTGTAGCTAAGAATTCAAAATTTAGTCATAGCTAATAGGCCTTGCCATTATTATGAAAATGTTAGTATATAAAGACTAAGCAGTTAAAAACTGTAACTGCTAAAGAGCGAGGAGAACAATGTCTGAAACGCAAACTTTGTTACGAAATTTTGGTCATGTATATGACAATCCCGTACTGTTAGATCACAGCGTAACTGCCCCAGTTACAGAAGGATTTAACGTTGTATTGGCTAGTTTTCAAGCACTTTACTTGCAGTATCAAAAACATCATTTTGTAGTTGAAGGTGCAGAATTTTACTCTCTGCATGAATTTTTTAACGAAAGCTACAATGAAGTGCAAGACCACATCCATGAAATTGGAGAGCGCTTGGATGGACTGGGTGGTGTGCCAGTTGCAACCTTCAGCAAACTAGCAGAATTAACCTGTTTTCAGCAAGAATCCGACGGCGTATATTCCGCCCGCCAAATGGTAGAAAATGACCTAGCTGCTGAACAAGCAATCATTGGTGTGATTCGCCGCCAAGCTGCTCAGGCAGAGAGTTTAGGGGATCGGGCTACACGCTATCTCTACGAAAAGATTTTGTTAAAAACTGAGGAACGTGCTTATCATTTATCCCACTTCCTCGCTAAAGACAGTTTAACCTTAGGGTTTGTCCAAGCTGCTCAAAGCTAAAACTCTCATAATCTAGATTTTTCTACCTAGAGCGAAAGAAAAAGTCAGCAGCATTAACTCTTAAAATATTTTCAAAAATGGCAGAGAGTAGCATTCCTATTTCTCTGCCATTTTTAATTTAAGTCAATATATTTACATCATATTTAACATTGAAAATATTTAGCAATTAGTTAGCCAACATAAATTGTTATCTCCGTAATCGATTTGTAATAAATAAATAGATAGATATTTGCGATAATAAATCAGCATTTGTTGAAAATTGTCATCAAATTAAATAAAAAATATTCGCAAGAGCAAGAATAAATTTAGTGTCACAATTAAATAAAATTAGAAATACAAAATAATGATTGGGCATGAAGAGACGCAAAGACGCGGGGGATGAGGGGGATGGGGAGGTAGGGGGAGAAATAACCAATGCCCCATGCCCAATGCCCAATGCCCAAGTTAGAAAACTTAATAATAAAAAGTACGATCGCGGGTAAACACCCTTAAAATAATCAGGATTTGTATTCTCGTACTCCAAGGCAACTACTATGCCCCGCCGTGATGACCTCCGGAAGATTCTACTGTTAGGCTCTGGTCCAATTGTGATCGGACAAGCCTGTGAGTTTGACTACTCTGGCACTCAAGCCTGCAAAGCGTTGCGAGAAGAAGGCTATGAGGTGGTGTTGGTCAACTCTAACCCTGCAACGATTATGACCGACCCGGAAACGGCCGATCGCACTTACATTGAGCCGCTGACTCCGGAATTGGTCGAAAAAGTGATCGCCAAAGAACGCCCTGATGCTCTACTCCCAACGATGGGAGGACAAACTGCCCTCAATCTCGCTGTTGCTTTAGCCAAAAATGGCGTGTTGGCAAAGTACGCTGTTGAGTTAATCGGCGCTAAACTACCAGCCATCGAAAAAGCCGAAGACAGAAAACTTTTTGGTGAAGCAATGGCAAGAATTGGGGTAGCTGTGTGTCCCAGTGGTACAGCGGAATCCTTAGAAGAAGCCAAAGCCATCGCTCGCCAAATTGGCACTTATCCCCTAATTATTCGTCCTGCCTTCACAATGGGTGGAAGTGGCGGCGGTATTGCCTATAACCAAGAAGAATTTGAAGAAATGGCACAGGTGGGTATAGATGCTAGTCCTGTTTCCCAAATTCTCATTGACCAGTCTTTACTCGGCTGGAAAGAATACGAACTCGAAGTGATGCGTGACTTGGCAGATAACGTGGTGATTATCTGCTCCATCGAAAACCTTGATCCTATGGGCATCCACACCGGGGATTCCATTACCGTGGCTCCCGCCCAAACCCTCACTGATAAAGAATATCAAAGGCTGCGGGATATGGCAATTAAAATCATCCGCGAGATAGGTGTGGAAACAGGCGGTTCTAATATTCAATTTGCCGTCAATCCTGTGACTGGGGATGTGGTGGTAATTGAAATGAACCCCCGCGTTTCTCGGAGTTCGGCTTTAGCTTCTAAAGCTACAGGTTTCCCCATCGCCAAAATGGCAGCAAAGTTAGCAGTGGGCTACACCTTGGATGAAATTAAAAATGACATCACCAAAAAAACTCCAGCGTCCTTTGAACCAACAATTGACTACGTAGTTACAAAAATTCCCCGCTTTGCCTTTGAAAAGTTCCCCGGTTCCGAACCAGTGCTGACAACCCAAATGAAGTCAGTGGGAGAAGCAATGGCAATTGGGCGGACTTTCAACGAATCTTTCCAAAAGGCGTTGCGTTCTCTGGAAACCGGACGTGCTGGCTGGGGTTGCGACAAAGCCGAAAAATTACCCAGTGGCGAACAAATTCGCGCCCTGCTGCGGACACCAAATCCCGATCGCATTTTTGCTGTGCGTCATGCCTTACAGCTAGGAATCAGTGCTGAGGAAATCTATGAACTCACTGGTATTGACCCCTGGTTCCTGGATAAAATGCAGCAAATTCTGGATATCGAGAAATTCCTCAAGCGCACATCGTTAAAAGAATTGACAAAAGAGCAACTTTATGATGTGAAGCGGAATGGATTTAGCGATCGCCAGATTGCCTATGCCACCAAAACCACCGAAGATGAAGTCCGCAGCTATCGCCAACAACTAGAAGTGATCCCAGTTTACAAAACTGTAGACACCTGTGCAGCGGAGTTTGAAGCGTTTACTCCTTACTACTATTCTACCTACGAAGGAGAAACAGAAGTTTTACCAGCGACTAAGCCCAAAGTTTTGATTTTGGGCGGTGGCCCGAACCGCATTGGCCAGGGAATTGAGTTTGACTATTGTTGTTGTCACGCCGCCTATGCCTTGAAAGCAGCAGGCTACGAGACAATTATGGTCAACTCCAACCCAGAGACAGTTTCCACAGATTATGATACCAGCGATCGCCTTTACTTCGAGCCGTTAACAAAAGAAGATGTCCTGAATATCATCGAAACTGAAAATCCTGTAGGCATAATCATCCAGTTTGGCGGACAAACACCCTTGAAGTTGGCTATTCCGCTTCAAGAATATTTGCAGGGATTAGGGACTGGGGAGAGTTCCCAATCGACAATTCCCAAAATTTGGGGTACATCGCCAGATTCTATCGACATGGCAGAAAACCGAGAGCGATTTGAGAAGATTCTCAAGGAGTTAAATATTGCTCAACCACCTAATGGTATAGCTCGGAGTTACGAAGATGCCTTAATTGTTGCCAAACGCATTGGCTACCCGGTGGTAGTGCGTCCTAGCTATGTGTTGGGGGGACGGGCTATGGAAATCGTCTATTCCGACGCTGAGTTAGAACGCTACATGACCTTTGCGGTGCAGGTAGAACCAGACCATCCAATTTTAATTGATAAATTTTTAGAAAATGCCATTGAAGTCGATGTCGATGCGATCGCCGACCATACAGGACGGGTTGTAATTGGTGGGATTATGGAACACATCGAACAAGCAGGTATTCACTCAGGAGATTCCGCTTGTTCCTTACCTTCGATTTCGTTACCACCGGCAGTTCTCAATCAAATTCGCACTTGGACAGTGCAACTAGCGCAGGCATTATCAGTGGTGGGGTTGATGAATATTCAGTTTGCCGTCGTTGGTGCAAGCAGTTATTCTCCCCAAGTTTACATTTTGGAAGCCAACCCCCGCGCCTCCCGCACAGTGCCATTTGTTTCCAAAGCAACGGGCGTCCAGTTAGCTAAACTAGCATCCTTGATTATGTCAGGCAAAACTTTGGAGGAACTACGCTTCACCAAGGAAATCATCCCGAAACACATTGCGGTGAAAGAAGCCGTATTACCCTTTCATAAATTCCCTGGAACTGATACAATATTAGGCCCAGAAATGCGCTCCACTGGTGAGGTGATGGGGATTGACAGCGACTTTGGACGAGCCTTTGCCAAAGCCGAAATGGGTGCTGGGGAGCGTTTACCCTTAAGCGGAACCGTGTTTGTATCAATGAGCGATCGCGATAAAGCAGCTGCCGCGATCGTAGTGAAAGAATTTATCGATTTGGGCTTTACCGTCATGGCTACACTTGGTACACGTAGAGTTCTTCTCGAACAGGGCTTAGACGTTGAATTAGTACTCAAACTCCATGAAGGACGACCCCACGTCCTAGATGCAATCAAAAACCAGAAAATCCAACTAATTATCAACACACCCTCAGGAGAAGAAGCCCAGACCGATGCGAGGTTAATTCGTCGCACAGCCTTAGCTTACAAAATTCCCATTATAACTACCATTGCAGGTGCAAAAGCTACCGTCGCCGCCATCCGTTCCTTACAAAACACGACCTTGGATGTAAAAGTCATCCAAGACTACTGCAAGATTGCGAGGGAGTAGGGAGTGGGGAGTGGGGAGTGATGAGGGAGATGGGGTGAAACTACGCCCACCACCTCATCACTCCTAACTCCTAACTCCCCACTCCCAAAAAATTAAACAATCCTTATAGGAGAATGACTATAGTTATCATTGAGATATTTTAACAAATATGAGGAAGTTTCTTTGAGCCAGATCAATAGTGAAATCCTCTTTTAGACCAGCTTGAAAGGAAAAATAGTATTCCATAAAGCGGAACAACCAGGAAATTTATCCTGGTGTATAGCCAAAACCTTATCATAAAGGTTACAATTATTAATATTAATCTAATAGAAGAATGTTTAAGAAATTACCTTTTATCTAACTGTAGATACTTGTGTAAAGCGGGAAATAACTGTAACTTTTAGCAGTTAAGAAGCTCAATTTTGATCATTTATGAGCAGCCGAATTTATCGGGCGCGTAAGTTGCAAAGCATAGTTTGGATTCCCAGTCAGACTGGGTAGCACCCATCAAGAGCATCTATCCCTGAATGACCCTACCATCAAACCCATCATTACCAAAGAGTAGCGCCATGAAGACCGCCCAGACAGCCACAGACCTCGTGCGGACTTACCTGCGTGAGATTGGCCGTGTGCCACTCTTAACCCACGAGGAAGAGATTTTTTATGGTAAGCAGGTGCAACGTTCAACGGCTTTGCACGAATCGCGGGAAAGTCTTGCCAACCAGTTAGGTCGCGAACCAACTCTAGAAGAGTGGGCGAAAGCAGCACTATTAGAACCAGAAGAGTTGAACGAAGCGATCGCTGATGGTGAAATTGCCAAGCGCAAGATGGTAGAAGCCAATTTGCGGCTGGTGGTCTCCGTTGCCAAAAAGTACATCAAGCGCAACGTCGATTTACTCGACTTGATCCAAGAAGGTAGTATCGGAATGCAACGGGGTGTAGAAAAGTTTGACCCCACCAAAGGCTATAGATTTTCTACTTATGCCTATTGGTGGATTCGCCAAGCGATTACCCGTGCTATAGCAGAAAAAGCTCGCACCATTAGGCTGCCTATTCACATAACCGAAAAATTAAATAAGATTAAAAAAGCACAGCGACAATTGTCTCAAAAATTGGGACGCGCTCCCACAGCTGGTGAGCTAGCTGAAGAATTGGAATTGACACCAAAGCAAGTGCGAGAGTATCTAGAAAAGGCGCGTTTGCCCCTTTCCTTAGATCTGCGCTTGGGTGATAACTACGACACCGAACTCGGAGAAATGCTGGAAGATCCAGGAGCTTCTCCAGAAGAGTTTGTGATGCAATCTTCCCTATCTTATGACTTAGAGCGTCTGATGGGTGACCTCACGCCACAACAAAGGGAAGTAATCACACTGCGCTTTGGATTAACTGATGGGCAAGCACTGACTCTGGCAAGAATCGGTGAAATCCTCAACATTAGTCGGGAACGAGTCCGGCAAATTGAACGGGAAGCCTTAACCAAACTTCGCAAATCTAAAGCCAACATGGATGAATATTTGGCAAGTTAGTCATTTGTCATTTGTCATTTGTCCAGAGTTTAATGACTAATGACCAATGACTAATGACTACTGACTAATTGGCGAGAAAATACGCTGCTTTTGGTACGGTTACACCTACTTTCACCACCAAGGTGGCCTGTTACATTGTTTAACAGGGAGACCAAATAATTCAGTTAAGCCAAATTCAAAAAAGGCATTTAGTCTCCAAATCACGAATACCGAAGTTAAAAATGGTAGTCAAGGAGATAAAAAATGAGTAATCCATCCAATCGCGTTTCAGAATTTTTCGATAGTGAATCAGAAACTAGCGATTTGCTATGGCAATACGTCAAGTCATTAAGTCCTGAGACGGTTACCCAGCTATCTAAACCCACTTCTGGCGAAGTTCTTCAGGTGATGGAACGTAACATTACAGGATTGTTGGGAAACTTGCCTTCAGAACACTTTGGCGTCACTGTAACCACCAGTCGGGAAAGTCTCGGTCGGCTTTTAGCCTCTGCGATGATTAGCGGTTATTTCTTGCGTAACGCTGAACAGAGAATGAATTTTGAAATCGCCCTCCAAGGAACTGAAGCCAACAATAGCGAAATTGACTAAAAATATGACAGCAGAATTCAGAATTCAGGAGTAAAACAGGCTTTACAATCGGGTTTGAGATGAATGCTTTAATTTATCTTAATTGAAATCCGCAGTCCTAATGCATCACGTCAATATTTGACAATATCCAAGATACAAGCGAATTTGGATTGAAATTGATACCCAAGGAGTGCAGAGTGAGGCAGAATTTTTGAATTTGTTTTTCTCTAAAGCTACATAATTTGGGAATTAGTGAAACCAGAGGCATATTTTTAAATGAATAATAAAAACGGGTGGATAAACAAACAGCGATAGACAATATTCGCAATAAATACAAACTCGGCAGGGTTAAAAGCAGTCTGCCGAGTTTTGTTATAGGGAATGGGGCATGGGGCATTGGGCATGGGAAGAGGACAAGGGGACAAGGAGAATTGGGGACAAGGGGAAAGAGTTGTTGCAAGTTCTCACTTAAGTCGCCTTGTCACCTTGTCCCCTTGTCCCCTTGTCTCCCCTCTCCCTCATCTCCCTCATCTCCCCGCGTCCCCGCATCTCCCCATCTCCCCATTCCCATAAATAAACCATGAGTCAAACCAGTTCTTTCCCACCTCATAAAATCATTGGCGTTGCCGTAATTTGGAATGACCAAAAGCAAATTTTAATTGACCGCCGTCGTCCAGAAGGAGTGATGGGTGGTTTGTGGGAATTTCCTGGTGGTAAAATTGAGCCTGGTGAAACTATCCAAGAGTGTATTCAACGAGAAATAAAAGAAGAATTGGGAATAGCGATCGAAGTAGGAGAGCATCTAATCACTGTTGACCATACCTATACAGACTTGCGGGTTACCCTGACAGTACATCACTGTCGCCACGTTACAGGTGTTCCCCAGCCTTTGGAATGCGACGAAATTCGCTGGGTAAATTTGGAAGAACTCGAAAAGTTTGATTTTCCGAAAGCAAATATTCAAATTATTGCTGCTCTCAAGGGTAGTTGACTGGGGATTGAGGAGTTTGGAGTTTGGAGTTTGGAGTTTGGAGTTTGGAGTGATGAGGTGGTGGGGTGGTGGGCGTAGTTTCACCCCATCTCCCTCACCTCCCTCATCTTCCCCATACCCAATGCCCCATGCCCTGTTTGGCCAATCCCGTAACAATCTATTAATTGCATGAGGTTGAGTCCCGCAATTTTCTACAATGATCGCAGGGACTTTGATAAATGGTGTCAGTAAACAAATGCCTAAAACCGTTGCCGACGTGATGACCCGCGATCCGATTGTGGTTCGGGCAGAAACTCCACTCAAGGAAGCTATCCAAATTCTCGCAGAACGCCACATCAGTGGGCTACCTGTTGTGGATGATGGCGGTAAATTGGTGGGCATTATTTCAGAAACCGATTTGATGTGGCAAGAAACTGGTGTGACTCCACCTGCATACATCATGTTTCTTGATAGTGTTATTTATTTGAAAAACCCTGCTGCATATGAACGTGACTTGCATAAAGCATTAGGGCAAACTGTTGGGGAAGTGATGAGTAAAAACCCCATTGGTATTTCGCCTGATAAAACTTTAAGGGAAGCTGCTACAGTTATGCACGATCGCAGTGTTCATCGCTTGCCAGTACTTGATGGCACCGGTCAAGTAATTGGTATCCTTACTCGTGGTGATATTATTCGGGCAATGGCAGCAAGTCAAGATTAGTCATCAAATAATTTTGGATTTGTTTGACTCACTAGCAGTGAAGCATGTAGCTTGCTTGAGAGCGCACTACCTACTGTGAATAAAACAAACACTTTTTTCCCACTCCCTACTCCCCACTCCCCATGTTCTTAAGAGTAGGGATACCAAAAAAATCTAAAATCTAAAATTGCTAGTCAAGAGTTTTTTGACACTTGACTGCTGGCTGTTGACTGTTTTTTATACGTTTGAAAATCAAGGATAATTATAATGAGTATTACTCCAGAGTCTGTTAAGCAATTGCTTAGTTCTGAGGATTTGGGTGATCGCTTGCGTGCAGTAAATCAAATTCGTCAACTAGAACCAGCTATCGGTTTTGAATTGATTCAAAGCGCCATCGGTGATAGCAATGCTCGTGTCCGTTACTCAGCGGTGAGTCAAATGGATACACTCGGAACACAGGATTTACAGTTATCTTTGAAGATATTGCGCGATCGCTTGGTCAATGACCCGGAAATAGATGTACAAGCAGCAGCAGCAGATTGTTTGGGCGCGTTGAAGTTACATGAAGCTTTTGAAGACTTGGAGAAACTGTACAATTCAACCAATGAATGGCTAATACAATTTAGTATCATTGCTACCCTTGGTGAGTTAGGCGATCCACGAGCTTTTGAACTACTCAAACAGGCACTTTCTTCAGACAATGAATTAGTTCAAACTGCGGCTATTAGCTCTTTGGGTGAGTTGGGAGATCCCCAAGCAATTCCCCTTTTGGCTCCCTACGCTACCAACCCAGATTGGCAAATACGTTACAGGCTGGTACAAGCCCTGACTCATTTGGGTAATGCAGAGGCAAAATCTATATTACAAACTCTGGTTGATGATGAAGTAGAAGCGATCGCTACTGAAGCTAGAAAATATTTGCAATCTGCTTAAGTTTATAGCATTTCTCGTTGTAGTCAGGTACTTGGTAGGGGCGCAAAGCTTTGCGCCCCTACAAATTTCTGTACCTCATTTGATTGGGAAGCGTTATACGGACTCCTATGTTTTTCACGAAGATGGGGTAGAATCACTGAAATTTTGTCCGGAGTTTTGTCGTAAAAAACTTTTAATTTCTAAATCAAGATTGAGTAAAAACCTAAATACGAGTGCTTTTTGCTACTTAATTCTTGAAAAATATGTATAAAAAATAACTCTAAGATAGTTTTTGTTCTAAAAATATTCATATATAGCGATTTACTAATAAAGATTATGTAAATTAAGACGCGAGTAGATGCACTTAGGTAATTGCCCGGTTAAGATACGAATACAGAGAAAAAATCAAAACAACATTTTTGATCTAAAGCATTACTAATCAGAGGAAAAAAGTCTAATGAAAAAGTTTACTATTCTAGCAACAACACTTGCAGCATCCACCATTAGTTTAAATTTAATTGGTGGTATATCTAAAGCTCAAGCTGCTTCTTTAGTTCCTCCAGTGGAAGGGGAAATTCAACTGACAAATGTCGCTTGTTTTACTGGTAGCTGTATTGATACAACTTCCTATGGTTACACAGTTAGTAGTCAAAATTACAGCGCAAATTACCTCCCAAGTTTATTATTTAGTGATGATAGTTCAACGGTAAATAATTATCCTGGTTTTGGTATTTTGTTTGGTGCCCCAGATGCTGGAACTAACACAATTGCAGGTGAAAACTGGTTCCGTCCTGTAGCTAGAAAAATAGACGGAACTCTACCCGAAAATGGTCAATTGGAAGTTGGTCAGTTCAAGTTTGAATTTGCTAGCACAATTAGCGAGTTAGTACTATCATTCTTTGATGTTGAAGATATAGGTACTTCTATTCTCAACGTTAATGGTGCTGCTTTTGCGGGAACAGTTACACCAGGAAGTAACGCCAATATCAAACAAGTGACCTTGACAAATGTCAATTCTTTTGAGGTTAAACTGGGTAATATTGGCGGTAAATTTATCACTGGTGATGGTGTTCGCTTGGATGTTAACCAAACTGTACCTGAACCAGCAACTGTTATGAGCTTAGGTCTTTTGGGATTAGTGGCTTTGTTCGGTTTGCAGAACCGTAAAAAAAATTCACAAGCAGTTTAGTTTTGCCTGTAACTGTCCTTCAATTCAAGATGAAAAATTCAAACAAAAATAATTTTTGAATTTTAAATCTTGTATATAAAACATTAATGTTTGCGTGTATATTTTACTAGCAAATTAGATTTTTCACCGTTAAATTGAGTAGATACAATAACTAATTACGCCACTTAGTTATTTTTATCTACTCATTTTTTTGATACCATCTTTAAAAAAGAATGCCACAGACTACTAGGTAGCTTTTTAAGCAGCGTATACTTGTGGCCAGGTTGTAATTATAAATACTGTAACGGCTGCGATCGCCAACAACCCTTGAATCAAATTCCCTACTAGTGTACCTACGACAATTCCGATACCTGCTTTAACTGCTAATCCGAATTCACGTCGGTAAAGATACTCACCAATAATTGCTCCCAACAACGGCCCTAGTAAAATTCCTAACAGTGGGCCTCCAAAAGGTAAAGCGGGCAATAATCCTAAAAATCCCAGCACTAAACCGACAACGGCGCCAATTTGCCCCCATTTACTAGCTCCGGCTTGTCTTGCTCCCAGGTAACTAGCTAAAAAATCCACTCCGATACTGAGTAACAAAACAATAATTGTCACAATTAATGGAATCTTGATTGCTGCGAAAGAACTGCTAACGATTCCCCAAATGATAATTGCAATTAAAATTAAGCTGGCACCTGGAATCGCAGGAACTACCGCGCCGATTATGCCCACAACCATTACGGCAATTAATAGCCAATACATTATTTGCATAGATAAAATTTGAAATTTCCAAATCAGTTAGTCATTTGTAGGGTAGCACCGCTGTGGTATCCCACAACGTGTTACATCCAAAAAAGAGCATCTAAAAAATGATTTATCCTTAATCAAAGATGCGATTTATACTATTTAAAAAACTAAACAGCAAGTAAAAGCACTTAACCCTGGGGATTAGAAATTAATGGAGAGAAAAATATTAACTGGACTAAATTCACAAACCTACGAACACCCTTTCGATCGCAAAGCCTTAGCATCTTTACAAAAAATGCCTGGTGTCTCGCTTTTACTGAAAAAAGTTAACGAATACGGTATCGATCGCCTACTCCGCATCCAAAGCCTTGGCAGTAGTATTAGAATTACTCCTCGTAATTTTCCCCAATTGCATCAGACATTAGTACAAACTTGTGAAATTCTTGATCTTAACCCACTTCCGGAACTATATCTTTTTCGAGCCACAGGCCACATTCAAAGCTACATTGTTGGAGTAGAAAAACCTCTCATTGGTATCAATTTAGATGCAATGGAGTGGCTTGATACAGACGAGTTGCTTTATATTTTGGGGCATGAAGTTGCTCGCATTAAGAGTCAGCATATGGTTTATCACCAAATGGCATTTGTGATGCCGACTTTAAAAAATTTGTTGAGCAGTACTACATTAGGGGTTGGTGGCTTGGTAGCCAGTGGCATGGAATTGGCTTTATATAATTGGCAGATGATGGCTAGATTCACCGCAGACCGCGCTGGTTTGTTGGCTTGTCAGGATATTGATATCGCAATTGGCGCACTCATAAAAATTGCAGGTTTACCAGATGAATACTTGACCACTGCTGTGATTGAAGATTTCCTAACTCAAGCGCGTGAGTTTGCATCCCAAAATCTTGATACTGCTGATCAGGTGACCAAAATATTGAGTTATACAGAATCTGTACTTCCTTGGGTTGTAATGCGGGCTGGGGAGTTATTAAAATGGGTTGATTCTGGAGATTATGATAATTTAATTCAACAAAAAAATCTAACTACACCCGAACAAAAAGAAGGAAATACACCAGAAGAAACAGAAGGGTGGAATTTTTTAACTTCTTGGTGATTCGATTTTAGATTTTGGATTAATGATTTAAGATGAAATTTTTGCATTGATTTAGGAATTACGCACTAGACAAATTGATTATCATATGCATAGCAATTCCTCATTTGTGAAACTAGTTGTGGAGGCAGGCAATAGGAAATAGATTTTTTTCATGAATGATTTAAATCGCTATATAAATATCTTATGAATCTGTCATGGTATTTTTTCGGAAATACCATTTTTACTTTTGTAGCTTTATCCTGGTCAAAGTCAATTACATGAATGCTAGAAAAATTAATTGAAGAAGAATACAGAATTCAGAATGGGCTACGCCCCACTGCGCTAACAGAATTCAGCAATCTTGACGCTCTCTACGAGACGCTACGCGTAGCTTGCTTCTTTGCAGGAGTACACGGACTCGCTATGCCAAAGGCTTTAGGCTGCGCTATCCGCCAGTAGAACTCCAATACCCAACTGAATTCTGACGACTGACGCGTCTATTCTGTTTTGATAAATGCACATTAACGTAAGCCTTTACATGCTACTTGTGTTATCCAGAATAAAAAGATGAATTAAGTAGTAATTGAGCTAATTCATCAATTGAGGAAACTTCATTAGTTTCCTCAATTGATGAGGCAAAGAAAAATGCTTGATAGACAATTAATTTAAGACTATATAAATTGGAAAATTCAAGGACGAAATATGACTCAAAGTAATAACAACAGTGGAAATTTTTTGACTTCATTGCCTGGTATTATTACAGCAGTTACAGGTCTTGTAATCGCTCTGGGAGGAGGAGGATTAATTTATTATTTTACAGCAGCTCCATTAGGAACTTACCAAGCTAGTTGTAGAAATATTTCTGTAAAGGACGGGATTTTGACTGCTACTTGTAGAGATCGTCAAGGTGAAGAAAAAGAAAGTACCTTAGATTTTAAGCAATGTCGTTTTGGTATTGAAAACACAAATGGTAAACTAGAATGTAAATCGTTGTAGCAAAGCTACTTTTGGACTTAAAAACCTGGTGTTTCTGCATCTGAGGATGATTTAGCCCGATTTTGAACAAATTTTCAATGATCATAACCACTAATTCATCCTAAATTTATACAACGCCGAAAAGCTTTGATGCCTATCTTGAAAAGTAACACTCCTCTCTTACAAAGTTCAGATACCTGCGGCAAGCCGCAAAGCGTCTACGGAGGAAACCTCAGCTGTGACTTTGCGCTACGTTGCTCTCAGAGAAGCCATGCCGCAGCCTTTACGCTGCGCTAAAAGATAGGCAAAAGCGGAAAGCATTTAGGGAGAAACTTCCGTTCATCGCCAGGTATCACAAGTTTTTTAACCCCCCCAAGGGAATGGCTCAAACTTGTCGCAAAATCTAAAATTCACTTAGAGTAACTGCTAGTTTATCAGCAATTCCCGCAATCCAATTTTCATCTTGTTTAGTGTAACTGCGAGGGGCGTTTGCTCCCAAAATGAGAACACCTTTATCGCCAATAGGTTGACAAATTACCCCTTGAGTATTTTCAGGTAAATAATCAAATTCAATTCTACCAGGATAAACTTTTAGTGCTACTAAATAAATCGGCTTTTGTTTTTCGAGTACCTGTTTTAAGATTGCTCCTGGGACAACCTCAGATTTGGTACTCAAAATTCCACGACGCAACAAAACTTTACCTTGATAAAAAACTACTAGCGATCGCGTTACTGTATTAGTCAACAATAAATGAGATGCCCAAGCTAGCTCAGTTTTCACGGATTCTGGTAAATCTGGCGCGAGTATAAAACCCTCTTCTCCAATTAGTTCTACAGTATCAGGCGATCGCGGCTGTACCTGCTGCCAAATTAAGCCTGTCAAAATTAACACCGCACTCAAAATCACACCCAACACATCACCACGTGCTTGAGATTCGGTTAATTGCGGTGTCAACAAGCGGTTAATCAACAAAAGCACAGCGCCTAGTCCACCTACAACAATGGGTAGACGCCGCAAAACTCGATTGGGATCAGATTTGGTCATTTGTTATTGGGCATTGATCAAACAGGGCATTGGCCAAACAGGGCATGGGGCATGTTGACGTTCGGAATTATTATTCTCCCTCATCTCCCTCATCTCCCCGCGTCCCCGCGTAAGAGCGTCCCCGCGTCCTCCTCATCTCACTCCTCCCCTGGTTCAATAATTCGCTGGAAAAGATAACCAGTACCTCTGGCTGTCAAGATTAATTCTGGGTTGCTGGGATCGTCTTCTAGTTTTGCCCGCAAACGGGATATATGCACGTCTACCACGCGGGTATCTACGTGGCGTTCTGGTGTGTAGCCCCAAACTTCTTGCAAAATTTCGGAACGGGAAAAAGCTTCTCCTGAGCGACTGACTAATAACTCTAGTAAGCTAAACTCCATGCCCGTCAATCGAATCCTCTCGTCGCCTTTATAGACTTGTCGCTTATTGGTGTCGATTTTGATGTTAGCGACATGAATCACACCAGAACTGGGAATGCCAGTAGCACTAGTTTTGTCTACTCGCCGCAGTACTGAGCGAATCCGGGCTTCTAGCTCTTTGGGAGAGAATGGTTTAACTACGTAGTCGTCAGCACCTAATTCTAGTCCAGTAATGCGATCGGCTACGTCCCCCAAGGCTGTTAGCATAATAATGGGGACATCGGATTCTTTGCGTAATTCTTGACAAACACCGTAGCCATCTAGCTTTGGCATCATCACATCTAAAACTACTAGGTCAGGATCGGCTTTGCGAAAAGTATCCAAAGCTTCTTCTCCGTCGCCAGCGGTGACGACATCGTAGCCAATCATTGAAAGGCGCGTTTCCAAAATCCGGCGAATGCTGGCTTCATCGTCTACTACCAAGATTTTTTCTTTATGACTTTCCAAGTTAATCGACGCTCCTTCACTAAAAATTTACATGATTAATTTTTAATACCATAATATTAAGATATCATTCCATAAATTGATTTGGAAAAAGCTCTAATTACCACTATGATTGGATTCTAGTGTTGTCCAAAACTTAAGTAAATATTAAGATTAATTAATAAGATTTACGAATGGCAAAGCCAAAAAGTTTTTACGTTTGTAACGATTGTGGGGCGGAATCTCCTCAATGGTTTGGGAAGTGTCCAGCCTGTGGAACTTACAATTCTCTAGAAGAACAAATTGTGATTCAATCTTCTGTAGATATACCTACTCGTGGGGGAGTAAGTGGCTGGCAAAACACACCCAATAATGGCAAACCCGGTGGTAAAGCTCCTAAACAGCGGGCTTCACTGACATTTGACCAAATTAGCGATCGCCAAGTCACGCGTTGGGAGTCTGGTTATGGAGAATTGGATCGGGTACTAGGTGGTGGAGTTGTTCCTGGTTCAATGGTGTTAATTGGCGGCGACCCAGGAATAGGCAAATCTACTTTATTACTGCAAGTATCCAATCAATTGGCGCAAAGATACCGCATCCTCTATATTTCTGGAGAAGAATCAGGACAACAAATAAAATTAAGAGCTTCTCGGTTAGGAGTAGCAAAACCTCTAAGTGTTGTTGGTGATGAGCCAGTAGCGGAAAATCCGACGAAATCACAAGCACCAGAAAATGTAGGAGCAGATTTATATGTATTGCCAGAAACAGATTTAGAAGAGATCTTACGGGAAGTGGAATCACTCAGACCGAATGTAGCTGTAATTGATAGTATTCAAACAGTGTTCTTTCCCGCTTTGACTTCTGCCCCTGGTTCAGTAGCTCAGGTACGTGAATGTACTGCGGCTTTGATGAAGGTGGCAAAGCATGAAGATATTACCATGTTGATTGTAGGACATGTCACCAAAGAAGGAGCGATCGCCGGTCCGAAAGTATTGGAACATTTAGTAGATACAGTGTTGTATTTTGAAGGCGATCGCTTTGCCTCCCATCGGTTATTACGGACAGTGAAAAATCGCTTTGGGGCAACACATGAAATCGGCATATTTGAAATGGTGGCACACGGACTGCGAGAAGTTCCTAACCCCTCAGAATTATTTTTAGGTAATCGTGACGATCCAGCGCCAGGTACAGCAATTGTAGTGGCTTGCGAAGGCACTCGCCCCATTGTTGTGGAATTACAAGCCCTTGTCAGTCCCACCAGCTACCCCTCCCCTCGGCGTGCAGGTACCGGCGTAGACTACAACCGCTTAGTGCAAATTCTTGCCGTCTTAGAAAAACGCGTGGGGATTCCCATGTCGAAATTAGATTCTTATGTTGCTTCGGCTGGGGGATTGAGTGTAGTAGAACCAGCAGTAGATTTAGGAGTAGCAATTGCCATCGTTGCGAGTTTCCGCGATCGCATTGTTGATCCCGGTACAGTATTGATTGGGGAAGTTGGCTTAGGCGGACAGGTGCGATCGGTTTCCCAAATGGAACTGCGGTTAAAAGAAGCAGCTAAATTGGGATTTAAAAGAGCGATCGTCCCCAAAGGCACAAAATTTCCCGACCTGAATATTGAGATATTACCAGTTTCTAAAGTAATAGATGCAATTATCGCCGCCATCCCCCATCAAGAATTGACAACTGAAGATTTAGAACCGGATGAATATGAGTAAGGATAACGGGGGAGATGAGGGAGATGAGGGAGGTGGGGGGAGAATAATAACTCCAAACTCCAAACTCCAAACTCCAAACTCCAAACTCCAAACTCCTCAGTCAACAATCAAAGGAAAACCCACCATGACAGTTCTCACTCAAGACTACAAAATTACTTGGGAGAAACTCCCCGATGATTACAAACTCCCAGATGACCCAGTGGACAACATCAACCAACCAGCCTTAGCTGCTGCACTCACAGAAAGCCTACAATTAGCCGGAAAAATTTCAGCTAACGCCCTAACAACAACTAATTACGGCATTTGTGCCACTCTAAATAACAAAATGGTCATTAAAGCCCCTGATTGGGCTTTGATTGCCAAAATTAATGTTAGTAGAGAAGAAGTAATACGCAGTTACACACCTCAATTACAGGGTGATATTCCTGTAATTGTGATGGAATTTGTTTCCGATACACAGGAGACAGAATATTCTATCAAAGCGACATATCCCCCAGGAAAATGGTTTTTTTACGAGCGTATTTTAAAAGTACCAAACTACATCATCTTTGAACCAGACAGCGGTAGTTTCGAGATGTATCGCTTACAAAACGAACAGTACATTTTGCAAGAACCTGATGAAAATCAACGCTACTGGATACCGGAAATCAATCTTTTCCTTGGCGTATCCCAAGGCACTCGTGAAAATCGTACAGGAAAGTGGTTGCGGTGGTGGGACGAACAAGGAAACCTTCTACCTTGGGGAACAGAATTAGCCGAACAAGAACGTCAACGCACCGAACAAGAACGCCAACGCGCCGAACAAGAACGCCAACGTGCCGAACGATTAGCAGCACAATTGCGGGCTGCGGGAATTGAACCTGAAGATTAGACTTTTTGTAAATAATTAAAGAGTGCTAGGTTTAGTTAAAAATTTGCTAAATTTAGCATTTTTTTTATAGGAATGAAATTTTAAATAACTTGAATTTGGCCTAATTTATTGATATTAAAATTTGGGAATTATTGATAAAAACTTTTGATTTTGTGCTTGACAAGTATAAAATTATACTTTAGTATTAAAGATATGATAAAGGCGATCGCCCAATCCCGCAAAAGATGAATGCGATCGCCCTTATCTGTCCCCCTTATCAGAAGATAAATACAATCATGGCACAACAAGAAGATTCCGCCCAGTCAAAGTTAGAACAGTTCTTAGGTGAATATTTAGATACACCCAGCGCCAAACAATCGTCTCAACAGCCACTTCCCAAGAGAAAACCAATTAAGCATATACTGATTGGTTCTCTTGAAGTCGTTACTAGTACAATCCACCACTTGCAGATAATTGGCTACGCCAGCGTAGGAGATTGGAGTCCACTGGTACCCACAGGCAACCCAGATGAGGTCATGAGTATTTTAATCCGGCAAATTCTAATTTAATAAACCCTAATTAGATCCCCGACTTTTTAAAAAAGTCGGGGATCTGGACAGTGCAAATTTTGAAAATTAGATACGATTATTGGATTAATTTTTGTCTACTCCCATATCCCTGTTTCCTGGTTCGTTGGATTCTTGCGCTTCATTAGCAATCATCCCATTGATGTAAGTAACAATTATTACTAATTCCCCAATTGCTTCCAACTCAGCCTCTTCTTCTGGTGTCTGAGAATCAGCTGTTTTCTTATCAACAAGTTCTTGCATCCGATCTGACAATTCATCTGTAATTTTAAACAGATTAATATTACTGACTTTTTTGAGTTGAATACCTTTCTCTAGCCAGGATGAGGGTTTAGCTACTGCGATCGCCATAAGTTTATTACAATTCGATACACTGCTTATTGTAGCCTCCATCAGAATCGCCTCAAGTTTACCTTGCTAAACACCCGTAATAAAGCACATCAAATGCGATCGCCATAAGTTTATTACAATTGGATATACAGCCAGTTGTAGGCTCCATCGGTATTGCTTAAAGTTTAGGCTTGGCAAATGTAGCAGCAATTTTTCCAGATTCTGCGGCAGTTGAAGATACACCAATAGTACCAGGGTTCAAATTGGAATGATTTGAAGTTCAGACACATTAACTAAACAACAGGTATAAATATGACAATTAAAGAACAACTTTTCCAAGAAATTGAGTCAGCACCAGATGAATTAATAGCTGAAACACTTTATTTTTTGCGCTTCTTAAAAACAAAAAAAACTCCAGTACAACCAAAATCAAATCAAATAGAATCTAGTATCACACCTACAGTTAATTCCACAGGAAAAACGCTGCTAGAGCATCTAAAAACAATAGGTACTTGGGAGGGTGATGATTTAGAGGAGTGTCTGAGGCTAGTTATTGCTAGTCGTGGTCAAGCGAAATTTGATGATAATAATATTTTTGAATAGTGTACTTACTCGATACAAATCATTGTATAGGAATCATATTTGATTTCTGAAAAAATCTAAGTATTTGTAGGGTGTGTTAGGCGTAAGCCGTAACGCACCATC
>VFQR01000598.1_pt1 | contig 44094 bp, 37 predicted proteins | sample 3512321 | NCBI WGS metagenome assembly VFQR01 (sample SAMN10412374, study PRJNA504923) | tailings metagenome | isolation source: Relicate 3 Philex TSF1 revegetated site | place: Philippines: Tuba, Benguet | collected 2017-08-29 | reverse complement strand
AGCCGGTCATGGCGGTGTTGAAGCAGACCTCGCCATCGGCGACGCCCTCGGCACCAAGGCCGAAACCTTCGATCATCGTGCCGTCGGCGAGCACGAGCAGGGCCGTCGGCTTGGGGTCAGTCCAGCCGGATTCGTCTTGTTTGTGTATCATAAGGCGCCTACATAGCGACGACTTGGCAGGCGGTCAAAGGATCAGGGACCAAAATCCCGTGAAATCCCCGCTCCCGCCCCTGCCGCACCCATCCCATGGCCCTGCCCGCCCCCGGTGAGCCCCGGCCAAACCCTGCGACCGCCGTGTCGAGGAGAGGAAGACCATGCTGCGCGACAGGTTCATGAGCGATCTGAAGGAAGCCATGAAGGCCGGCGACAAGCCGCGCCTCGGCACCATCCGCCTGATGCAGGCGGCGCTCAAGGACAAGGACATCGAGGCGCGCGGCGCCGGCAAGGGGCCGTTGTCCGACGACGAGATCCTGCAGCTTCTCCAGAAGATGGTGAAGCAGCGGCAGGAGAGCGCGAAGATGTATGCGGATGGCGGCCGCCCTGAGCTTGCCGAGCAGGAAGCCGCCGAGATCGCCGTCATCACCGCCTATCTGCCGAAGCAGATGGACGAGGCCGAGGCGAAGGCGGCCATTGCCGCCGTCATCGCCGATACGGGCGCCACCGGCGTCAAGGACATGGGCAAGGTGATGGGCGAGCTCAAGGCGCGCTATGCCGGCCAGATGGACTTCGGCAAGGCGAGCCCGCTGGTGAAGCAGTTGCTCGGCTGAGGCCGGACCGTCAGCGGCGCATGCGCATCCGCATATCCGACATGCTGACCATCATGTTGTAGTTGTTGACGATCCACGTCCGCTCGTGCCCCCCGGCGCGGCGGGCGTCGCCGCGCGTCCGGCCGAGCTTCTGGCGATATTCGCGCAGCTGGCCGAGCCAGGATCCGGCCTGGCTGTCGAGGATCGAGGCACCGTCAGGATCGGTCTCCTTGAGCTTGTCCAGTTCGCGCAAAGCTGCGGCATAGCTCTGGATCGCGAGATCGAAGGCGACGAGGTCGACGACCGGCCTCTCGTTCGTGGGCATGAGATCCATGACGCCGCGCGCGGCGATCATCACGTTGCGGACGTTCCAGCGGGCGGAGCGCCCCTCACGCCGTTCGATGTCAGCGAGTTCGCGCTGGTTCAGGTCGGCACGCAGGGCCCGCATCGCACGCTCCACGTCGGCGCGGTCCTTGAGGAAGGCCTCGGCGGCCGGCACCATCTCGCGGTGGAGCTCACGCCCCAGCGCGGCACCATCGTCCTGATAATCCTTGCGCTCGTAATAGCCATTGGCGCGGGTAATCAGCGGGGCGAGAACCCGGTAGGACTGGATATAGCGCCGCATCGCGTCGTCCAGCTCCGGCATCGCGGGCTCCTGCGTCACCGCCTGCTCCGCCTTCTCGATCTCGCTGCGGACGTCGTAGAGGCTGTAGAGACCATAGACGATATAGCGCTCGCGGCCGGTCGGGCCGCGCTGCATGTTGACCCAGCTGCGGTAGCGATCCCAGGACTCGACGGCCCTGAGCGTGCGGTTCAAGAGCCCCGTATAGGCGTTCGACTTGGTAATGGCCGCCTGAAGCGCCGCATCGGGCGCCGGCCTATCCTGGGCGAAGGCCGGGACCGTGACGCTGGCGGCCAGGGCCAGAAGCGCCACGCGGAGGGCGGCGCGCCGGGCGAGAACGAGGGGCATGGTTCAGGCTCCCGTTTGAACAGGCGGGCAGCCTCGCGCTCCGGCGTTTCAGAACGATCCCGATCGGTTCACGCCTTCGTTTCAGCAGGCAGGCCCCCTCAAACGAAGACGGCACCCGCGAGGGGCGCCGCATTCGGTCGGGGGTCGGGGTGTCTTGCTCAGCCCCAGCGAATTTCCAGGACCTCGTAGCTCTGCGCCCCCTTGGGCGTGTTCACCTCGACGCTGGTACCTGCACTCTTGCCGATCAACGCGCGCGCCAGCGGCGAGGAAATGGAGATACGGCCCGCCTTGGCATCGGCCTCGCTGTCGCCGACGATCTGCCAGACGCGCTCCTCCTCGGTGTCCTCGTTGACGAGTTTCACCGTCGCGCCGAATTTCACCGTGCTGCCGGACAGTTTCGTCACGTCGATCACCTCGGCACGCGCGATCAGGCTCTCGAGTTCGGCGATACGCCCCTCGTTGAGCGATTGCTGCTCCTTGGCGGAGTGATACTCGGCGTTTTCGGACAGGTCGCCGTGCGAACGGGCCTCCGAAATCGCCGCGATGATGCGCGGGCGCTCCACCTGCTGGCGCTCCTTCAGCTCGGCTTCGAGCTTGGCGAAGCCGCCGACGGTCATTGGAACCTTTTCCATGATGCTCGCCCTGACCTTTCAACGACGAATAGAGGATCGGGAGCCGAGGACGCCGGCCCCGCGAACCTTCATGGTGGATACGAAACGCGGTTTCGGCAGGACCCGAAGATCAGGAATTGCCGAAATAGCTCTGCAGCGCGCGCACCTCGAGGTCCCCCTCGAGATAGGCCTTGATGCCCTGCGCGGCGGCAACAGCTCCTGCAAGAGTGGTGTAATAGGGAACCTTCTGCAAGAGGGCCGCGCGGCGGAGTGACCGCGAGTCCGAGAGCGCCTGGGCGCCCTCCGTCGTGTTGAAGACGAGTTGCACCTCGCCGTTCTTGATCGCATCGACGATATGCGGACGGCCCTCGAGCACCTTGTTGATCTTGCCGCAGGGCACGCCTTCCTCGACCAGATAGCGCTGGTTGCCCGAGGTCGCGATGATCTTGAACCCCAGGCTGTGCAGCGAGCGGATGGCTTCGAGGATGCGCGGCTTGTCGTCGTCGCGCACCGAGACGAAGACGGTGCCGGACGTCGGCACGATGACCCCCGCCCCGAGCTGGCTCTTGGCGAAGGCCGTGGCGAAAGTCCGGTCGAGGCCCATGACCTCGCCGGTCGAGCGCATCTCCGGTCCGAGCAGCACGTCGACGCCGGGGAAGCGGGCGAAGGGGAATACCGCCTCCTTCACGCCCATGTGGCCCAGCACCTTCGGCTTGAGACCGAAGGATTCCAGGCTCTCGCCGGCCATGATGCGCGAGGCGATCTTGGCGATCGGCTCGCCCACCACCTTGGCGACGAAGGGCACTGTCCGCGACGCGCGCGGATTGACCTCGAGCACATAGACGTCGCCGTCCTTGAGCGCGTACTGGACGTTCATGAGCCCGCCGACGTCGAGCGCGAGCGCCAGCGCCTTGGTCTGCCGCTCGAGCTCGGCGATGGTCTCCGCCGACAGCGAATAGGGCGGCAGCGAGCAGGCCGAGTCGCCGGAATGGATGCCGGCCTCCTCGATGTGCTCCATGATGCCCGCGACGAACGACGTCTTGCCGTCGGCGAGGCAGTCGACATCGACCTCGATGGCGTCCGACAGGTAGCGGTCGAACAGCAGCGGGTTCTTGCCGAGCACCGTATTGATCTGGCCGGTCTTGTCGTTGGGGTAGCGCGCCTTGACGTCGGCCGGCACCAGCTCGGGCAGCGTCCCGAGCAGATAGTCGCCGAGTTGGCCCTCCTCGCGGATGATCTGCATGGCGCGGCCGCCCAGCACGTAGGACGGGCGCACGACCAGCGGGTAGCCGAGTTCGGCGGCGATCAGGCGGGCCTGCTCCACCGAATAGGCGATGCCGTTCTTCGGCTGCTTCAGGCCGAGCTTGTCCAGCAGGCGCTTGAAGCGGTCGCGGTCCTCGGCGAGGTCGATGGCGTCCGGCGACGTTCCGAGGATCGGGATATCGGCCTCCTCCAGCGCGCGAGCGAGCTTCAGGGGGGTCTGGCCGCCGAACTGGACGATGACGCCCTTCAGCGTGCCTCTGGTCTTCTCGCGCTCGAGGATCTCGATGACGTCCTCGGCCGTCAGGCTTTCGAAATAGAGCCGGTCCGAGGTGTCGTAGTCGGTCGACACGGTCTCCGGGTTGCAATTGATCATGATCGTCTCGAACCCGGCGTCCGAGAGCGCGAAGCAGGCGTGGCAGCAGCAGTAGTCGAACTCGATGCCCTGGCCGATGCGGTTGGGACCGCCGCCGAGGATGACGACCTTTTCCCGATCCGACGGCTGCGCCTCGTCGGCCAGAGCTCCGGCGAAGGGCGTCTCATAGGTCGAGTACATATAGGCCGTCGGCGAGGCGAACTCGGCGGCGCAGGTATCGATGCGCTTGTAGGCGGGCCGAACGTTGAGTGCGCGACGCGCCTTGGCCACCTCGGCCTCGGTCTTCTCGGTGAGCACAGCGAGGCGCGCATCGGAGAAGCCCATGGCCTTGAGGCGCCGCAGGGCGCCTGCCGTGGTCGGCACGCCCTTGGCGCGCACCTCGGCCTCCATGTCGACGATCCCGCGGATCTGCTCGAGGAACCACGGGTCGATGCGGCAGTAGGAGTGGATTTCCTCGTTGGAGATGCCGAGGCGCATGGCCTGCACCACCTTCAGCAGGCGATCCGGCGTCGGCGTGCCGAGGGCGGCGCGGATGGCGTTCTTGTCGTCACCCTTGCCGAGACCCTCGATCTCGATCTCGTCGAGGCCCGTGAGGCCGGTCTCGAGGCCGCGCATGGCCTTCTGCAACGATTCCTGGAACGTCCGGCCGATGGCCATGACCTCGCCCACCGACTTCATCGAGGTGGTGAGCACGGGGTCGGCGCCGGGGAACTTCTCGAAGGCGAAGCGCGGAACCTTGGTGACGATGTAGTCGATCGTCGGTTCGAACGACGCGGGCGTCGCGCCGCCGGTGATATCGTTCCTCACCTCGTCCAGCGTGTAGCCGACGGCAAGCTTGGCCGCGACCTTGGCGATCGGGAAGCCGGTCGCCTTGGAGGCGAGCGCCGAGGAGCGCGACACGCGCGGGTTCATCTCGATGACGACGAGGCGGCCGTCGGCCGGATTGACGGCGAACTGGACGTTCGATCCGCCGGTCTCCACTCCGATCTCGCGCAGGACGCGGATCGAGGCGTCGCGCATCATCTGGTATTCCTTGTCGGTCAGCGTCAGCGCCGGCGCGACGGTGATCGAATCGCCGGTGTGGACGCCCATCGGATCGACGTTCTCGATCGAACAGACGATGATGGCGTTATCCGCGCGGTCGCGGACCACCTCCATCTCGAATTCCTTCCAGCCGAGCACCGATTCCTCGACCAGAACCTCGGTCGTCGGCGAAGCGTCGAGGCCACGCTCGACGATCTCGATGAACTCGGCCTTGTTGTAGGCGATGCCGCCGCCGGTGCCGCCCATGGTGAAGGACGGGCGGATAATGGCCGGCAGGCCGATGTCGTCGAGCACGTCGAGAGCGGCGCCGAGCGACTGCACCACATGGCTCTTCGGCGTCTGCAGGCCGATCTTGGTCATCGCCTGGCGGAAGCGCTCGCGGTTCTCCGCCTTGTCGATGGCGTCGGCCTTGGCGCCGATCATCTCGACGTCGAACTTCGCCAGGACCCCCATCTCCTCGAGCTTCAGGGCGGTGTTGAGCGCCGTCTGGCCGCCCATGGTGGGCAGCAAGGCGAAGCCGCCCGGTGCGACGTTACGCTCCTTCTCGATGATCTTGGCGACGATCTCGGGCGTGATCGGCTCGATATAGGTGGCGTCCGCCAGGTTCGGATCGGTCATGATCGTCGCCGGGTTGGAGTTCACCAGCACGATCCGGTAGCCCTCCTCCTTCAGCGCCTTGACCGCCTGCGTGCCGGAATAATCGAACTCGCAGGCCTGTCCGATGACGATCGGCCCCGCGCCGATGATCAGGATGGAGGAGATGTCGGTGCGTTTCGGCATGGGGCTCCGGCCCTTTTGAGGCTCGTTCGGGGTCGCAGGGCACGTGCGGCGCAAAAAAAGAGGCCGGACCCGTATCGAGCCAGCCTCCCGCAACCGCATACCCTGACAGTCGGGTCGCGTGATTAAGCGGCCCCTATAGACGGCTTTCCCGCCGATGGGAAGCCGCAGTGACGTCGCCGCCAACAGGTTCCCGGCATCCGGACATGACAAGGCCGCTGCGGGGGTCTTCGCAGCGGCCAAGATGCAGGTTGGCTGGCGTTTTCCTTCCTCAGGCGGACACGTCGAACAGGATGGAGGACGAGGAGGAAGACGTCGTCGACTGGCCGGAGGTGCCGTAGCCCGAACCAAGCTTCTCCTGGAGCTGCTTGAGGAAATCCTGGAGCGCCGTGCTCACCGCCGAATCATTGGTGGTGATGGTGAAGCTCGTGGTGCCGGAGCTGTCGCCCTCCTCTCCGGGGGGCGGAGCGGGAGGCGGTCCGGGCGGAGGCCCACCAGCCCCGCCGGGACCACGACCTCCGCCCGGTCCCTGTGCGAAGGTCTCTGAGAAGATCTCCTTGAGCTCCGCAGCCTGGTCCTCGGTGAGGGTGCCGGCCTCGACCTGCTCGGCGATCAGGCTGTCGATCCTGGCCTTCGCCTCGTCCGGGCTCGGCGGGGCCGTGCGCGTCGACGAGAACGAACCGCGCTCGGCGGTCATCGCCTGGTCGATGGCATCCAGCGCGCTGGACAGGGCGCTCTGGTCGGACGCGGACAACTCGCCGGTCGAAACCTGCGAAGCCAGCGTATTCTGCAGCATCTCGCGCGGCGATGGCCTTTGCGAGTGAAACGAGGACGATGAGATCGTCGTCGTCATGGGGACCTCCTTGTGTGGCGGTGACGGGAGTGGACTGACGCAAACCACGACGCGCCGGGATGCTTAATGAGGCCTTAGCGCCTGTCCCGACTTGGTTTCCTTCCGTTTCCGGGACCGGCATGCGAAACACAGAGAAACAATTTTGGTGTTCGCGACCCCGCCGCCCTCGCCTATCTGTGCCCCGATGTCTTCCGAACCGCACATCCTGATCGTCGAGGACGACCGCGAGATTCGCGGCCTCATCGCCCGCCTGCTGAAGTCGAGCGAGTTCCGCGTCTCGACTGCCAGCGACGGACGCGAGATGGATCGGATTCTGGCCGACAGCCGCATCGATCTCATCGTTCTCGATGTAATGCTGCCGCATGAGGACGGCCTGTCGATCTGCAGGCGCCTGCGCGCGCAGACGAGGCTGCCCATCGTCATGGTCTCGGCCAGGGGTGATGAACTCGATCGCGTGCTCGGCCTCGAGCTTGGCGCCGACGATTACCTGGTGAAGCCCTTCGCCTCCCGGGAGCTGCTGGCGAGGGTGCGGGCCGTGCTGCGCCGCTCGTCCGGGGCGCAGGAGGAGGCCGTGGCGGACGCGGTGCACACGTTCCGCTTCCACGGCTGGACCCTCGACGGTCTGCGGCGCCGTCTCATCGATCCATCGGGTGCCCGTGTCTCCATCACCGACGGCGAGTTCGATCTGCTGCGGGTCCTGTGTCAGCGACCGGGGCGGGTATTGAGCCGTGACCAGCTCATCGACCTGACCCAGGGCCGCGCAGCCGGCCCCAACGAGCGCAGCATCGATATCCTCGTCGTGCGCCTGCGCCGCAAGATCGAGAGCGATCCGCAGCGCCCGGATTTCATCAGGACGGTACGATCCGGCGGCTACATGTTCACGCCGGATGTCGAGGCGTCGTGATGCCTGTCAGACCGGGATCCTTCTGGTCGCGCCTTCTGCCCGATCGCATTGCCAGCCAGATCGCGGTGCTGGTCTTCCTGTCGGTGGCGTCACTCCACGCGGTCATTCTGGTCTACGTCGTCTGGTCGCGCCAGGGAGCGCCTCCGGAGCATCCGGCCGAGACCACCGGGCGGGTTGCGGCGCTGGTGCGGGTCCTCGATGCGGCTCCGGCCGCGACCCGCGCCGACCTGCTGTCTGTCATGAAAACGGCCTCGCCGGACCTGTCGCTGGAGATGCCGGCAGCGGGAACACCGGCCATCGAGCGGGTCGATGACCATCGCGAACATCACTTGCGGCGCCTCCTGGGACCGCAGAATCCCATCATCGGCCTCTCGCGCACAGAGACCGACGGTCAACGGCGCGTCCGGATCATCGTCGGCCTGAGGGACGGCACACCGGTCGGCCTCAGCCTGCCCCTCGACCGGCCTCCCCCTCCTCCCGGTGGCGGCGCCCTGCTTGTCACCATCGGCTTCGTCCTGGTCAGCCTCGGCGTGCTCGGAACATGGGCCGTCCTGGCACTGATGAAGCCGCTCGGCGCTCTCGAAGCCACGGTCGAGGCCTATGGTCCCGGCCAGACGGCCCGTCCGCTGACGGAAACGGGGCCGCGCGAGATCAGGACGGTGGCGCGTGCGCTGAACCGCATGCAGGACCGCATCACCCGCCTGCTCGATGACAGGACACGTACGCTCGCCGCGGTGGGCCACGACCTGCGCACGCCGATCACCCGCCTGAGACTGCGCGCAGAACTGCTCGAGGACGGCCCGGAGCGGACACGGATGATCGCCGACATCGATCAGATGGACGCCCTCGTCCAGAGCGCCCTGACGCATCTGCGCGATGGACGGAGCGACGAGGCCTCCACGGTGCTCGAGTTGCAGAGCCTTCTGCAGACGATCGCAGACGGATATGCGGATCTCGGCAAGCCCGTCGAACTTGCCGACGGCCCCCGCCTCGCCGTTCGTGGTCGGGCGCTGGAACTCGAGCGCGCCATCACCAATATCGTCGACAATGCGGTGAAGTACGGTGGTTCCGCGACGCTGTCCGTGAGCCGCGAAGGCCGTCTGGCCATGGTCGCGATCCTGGATGGCGGTCCCGGCATTCCGGAAGCCATGCGCGATGTCGTCCTCGAGCCCTTTGTCCGGGGGGAAGTCGCCCGAACGATGAACGATGCCGACGGCTTCGGTCTTGGGCTGACCATCGCGCGCTCGATCATCGAGGCCCACAACGGCGCGATTTCATTCGCGGACGGCGAGTCCGGCGGATTTGTTGTGCGGATCAGCCTGCCGGTGGCCTGACGGGCCGGCTACTGGCCTGGAACGGCGCGCGGCGACAGCTTCTCGGCGAGGGTGCGCGCGAGGTTGACGCCGACGCAGTAGTAGCTGGCATCGACCAGGTGCTGGCTGCCCATCGGCAGCAATTCCTCGGGCTTCAGGCGTCGCTCGGCCAGCAGCATTTCCAGCATGGCGTATCGCCGGAAGACCGGCGTGCCGGTCTCGGCAGCCACCTCGTGGAGCGCGGCGACGTAGGCGGCGAAGGTCGGGAAGCGCTCGGCCCGCGGCACCGGGAACTGGTCCATGAGGACCACGTCGGCCCCCCCCTCGCGAAGCCTGGCGATGCCCTTGCGTAGGATGCGCTTGAACTTCTCCACGCCGATGTCGTGGATCGCGTCGTGGACGCCGGTCTGCCAGACAACGAGCCTCGGCTGCTCCTGCAGCACGTCCGACTCCATCCGCTGGTACATCTGATGGGCCGAATTGCCTCCGATGCCCGCATTGGTCACTTCGATCTCGTGACCAGGCAACAGGCGGGCGAGTTCGTCGCGCATCACCGCCGGATAGGCGCGCTCGTCCGACGATGCACCGGTGCCCATGGTGGATGACGACCCGAGCGAGACCACCGTCAGCCTCTGGCCATCGGCAATCGCCGCACGCGCCTGCGGGAGATCGCCCGCAAAGCTTCGCAGTTCGCGCGCCACCGTGCAGCCGGGATCGAAGGCGGCACGCGGCTCCGAAGCCCGCGCGCCACCGATGGCGGCGAGCAGCACGACGCTGGTCAATGCGAGCTGGTTCAACCGCCTGAGCATCAAGCCGCCTTCACCTCGCTGGCGCTGGATGCGGCCTTTGCCGGAACCTTGGCGACCGCCCTCCGATACCATTCAAGCATCTGCGCCGTGCCAAGCAAGAGGACAATTCCGGTGACGTTCACGGCCACCTGCATCAGCGGCCCTCGGCCGATCTCTGTGAAGGCAAAGGTGCCGAGCAGCGACAGGATGACGCCGAAGCAGAACAGCGGCAGGGAATGCCGTCCTGCCTGCTCGAGCAGCCGGGCGCCAGCCGATCCGAGCCACGCGGCCGTCCGCGGCACATGGGCCGCCACCAGATAGGCGAGCGAAAGAGCGTGAGCGAGGCGCCACAGGGACAGATTGGTCTTGTCGAGGTCGAGGCGCCAGTCGTCCGGCAGGATCAGGCCCTCGAAACCGGCGATCACCGCCCAGGGCGCCGCACTGACGAGGCCGAACAGCACGATCGACACGGCGATGGCGGTCAGCCACGGTGAACGCGGCAGCGTCACCCCGCGGAGCATTCCGTGACCGGTGATCATGCCGACCGTGAACAGCAGTTGCCAGGCGAAGGGATTGAAGAACCACGAGCCGCCCGTCGACATGTTCGGCAGGGCCAGTTCGAGCCACCAACTGGCCGCATAGAGGCTGGCGGATGCTGCAAGGGCGACGACCGGCGCGATCCGCGCCAGCATCCACAGGACCGGCAGCATGGCGAGCAGCACGATGTAGAGCGGCAGGATATCGAGATAGTTGGGCAGGAAAACCAGCGCCGCCGTCTGCAGCAGCGTCGTGGCGGGATCCTGGAAAAATGCGAGGATCGACACGTGCTCGTAATAGAGCGGGTTGCCGAAGCGCACCGCCATGAAGGCGACGGCCACTGCGGTGAAGACGAAAAGGCCGAGATGGGCGAGGTAGAGCTTCCAGACCCGCGCCACGACCTGGGCCGAACCGGTGACGAAGCTGCGACGATCGATCACGGCGCCGTAGGCGAGCGCGGCTGAGAAGCCGGCGAGCAGCACGAAATATTCGGCGGCGTCCGAAAAGCCCATCGACGTCGGCGTGATCCGCGTCAGCGCGTTGCCGGCGACGTGGTCCACGAAGATGATAAGCAGTGACAGGCCGCGGAAGATGTCGACACGCACGTCCCGTTCGACGCGCACGGGCGAAGCCGGCACGGCGCCAAGAAGGAACCAGGAGCGAAGCGAGGTCTGGGCGGACATCGGGACCGAATGTGGGGAGCAAGCAATGCGATGCCAGGACCTGACATCTGAGTGTGCTTCCTACGCTCGAAAAGTGTCCAAGTTTCGAACGGCCCAATCACATCCAGCTGAATCTGTTCACGTCTTCGCGAGCATCCCGGCAATGACCGCGCGCACGTGGTCGGGCTGCTCCATGGGGAAGAAGTGGGTGGTCCCGTGAAGCCTCTCGGCCACCGCTGCCGGCGCCACGCGCCTGACCTTCTCCAGTCCGCCAACGACGGTCGAGCCCTCCCCCGCCGCGATCAGGTGAACGGGCATGCGCAACCTGCGGAGCGCGGCCCAGGAGCGGTGGCGATGGGCGGCGAAAGTCGCCGACTCCCAGGCCGGCGCGCAACCGAGGCGGACGCCCTCGGCTTCGTCCACGAACCCTCCGGAAACGTAGCCCTCCAGGAAACCCGGCTGCCAGGTCGAGAAGGCCTTGCGCGTGCGGTAGGTCGCCAGCGCCTCCTCCCTGGAGGGAAAGACCGGGCGACGCTTGGCCGCCCCGACCGCAAGGCCGAAACGCCGGGCCTTCGCCCGCCCCCAGGGTGTGAACAACGCCCAGCGCATGGCGGGCGGCATCAGAACGGGATCGAGCAGCACGAGCCCCCTCACCGCCTGCGGGCGCTCGGAAGCGGCCAGCAGTGAGACGATCCCGCCCATCGAGTGGCCGGCCAGGACGACGGGCGGCGCACCTTTCGGAACCCAACGGTCGAGGAGATGGATCAGGTCGCGGGCATAGGGCCACCAGTCCACCAGCCCCTCCGGGTCCGTCGGCAGCGTCGTCAGGCCATGGCCGCGCTGGTCGATGGCGACGATCCGGTGATCCGCAGCGAGAGGCGCCAGCAGCGGACAATAGGTTTCCGCGTTGAAGCCGGTGGCATGGAGGAAGACGAGGTCGAGCCGCGCGCCGGCGTTCCAGTCGAGGAGCGACACCGTCCCGTCCGGCAGGCTCTCGGTCCGGCGGACGGGCGAGTGGGACTCAAGCGTGGTCATGCAATTCCTGCCACAGTGGTGCCGATCGCCGGCCGCTCAGTCGGCCGGATCGATATCGAGGGGGACCCCCGCCTCGTCCTTGACCTGACCGAGCGTGAGCACGGTGCGGACGTTGCGCACATTGGGCGTGGCCGTCAGTTCGGAGACAAAATGCTGGACGCTTGCGAGATCCGGCGCCACGCACTTCATGACGAAGTCGAAGTCGCCCGAGACGGTGTGGCACTCGCGCACGACGGGCCAGTGCCTGACGCGTTCCGAGAAGGCGTTGAGATCGGCCTCGGCCTGGCTCGCCAGGTGGACCATGGCGAAGACCGTCACACCGTAGCCGAGCTTGTCGCCAGCGAGCAGAGCGCGGTAGCCGCGGATGACGCCCATTTCCTCGAGAGCGCGAACGCGCCTGAGGCAGGGCGGCGCCGAAATTCCCACACGGCTGGCGAGTTCCACATTGGTCATCCGCCCATCGGCCTGGAGTTCCTTCAGGATCTTCCAGTCGATGGCGTCGAGGCGAGCCTTCACGGGAAAATTTCTCCGGAATTCAGGGAAAACGGGCTTCGGCGAAGGGGATCGAGGGCCCTTGGCAGGGATCCACCGAACATCAAGCCGGATAGCGCAGCGCCCCCCGGCGCGCAACAAAATTTCGTTGCAGGACAACAATGCGAAACGGCGCGTCGTCGGGTCGCGGTCTTCGGCAACGACGGGACCGGTGTGGACGCCTTCCGGCGGGCGACCTATATCTCGGCGATCAATCGGCGAAAGGCATTTCCATGACGTTCCTCGATATCGAGCGCCTCAAGGCCACCCCCCGCGAGACCGTCCCCTACGACTATGTCGTGGTCCGCAATTTCGTGAAGCCCGACCGCCTGCAGGACGTCCTGAAAGACTATCCGGACGTTCCGGGCCCCGGATCCCACCCCCCGTCCGTTCTGGATATCCGCGGCAACTTCAAGGGGCTGATGGAGGAACTCGACCAGGAGCCCTTCCGCAAAGCCGTTGAGGAGAAGTTCGGCATCGACCTCACCGGCAAGCCGACCATGTACACGGTCCGCGGCTTCACCCGGGCGACGGACGGCAAGATCCACACCGATTCCGAAACCAAGATCATCACCGTCCTGCTCTACATGAACGACTCATGGGACGCGGATGGCGGTCGGCTGCGTGTTCTCAACAACGGCAGCGACCTCAACGACTATGCCGCCGAGATCCCGCCGGACGGAGGCACGCTGCTGGTCTTCCGCCGCTCCGACAAGTCCTGGCACGGTCACGAACCCTTCGCCGGCAAACGCCGCGCCGTGCAGATGAACTGGGTCACGAGCCAGGCCGTGGTCGATCACGAGCAGGGCCGGCACGCCCGTTCCAGCCGCTTCAAGAAGTTCATCCGCTTCATCACCGGAAAGGCCGCCTGAGCCACCCCGCGCATCGCATGTCACGTCAATCGTATCGACATGCGATGCGTTTCATTCAGATTTGTGACGCTTTCCATCAACGCATTTCGTCGACAAGTGCGTGAACTTTGTGGAATGAGCCTTGCGCCCCGCGCATAGCTAATCCAGATTATCGGCCGTCGGAGCGGTTTTCCGCCTCATATCCCCTGGCCGGACATCATGGGCACCCAGCACGAGCGCGTCGTCATCATCGGATCCGGCCCCGCCGGCTACACTGCTGCCATCTACGCCGCCCGCGCCATGCTGAAGCCGGTCCTGATCCAGGGCATCCAGCCCGGCGGCCAGCTCACCATCACCACCGACGTCGAGAACTATCCGGGCTTTGCCGATGTCATCCAGGGCCCCTGGCTCATGGAGCAGATGGAGAAGCAGGCGGCTCACGTTGGCACCCGCATCGTCTCGGACCACGTCTCGAAGGTGGATCTGAAGACGCGTCCCTTCCGGATCGAATGCGAGTCCGGCGCGGTCTACGAGGCCGAGGCCCTGATCGTCTGCACCGGCGCCCAGGCGAAGTGGCTCGACCTGCCCTCGGAGCAGAAGTTCCGCGGCTTCGGCGTCTCGGCCTGCGCCACCTGCGACGGATTTTTCTACCGCAACAAGGAAGTTCTGGTCGTCGGCGGCGGCAACACCGCTGTCGAGGAGGCGCTTTTCCTCACCAACTTCGCCTCGAAGGTGACGGTGGTCCACCGCCGCGACGCCTTCAAGGCCGAGCGCATCCTGCAGGAGCGCCTCTTCGCTCATCCCAAGATCGAGGTGGTCTGGGATTCGGCCCTCGATGAAATCATCGGCCGCGACGATCCCATGGCCGTCACCCGCGCCCGCCTGAAGAACGTCAAGACCGGCGAGACGCAGGAGCGCGCCGTCGACGGCATCTTCATCGCCATCGGCCACGCACCGGCCGTCGAGCTCTTCCAGGGACAGCTGCGGCAGAAGCCGTCGGGCTACCTGTGGACCGCCCCCGATTCCACCGCAACCGACGTTCCCGGCGTCTTCGCCGCCGGTGACGTCACCGACGACATTTATCGCCAGGCGGTGACTGCCGCCGGCATGGGATGCATGGCCGCCCTCGAAGCCGAACGGTTTCTCGCCCACCACGCGACGATCCGCCAAGCCGCAGAATAAGACGGACAACGCAGCCGGCTCCGGGAGACTTCGATGGACTGGGACAAGCTGAGGATTTTTCACGCCGCTGCGGCCGCCGGCAGTTTCACGCATGCCGCCGACACGCTCGGACTGTCGCAGTCCGCGGTGTCACGCCAGGTGTCGTCGCTGGAGCAGGACCTGAAGGTGCCGCTGTTCCACCGCCATGCCCGCGGCCTGGTGCTGACCGAGCAGGGCGAGCTTCTCTATCACACGGCGCAGGACGTGCTGATGAAGCTCGAGAGCGCCAAGATCAAGCTGACCGATTCCAAGGAGCGGCCGAACGGTGAGCTGAAGGTCACGACGACCGTCGGCCTCGGCACCGCCTGGCTCGCCCCGCGCCTTGGCGAGTTCCTCGACCTCTATCCCGACATCCAGATCAAGATGATCCTCACGGACGAGGAACTCGACCTGTCGATGCGCGAGGCCGATGTGGGCATCCGCGTGCGCCAGCCGGTGCAGCCGGACCTGATCCAGCGCAAGCTGTTCCAGATCAAGTTCCACGCTTTCGCGTCATCGGATTATCTGAAGCGCCACGGCTCGCCGAAGAGCGCGACCGAACTCGACGGCCACCGCATCCTCGCCTTCGGCGGCCGCGCGCCCAACTACATGCAGAACGTCACCTGGCTGTCGACCGCGGGCCGCAACGGCATGGCTCCGCGCTCCTTCGCCATGACGATCAACAACATCTCGGGGCTGGTAGCAGCGGTCGAGAACGGCATCGGCATCGCCGTGCTGCCCGACTATCTCATCCGCGACGGCTCTGGCCTCGTCCAGATCCTCGACGACGAGGAAATGCCGGTGCTCGACGCCTGGTTCGTCTATCCGGAAGAGCTGAAGTCGGTCGCCCGCGTGCAGGTGTTCCGCGACTTCCTGGTGTCCAAGGCCTCGCGCTGGCCGGGCTGACACCCGGCGGCAGCGCCAGCCGCGACCATCAGCCTGCGGAAAGCCGCGCCTCCAGCGCCTCGATACGGGCCTTCAGAGCCTCGTTCTCCTCGCGCGCCCTCACGGCCATGTCGCGCACGGCCTCAAACTCCTCGCGCGTCGGCAGGTCCATGTCGCGCAGCAGGCGCTCGGCCTGCGTCTTCACGAAGGTATCTGCCTCGCGCTTCATGCCCTGGGCGAAGCCCGCGGCATCGGTCATGAACTTGGCAAACTCGTCGGCGATGCGGTCGGTGGTCTGGGTCATGGCGCTTCTCCGCTGATGGGGCTGGGTATGGGGTGTGCCGCGCCCGGGCGCAAGGGGACGCGCCAGCTGGCCGCACAACCTTGACCTCGCCGGCCGCCGCAGGCACACCCGCCGCATGCCTTTGCTCGCCCTGCCCTTTCCGGTGATCGATCCCGTCCTGTTCGAGGTCGGCCCCCTGGTCATCCGCTGGTATGCACTCGCCTATATCGGCGGCTTCATCTTCGGCTGGTGGCTCGCCAAACGGCTCGTTGCGACGGACCGTCTCTGGGCCGGCGGCAAGGCGCCGTTCCAGCCGGCCGTCATCGACGATGCCATCGTCTGGGCGGCGCTCTGCGGCATCCTCGGCGGACGTCTCGCCTTCGTCTTCGTCTACAATCTCGACTACTATCTGGCGAACCCCGGCTCCATCATCGCAGTCTGGGAAGGCGGCATGGCCTTCCACGGCGGCATCGTCGGCGCGGTTGTCGGCCTCATGATCTTCGCACGACGCAATTCCCTGCCGCTCCTGCCGCTCATCGACCTCGCCGCCATCGTGGCGCCGATCGGCATCGCGCTCGGCCGCCTCGCCAACTTCATCAAGCCGGAGCTCTGGGGGCGCGTCACCGACGTGCCCTGGGCGATCATCTTTCCCGGCGCCGGGCCGGAGCCGCGCCACCCCAGCCAGATCTACCAGGCGCTGACCGAGGGCCTGCTGCTCTTTGTCGTCCTGCTCGTCATCGCGCGGGCCGGCGGCCTGAAGCGACCCGGTTTGCTCGCCGGCTGCTTCGGCATCGGCTACGGCCTCGCGCGCTCCTTCGGCGAACTCTTCCGGCAGCCCGATCCGCAGCTCGGCTTCCTCTACGCGGGCGCCACCATGGGCCAGCTCTTGTCCATTCCGGTGATCGCCGTCGGCCTCTGGCTGGTGCTCCGGGCGCGGCGCATGCCGGCATGATGCCGCTCGCCGAGGAACTCGCCGCGCACATCGCCTCCGACGGCCCGATCCCCGTCGACCGCTTCATGGCACTCGCCCTCGGCCACCCCCGCCACGGCTATTACATGACCCGCGACCCCCTCGGCGTGGCGGGCGACTTCACCACGGCACCCGAGATCAGCCAGGTCTTCGGGGAACTGATCGGCGTCTGGGCGGCGGCGGCGTGGGAAGCGCTTGGCCATCCGGAGGAGGTCAGGCTTGTCGAGCTCGGTCCCGGCCGCGGAACTCTGATGGTCGACCTGCTGCGCGCCTCCCGCGCCCTGCAGGCTTTCCACCAAGCCATATCGGTCCATCTCGTCGAGATGTCCCCGGCCCTCGCCGCACGCCAGCGGCAGGTCCTGTCGTCGGCGACGCGCCCTGTGTCATGGCACCGCGACCTCGGTGAGGTTCCGCCGGGGCCGGCCATCGTCATCGCCAACGAGTTCCTCGATGCTCTCCCCGTCCGGCAGTTCGTGATGACCGACCGTGGCTGGCGTGAGCGGGTCATCGGGATAGCAGAAGGCAAGCTGGCCTTCGGCCTGGCCCCGGACCCGGTCCCCCCCGCCGTGATTCCCGAGCCGCTTCGCAGCGCCGCGCCCGGTGCGGTCTGCGAGATCCGGCCGGCCTGCGCCAGCCTCGCGCAACAGCTGGCCGCGCGCGCGGGCCCGCTCGCAGGCCTCTTCATCGACTATGGCCACGCCACGCCTGCCCACGGCGAGACCCTTCAGGCGGTGAAGGCCCATCGCTTCGTCGATCCCTTGGCGGAACCCGGCGAGGCCGACATTACAGCCCATGTCGATTTTGCAGGCTTCGCTGCAGACCTGCTTGCGGCCGGGCTGTCTGCCCGACCCGTCGTGACCCAGCGCGAGCTCCTGTTTTCGCTCGGCCTGCGCGAGCGGGCCGAGGCGCTGGCGCGGCAGTCTCCGGACGCCTTCGAGCAGATCCGCGCCGGAGTGGAACGGCTCATCGATCCCGCTGCCACCGGCATGGGCACACTGTTCAAGGCCATGACCGTGACCTCTCCCGGCATGGGCTTGCTGCCCGGCTGATTGACACCATGGGCCGAAGCAGATTTCGCTTCGCCCATGATCGTCACCTCCGCGTCCCTCGCCGCCCTGCCCGGCATCCGCCACGCCTTCTTCACCCGCGAGGGCGGCGTGTCCGACGGCATCTACGCCTCGCTGAACGCCGGGCTCGGCTCGAATGACCATGGCGATCATGTCCGGGAGAACCGGCGGCGCATGGCGGCGGCGCTGGGCGTGGCGGAGAACGCCCTGATCTCCTGCTTCCAGATCCATTCTCCCGCGGTCGTCATCGCCGAGACCCCGCACGAGGGCGGCGACCGGCCGCGCGCCGATGCCGTCGTGACGAAGGTGCCCGGCATCGCCTGTGGCGTGGCGACGGCCGACTGCGGCCCGGTGCTCTTCGCCGACGAGGCGGCGGGTGTCGTCGGCGCCGCCCATGCCGGCTGGAAGGGCGCCATCGGTGGTGTGCTGGAATCGACCATCGCCGCCATGGAAGGCCTCGGCGCCGATCGCGCCCGCATCCGCACCGCCATAGGTCCGCTCATCCGCCAGCCGAGCTACGAGGTGTCGCAGGGCTTCATCGACCAGTTCCGCGCGGCGGACGAGGCCTATGAGCGGTTCTTCGCGCCCGGCAAGCCCGGCCATGCCCAGTTCGACCTGCCCGGCTTCATCGCCCACCGGCTCGCCGGCGCGGGGATCGTCCATATCGACGATCTCGGCCTCGACACCTATGCCGACGAGGCCCGCTTCTACTCCTACCGGCGGACGACGCATCGCAAGGAGCCGGACTACGGCCGCCACATCGCCGGCATTGCCCTCGCGGGCTGACGCACCATCCGAACCGTATCGCACGGCGGCACGCCGGCGCAAAAACTCCGTCGCCGCAGCGTCACAGGCTGTTAATTCCCTCATGCATTGCCGCGCCGCGGCATTGTGGCGCGGGGGATCGGTTGCTATGAGGGCCGCATCCTTGCCGCCCCGAGAACCATTCCAATGCGCAAACCCGGGATCAAGATCGTTTCCGGAAATTCGAACCGGCCGCTGGCAGAGGCGATCGGGGCCTATCTGAACACGCCGCCGGCCAAGGCCTCGGTCCGTCGCTTCGCGGACATGGAAATCTTCGTCGAGATTCAGGAAAACGTCCGCGGCGAGGACGTCTACATCGTTCAGTCGACCTCGTTTCCGACCAACGACCACCTGATGGAGCTGTTGATCATCTGCGACGCGCTCCGCCGGTCCTCGGCCAAGCGCATCACCGCGGTGATCCCTTATTTCGGCTATGCCCGCCAGGACCGCCGTTCCGGCTCGCGCACGCCCATTTCCGCCAAGCTCGTCGCCAACCTGATCACCCGCGCCGGTGCCGACCGCGTCATGACGCTCGACCTGCATGCCGGTCAGATCCAGGGCTTCTTCGACATCCCGACCGACAACCTCTTCGCCGCGCCGCTGCTCGCCAAGGACATCCGCGACACCCGCAGCATCCAGGACGTCATGGTCGTCTCCCCCGACGTCGGCGGCGTTGTGCGCGCCCGCGCGCTGGCCAAGCGCATCGATGCCCTGCTCGCCATCGTCGACAAGCGGCGCGAGCGGCCGGGCGAGAGTGAGGTGATGAACGTCATCGGCGACGTCGAGGGCAAGAGCTGCATCCTCGTCGACGACATCGTCGATTCCGGCGGAACGCTGGTGAACGCCGCCGAGGCGCTGCTGGCGCGCGGCGCCAAGGACGTCTCGGCCTACATCACCCATGGCGTGCTGTCGGGTGGCGCTGTGTCGCGCATCACCTCCTCCAAGCTGAAGGAACTGGTGATCACCGACTCGATCCAGCCGACCGAGGCCGTGCGCGTCGCGCGCAACATCCGCACCCTCTCCATCGCCAGCCTCATCGGCGAGGCCATCGCCCGCACGGCGAGCGAGGAGAGCGTCTCGAGCCTCTTCGACTGATCGCTAGCGGATCGCCGCCAGCCGGCGTCCGACGCGCTCCAGAAACCGCCCGCGCTCATCGGGGCTGGCGGAATCCATGCGGTGCAGGGCGAGCCACAGCGTGCGGCAACGCGGGTTAACCAGAGGCCTCAGGCCCCGCAGCAGCGTGCGTCGCCCGGGCTCCGACATCACCAGCCGCCACCACCACCACGGCGAGCCGAGCGTCGAGATGACGCCGATGAAACGGATATTGGTCAGAACGCGGCCGATCGGCTTGCCGCCCTCCGGCATGGTGAAGGTCGCATGCGGGATCCACACCCGGTCGAGCCAGCCCTTGAGCATGGCCGGCAGGCCGTACCACCAGGTCGGGTAGACGAAGAGCAGGCCCTCGCACCAGCGCAGCGCCTCCAGATGGGCCTCCACCGGCGCCTCGTTGACGCCGGCCGTGTGGTAGGCGCGCCTTTCCTCGGCCCGCATCACCGGGTCGAAGTCCTCCGCGTGCAGATCGATCAGCCTGACCTCGTGGCCGGTCGCGGCCAGCGCCGTCATCGCCTTGTCCCGGATCGCGGCGGTGAAGCTCTCCGGACAGGGATGGCAATAGATCAGAAGCATGCGCATGAACGGCCCCGGACACAGATTCGTCGGCGCTCAGGGTGCACAGGCGCCCGCCGGGATGCTAGACGGCGCGGCATGGCTCCACCGCTTCTTCAACTGCAAGACATCACGCTGACCTTCGGCGGCACGCCGCTGCTGACCGGCGCCAACCTGTCCGTCGAGGCCGGCGACCGGCTGGCGCTCGTCGGCCGCAATGGCTCGGGCAAGTCGACGCTTCTGAAGATTGCAGCCGGGCTCGTCGAAGCGGATTCCGGGACCCGCTTCGCCCAGCCGAGTGCCACGATCCGCTACCTCCCGCAGGAACCCGACCTGTCGGCTTTCCCGACGACGCTCGCCTATGTCGAGAGCGGCCTCGGCCCCGGCGACGACCCGCATCGCGCCCGGATGCTGCTGGAGGAACTCGGCCTGACCGGCGATGAAGGCACCACCTCGCTGTCGGGCGGCGAGGCGAAGCGCGCGGCACTCGCCCATGCCATCGCGCCCGAACCCGACATCCTCATCCTCGACGAGCCGACCAACCACCTCGATCTCCCGGCGATCGAGTGGCTCGAGAAAACGCTGAGGCGCCTGTCCTCCGCCATCGTCATGATCAGCCACGACCGTCGGTTCCTCGAGACCCTGTCGCGCACCACCGTCTGGCTCGACCGCGGCACGACCCGCCGGCTCGACAAGGGCTTCGCCCATTTCGAGGCCTGGCGCGACGAGGTCCTCGAGCAGGAGGAGAAGGAACAGCACAAGCTCGACCGGCAGATCGCCCGCGAGGAGCACTGGCTTCGCTACGGGGTGTCGGCCCGGCGCAAGCGCAACGTCCGTCGCCTGGGCAATCTCCACGCCCTGCGCAAGGACTTCCGCGAGCACCGCAAATCGGTCGGCAACGTCTCGATGACGGTCACCGAGGCGGAGCTCTCCGGCAAGCGCGTCGTCGAGGCAGTCGGCATCTCCAAGCGCTTTGGCGAACGCGTCATCGTCGACAATCTGTCGATCCGCATCCTGCGTGGCGACCGTCTCGGCATCGTGGGTGCCAACGGTGCCGGAAAGACGACGCTCGTGCAGATGCTGACAGGCGTCCTCGCGCCCGACACCGGAACCGTCATCCTCGGCACCAATCTCGCCATGGCGACGCTCGACCAGAAGCGCGATGCCCTGGACCCGGCGACGCCGCTGGCCGAGGCGCTGACGCGCGGGCGCGGCGACTATGTGACGATCAACGGCGAGAACCGCCATGTCGTCGGCTACATGAAGGACTTCCTCTTCTCGCCCGAGCAGAAGGGCACGCCGGTTGGCGTTCTCTCCGGCGGCGAGCGCGGGCGGCTGCTGCTGGCGCGGGCGCTGGCGAGCCCCGCCAATGTCCTCGTCCTCGACGAGCCGACCAATGATCTCGACCTCGAGACGCTGGACCTCCTCCAGGAATTGCTCACCGACTTCCCGGGAACGGTGATCCTCGTGTCGCATGATCGCGACTTCCTCGACCGCGTCTGCACATCCGTGCTGGTCAGCGAGGGTGCGGGACGCTGGGTGGAGTTTGCCGGCGGCTATTCCGACATGGTCGCGCAACGGGGCGCAGGCGTCTCGGCGCGGGCGGTCGACAAGGCCGCGCGGCCGGACACTCCGTCGGCCGACAGGCAGGAGAGGCCCGCCGATGCCGCCCGTCGCAAGCTGTCCTTCAAGGACAAGCACGATCTGGACAGTCTGCCCGGCCGGATGGAAGCGCTCGGCCGCGACATCGCGAAACTCCAGACCATCCTCTCCGATGCCGGGCTCTACGCGCGTGATCGCGCCGCCTTCGACAAGGCGTCTGCCGCACTCACCCGCGCGCAGGGCGAACTGTCGGCCGCCGAAGACCGCTGGCTGGAGCTGGAACTTCTGAAGGAAAGCCTGGAGGCCTGATGAGGCTCAGGCCGCGGCGCCAGCGAAGCGTTCGTTGAAGGAATAGCCCGAGCCGCGCACCGTGCGGATGGGATCGGTCTCGCGGCCGCGCTTCACCGCCTTGCGCAGGCGGCCGATATGCACGTCGACGGTGCGCTCGTCGATATAGACGTCGCGGCCCCAGACCCCGTCCAGAAGCTGCTCGCGGGTATAGACCCGACCCGGCGACTGCATGAGGAATTCGAGCAGGCGGAACTCGGTCGGCCCGAGATTGATCTCGCGTCCGGCGCGGTGGACCCGCCGCGTCTCGCGGTCGAGCTCGATGTCGCCGGACTTGAGCAGGCTGGAGAGATGCTCGGGCTTGGCGCGCCGCAGGAGCGCCCGGACACGCGCCAGCAGTTCCGGCACCGAGAACGGCTTCACGATGTAGTCGTCGGCACCGGTGGCGAGCCCCCTCACCCGCTCGCCCTCCTCGCCGCGCGCGGTCAGCATGATCACCGGCAGGCGCTCCGTTTCGGGGCGCAGGCGGATGCGGCGGCACAGTTCGATGCCGGACAGGCCCGGCAGCATCCAGTCGAGAAGGACGAGATCGGGAACCGCCTCGCGCAGCCTGACCTCGGCCTCATCACCCCGTCCCACGACCTCGACACGGTAGCCCTCGGCCTCGAGGTTGTAGCGCAGGAGGACGGTGATCGCTTCCTCGTCCTCGACCACCATGATGCGTGCGGTCATGGCCTTCTTCCCGGTTATGCCCGCAGCCGTCAGGACCCGACCGACACCATGGTCGTCGTGTCCAGCTTCGGCCGCTCGTCTGTGAGGGTCACGCCATTGACCATGTAGTAGACGGTCTCGGCGATGTTCGTCGCGTGATCGCCGATCCGCTCGAGGTTCTTGGCGCAGAACAGCAGATGGGTGCAGGAGCCGATGTTGCGCGGATCCTCCATCATGTAGGTGAGCAGTTCACGAAACAGCGAATTGTACAGGGCGTCGATGTCGCCGTCGGCCTTCCAGACCTCCAGCGCGGCGGCAACGTCCCGCTGCGAATAGGCGTCCAGCACCTGCTTCACCCGCTCCATCGCGAGCCGCGCCATGGCGTCGAAGCCGCCGGAGACCTTGGGCAGCTTCAGCGCGCCGTTCATGACGATGACGCGCTTGGCGATGTTCTTGGCGAGATCGGCGATGCGCTCGAGGTCGCTGGCGATGCGCAGGGCACCGACGATCTCGCGCAGGTCGATGGCCATGGGCTGACGCTTGGCGATGACGAGGATACCGGTCTCCTCGATCTCCCGATGCAGGGCGTCGATCCTGGGGTCGGCCTCGCGCACGGTGCGGGCCAGTTCCATGTCGCTGCGGATCAGCGCATCGATGGAGCCGGCGATCTGGCGCTCGGCGAGGCCGCCCATCTCGGCGACGCGCTGAGCCAGGCCCTTGAGCTCGTTCTCGTATGCGCTCACGGTATGTTCGGTCATGCCAGGCTCCTGCAAGCGTCGGGTGGGACTCATTCGATAGTCCTTGCCCGCGACGGTTCTATGCCCGTCGCGTGACGTATCGATGACATGAATTCCCGGGCGACTTCAAACCCTTGTCGCGGTTGCGACAGCGCCCGGATCAGCCGGATCGGCAAGCCGGCGTCTTCAGGCCGCGGGATCGGCGGCTGCCGGAGCATCCGTCACCACCGGTTCGGCAACCTCGATGCGGACGATGAAGCTCGCCCCCTCGCCCGGCTGGCTTTCGATCGACAACCGGCCGCGATGGCGGTTGAGAATGTGCTTGACCAGGGCGAGCCCGAGTCCCGTCCCGCCCTTCTCCCGGCTTGAGACCACATCGACGCGGTAAAAGCGCTCGGTGAGCCGCGGCAGATGCTCGGCGGGAATGCCCGGACCATGGTCGCGAACCGTCACGACCGCCTCGTCACGCCGGCCGTCCCGCGTTTCCCGATCGATGAGAATCTCGACCTTCTTGCCCTCGGCCCCATACTTGATGGCGTTCTGCACGAGGTTCTCGAACAGCCGGATCAGTTCGTCCTGGTCGCCGTTCACGGGCATGGCAGGCACGGAGCTGCGAATCTCCACCTCGACGTCCTGCCCGCGCGCATAGGGACCGAGCGTGTCGCGGACATGGGCAAGGAGCGGCACGAGATCGACGACGCCGACGGGCCTGACATGCTCGTTGAGTTCGACGCGCGACAGCGACAGCAGATCGTCGATGAGGCGCGACATGCGGCGCGCCTGGGCCAGCATGATGTCGAGAAAGCGCTCGCGGGCCTGGACGTCGTTGCGCGCCGGGCCCTGGATCGTCTCGATGAAGCCGACGACCGAGGCGAGCGGTGTCCGCAGCTCATGGCTGGCATTGGCGACGAAGTCGGCCCGCAGGCGTTCGAGCCGCCGCTCCTCGGTGAGATCGCGCAGCGACAGGAGGACGAAATCGGGGCGCCCGCGATCCCGCGCCTCGGGGGTGACCGCCACCGGCGCCGCCTCGACACTGAACCAGCGCGCGACGGGAACGCGCTCGGAATAGTCGGCGGTCTGGGCGAGGTTGGTGGCGAGAGCCTGGCGCACGGTCTCGATGAGTTCGGGCGCACGGATCGAGAGAGTCAGCGGTTCCCCCCTGCGAAGCCCCGGGACAAGATCCGCGGCCCGGCCGTTGAAGGTGCGGACGGACAGCTTGGGATCGAGCAGGATCGCCGGCACCGGCAGCGAGGCCATCAGCCCCTCGACCGTCAGATCCGTCAGTCGGGCGGCTCGGCGTGCCAGCAGTTCACTGTCGAGCGGCGCGGCGGTGCGCGGCCGGCGGCGTACCACAAGGCCAGCCAGGACCAGCGCTGCGCCGACGATGATCGCATAGGGCCACCGGAGCGATCCGGTCGCCGCCAGGCCGATCGCCAGCACGGCACCGCAGGCATAGAGGAACCAGCGCCCCGCCCACCCCTCGGTCCAGCTTTGCCGGATTTCGTCATTCATTCCCTCGGCCCTTCCTGCGGCCAGGTCCCTGCCATGCGGGCGAGACAGTGCGATGACCGGGGATATCAGTCACGACGAAAGATGACGCTTGCGGCCCAGCCCGTGAACAGCGCCAGCATGGCGGCGGCCAGGCCGTAGAAAACCCCGTTGTCCCGCGCCGCATTGGCGATGAAGGCCTCGAAGCCGGTCTTGGTCACCTCGAAATTGGTACTCTCGCGCGCCAGCACGACACCCCCCGACATCAGGAAGATGTCGACGTCGAAGTTGCCCACCGGCGTGTTCGGCACCACCGGAATGTTGGCGCGGAAGAGATTCGGGGTGAGGAAGGTGACGCCGGTCGGATTCTCCCGGTAGAGCCCCTTGGCGCGGTTGATCCTCAGGAACGCTTCCCGGAAGCTCGGCGTCGCGCCCGGATTGGTGCCGAGCCGCGGCGTGATCGCGGTGATCGCATCGACGCCGATCTGCTGGCGATTGCGCAGCTCGATGTCGGCAAGCGCCGCCGCCGGCTTGTTGGAAAGCAGGGCGTAAAAACTCGGTACCTCGACGAACTCGCGCGCGTCGGTGTTCATCCAGATGCCGAAGACACGGCTCTTCTGGCGGGTAATGACCATGGCACGCGGGCCTCGGACCACAACGGCGAGGTCATAGCCCCCGGCGCGGGAGATCGTCTGCGCATCGCGCTCGATGGCGCCGAAGAGAACGATCTGCGAGCCGACGAAGCTGGAGGTGATCTGCAACCGGTGCGTCGACAGCGACGTGATCATGGTCTCGGCGCGGGCAGCCGGGACGGCCAGGAGCACAGCGAGAGCGAGGAGGAGCCGCCTCATGCCCTCACCACCCATTCCATGACGGTGTTGGAGAAGGGATCGTCGGGCCTCACCACGAGGTCGATGAAGAAGCGCATGCCGACGGCCAGAACGACCAGCCCGAGCAGGAGGCGCAATTCCTCCCCCTTCAGCGCCAGCGAGGTCCGCGCGCCGAACTGCGCCCCGACGACGCCGCCGATCATCAGCAGGAGCGCCAGCACCACGTCGACGGTGGCGTTGGTGGCGGCGTGGAAGACCACCGCCATGAGCATGGTGACGAGGGTCTGCAGGCTCGAGGTGCCGATGACCACCGCCGTCGACACGCGCAGCAGGTAGATCAGCGCCGGCACCAGCAGGAAGCCGCCACCGATACCCATCATCGACCCGAGGAAGCCGATGCCGAGGCCGATGGCCACCACCGGGATCGCCGAGACGGTGATGCGCGACTTCGGGAAGTGCATGACGAATGGCAGGCCGGAAGCAATCCGACGGTCGCGTGCCGGCGGGAGTTTCGGCGGTTCGCCCGAGCGGGCGCGGGCGATGGCGCGACCACTCTCGACGACCATCAGCAGACCGATGCCGCTGAGCAGTGTGACGTAGGAGAGCGCGATGAAGAGGTCGAGCTGGCCCTCGCGCCTCAGCAGCGAGAAGGCCGCGACACCGCCGATGGTACCGACGCCGCTGCCGATCAGCAGAACGCCGACAAGTTTTGGGTCGACGGCATTCTTTCGCCAGTAGCTGAGGGTCCCCGACAGCGACGACGCCGCGATCTGTCCGGAGACGGTTGCGACCGCAATGGCCGGGGGAATGCCGATGAAGATCAGCAGGGGCGTCAGCAGGAAACCGCCGCCGACGCCGAACATGCCGGAGATGAAACCGATCGCGAGCCCCATGCCCAGGATGAGGAGCATGTTGACGGGCAGTTCGGCGATCGGGAGGTAAAGCTGCACGGTCGTCCCCGGTGAGGGTGTGCACCCATCGAAGGCCGGAAAAACCGCGTCGCGTCAAGGCCGAAGCGGCAAAAACCTCACACGGGAGGCGCGGGGCTAGTATGACCGGGGCATTCCCAGCACATGCTCACCGACATAGGCGAGGATCAGGTTGGTGGAGATCGGGGCCACCTGGTAGAGCCGCGTCTCGCGGAACTTGCGCTCGACGTCGTAGTCGGCGGCAAAGCCAAAACCGCCATGGGTCTGGATGCAGGCATTGGCCGCCTCGAACGAGGCGTCTGCGGCAAGCAGCTTCGCCATGTTGGCCTCGGCGCCGAACTCCTCCCCCGCATCGCAGAGCGCCGTCGCCTGGAAGCGCATGAGGTCGGCCGCACGGATGTTCACATAGGCGCGGGAGATCGGGAACTGGATGCCCTGGTTCTTCGCGATCGGCCGGTCGAAGACGATGCGCTCGCTGCCATACTTCTTGGCCCTGTCGATGAACCAGTAGCCGTCACCGATGCACTCGGCGGCGATCAGCGTGCGCTCCGCATTGAGGCCCGACAGGATCGTCTTGAAGCCCTTGCCCTCCTGGCCGATCAGGTTCTCGGCCGGAATCTCCAGATCGTCGAAGAAGACCTCGTTGGTCTCGTGATTGACCATGTTGCGGATCGGCCGGACCGTCATGCCCTTGCCGATGGCCTCGCGCAGATCGACCAGGAAGACCGACAGGCCGTCCGACTTCTTCGCCACCTGGTCGAGCGGCGTCGTGCGCGCCAGGAGCACCATGAGGTCGGAATGCTGCACGCGGCTGGTCCAGACCTTCTGCCCGTTGACGACGTAGCGGTCGCCCTTGCGGACCGCGGTCGTCTTCAGCTTCGTGGTGTCGGTGCCCGTCGTCGGCTCCGTCACCGCCATGGTCTGCAGGCGCAACTCGCCCGCCGCGATCTTGGGCAGGTAGCGCGCCTTCTGCTCATCCGAGCCGCCGCGCAGGATGGTGCCCATGTTGTACATCTGGCCGTGGACGGCGCCGGAATTGCCGCCGGAGCGGTTGATCTCCTCCATGATGATGGAGGCTTCCGTCAGCCCGAGCCCCGACCCGCCATACTCGGCGGGGATGAGCGCCGCGAGCCAGCCGGCCCTGGTGAGCTCCTCGGTAAAGGCCTCGGGATAGCCGCGCTCCTCGTCGATCCGGCGCCAGTAGGCGTCGTCATAGCGGCCGCAGAGATCGCGAACGGCCTCCCTGAGGTCGGCATGGTCATCGGCTGAGGGGATGGTCAGGGGCATGGCGGGTCTCCGGCGGCGCTTCTTATCGGGCGCTTTCCCGCAGATGCAAAGTCCCCCGCAGGACGGGCAGCGGCGCAATGTTTGCTTGGCTGCACGATATCCCGTGCCACAGACCTTTGACCCGCCGCACTTCACCCTTTACCCATCGTAGCCATGGCCATTCTCGCAAAGCTGCACCACGTCACGCGATACCTCTACGACCGCCCGGTCACTCTCGGCCCCCAGGTGATCCGGCTGCGACCGGCCCCTCACAGCCGCACGGCGATCCAGAGCTACTCGCTGAAGGTCGTGCCAGAGCAGCACTTCGTGAACTGGCAGCAAGACCCGCACGGCAATTGGCTGGCGCGCTTCGTCTTCCCCGAGAAGACCACCGAGTTCTCCATCACCGTCGACCTCATCGCCGACATGGCGGTGGTGAACCCCTTCGACTTCTTCATCGAGAGCTATGCGGAGACCTTCCCCTTCGCCTACGCGCCGGCGCTGGCGGAGGAACTCGCGCCCTATCTGATCCTCGAGCCGACGGGCGAGGCTTTCGAGCGCTACCTGGCAGCTGTCCCGCGGGATCCGGTCCAGACGATCAACTTCCTCGTCGCCCTCAACCAGAAGCTCCAGCAGGACATCCGCTACATCGTTCGCATGGAGCCGGGCGTGCAGACGCCCGACGAGACGCTGGAACTCGCCTCAGGCTCCTGCCGCGATTCGGCCTGGCTGCTCGTCCAGCTCGCCCGTCGCCTCGGTCTCGCGGCGCGCTTCGTCTCTGGCTATCTCATCCAGCTGACTCCCGACCTGAAGGCCCTCGATGGCCCGGCTGGCACCGACAAGGACTTCACCGACCTCCACGCCTGGACGGAGATCTACATTCCGGGGGCCGGCTGGATCGGCCTCGATCCGACCTCCGGTCTCCTCTGTGGCGAGGGACACATTCCCCTGGCCGCGACGCCCCACTACCGTTCCGCAGCCCCCATCTCCGGGGCGGTCGATCCGGCCGAGGTCTCCTTTGCCTTCGACATGCGGGTCGACCGCGTCGACGAGCGGCCGCGTGTCACCGCGCCCTTTTCGGATGAGGCCTGGCGGCGTCTGGACGCACTCGGCGACAAGGTCGATGCCGACCTCGCGGCTCACGACGTCCGCCTCACCATGGGCGGCGAGCCGACCTTCATCTCCATCGACGATTACGAAGGTGCCGAGTGGAACACGGCGGCCGTCGGGCCGACGAAGCGCGACCGCGCCGACGCCCTGATCCGCCGCCTGCGCGACACCTTCGCGCCCGGCGGCTTCCTCCACTACGGCCAGGGCAAGTGGTATCCCGGCGAGAGCCTGCCGCGATGGACCTTCGCCCTCTACTGGCGCCGTGACGGCAAGCCGATCTGGCAGGACGAGGCGCTGATCGCCCGCGAGGATGCGGCGACGCCGGCCACGATCGACGGCGCGGGAGCCCTCGCGTCCGGCATCGCCGAGAAGCTCGGGCTCGACGGGGAAGCCGCCCTGCCCGCCTTCGAGGACCCGGCACACTGGGTGCTCAAGGAGGCCGAGCTTCCGGTGAACGTCGACGCGCTGGATTCGAAGCTGGAGGATGCCGAGGCCCGCGCCCGCATCGCCCGCGTCTTCGAACGCGGCCTGACGCACCCCTCGGGCTATGTGCTGCCGATCCAGCGCTGGAACGCCGCTCCGGCGAAGTCGAACTGGATGACCGAGAAGTGGAAGCTGAAGCGCGAGCGGCTCTTCCTCGTTCCCGGCGACAGCCCGGTTGGCTACCGCCTGCCGCTCGCCTCGCTCCCCTACGTACCGCCAGCGTCATACCCGTATGTGGTCGGCGCCGATCCCTGGACGGTCCCCTCCGACCTGCCCGATCCGCAGGACATCGAAGGGCGGATCACCCAGCGCATCTCGGTCGAGCGGGAGCGCGACGCCGAGCGTAGCGAGCAGGTCGAGCAGGTGCTCACCGAGGACAATTCCGTGCGCACCGCGCTCGCCGTCGAACCGCGCGACGGTAAGCTCTGCGTCTTCATGCCGCCGACCGAGCGCCTCGAGGATTATCTCGAACTCCTCGCCGCCACCGAGGCGACCGCACGGGAGCTCGGCCTGACCGTCCATGTCGAGGGTTATCCGCCGCCAACCGACCCGCGTCTCAATGTCATCAAGGTGACGCCCGACCCCGGCGTCATCGAGGTGAACGTCCATCCGGCCGCAAGCTGGCGCGAATGTGTCGCGATCACACAGGGACTCTATGAGGAGGCCCGCCTCGCCCGCCTCGGCACCGAGAAATTCATGCTCGACGGCCGCCATATCGGCACCGGCGGCGGCAACCATGTGGTGGTCGGCGGCGCGCGGCCGGCCGACAGCCCCTTCCTGCGGCGCCCGGACCTCCTGAAGAGCCTGGTGCTCTACTGGCAGCGCCACCCCTCGCTGTCCTACCTCTTCTCGGGCCTGTTCATCGGCCCCACCAGCCAGGCGCCGCGTGTCGACGAGGCGCGCCACGACGGCCTCTACGAACTCGAGATCGCCATGGCCATGGTGCCGAAGCCCGGCGAGGGGGAGGCTCCAGCCCCCTGGCTGGTCGACCGGCTGTTCCGCAACCTTCTGGTCGATTCCACCGGCAACACGCACCGCACCGAGCTCTGCATCGACAAGCTGTTCTCGCCGGACAGCCCATCGGGACGGCTGGGCCTCGTCGAGTTCCGCGGCTTCGAGATGCCGCCCGACGCCCGCATGAGCCTTGCCCAGCAATTGGTCATCCGCGCGCTGATCGCCTGGTTCTGGCGCGAGCCGCAGGACGGCCCGCTGGTGCGCTGGGGCACCGCCCTGCACGACCGCTTCATGCTGCCGCACTTCGTCTGGCAGGACTTCCTCGGGGTGATCGGAGACCTCGGCCGCGCCGGCTACGACATCGATCCGGCCTGGTTCGAGGCGCAGTTCGAGTTCCGCTTCCCCCTCGCCGGCCAGGTGGACCATGCCGGCGTCCGCATGGAGATCCGCCAGGCGCTCGAGCCCTGGCACGTCCTCGGCGAGGAAGGCGCCATCGGCGGCACCGTGCGCTTCGTCGACTCCTCCGTCGAGCGGCTTCAGGTCCGGCTCATGGGGCTCCAGCCGGAGCGCCACACGGTCACATGCAACGGGCGTCCCGTGCCGCTGATCGCGACGGGCCGCACGGGCGAATATGTCGGCGGTGTCCGATACAAGGCCTGGCAACCCCCCTCCGGCCTCCATCCGACCATTCCGGTCCAGGCGCCGCTGACATTCGATCTCGTCGACAGCTGGAGCCGGCGATCGATGGGCGGCTGCGTCTACCATGTCGCCCATCCGGGTGGGCGCAACTACGACACCTTCCCCGTCAACGCCTACGAGGCCGAGGCCCGCCGGCGGGCGCGCTTCCAGGATCATGGCCACACGCCCGGCCTCATCGACCCTCCCCGCGCAGAACATTCGGGAGAATTCCCGGCAACCCTCGACCTGCGTCGCCCACCGGTGCATTGAAGGGCCCATGACTCACCGGGGGCAACGATCCATCGACAACCGCGCCGAGCGGATGCTGGCGATGCTGGCGCGCTACGAGGCGGTGCCAGGGCTCTATGACGAACTCCTCGACGAAAAGGGCGAGGTGCGCGCTCACTGGCGCCCCGTGCTGGAGACGCTGGCCGACCTCGGGCCGCGTGAGCTGGAAAAGCGCTTTGCCGGCGCCGATCGCTACCTGCGCGACTCCGGCGTCTATTACCGCGTCTACGATGACACCCAGAACCGCGAGAAGACCTGGCCCCTCGCCCATCTGCCACTCGTCATCGCGCCGGACGAGTGGCGCGCCCTGTCCGAGGGGCTGCGCGAGCGTGCGGAACTCCTCGAATGGGTCGTCAAGGACCTCTTCGGCCCGGGCGACCTCGTGCGCGACGGACTGCTGCCGGGAGCGGCCATTGCCGGCGCCCAGGATTATCTGAGGCCGCTCGTCGGCGCGAAACCGCGCGGCGGCAATCACCTGCTCTACTACGCTGTCGATGTCGGGCGCGGCCCGGACGGCCGGTGGTGGGTCCTCGGTGACCGTGCCCAGGCCCCTTCGGGAGCCGGCTACGCCCTGCAGAACCGCCTCGCCATGGCGCGCTCCCTGCCGGAGATCTACCGCTCGCTGCCGGTCGAACGCCTCGCAGGCTTCTTTCAGTCGCTCCGTGCGGAATTCTCGGGCCACGCGGCTGGGACGGACTCGCGCGTCGCCGTCCTTACGCCCGGCCCGCTGAACGAGACCTATTTCGAACACGCGTTCCTCGCCCGCTATCTCGGCTTCCTGCTGGCGGAGGGCGCCGACCTCACCGTGCGCGACGACACGCTCTATGTGCGCACTGTCTCGGGTCTGAAGAAACTCGAAATGGTCTGGCGGCGGCTCGACGCCGATTTCGCCGACCCGCTGGAGCTGAACCCGCGCTCGCAGCTCGGCGTCGCCGGCCTCGTCCATGCCATCCGATCCGGCAAAGTGACGCTCGCCAATGCCCTCGGCTCCGGGGTCGCCGAGAGCCGCTCGCTCCTCGCCTTCCTGCCGACGATCGCCAGGGCGCGTCTCGGCCGCGACCTTGCCATCCCCCATGTCGCGACCTGGTGGTGCGGCCAGCCCATCGAGCGCGGCGCGGTCATTGCCGACCTTGAGTCCTTCGTCATCGCCCCGGCCTTCAGCCAGACCATCTCCGGTCTTCTGCCCGAGGGGCCGGTGCTCGCCTCGGCCCTCTCCGCCGCCGAGCGTCTGAGGCTCGCCGAGGAGATCAGGGTCCGCGGCTCCGACTTCGTCGCCCAGGAGGCGGTGAAGCTCTCGACCATGCCGGTCTGGCGCGACGGCTATCTTGAACCCCGCCCCTTCATCCTGCGCCTCTTCCTGACCCGTGTGGGCGACCGCTGGGAGGTCATGCCCGGCGGTCTCTGCCGCATCGGCGACCGGATCGACGCCCGCGCCGTTACCATGCAGCGTGACGGCAGTTCGGCCGATGTCTGCGTGCTGTCCGACGGCCCGGTCGAGGAAACGACGCTGCTGCCGACCCCGGACAAGATCGAACTCCGGCGGGCGACGGCCTCCCTGCCGAGCCGTGCTGCCGACAATCTGTTCTGGCTGGCGCGCTACATGGAGCGGGCGGAGCAGACCCTGCGGCTGCTGCGGGCCATGGGCGATCAGGTCGGCAGCGGCGAGACCATGACCACCGACGTGGTGAAGCGCCTCGTCGACCTGCTGATCACCTGGGAGGCCCTGCCGAAGGAGCCGATCGTCGGCGACCCCCAGGCCATGGCCGGGGTGGCGCTGCACGGCCCGTCCGCCGGCGCACTTCCGTCGCTGTCGCGCTCGGCGCTCAACGCGGCCTCGGTGATCCGCGACCGCTTCTCGCCGGACGCCTGGAAGACGATCAACGACATGGTTCATCTTGCCGAAAAGGGGAACCGGCCGGAGGTCGCGCCGTTCGACCGGATCGAGGCCGGGCTGAGGCTCGCGGCGGTCTTCTCCGGCCTGACGCAGGAAAACATGAACCAGCTGATCGGCTGGCGCTTCATGAAGATCGGCAAGCGCATCGAGCGGGCCCTCGCCGTCTGCCGCTTTGCCCGCACCTTCGCCGACGGGAAGGCCGCAACCGCAGGCTTCGACCTGCTGCTTGGCCTCGCCGACAGCCAGATCACCTATCGCCGCCGCTACGTGATGATCGCCGCGCGCGCCCCGGTGCTCGACCTCGTCATCCTCGACCCCAACAACCCGCGATCGGTCGCCTTCCAGGTCGAGCGTATCGCCGATCACCTCGCCCACCTGCCCGACCACGTCGCCGACGGCCGCCTCAACGTGCCCGAGAAGCTCATCGCCCGGGCGCGTGTGGACCTGCAGACCGCCGACGCCCACACCCTCGACGCGCGACACATCCTCGCCATCGAGCAGCGCCTGTCGGCCGTCTCCGACGAAATCTCCGAACGCTATTTCACGCATCGCGACGGCGCACGGCCCGTCGGCGCAGCCGCAAGCGACCTGTTCTGATGATCTACGACGTCCGCCAGGTGACCGATTATCGCTATGCGCGGCCGGTGGTCTTCGCCCAGCATGTGCTGCGCATCGTGCCCGTCAGTCGCCCCGGCCAGAGCGTCGACAGCTGCCGCCTGACGATCTCTCCGGAGCCCTCGGCGCGCCGCGACGACACCGATTTCTTCGGCAACCACCGCATCTTTCTCGACCTCGACCGGCCGCACCGCGAGCTGACCATCGAGATGAGCGCGCGCATCACCGTCAACGGGTCCAGCCGTCCCCTGCCGGGCATGGATCCGCCCTGGGAGCGGGTGCGGGAAACGGCCTTCGCCAGCGCCGACATGTCGCCGCACTCGCCGGTCCACGCCCTCTTTCCCTCGACCTATGTGCCGCGCGATCCGGCGATCCGCGCCTATGCCAGCGCGTCGTTCCCGCCCGGGCGGCCCATCATCGAGGCGGCCTATGACCTCGCCCGCCGCATCCAGGCCGACTTCGCCTACGCACCCGGCGAGACCGACACCTCGACGCCGGCGGCCAAGGCCTTCGTGATGCGCAAGGGCGTCTGCCAGGACTTCACCCACATCATGATCTCGGGCCTCAGGGGCCTCGGCCTGCCCGCCGCCTATGTCTCCGGCTTCCTGCGGACCATTCCGCCGGCCGGCCAGGAGCGCCTCGAGGGCGCCGACGCGACCCATGCCTGGGTATCGGTCTGGTGCGGCCCGGCCCTCGGCTGGTGGGGTTTCGACCCGACCAACGGGCTCATCGTCGACGAGGACCATATCGTTCTCGCCATCGGTCGCGACTTCGTCGATGTCGCGCCAAACGGCGGCGTCGTCATCGCCGCGGGCGACCACGACATCGCAGTGGCCGTCGACGTCAAGCCGGTCGGCGGTTGACGGCGGAAGCGCAGAGAACCGCACGGCCAGATGGGCCGAGAACATGATGACTGATTAAACCTCTGTTCTCCTTGTTCTTTCTCGTTTGTTTTATAGATTTTCGCTAGCTTTCGGTGAAAGAAAGGGCAGTTCCATGTCCCTCGTTCTGACACCTGATCTGGTCGACCACGGCGAGATTGAAGCCGCGCCGCCGCTGGCGCCGGCCGACAGTGCACCGATCTCGAGACACAGCGAGTTGCTGGCGCGCCTCGGCGTCCACGCCTGGTCCATCGACCTCAAGAGCGAACGGGTCCGCTGGGAATCGGTGGATTCGAACGGCCGCAACGTCGCCATCAACGCCACGCTCTCCGCCCTGCTCGGCCAGGCCGGCGACGCCGACACGGCGAAGTTCCGCGCCCATATCAAGGAAGCGATCGACAACGGCGCCGCTGGCCCGGACATCTTCTGCTTCGACGACAGGAACCACTCCAACAGCCAGATCGAATCCGTCTGCGTCCTGCGCTGGGTGAACGGCCGCCCGATCATCGCCGGGCTCTATCGGGATGCCGAGAAGGATCATCGCCGGGATGATCGAATCGGCCACCTCGTGGCCAATCTCGACGCCTTCCTCGCCCATTCGCCGAGTTGCACCCTCATTCTCGGGCGCGACGGTACCATCCTCAACTGCAACCCGGCCTTCCTGAAATTCAGCCAGCTGACGGACCGCCGGCTCGTCCTGCGGCACAGCGTCTTCAATCTGTCCGAGACGATCTCGCCGAAGCTGGTCAGCATCGTTCGCGGCGCCATCGCGTCGGTGGAAAGCCTGCACGGGCACAGCGTGCTGACCTTCCGCCGCGGCCAGGTCCGCGACGTCCACTGGCGCTGCTTCAGCCTCGAGGGTCACACCCCCGAAGCCGCGACACGGGTCTTCGCCTTCGACCTGCGCCACCCCGACGCCGACGATCTCGTCAACTAGGTCAGGCCGGCGGTGCCCACAGTCGCCCGGTGTCGAAACGGGCCATGTCGTCCAGCAGCTTGACGAATTCCGCCGCCTGGTAGGCCGCCGTCGCCCGCCCCTTTTCGGCCGTCGCCAGCGACGCGTCACCCGCTGCACCATGCGGATGAATGTCCTGAGCCATCCAGCCGAAGGCGTGGTTCACCGTCGGCCGGAGATAGGTGAACTCCTTCTCCATCGACACCATCACCGGCTCGAAGAGCTTGGCCTCCGTCATGTCCACGAGCTCCGGGCGGAAGTGCAGCATGAGCGAGGTTTCGACGTCGCCGCCGTGGATGCCGTGCTTGATGTCGAGGTCGCCGTAGAGGCCCGGCGGGCGGCCGAAGGCGGTCCAGCTCGTCACCACCGCAAGCTGGCGGAAACGGATGCGCAGTTCGCGCGCCACCACGCGCATCGGGTCGAGATTGCCGCCGTGCGAGGTCAGGAGCACGATCTTGTCGATCCCGGCGCGCTTCACGCTCTCGCCGATCTCGATCCAGCCCCTCAGCACCGTCTCGGCCGACAGGGTCAGCGTGCCCTTGGAATGCAGGTGCTCGTTCGACTTGGCGACCGCCTCGATCGGCAGGAACAGCGCCGTCACCTTCGGGCCGACGAGCGGAAAGGCCGTCTCGATCATCCCCTGCATGATGGAGGTGTCGGTGGAGACCGGCAGGTGCGGACCGTGCTGCTCGATGGCGGCCAGCGGCAGCACCGCGACCGTTGTCGCCGGATCGAGCCGGTCGAAGTCGGTGGTCTTCAGGTCACCCCAATAACGGGCCGGCATGGGAGGTCTCCGCAAAGGTCATGTCACGGCTGTTGGCAAGCCGCATTCTCGCGCGCAATGTGCGCGCGGCACAGGACCGAGCAATGCACCGGTCCGGACATTCCAGCAAGCGGAGCCTTCAGAATGACCTACGACCTGATCCTGCGCGGCGGGCGCGTGATCGACCCCTCGCAGAAGATCGACGGGGTGCGCGACGTCGCCTTCACCGGCGGCAAGGTCGCGGCCGTGGGCAAGGACCTGAAGCCGGGACCAAAGACCGAGATCCGCGATGTCTCCGGCTATATCGTCACGCCGGGCCTCATCGACCTGCATACCCACGTCTACTGGGGTGGCACCTCGCTCGGCATAGACGCCGAGGAGTTCTGCCGCACCTCCGGCGTCACCACCGCCATCGACACGGGCTCGGCCGGGCCGGGCAACTGGATGGGCTTCCGCAAACACGTCATCGAGCCGAGCCAGGTCCGCATCCTCGCCTATCTCCATGTCAGCCATGCCGGCATCTACGGCTTCGACAAGCGGGTGATGGTCGGCGAGAGCCGCGAACTCGACCACCTCAACCCGACCGACTGCGCCAGGGTTGCCGACGAGAACCGCGATCTCATCGTCGGCATCAAGGTGCGCGTCGGCCGCAACTCCTCCGGCGCCAATGGCGAGGCGGCTCTCGACATGGCGCTGCAGGTGGCGAACGAGGTCGGCATGCCGCTGATGGCGCATATCGACCATCCGCCGCCGTCCTATGAGCACGTCATCGGCCGCCTGCGGCCGGGCGACGTGCTGACCCACTGCTTCCGCCCCTTCCCCAATGCCCCCTGCACCGCCCAGGGCGCGGTGAAGCCCGAGGTCATCGCCGCCCGCAAGAAGGGCGTGATCTTCGACATCGGCCACGGCAAGGGCTCGTTCTCGTTCAAGACGACGCGCGCCATGCTCGCCGGCGGCTTCGAGCCGGACGTCATCTCCTCCGACGTGCACACGCTCTGCATCGAGGGGCCCGCCTTCGACCAGGTGACGACGCTGTCGAAATTCCTCTGCATGGGCATGCCGCTCGACCGCGTCATCGCCGCCTCGACCGTCAACGCAGCGATGGCGCTGAAGCGTCCCGAACTCGGCAGCCTGAAGCCGGGATCGGCGGGCGATGCCACCATCATCTCCATCAAGGAGGGCAAGTTCGACTATGTCGACGTCGTGGGCGAGCACCTGATCGGCGACAGGAAGATCGTCTCCGAGGGCACGGTCATCGCCGGCAAGTGGTGGCACCCGAAGCGCTCGAACAAGTTCCGCAAGCTGGCGGTCGCCTGACCGTCGGTACCCGGCCTTGAATCGAAAAGCCCGGCCTCGCGGCCGGGCTTTTTTGTGGGTTGTCGCCGCAGCAGGCCGCGGGAATGCGCTCAGGCTGCGCGGATGCGGCCGAGGAACGCGGCAACCGCTCCGTCGAGCTTCGCCGATCCGTCCTGCAGTTCGCGAGCGGCCCTCGTCATCGCGCTCGCAGCCTCGTCGGTCTCGCTCGCGGCCCGTGTCACCCGGTCGATGTCGTTCTCGACAGTCCGCGTCCCCTGGGCGGCATCGGCCACCGAACCGGCGATGCCGTTGGTCACCGCCGACTGTTCCTCGACGGCCGCCATGATGGAGAACGACACCGAGTTGATCTCGCCGATGGTCTTGTTGATCGCTTCGATCGCCGTCACCGCGTCGCTTGTGACGGACTGGACGGCGCCGATCTGGCTGGCGATCTCCTCCGTCGCCTTCGACGTCTGCGCGGCGAGGCTCTTCACCTCGGTGGCGACGACGGCGAAGCCCTTGCCGGCCTCGCCGGCACGCGCCGCCTCGATGGTGGCGTTGAGCGCCAGCAGATTGGTCTGCGCCGCGATGGCGTTGATGAGGTTGACCACGTCGCCGATCTTCTGGGTCGAGGTGACGAGCGTACCGACGATCTCGCCGGTGCGCGTCGCCTGGTCCACCGCCGAGGCGGCGATCTGCTGGGCCTGGGCCGTGCGGCTGGAAATCTCGCCGATCGACGAGGCCAGTTCCTGGGCCGAGGTCGCGGCGCTCTCGACGCTCTGCGTCGCGCTGGCCGAGGTCGCAGCCACTGTCTGCCCGAGTTGGGTGACGTTGCGGGCGACATCGCCGACCCGGGAGGCGTTGCCGACAATGGCGTCGGCGGAGTGGGAGACGGTCGCGACGACCGACTGAACCGTTCCGGAGAACTCGTCGGCCAGGGCGGCCATCTCACGCGCCCGCTGTTCGCGCATCTCCGCCTCGCGTTCGGCTTCGCCCGCCTTCAGGCGCTCGACCTCGCGGACATTGTCGCGGAACACGAGCACCGACCGCGCCAGACCGCCGATTTCGTCCTTGCGCTCGGTATCGCTGACTTCGACATCGGTGCGGCCCTCGGCCACGGCATTCACGGCACCGGTCAGCCGGCCGAGGGGGCGCGTCACGCCCGAGAGAATGGTCCAGAGCGCCAGGAGGCCGGCCATCAGGGCGAGGCCGACCGTCGCTCCGATGAGCCAGGTGAGCCGATCCTTCATCGCGTCGATACGGTTCGCCAGAGCCTCAACACGGCGGGCATTGCTGGCGGCGAACGCCGACATTTCGGCATTGAGCTTCTGGCGGGTCGTGCGATTGGCCTCGTTGTCGCCGATCACCCGGGCGGCCTCGTTGCCCTGCGTGCGGCCGGCCTGCGCCAGATCGTTGCGCAGCTTGATGAAGGCCTCGGTCTGCTGGAGGAGACGGTCGCGAACGGCAACGTCCTCGGGCCGGGCGAGCCCCGCCCACTCGGTGACGACGGTTCGCAGCTTGGCCAGTTCCTTGTCCTGATTGGCGGCGAAGCGCTCCAGCGCTGCCTTCTGCGCCGACATGTAGATGCCGCGTGATTCCATGACGACGGCATAGATCAGGCCGTTCGCCTGTTCGGCGAGCTGGGTCACGCGGGCGTTGCGCTGATTCTCTTCAATCGCGTCCTGATAGTGCTGGAACCCGTAAGCTGCCACAGCCCCCACGATCAGGGAGGCGGCCGTCAGGCCACCGACGATCGAGAAGAGTCTCGTCTTGATCTTCACAGGGCGTCTCCACGCAATTGTTGCACAGAAACTATGCGTAAAAACGTTTGGAATTCTTTAATCACGACCGCGCGTTGGCCTTAACCCGTGGATACCGCACATGGCGGCCGCGGCGACGTTGCACCTTTCCGGGCAGGTCACGATGATGGCGCAGAAAGGCAAACTGACATCATGACCCACCAGCCAGCCGACACCCGGGCACCCATCGACATCGCAGCGCTCGTGGCGCTCATCGGCGATATTCCGACCGAGCGGGAGCCGGTGATCGTGCGGCGTCGGTCGCGCGACTTCTTCTGGTATTCGCCGATCCTCGCCGAGCAGCTGAAGCATGTCGCAGCCGACATCATCGTCAGGCCGAGGAACGAGGCCGATGTCGTCCGCACAGCGGCCGCATGCGCAAAACTGAGGATCCCGCTCACCGTTCGCGCTGGCGGCACCGGCAACTACGGACAGGCCATGCCGCTCGCCGGCGGCGTCCTGCTCGACATGACCGACATCACCGGCGTCATCTGGCAGAAGCCGGGGAGCGTGCGAGTCCGGGCCGGCACCAACATCCTCGCTCTCGACGAGGCAACGCGGCCGAATGGCTACGAACTGCGCATGCACCCGTCCACCAAGCGGACCGCCACCATCGGCGGCTTCGTCGCGGGCGGCTCGGGCGGCGTCGGCTCGGTTGCCTATGGGGGCTTGCGCGAACCCGGCAACATCCTCGCGGCGCGCATCGTCACCATCGAGGAAGAGCCGCGCATCCTCGAACTTCGCCAGGACGCGGCGCAGAAGGTCAACCGCGCCTACGGCACGACGGGCATCATCACCGAGCTCGAAATGCCCACGGCTCCCGCCTGGCCCTGGATCGACGTCATCGTCGCCTTCGACAGCTTCAGGCAAGCCTTCGATGCCGGCAAGGCGGTCGCCCATGCCGATGGCGTGGTGAAGAAGCTCGTCACCCCCATCGCCTGGCCGATCCCGGGGCATTTCACGGCGTTGAAGGAGTTCTGCCCGGAGGGCAAGGCCATCCTCATCTGCATGATCGCCGAACCCTTCCTCGAGAGCTTCGAGGCGATCCTCGGCGGGCGCGGCACCATCACCTATCGCCAGCCGTCACGCGAGGAGCCGACAGAGACGCCGCTCTATGAGTATGCGTGGAACCACACGACCCTGCAGTGGCTGAAGACCGACCGCTCCGTCACCTATCTGCAGCTGCTCTATCCGCAGGACCGGCTGGACGAGAGCGTCCACCAGATGGCGGCCATGTTCGAGGGCGAGTTGCTGCCCCACCTCGAATTCATCCGCTTCGGCGGAAAACTGACCTGCTCGGCGCTGCCGGTCGTGCGCTATTCGACGCCGGATCGTCTCTTCGAGATCATCCGCCTGCACGAGGACAATGGCGTCATGGTCGCCAACCCGCATGTCTTCGGCCTGGAGGGCGGCTCGCGCCACAAGCGCGCCGAGGCCGATCAGCTCGGCTTCAAGGCGGATGTGGACCCCATGGGCCTGCTCAACCCCGGCAAGATGGAGAGCTACGTCCCCATCAGGTAGGCCCGGGCACGGGACTTGCCCGTTGCAGGCACCACTTCATCCGCAGGCCACCCCATGCGCGTTCTCTACCTCTACTGCCACCCCCTCCCCGAGAGCTTTCACGCGGCCATTCGCGCCGAGGCGCTTTCCGCCCTGAAGGCGGCCGGCCACGAGGTCGACCTGCTCGACCTCTATGCCGAGGGGTTCGATCCGGTCCTGTCCGAAGACGCGCGGCGGCGATATCACGACGAAAGCCGCAACCAGCAGGGGCTGGAGCCCTTCATTGCCCGGCTGCGGGCGGCAGAGGCGCTGGTCGTTCAGTTCCCGACCTGGAGCTTCGGCCCGCCGGCCATGGTGAAGGGCTTCTTCGATCGCATGTTCATGCCGGGCGTCGGCTTCGACATCTCGAACCCGGCTGCGGTGAAGCCCCTGCTCGGCCACATCCGCTCCATCACCGGCATCGTCACCTATGGCCGGCCCTTCTGGTATGCGGTCTATATGGGCGACCCGCCGCGCAAGATCGTCATGCGCTACCTCTGGTGGTTCACCGGCTGGAAGGCGCGCCGCCGATACCTCGGCCTCTATCACCTCAACGTTGCCAGCGCGGACAAGCGCGCCGGCTTCATCGCGAAGGTGAAGGCCGCGATGGCGGGGGTGTAACCCAGATGATCAAGGACAGTTGAAGGGCGCACGCGTCGCAGCGACCAGGCACTGGCCGGACGTGTTGCCACAGATGGCCTGCATCGTCCCGCCTACCGACAGGCGCCCGCGCAACTGATAGCCGATCGGACAAGCGATCGGCGGTGCTTGGGTCACTCTGCTCGCCGGGGTGGAGGGACGCCTCGCAGGGGAATTGATGATGGTTGTGTTATTGATGGTCGCCGGCGACGACCGAACCACCGAATTCTGCCCCGTGGAGCGAGGCAATGTCGTCCTCACATTGACCGTCACCCGAGGTGCCCGAACACGCACGATGGACCTCGAACGAGGACGCGATGCCCTTGCAGATGATCGGCGTCCACCGCCTCGGCGCATCTCCACAGGCGTCAAAACAACCGCAGATTCCCCCATGGAAGCAACAGCAAGCTGCAGCGCCAAAACCAGCTCGATCATCACCACCCTCCCGTACATCGTTGAGATTAATTTCTCGCGATAGTAGCAGGGATGGCATTGGTGTCTATTCGGAGTTTCTCTCAGTTCTCCCGCTTCAGCGCGCTCTCGTGCCAGCGGCGCAGCAAGAGGTGCGAGACCCAGCTGATCGTCAGGAAGATGGCGATGCCCGACATGGAGATCATGATCAGGGCGGCGAACATGCGCGGGATCTTCAGCTGGTAGCCGGCCTCGAGGATGCGATAGGCGAGCCCCGACGCCGAGCCACCGGATCCGGCCACGAACTCCGCCACGACGGCGCCGATGAGCGCCAGGCCGCCGGAGATCTTCAGGCCGCCGAGAAAATAGGGCAGCGCCGCAGGCAAACGGAGGTATCGGAGCGTCTGCCACCGCGAAGCCCCGTAGAGCTCGAAGAGGTTGCGCAGGTTGTGGTCGGCCGAATTGAGCCCGAGGATGGTGTTCGACAGGATCGGGAAGAAGGCGACGATCCAGGCGCAGATCAGCAGCGACAGGTTGATGTCGCCGACCCAGATGATGATCAGCGGCGCGATGGAGACGACCGGCGTCACCTGCAGGATCACGGCATAGGGGAAGAGCGACTTCTCCAGCCACTTCGACTGGGTGAAGAGCACCGCGAGCCCGACGCCGAGGGAGACGGCCGCGATCAGCGCCGCGGCGGTGATGCGCAGTGTCACCCAGAGAGACGCCGAGAGCGTCCCCCAGTCGGTCACCAGGGTTTTCGCGATCAGCCAGGGGCCGGGCAGGATGAAGGGCGGAATCTCCCGCCACCAGACGATCAGCTCCCAGGCGCCGAGCGCGAGAATGCCGATGCCGAGAGGCGCGAGGATGCCGGGCCAGGCCTCGGTCGAGATGCCGAGGACTTTTCGGTCCTCGCGGAAGATCGGCCGGGCCTCGGCGTCGGTGCCGTCATGCGGGACGGTGCCGGGGGGAAGCGTCGCATCGGTCATGCGGAAATGGCCTCCTTCAGCTTCTCCGAGGCGATCCGGCACCAGTGGGCATAGTCGGCGGACGTGCGGAACATGTCGTCGCGGGGATAGGCGGCCCCCACCCGGAGGTCGGCCATGACGCGGCCGGGGCGCGCCGCCATCACCACGATGCGCTGCGAGAGATAGACGCTCTCGAACACCGAGTGGGTCACGAACACGGCGGTGAAGCGGTTTGCCTCCCACAGGCGCAGGAGATCATCGTTCAGCTTGTGGCGGGTGATCTCGTCGAGCGCCGCGAAGGGCTCGTCCATCAGAAGGATCTTCGGGTGCGTGACGAGCGCGCGCGCGATCGACACGCGCATCTTCATGCCGCCGGACAACTCGCGGGGATAGCTCCCCTCGAAGCCCTTGAGCCCGACAAGTGCCAGCATCTCCGCGCCACGCGCCGCCGCCTCGCCCCGGTTCGTGCCGACGAGCTTGAGCGGCAGGATGACATTGTCGAGGGCGGTGGCCCACGGCATCAGCGTCGGATCCTGGAAGACGAAGCCGAGCTCCCGCGCCGGTCGCCCCCAGGCATCATGGCTCATCGTGCCCCAGTCGATCGTGCCGACGCTGGGGTCGCCGAGGCCGGCGATCATGCGCAGCAGGGTCGACTTGCCACAGCCCGACGGCCCCAGCAGGCTGACGAACTCGCCGGCCGCCAGATCGAGGTTCACGTCACGGACGGCGATGGTGCCGTTCGCGAACTGCTTGGACACATGGCGAATGGCGACGAGCGGCTTGGCGCCCGTCGTCATCGGCTGGTCCGGGATCACCGCCACGCTCACCTCAGGCCTTG
>VFQR01000597.1_pt1 | contig 44094 bp, 53 predicted proteins | sample 3512321 | NCBI WGS metagenome assembly VFQR01 (sample SAMN10412374, study PRJNA504923) | tailings metagenome | isolation source: Relicate 3 Philex TSF1 revegetated site | place: Philippines: Tuba, Benguet | collected 2017-08-29 | reverse complement strand
GCATCGAGAAGATCGTCGAGGCCGCGAGCGCCATCAATCCGAAGATCCACTACGTGCTCGGCGGCTTCCACCTCGTCAACGCCCCCGACGAGAGCATCGCCACGATCGCGGCTTCCCTGCGCGACAAATGGAAGATCGCCAACATCGCGCCGGGCCACTGCACCGGCGAGCCGACCTTCGCGGCTTTGATCGAGACGTTCGGCGAGAGCTACGCGTATGCCGGCGCCGGCACCGTCCTCAATGTCGGCAAGCAACGCCGCGCGGAAACACCATCGCTGATCCACAAGGCATCGTTCGCGCCAGCAGAGACCGGCTCGCACGAATTGCGCGGCCCCGCGGCCGCCCTGACCGGCAGAGAGCTCGAGCAATATCGTGCGCGGGCCGCCGTGAGCCCGGATGCACGCGAGCCCGCCATGATGAAATGGCTCCGCGCCTCGTTCCGCATCCCCGAGCCCGATACGCAGCGGTAAACTTGCCATGTCCACTCTCCCCGTCTTCGCGGGGAGAGTGGCTCATGCAGAGTGCCGGATCAGCCTCTAGCCCTCGATCCGCTTCAGCGCCGCCGTGAGGCGCTGGATCCGGTCGCCCGCTTCCGCGACGCGCTCGCGATTGAGCTCGACCACGTGCTCCGGCGACTTGGCGACATTCGCTTCGTTCGCGAGCCAGGTCGCCGCCTTGTTGCGATCGCCCTCGGCTTTCTCGATCTCCTTCTGGAGACGCTTGCGCTCAGCGCTCATGTCGATCACGCCATCGAGCGGCAGGGCCACCGTCGCCTCCCCGATCACGATGAGAGCAGCCCCCTTCGGCGCAGCCTCCGCGAACGCGATACCGTCGAGGCGCGCGAGCCTGCGGATCGTCTCGTCGTGACGGCGCGCCCGCGCGATCGTCGCCTCGCTCGCGCCCGTGATGACGAGCGGGATCTTCGCACCTGCCGGAATGTTCATCTCGGTGCGCACCGAACGCACGTCCGACACCAGCTTCACGACCCAGCCGATCTCCTCGTCGGCCTCCGCGCTGGAGAGCCCCGAGAGGCGCGGCCACTCGGAGAGGCAGAGCAGCGTCAGGCGGCGCTCACCGTGCTCCACCATGTGCGCCCACAGCTCCTCCGTGATGAAGGGCATGAACGGATGGAGGAGCTTGAGGCACTGGTCGAGCACCCACGCCGTGCAGGCGCGCGTCTCCAAGATCGCCTCCTCGTCATCACCGGCGAGGATCGGCTTGATCAGCTCCAGGTACCAGTCGCAGTAGACACCCCAGACGAACTCGTAGATGGCCCCTGCCGCCTCGTTGAATTTGTAGGCTTCGAGACCGGAGGTCACGGCATTCGCCGCGCGCTCGGTCTCCCCCACGATCCAGCGGTTGAGCGTGTGCTTGACGGCGTGCGGATCGAAATCGAACTGGCGCACACACTCGTTCATCTCGCCGAAGCGCGCCGCGTTCCAGAGCTTGGTCGCAAAGTTGCGATAACCCTCGACGCGCTGCGGCGCGAGCTTGATGTCGCGCCCCTGCGCAGCCATGGCCGCAAGCGTGAAGCGCAACGCATCCGCGCCATACTTGTCGATGAGCTGCAGGGGATCGATCACGTTCCCCTTCGACTTCGACATCTTCTGCCCCTTCTCGTCGCGCACGAGGGCATGGATGTAGATGTCGTGGAACGGCACCTCTTTCATGAAGTGCTCGCCCATCATCATCATACGGGCGACCCAGAAGAAGATGATGTCGAAGCCGGTGACGAGCACGCTCGTCGGATAGTAGCGCGCGAGCTCCGGCGTCGCGTCAGGCCAGCCGAGCGTCGAGAACGGCCACAGCGCCGAGGAGAACCACGTGTCGAGCACGTCCTCGTCGCGCGTCAGGGCCTCATCCTTTCCGTAGTGCTTGGCGGCCTGAGCCTTGGCATCCACCTCGTCGGGCCCGACGAACACATGGCCGTCCGGCCCGTACCAGGCCGGTATCTGATGTCCCCACCAGAGCTGGCGCGAGATGCACCAGGGCTGGATGTTGCGCATCCACTCGAAGTAGGTCTTCTCCCAGTTCTTCGGCACGAACTGCGTCTTGCCGGTCTCGACGGCGGCGATGGCGGGCTTCGCAAGCTCGCCCGCGTTCACGTACCACTGGTCCGTCAGCCACGGCTCGATGATGTCGTTCGAGCGGTCGCCGTGCGGCACCGTGTGCGTGGTCGGCTCGATCTTGGCGAGCAGGCCCAGCGCCGCGAGATCGGCGACGACGCGCTTCCTCGCCTCGAAACGGTCGAGCCCGCGGTAGGCCTCCGGCACGTCGTCCGTCAGCTTGCCGAACGCATCGAGCACGTTGATCTTCTCGAGGTTGTGCCGCTTGCCAACCTCGAAGTCGTTGAAGTCGTGCGCAGGCGTGATCTTCACCGCGCCCGTCCCTTTCTCGGGATCGGAGTACGTGTCGGCGACGATCGGAATTTCGCGCCCGACGAGCGGCAGGCGCACCTTGGCGCCCGCCTTGATCAGCGCCTCGTAGCGCTCGTCCTCGGGATGCACGGCCACGCCCGTATCGCCGAGCATGGTCTCGGGCCGCGTCGTCGCGACGATGATGTAATCCTTGTCGTAGCCCGCGACCTTCTCCGCCAGCGGATAGCGGAAATGATACATGTGCCCGGAAGGATCCTTCTTCAGAACCTTCGCCAGCGCGTCACCGTCGAACGGCTTCTCGGGATCTCCATCCACCCACGCGAACGAGCCCTTCTTCTCGACCTGCACAACCTCGAGATCCGAGATCGCGGTCTGGAACTTCGGGTCCCAGTTGACGAGACGCTTGTCCTTGTAGATGAGCCCCTTGCGGTAAAGCTCGACGAACACCTTCACGACAGCGCGCGAAAGCCCCTCGTCCATCGTGAAGCGCTCTCTGGACCAGTCGCAGGACGCGCCGAGCCGCTTGAGCTGGTTGACGATCATTCCGCCCGACTGCTCTTTCCAGTCCCAGACGCGCCGCACGAACTCCTCGCGGCCGAGCTCCCGGCGGCTCGGCTGCTGGCGCTCCATCAACTGACGTTCGACGACCATCTGCGTAGCGATACCGGCATGATCCATGCCCGGCTGCCAGAGCACGTCCTTCCCGCGCATACGCTCGAAGCGCACGAGCACGTCCTGCAGCGTGTTGTTGAGGGCGTGCCCCATGTGGAGCGAGCCGGTGACGTTCGGCGGCGGAATGACGATCGAGTAGGCGGCGGCATCTTTGCGATCCGCTCGTCCGCAGCGGAAGGCATCTGCCTTGTTCCACTCCTCGTTGATGCGCGGCTCGATCTCAGCGGGCTGATAAGTCTTTTCGAGCATGGGTCGCGCGAGCCTTTTCGCAATGAAACAGAGTGCTGGCCGGCACGGGAAATCGGATTTCCCGGGGCGAGCACGACAAATAGGGTTGTGGCGTCCTACGAACCCGCTTGCCGCCTGTCAATCGTGAGCGCAAAGGGCGGACACGCCCTTTCCGTCCGGCGGCGAAGCCGCAGAGAGCCTGGGCGGTGGCGGATATAGCTGAAGGTCAGGTTCCCGGTGGCTTGGAGCCCGGCTTCATCGATTTGGCCATCTCGACCCTGAGCGCCTTCTCGATGATGCGCGGCATATTGTCGGCAACCCATTGCTGCAGCATGGGTCTCAGCATGTCGGCGACCGCGTCTTCGAGGGTGCGCGGCGGCGCGGCGTTCACCGGAGCCGCGGGCTGAAGCGCGTTGGCGGACGCCAATGGCGCAGGGTGCACGACGGGAGCGGACGGCTCGACGACCGGCGTCAGCGGGATGGCAGACCCTGCCGCCGCAGACGAAACGGCCGAGGCCGCCGCCGAGGCAGCAAGTCCTTGTGCCAGCGCATCGAGCGCCTGGGCCGCGACGGCCGCCGTATCGGCGCTGGCCGCATAGCGCGGCAGCTCGGCGGACGGACTGACGCTCGCCTGAGGCAGCGGGGCAGTGACGCCCGAGAACGACGGCAGCGGACGCTCGTCGAAGATCTTGTCGGTGGCGAGCGGCGTCGGCGACAAAGGCGGCAGCTTGGGCTCTTCCGCAGGCTTCACATCCGCCACGGCAGGCGAGACCTCGGGCAGCGGACGATCGGCGATGCTGTCGATAAAGCCCGCACGCAACGGAGCCGGTGTTGCGAGCGGCGGCGCGGGCGATGGGGGGGAGGAAACCGGATCGCTGGCCGGAGCCCGGTCGGCATTGAGGGAAAGCTCAGGCGCGCGCACACCCGCACTGCCCGAACCCGCATCGGCAGAGCCCAGCGCCGGAGCGCCGAACAGGCCCGTGGAGGGCTGGGGCGAGCTGGGCGTCGCAGCGATCTCTCCAGGCACGACAGCGCCGAATCCCGACAAGCGCTTCAACGCATCCTCGGCCGAAGGCCCGGTGCCCGCCGATGCGGACGCCCCAACCGCAAGCTCGGCCTTAGTGTCGGTCGGCGGAAGCGGCGGAAGCACCGGCGTCGTTTGCGGAATGAAGCCCTGCTTTCTAAGCGGCGGAAAACCGAAGCTGCGCGGCGCGAGCGGCGCAGCGGGCTCCTTCTCCTGCGGATCGGAAGCACCGAACGGAAGCGGCGGAACGAACGGCTTCGAGGGTGCGAGCTGAGGCGGAAGCGCGGAGGCTCCGTCGACCTCGGGCTTAGCGGCACTGGCAGCGCTCGTCTCCGCCGCCTTGGGCTGAGCGGAAACGGAGAGCTCCGGAGGCACGCGGATGTCGGGCTTCGGCGCGGCGACGGCATTCGCCTCGTCCTCGTCGAACATGTCGGCGAGATCCTGATCGAACGACAGCGGCCGCTTCGACCCGAGTGGCTTGGTGGGCGGCAGCGACCCGCTCCTCAGCACGCCGCTCAAGCGGTCGAGCAGCGGCGGCCGGTTGTCGTCCGTCAAGGAAGCCCCAGCCGGGCCGCGATCCGGAGAGGAAGCGAGCCCAGCGCCCCCGGCAACCTCAGCGGCGGATGCCGGCCGATCGGTCGACGGCTCGTCGGCAATGATCTGGCGGATCGACGCCAGAATCTCTTCCATGCTCGGCTCGCCGGCTTTGTCCGGTCTGTTCATGCCCTACCTACCGCCCGATGAGCGCCCGCGCCGTCCTGCCCCACGCCACATGGCCGACGGCGATCGGAAGTGCGCATTATGAATTTCGCCTCAAAGGGAAGACGTACCCCGGCAATGGGCCGGCTTCAATGCGTCTCCACCACCCTATCCGCACTCTTCAACGCCTTATGCTCACCGGTGCATGCGACGTTTTAGAGGCAGAAAAGCGGTATTTCGCACCAAGCGGCCCGATCCCGGCTTACGGCTTCTTCGGTAGCTTCACGCTCTCCGCGATCTCGATGTGAAGGGCTTTTTCCACCATGCGCGGCATGTTGTCGGCAAGCCACTGACGGAGCATCGGCCGAAGCAGATCGGCAGTCGTGTCCTCGATCGAGCCCGTTTCCTCGTGACCCTGGGCTCCGGCCACCACCAGCGCGTTGTGCACGGGTTCGCCCGGCAGCGGCGGAGGGGGCGGCATGGCGACGACCGTGGGTGCCGCCGCGACTGGCGGCGGTACCGCTACCGGATCGGCGATCGGAGGCGGGGTCTGCCCAGCCGCGAGCGCAGACCGGTCGAACTGGCCCGGAATAATCGCGCTGAAATCAACCGGCGTCACAGGCTCCGGTGCCGGAAGCGGCGCTGCTTCAACCACCGGCGGAACAGCCGGAGCCGGAATAGCAGCGGGAGCTGGCACAGCGGCCGTCGGCGCGCTCATACGCAGGAAGTGCGTGTCTTTGAAAGCGGCCATCTGCCGTTTCGGCTCCGGTCCCGAAGGCCCGGCCGACGCGGTCGGCTGAACAGCCGCCGCCTGATGCGCGACAGGTGGTGATTCCGGCGTGAACGGCGCGCCGTCCATATAATGCGCAGGATTGGCGGGCCCGGCATCGGCGGGCCGTACGGGCTTGAGCGAGCTCAGCCCCGAATAAGTGTAGGCCGGCTCGGACGAAAGCGCTCCCCCCTCGACGGCATCCGCGTGGACGAGTTCTTCGCCATTGAATGTGCCGCGCGGCTCCGGCTGTGCCGCGGTCGCACCGCGGATGGCGTCGGTCAGACGGCCAAGCAACGGAGTCGGACGCTCCGTCTGCGCGGGCGGGGAAGACCTGAAAATTGCGGGCAGATCGAAATCGCCGGCATCCTCGAGCACCCCATCGCCCTTGAGCATGATCGGCGTGCCACGAAGCTCACTGTTCGGATGCGGCCCTGCCGGTTCCTCGGCGATGATCCGGCGGATCGACGCCAGGATCTCCTCCATACTCGGCTGGCCGTTCTTCTCTGTCATGTTCATTACGCCACTCCCTACGCACACCACGACAAGCACTTCCAGCATCCGACCCGCATGGACGCCGTCCCCGACTGAGGAGCCCGCAGAAACGGCCTCCCCGGCCTCGGTGCGTACCCGCGCAACGAGGCGTTCGTAGAGCTGCATCTGCCAAGGACCACCCGCGCCCTGACAGAGCTGCATACCCGCATATGCAAAGTTGTGTGTGGGACTCCCACCGCGCTCCAAGCTAAGCGCCATAGTGGGCAACGATGTGGCAAAGCCACATGACAACACAAATCGGCAGGCGGTCAGCCGTCAGCTAACCCGCCGCACCCGGCCTGCTCAAGGAATTTATTTTACGGATTCAGTAGCCGGAAGCTGTTCGATACGGCCGTCCGAATGAGTTATCGAAGTGCCCCAGGGCTTACGGCGCACTTCCTGATAATGTGCTTCAGGATCGTAGGCGATCGAGGTGAACCCGAGATTCACCGCATCGAGCCGGCCGATCGCAGCCATCACTGCGTAGCTCGACACCACCACGTTGCGACGCGTGGAGACGAGCTGCACCTGAGAGTTGAGCAATTCCACTTCTGCGTTCAACACGTCGAGCAGCGTACGCTGGCCAACGCGCTCTTCCTCACGCACACCCGTGAGGGCGGTCGTGTTGGCACTCACCTGCGACTGATCGGATTCGACCTGAGCACGAGCCGCGAGCAACTGCGACCAGGTTCCAACCACCTGCGCCTCGGATTCGCTGCGTGCCTGCTCGATTTCCTGCAACCGGCTCACATGAATGTGCTTCTGCTGGCGAACGCGGGCATAGACCTCGCCGCCCTCGTAGATCGGAACCGTAAGACGGCCGGTCACGATTGCCGCCTCGGACTGCTCGATCGTGGTTGTCGTGTCGTAGCGGTCCGAGTAGGACGCCTCGAGCTGCACCTGAGGCAGAAGCTCACCGCGAATACGATCGACGCCGAAACGGGCGGCCTGCTCGAGGTAGAGCGAGCCGACGACCGCAGGATTTTCCTGCGTGCCGATGCTCTTGGCTTCGTCAAGCGAGCGCGGAAGATAGCGCTCGAGGCCACCGGGCTCCACCAGGTTGTCCGGCGCATGACCGATCACGCGCTCGTAGCTTGCGCGGCTCGTCTTGAGATTGGCGCGAGCAAGATCTAGCGCCGAAACGGCGCCTGCGCGGCGAGCCTGCGCCTGCGCGACGTCGGTCCGCGTCACCTCGCCCACCGCGAAGCGATCCTGCGTGGCCTTCAACTCGCGCGACAGCACGTTGACGTTGTTTTCGCGGAGCTTCACGATCGCCTGATCGCGCACCACGTCCATGAAGGCCGTGACCGCGTCGAGAAGAACGGTTTGCTCGACGGAACGCAGCGTCTCGCGCGCGGCGCGTACGTTCGCTTCCTGCTCGTTCACGGCATTGATGGTGCGAAAACCGCTGAAGATCGGCTGTACGACATCCACCGAGTAGCCCTTGGGCTTCGTCTCGGCTTCGGTCGTCCCGAGCGTCGTCCGCGTCTTGGTGTTCTGGTAGTTGACGTCGGCGTTACCCGTGATCACAGGCCGGAAGCCGGACCGGGCGCGCGTCACTTCCTCATCCGTGGCACGCAGGCGTGCACGCTCGGCATCGAGCTGAGGGTTGTATTGGTAAGCAGACGCGAGCGCCTGCATGAGTGTTTCCGCGCGAGCAGCCGTCGGCGCAAAAATAGCGGCGCCGCTTGCCGTGGCGACCACAGCAAAGACAGCAGACCGCAAAGTGTGTTTGAGCTCGACCAAATTCGACTCCAAGACCTGCCCCGAGGTTCCTCCAGGCAACACCTAAAAACCGGCGCGCACCCAGAGGCCCTGGAAGGAAACACCAGTGCCTTAGCTAACGTATTAGAACAGCGGCCCGATTCGCAGAAGACCGAGAGCCCCCTTCAAAGCGACAAGCCGGAAAAAGAGTGGCCGCATTCACACACAACCCCCAGGAACGCCTTCGGCGCATCTCCTTGGGGTTGAGCGGAAAAGACAAGTCAACGTCATGATTTGACGAAACAAATTTGCAAAGCCGCCCACGGAGCCTCTGCCCGCCGCCAATCCGGTGGATAAGTGGGCCTCCGCAAGATGCAAGATGCCTGAGCAACAATTTTCAGAAGGCGAAAGCCCGCGCCTTGTGAAAGCCCGGCAGGATTTCGGCATTGGCGTCGAACACTTCGGTGGCCCCGAATGCCCCGCCATCCCGCAGCCAGACCGTTGCGCGTCCAGTCCGGCCGTCGCCCACGATCGCGACCAGCCGCCCGCCGTCCTTGAGCTGATCCAGGAGATCGGACGGCACCGTCTCGATGGCACCCTCCACCACGATGGCATCGTAGGGCCCCTCGGCTGCCCAGCCCGTCGGCAGTTCGCCCTCGACCAAGGTCACCTTCCCGCTGTCCACCGCGGGAAGCTTCGCGCGCGCGGTCTTCAAAAGGCCGGCGTCGCTTTCGAGCGCGATCACGCGGCCGGCGAGTTGAGCGAGCACCGCCGACGAGTAGCCCGTTCCCGCGCCGACATCGAGCACAGTCGCCGTCGGATCGATCTGTGCGGCTTGCACTAGCTTGGCAAAGATACGGGCAGCCAGCAGCGAACGCCGCGTCTTGCCGCCCGCCTCCACGAGTTGCACAGGACCATCCATGTAGGCGAGGCCGCGCACGCGGTCCGGCACGAACTCTTCGCGCGGAAGGTCCAGCATCGCGCGGATGATCCGCCGGTCCGTCACGTCGCTTGGCCGGACCTGCGATTCGACCATGTTCTTGCGCTGAATGGCGTAGTCCACTGCGTCCTCCCGAGTGCGTCCGCGAAAGCGAGCCCAGATCCCGATGGCAAGCGCGACCGCTCTCGCGCGCGCTGCACCTCGGGACCGTGAGAATCGAGCCCCCTACGAAGCACGAAAATCCGAACCATGACTTGAGCAATAACGGCCGTGCGTTGCGCCGACCATACTCAATGTCGCGCCCCGCGGCCACATCCCCGCGACATTGCAGAGCAGACCGAAACCCCTCTTTTCAGCTCGGAATTGAACGTCCGCGCGCTCAGTCGCTTCGCGGCCAGAGCATCCACACGGCGAGGCCCGCCAGCGTGGCCCAGATGACGAGGATCAGCGCAGCGCCAAGGCGGCTCCGGGGGCGCTCGGCCAATCGTGCGGCCTCGGCCCGGAGTTCCGCCATCACGGCCGGGTCGACGGACCGCACGATGAGCCCGACCACGAGCGGCAGCAGAATGAGCTCGTCGAGAAAGCCAATCACCGGAATGAAATCCGGGATGAGGTCGATGGGCGAGAGCACATACGCTGCCACCAGCACGGCGAAGGCCTTCACCGCCCAGGGCACGCGCGGGTCCCGGGTGGCGAGATAGAGCGCGAGGCCGTCGCGCTTTGCCCGCCGGGCCAGCTCCTCCAGCCGCCGAAACCATCGCTTAACCGCGTTCCGCACCCGTCCGGTCACCTGCACACCCTTACCGCCGTCGCCGAGATCGACATCCATATGCTTGTGCTAAGCTTCCTCTCTATGATAGATGCGTCGCTCGCGCCGGAAACGGGCGCTGCTCGGCCAGCCTGATTCGGCCCGAGCCCCGGCAACAGGGCGCCCCTGTCCGGGATACACGATCCAGAGGCCACGTGGCGGAGTGGTGACGCAGCGGACTGCAAATCCGCGTACCCCGGTTCAATTCCGGGCGTGGCCTCCAACCTTTCAAATCAGATCAAGGGCTTGATGTGAACGCAGACGCGAGTATCGCGTCGTTCGCGTCGTTCGCGCGTGGACAATTCCTGGGACAGCCGTCTGTGGCCTGTTCTCCAGAATGCGTGTGCCCAGGGTTCTGAGGAGAAAGAACGATGACGATTGATCATCCCAGCACATGGAAGAAGGACACCCACACTGAGGAGGAAGGATCGTGAGCGGGACAATTCCGGCGGAGTTTCGAGGAGCCGCCATGTTCGATCTGGAATTCCACCGTGACGGCGTTCCTGCCAAAGAGCGGGTTTATGCAAAACGTACACCGTTGAAGCGGGCGCGCGAGCTTCGGGAGCAAACCGGCAGCGCGGTGAAGATCTGGAAGCCAGGTTTGGGCAAGTGGCACTTGGTTAAAGAGATCAGATAGGGAGCGCCATCCCCTCACTTATGAGGAGAGAGGAGAAAACCATGCACGCATTCCGCGATAGATCACAGGATCGTTTTTCTGAGTTCACCGAGAGCGCTTTGACCCCGCATCAAGACTGGAAGCGTCAGTCGTTCGAATACTATGCCGCGCATTTTCTCGTCGGGAGTGGTTTAACTGCGGGAGATCTGGACGGTCATATTCGCGGCTTAGCCGCAGCGCTCAAGCGCGAGTACGACACAGGAGTGGAGCATGGCCGATCCAGGCCTAGTGAGGAGAGAGGAAGGATATGACCGTCATGGCAGTAAAACTTAAGCTCACAACGAAACGAAAGCAGGTGCTTCAGTGCCTCGCTCAGTTTCATGCGGCTGACCGCGAGCCTGACCATCACAGGATTGCGGTGTTGTGTGGGAAGGAATACAGCGATGCCGATTGGGCGCACGGACCACTTCGCGATCTCTTGAAAGTCGGATACGTCGAAGTAGCCGGAAATAAGTTTCAAGGTGGTAGGCTTTGGCGCATCACTGACGCCGGCCGCGCCGCCCTCCGACGTGGATGCCGTGAGGCCTGACGATGGGCGCGAAGAAAGAGCGCAAAGCGTTTCGTGAGTTCATAGAAGCTAGTATCGCAAACCGCCGCGCATGGGCTGAAAGCGAAGATGGTCGTCGCGCGCTTGGGCCGGGCACGCCGACCATACCGGGCTTGCAAGACCTTAACTTCGTTCTGGAGTGGATCAAGGCTAGAGACGCCAACAAATAAGGAGACTTTTGAATGTTCAAAGGCGTCTGCATCGGCGGGCCTCGCGACGGCGAGACGGTCGAATGTCGCGACAAGCGTTTCGAGGCATTCATCCGGCAGCCAATACCGGATGCGCCGGCATTTGACAACGGTGCGATGGTCTCGCCCATACCGCCGCGCGTGACCTACCAGATAGACACGCTGCACTTCGGGCCAGACGGCGACCTGATGTTTTGGCGTCCATCAGACGTGACCCCGCGCCAGGCAATCGACCGCCTATTCGCGCAATACTGCAAACGGTAAGGAGCGGCAACTGAGCGTTCAGTGAGGCTCTAATGGACGAGCAACCGACGACACAATACGAGCGCGACATGGTAGCCAAGCTGGGCGCGCTGTGCTCGCCGCAACCAGATAAGGCCCGACATGCGCGACCGACTGCCATACCGTGAATGGAGCGAGCCAACGGTGCCGCTCGCACACATGCTAGCCGTGGCGCGCGAAAGCAAGAAGATGACGCTGCGCGACCTTGAAAAGGCGACAGGCATATCGAACGCGCTCTTGTCACAAATTGAAAACGGACGCGTGAAGGAGCCTAGTTGGCGCAACGTCGTGAAGATAGCGAAAGCACTAGATTTGAACCTCGAACGCCTCGCGGCGTGTAGGTAGAAGAAAGGCCGAATCATGGATAGCCGCAGCATGACTACCAAGCAGAGCACGGGGTGCAGCCTCGAAAAAGAGGCGCCGCCTGCTCAGGCTCGCATCGACCGGGCAGACGAATTGCTCGCGCGTCTAATTGATGATATCGGCACCGGCCCAGCTTTCGACCGACTACGCAAAGACGCCCTGCGAATCAAGCACATCCTTCGTGGAACAGATCGGTAAGGAAAGGCCGGGACATGGCGGGTGATGCAGCAGACGATATGTTCGACGCGGCGTGTCGCGATGCTGCGATACACGATGCCATGACGTCTCACGGCTGTAAGCCGTGCCCGCGGCTGAGTCTGCACCGCCGTGACAAAGGTGAGTGCCCGGTGTGTTTCAACATGAACTGGCTCGATAAAGACGGCCAGCCCTGCGAATCATAAGGAAAGGCCCGACCATGGCACTACCCGTGAGCGGGACAATTCCGCAAAACAGATAGGAGCCGATATGGCGAAGGTAACGATAGAGATTGATCGACCCGAAGGATACGAAGACGTTGCGCCGGAGTTGGTCGCCGAGGACTTCCTTAAAACTCCTACTGATGCTGCCTGGAATTGGCGCATTGCAGAACTTGAGGGCGACCTACATATCGCCAGGATGCAGCTTCAGCGGGTCGATGAAGTGTTGGTCGGTAGCTATGGAGACATTCCGAGGCTTAGCGCTGGCGACGCACGTCGAATGCTCCGCAACATTGCGTTTATAGTGAACCCAACGAGACAGCTAAAATAATGCCTCACACCGGAGACCTGACATGAAGGGTGACTGTACTAGCAACATACTGAGCGTCACGCCCGCGCCAACGCTCGAAGATACGATGCGTTTGATCACTAGCATGCCTCGAATGATCGGCTCGCTGCACGGCTACCCCGTATACGTCGATCCAACGGCTGACCCTGGCATGGTAGAGATACGCGGCGGCGCCAGCGGAACAGTTCGGTTCAGCGTCGATCATCCCTATGTGCAGGGGACCCCGATAGCCGAGGCAGCGCGTAAGGCGCTAGAACCCAAATAAGGAGCAGCGTCGCCTCACACCGGAGGGAACACCACGTAGTAGGCTACCGAACAATCTGATTGAACGACAGCGCGAACACCGCCGCGCAGACCGTGTAAACGACCCAATGTGATCCCAGGTGTTGCCAACTCTCTCTGATCAGTGACCCAAGAGTTTCGGGATGTCCGTCCATGCGATCTGCCCCGTCATGAGACCGAGTATAGTCAGGATGGGTACGCACGCTTTGAGGATAGGGGGAATGGCCTTGAGGATTGACACCGTGTCTTTGGAAGGGTGTTTCTCCGTAGCGATCGCTGTAGACAGTCGAGAGGGTATGTCCTCGATCGCGTCCTTGATGTCCAAGAGGATTGCGGTCTGCTGACGGATAGACTCCGTATTGTGCCGGGTATCGGCTCTCAGCTCTCCTAGGATCAGGGCCAAGTTGACCGCGTGCCCATTGTAGTCCTGGCCCATGCCGACGCTCGCTCATTGGGTGGTTGCTCCGTTGCTCAGCCGCAGACGCGGTCTCGCTTAGCGCCTAGCCGGCGCATATTGTGGATGGTCTTCTTGGTGTCACCAACGCTCCAAGTGATGTCGTCTTTCTTCACAATCTCGCAAAGCGTGTCATTGGTGACCTGGACAGGCTTCCCCGTCGCGCACCCTCCCAGGGCCACGACAGAAATGCATAGAGCGGCAATTCTCATTTGATGGTCATCCTGTCGCGGCAGTACGGGTCTGCCTTGCAAAGCGCTGCCAGGGCCTTCTTGTCGTCAGGCGTTGGCGTCACCGTGTTTTCCGCTTCGATGGCTTGTCGTTCTTTCTCTGCGGCGTCCGCCTGGAGCTGACGAGCGATCTCCACACGGGCCTTGGCGTAGATCGCAGCGTCGTGCTTCTTGAGCCAGCCGAGAAACGAGAAGTAGGCGACGACAATCACTGCCGCGCCGATTCCTATGCGGAGCATGGTGTGGTACTGTCTTTCTTTTTCTGGGAGGATGAGAATGAACGGGTTTGAGCGGGCAATGTTTGAGCTTGGTGACTTCCTCGGGGATGCCGACGCCACCCGGGGCAAGGTATCATTCTCGCTATCGTTCGAGGATGCGAGCGACCGGGTGGCGTTCTTGAATGCAATCAAGCTTGCTTACCGATCTGACACAATTTATCCGAGCGGTGTTTTCCTGCCGCGTGACGAATTCGAATTCAATGGCATCAGGATCAAGGTGAATTTGGATCGCACAATCAGAAGCCCCAATAGGTGACATAGGGCTGATGCTTACGAACCCGTTTCAATTTGTAATGGGTTGCCTTCGGCTTCGCGACCGGAGGCGGGATCTCCACTGATTGGGGAATCGATGGTGAATTCCCCATTCTTTCCCCAACGGGCTCGCAATGTGGCGTGTCGCTCATGTCATGGCACACCACGTCAACCGTTGGCACCTCAATGGCAGGCAATGCCCCTACCGGCACCGGTTCCTCGTGCTCTGGCAGAACAACGTCTCCATCGTCACCGAGCCACGTGTGAGAGAAGTCAGCAAAGTACTGAGCGGTAGGGCGGTAGTACCAGGAGTTCACGAATGCGAACGTGATCCAGCACACCGCAGCGACTGCGGCGAAGGACCAGAACCAAAACCGGATCGTGCGCGCAGGAGGATCGTAGACCGTATCGAACAGAGCGCGCAGCGTCTCTCTGATCCAGCGGAACACCGCCAGAGCCGCTTCTTTCAACGATGTCATGCTTATTGCTCCAGATTAGAGCTATGTTCCTGTACGCACACTTTTGGGTGAGCAACTGCCGAGTTTTTCTCGGATGTTCCCGCACGGGAACTTAAGCACCATCCCCGCTCGGGATGTAGCGCCCTTCTTCCACGTCTTCCTTCAGCAGGCCTTCGACGTACTTGATGAACAGCACCGTCAGAATCCCAACAGTGATCACAGTGACCAGAGTTGGCCAACTGATGAAGGTCTTGACCTGACCTGACGTGTCGTTCGCGAGCCCGAGAGCTGCCAGAATGCTGCCGCCAGTGATGCTGTTCCAGATGCGGCGCGCGTTCTGAAGCCAAGCGCCCTTGCGGGATACTTTCGCGATTTCCTTGGTGGTCGTCGGCTCTGACTTCTTCGGTTGAGCGGGCGCGTCTTTGCTGAAATCGATCTCCGAGCGCCAGATCCCCTTCGCGATAGCCGTCTGCCGACGACGTTCGGGAAGTCCATGCGGCTTCACGTTGTCTCGGATGTTTCCGGTGTTGAGCGCATCGGAGAGCGTGTCGCAGTCGTCGTTCTGAGCCCACCGCGAAAGCCCTTTGATGTGCCAATCTGCAAAGGCCGAACGGATGCCTAGCTCCGGGTCGTCGGCAAGCTTCTCAGGGGTTGCTACGAGATCGATGCTTGCGCCGCCCGGCTGCCTGGCTATCTCTTCTCCAATGGCCTTGTAGTTGTTGAGGTGCGTAATCTGCGTCGGTCCCCGGCCGACGTACTTTGATCCCTGAAGCCAGCCGGTTCCCTCTCGGCCACCATATACGATGTCAGCAAGCTCCTTCGGCTTTCTGACGAGAGAGGCGGCGACCTGATCAACCGTCTTTCCGCGCACCCATGCGGGCTCTTTCTGGCGCCCCGTGGTCACATAGTTGATCGCGAGCTTGAGACGATACGAATAGACTTCCTTGATCCTCTTCGCCGTCGTGAAGTTCATGTTCTCCTGCATACGGGCAAGAGACAGGCCGTTGGTCTCTGCGCCGATCTGCCCCAGGAAGTGGACCCAGTCCAGACGGTTGAACCCATAGTGATTGGCAAGCAGAGGAGCAAGCTCCGCCATGGCGTCAAGCCATTCCGGCAGCGCACGCGGATACATCCGCGCGAGGTCTTCGCGTGTGATCATGTGTCAGCCTATGCGGATGTTGATTACAGGGAGCCGAAGGCAACGAGGTAGTAGGCGGACCCGTTGTAGGCGACCTCACACCACTGGCCAGTTGCCAAGTTTTTAAGGCCGCCAATCGACCAGTTGAAGGCGCCGCCGCCAGTGCGGTTGATCTTGAACCGGGTCTGTCCCTCGATGGCGCCCGTAGTGCTGAGCGTCATTGTGCGATCCGCCGTCAGCGTTCCGGATAGAGTGATGAGAGGCCCGAACCCACTCGACGGACCAATGGTCACGTTAGAGTTGTTTGTGATGTCGGCGTGCTGCGCGCTGATGGACAGATCCGTGTTGTGAATGGTCGTGCGCCAATTCGAACCGTTATCGTCGGTGACCTGCGTGAGGGATAGGCTGGAAAGCCGCGTATGAAGCCGCGTCAGCTTTTCGAGGGACTTGAATTGTGCGCCCAGGGGGCCTCCGGTGTTCGTTCCAGACCCCAGATAGAATGAGCACCCTGGGCGCAGCTTGGTCAGGTCCAAGTTGTTGTCGATGCGAGCGCCAGACGTTCCACCGATATTGTTGTCTGCAACCAACAGGTCAGACGTATACCAAGTGCCGCCCGATGCGAAGACTGGCTGAGCCACGCTCAGCGGGTGCATTGTGTTGTTGCGGATCTCCATGAACACGCTTGCGTAGTAATCGCCTGACAGCCCAGATCCAGAATTGAGGAACCAGTTGTTGGCCTGAACCTCGTTGTTGCTGGCGCGGATTCGGAATTTTCCACCGTTGGTCAATGCGACCATGCCGACCTGAGTGAAGATGTTGGCACCCATCTTCGTGTTGTCGGTGTCTGCGAGCGCCTGGTTACCGTAGGCGCGGTTTCCTTCAATCTGGAACTCGATGTCAACGGCAACATCTCTGGCGACACACCGGCAGAAGCTGTTGAACTGCTTCTTGGTCCAAAGCTGGTTCTTGCGCAGGCCTACTGTGACGCGCTCATTGTCCCCAGAGATCGGATCAGGCGTCTGCAAACAAAAGATCGCGGCGGCACTCGCCCCGCTCCACTGGTCGTCTGCGAACACCCAATTATCCTCGATCACACTATTGCCGAACTGACTGTCGATCGCCCGAAACTCCGCGATGAGCGTGTGAGAACCAGCAAGCGTGATCGTGTTGTGACCAATGTAGGCGTTGCCGTTTGTCTGAAGCTTGATGCCTCTTCCAAGGGCGTTACGAATATCGTTGTGGCAGCACGATCCAGTTTCCTTGTTGTAAATGCTAGAGGCGTTGCCTGCGAAGATCGAGATACCGTCAGCGTCCTGGAGGTTCGTCCCATCATGATAGACGCCGGACACCCTGTTGTGCTCGACTTTCCACCTGCTAAAATTGACGACGGAGATTCCGACAGCGGCAAGAGAAATGCCGTTGTCCTTGCTCACCTCCTCAACGACACAGCCCGTGACTTCCGCGTACCCTCCTGGGTACGCATTCTCCGAGTACACCAGAATACCAAAGCCGCCGCTGCCAGCTCCCGTCTTGATGCGGCAGTCATTGACGATGACGTTTCTTACAATCAAGCTCTCCGGGGCAGACGCAGCTCCACGCACGCGCAGACCCGTAGAACAGTAGTCTCCGCCGTTCAGGCGAATGTCTGCGACGGTACATTCTTTGAGGTGATCGAAATAGAGTTCTAGAAGGATATCCTTGCGGGTGGTGGCCGTATAGTTGATGCCACAGCCAGGGAGCCCAGTGATCTGGAACCTGATATCGGTATTGCTCGGCGCCGGGATGGTGATTGCGTCGGTGACATCGTAGTTGCCGTCGAGAACACCGCACCTGTTGTTCTCTACGATGTAGGCGAGCCATGCTTTCAAGGCAGCAGAATTGTCAGACGCGTTTTCGTTCGCCCCGAACTCTGACGCCATGCACAGCTTCAGGAATCCCGACTTGAGCGGCGACACCATGATAATTGGTGACGTGCTGAAATCGACCTTTGAGCCACCATCCGACGAGTCAACCTGATACGTGCGCTCGAAAATCCACCCGCCAGACGTATTGAGTGCTGTGGCGTAGCCAATCTCCCATTGGGTCCGAGACGCGTTCTCTGCGCGGTATGGATAGACCGCAGCGTCAACGGCTCCGGCGTCCTCGATGTTCTTGAACCCGATGATTGCCGCGCCATCGGCAAAATCACTCGTGCCGCTGCTGCCCGCTTGGAAGCGGCAGACGTTCAAAAGATCAGCCATGTATGGTGTTCCTAGTTAGAGCAGGAGCAGTCGCCGTTGGCAGGGTTTGCCCGCAAGCGCAGTTCCCCTTCAGCCGCTATTGCTTCAGGAGATGTTGACCGGATGTGCCAGTAGATCGTTCCAGCGTCGGCGTCGGAGCTGTCCCACGCCCCAGACCAGAGACCGCCGGATTGCACGAGCGTGACTTCATCAATCGTCTTGCAGCCGCGCTTCTGATAGCTGATGCGCAGACAGGCGGCCTCGGGAACAGTCGGCTGCTTGTCGATGTCGCGGAACTGCCAATCATAGAAGTGGATCAGGCTACCCCTAGTCGCTTCGATCATCTCATTCTTCCCGGATTCGTCCTGTTACCGCCCCAAACGCTATTTTTCCGATAGCCGTCTCAGGCGGGCCGCGAACGACCAGCCGCGAGAACTCGACAATCAGAACCCGCACTGTGTCGCTGGTGATAATGTGGAGGCTGCTGGGAGATCCATCACTCGATGGGATCTCACCGATTGCAAGCTCGCCTAGAGCGCCGTGTCCAAGCATGGTCGGTGCGCCCTAGTTGAGATTGGGGTCAGCGACGTGGGACTTCCCACGGATGCGACCAGACACAGAACCAGCCGCGATCTTGCCGATAGCAGAGCGCGGCTTGTTCCAGATAGTTGGATCTGAGAAGTCTGCCAGGATCACGGACAGCGCATCATTGCGATTGAGAGACGAGAGGACGGTGATCGCGTCGCTCACGGCCACGTCAAGCTCGTCAGATGCAGTAAGAACCGCTGAAACGCTTTCCGTTTCAACAAGTGACAGCGTGATATCGTCAGACTGATCGACGCCCGCCAGAACCGTTAACGTGTCGTTGAGTGCCAACAGAGTGGCATCGCTGACATTGGCTGCCACGAGAGTGACAAGAGTGTCAGCGATGAGAACAGCCAGTGTATCACTCGCTGATACGTCACCAGCGCTTGAAACGACCTCCGCAAGGATGAGCGGGAAGGTGTCGAAAACGTCTAGCGTTGGCTCTATCGGTGACAGACTGTCCGACAACGCAACCAGAAGCACGTCGCTCGCGTCGATGGCGACTGGCTCTGGGATGTCCGGGATCTGGCCGAGCGCCAGTTCACCAATGGCGCCGTGACCGAGCACAGATCAGTCTCTCTTATGAGCCGATGTTGACCTGAATTGATGCGGTCAAAAGCCAGCTCTGCGCGCTGGTCTTGGTGCCCAGGCTCTCCACCTTGCGGCTTAGCATCACACCCGAGGACCCAGCGTTGAACACGCCCCATTCGTTCCATGACCAATTGGCATCGCTGGTCCCGAACAGAGACCTGAACGTCAAAACGTTGTCGGTCCGCTGCGGGTAGCTCGACTCCATGGCCTTGCGAAGCTTGTTCGATGAAGCCTGGAGATCGGTCTGCGAGGACGCGAAGGCTGTGTTTGAATCGCCACTTCCGAGCCGCGCATTCGCGTTGCTGAACGCGGTCGGCGGACCATCATTGATGATAGCAGCGGCGATGAAATTTCTTCCCGTTTCCGTGAGAGGCATTGCTTTCTCCTTAGCCCTCGCCCTCGATGATCTCGATAGGGGTCATTCCAGGTTCGTACTCTCCCTCGAACTTTTCGAGGCGGTACTTGATCGACACATCAATCTTGAGGCTTTCGCGGTGCCCGCTTTCAGCGTCCGCAATGGCGCGGTCGATCTCGGCTGCTTTCTCGGGCATCATGGCTCTAATCGCGTCGGCAAGGGCCTTCGCGCGGGCGATTTCGGTCTCGTTTGTCATCGCTAGTCCTAGAGCTTGATGAACCACGTGCCGAGCCTGTAAGGGCTCATGGTGTTTTTCTCGATGGCCTGTCCGCTACCGCCGAGGGTTACAGACCCGCCGAGGCCGAGATCCGTCGTCGTCCAAGTCTTGTCGCGATTTGCTGGCGGAGATCCGTAAGGAGAGCCGCTGCCTCCATTGGCAAGATTGCGGGCAAGCCCGGTCGGCGTGCCGGTGAGAGCAAGCGTGGACGGCAACTCGTAATTCGGAAGTGACTCTTTGGTGATGGTGATGCTGATTTTTTCAGCACCGCCGCCTGTTCCTGCCGTTGTCGGCGTTCCAGCCGTGATCCGCCCCGCAGCCGTGTTACCCATGTCGTCCAGACCGAGCGGGCCGTAACCTCGCATGTCAGGGAGGGCAATCGGCTTGTTGGCGGCATAGTCAGAGGCTGCCGATCCTCCACGCCCTCCCGTCACCGGACACAGGGCGTTGGAGAAGTTGTTCCAGAGGTATTCGTAGAGCGGTTGCGTATCTGCGTTAGCGCGCTCCGTGGCTCCAGAGGATGCGGAGCCGATGGTTCGGCCGTTCTGACGCACCCACCCGGCGCGCGTTCCTGCCCGCTTCACCCACAGCTCGTCACCAGTCTGGAACACGGCGTTGGGATCGACTGACCCGCCTCCGCCGCCACCTTCTCCCGTAGACGGCCCCAGAGCTTGCACAGAGGCCATGTCGAAGTAGACCACGGCGCCAGCTTCATCCGTCAGGCGGGCGCGATACTGCCCGTCAGGGAGCCAGAAGGCAGGGATCATTCCGGCCGTGTCCGTGCGCATCGGCCACTGATGCAGCACAGAGAGGCCGTAGTCCTGATAGACATCCACAGGCGTGGTTGTATTTGCTTCGTAGACGTAGAGCGGAGCGTTGATAAGGAGTTCTCCCTCCCTGTCAAAGCGTTGGCTCAAGGCGAGCGAGAACAGAGTGCCTGCCACGGATGGGGCTCCCTAAGATGGATCGTTGATGTACGGATTGATGAGAGGTAGTCTCTTCCCCCAACGGCGCGGGGGCGAATTGGATGACGTTACATGGCCGATGAGCAGTCTGTTCGAGTAACTGTGCTCGATATTGAGAAAGGTGATGTCGAAGGAGAGCCGTTCTCAACTCTGGTCAATATGATTCGCGCTGCTTGGGACGAGATCCCTCTAGAGCATCAGCAGTGGGCTAGTTTCGAGTTAGGACTTTACACGCTGAAGGTTTGGTATGATCGACCAGACACAGAGCAAGACAAGCGTGAACGACGCGAATACGAACGGCTGAAGGCTAAATTCGAGCGAGAAGGAAACATGTCGTGACCGTTGGAACTCTCAAGAGCGTGTTACTACAGTGGGCGGCTGGTATTGGTGGCGCCTACATGATCGCCGCGATCGCAGCGCCTATCTGGCCTGACGTGATGTTTAGTTCTCCTCCGGATTTATCGGCTTGGGTAATCGCTTCTGTGGTTGCGGCGGGGGCACTTGTGCCTTTGGCTGCTTGGGTCCGCGAACGCGTTGCCTCAACCCCTTCTGGAGTGCATCCGTCTCAGGGCCATAGCCAGAAGGCGCAGGTCGGCTAAGAAGCGGCTTGACGCCGAGCGAGCCGAGATGACCAAGCCCCATGCCAAGACCAATGGCGATGCCTGCGCGCTTAAGGGTGTCGTCCCAATTTGTGATCACAGTTTCGCGGAGTGATTCCCAAAGTGGGCTTCCGGCCGCAGCGCGAGCGAAGTCCACCTCTTCCGGAGCAAACGCCCCGACCAACGATACGCCAGCGCCCGCCTCTAGAGCCTCCTTGGTACCGCCTGGACCAGCCGCAATCTTTGCGTCAAACTTCTTGCGGATGCCCTCCGCAGCGGTAGCGAAGCGCTCTCCAGCCTGCCTATTGCCCTTCGCAAGCGCCTTGTTACCGTTCTCAACGGTAACAAGCCACCTCTGCGTGAGTTCGCCAATCTCCTTGTTGAAGTTCGATATCGCACGGGCCTTAAGAAGCCCACCAAGACCTATCGCGATGCTGCCGGTAATGACAGGCACATAGGGCATGATCTCCGCGTATCGCTCACGAGTAGGTGTCGCTGCGTCCTTCGCCCGCTGCTCCTCCTCGGCCGCCTTCCGCTTCTTTTCAACTTCGATCTGGTATTCTGGGGAGCCGCGCTTCTGCTCCTCTGCAATCAGGCGATCAACGCCAGCGAGTTCATTGCTGATCTGACGCACCTTCTCCATTGCAGCCTTGTAATTGGGTCCGCGTCCGGTGCGTTCTTGTGCCTTAGCCTCCGCCTCGGCTTCGGCGCGACGCTGATCAAGGGACTGCCGCTGAGAATAGAGCTGCGCCAGTGCCCTCGCACTAGCCGCCTTGGGATCAGAAGCTACATCGTCGCCGGCCTGAGATGTCGCGGACGTAAGCCCGAGCATTCCAGCAGCAGCAGCCGTCGCGCGTGGAGCGTAGGTCAACGCCGATGAAACGCCGCGCACCACCGGCCCCGCCAGCGTAGCGGCGATCTCCGGCGCATAGTCTTTGGCGGCCTGCCATGCTCCGCCAGCAAAGCCCTGGCGCCCAAATGATGGCGCCTCTGAGAGGTCTGGGATCGGTGTCCCATCCGGAAACCGCATGACGTTTCCAGCAGAGTCCACGCGGTACCGCTGCTCTGGCTGCGCACTGTCCGCTTCGGGCGCTGGCTCTGTCTCTTCCGGTCCGCCAAGGCGCATGGGTGGCTGGAACCGAGGATCACGGGGCTGATCAGGCGGAGTCATTGGTCCGCTGTCCTCATCTCCCACGACGCCGGGAAGCGATGGTATCGCGCGATCGAGTGCCCTCGTGAATTCCTGGAACCGGCCAGGCCCGATTCCGCGCTGAAGATTTGTGAGGATGCGCGCCTGTGCAGCCGGGTCAGCTTCGACAAGCCTACGGGCCAGCGCGAGTGCCACGTCTTGGCGGTACGCTGTCGCTCTCGTCAGAGCGGCGCCAACAACTTCAAGGACTGCATTCGTCCCGCCGCGCAGGCCCATCATGACCCTCGATAGAGCGTCAGCCGCAAATTCCGCGTCGTCCTGCTGCCGCTGTGCGGTCGCTGAGTTGCCAAGCACGCGGTTGCGCGTCTGACCCATGCGCTCTTGACGAGACAGATACTCGCCAAACCGCCCGGAGCGATCAGCAAACGCTCCTTGCGTCCCTCTGGTATTCGGGATGATCTCTCGTAGAAGTTCTTGCACACGGGCGGACTGAAACGGCAATGTCGCATCGTTTCCAGAACGTCTCGCACCAAGAGCATTGCGAGCGCTTTCAAGAAACCCCTGCCTGAAATAGGTCTGTTGGCCGGGCGTCAAGTTCCGGAATTGCTCGACCGAAACCTCACTGTTCTCCCTGAGAGCAGCGCGGCCAAGCTCGATGGCCTCACGGTTCTCAGCAGCAGACCCCCAGGCGTTGCGAGCCTGCTGGTAAAGGACGTTACGCGTCGGTTCCCCGGCTGCATTCGGAGCATGAACTGCTGTCAGAAGGTCATTCTTGAACCCGGTCAACAGACGTGCCAAGTTGTTCTCGCCGCCACGGCGGGCGGCATCAATCATATCGTCAAGCTCCTGCTTTGCAGCGTCAAACCGTGCGATATTGTCCACTGGCTTGCGTTGCGCAGTGAATACGTTGTGCTGCGCCCGAAGCGTGGCGAGGTCTTCCTGACCACGACGCATCAGGACGGCATAGCGCTGTGTCAGTCGCTCGCGAGCCCGGTCACTGCTGGCAAACGCGATCTTCTCCTGCATGTCCTCTGAGAGACGTTGCAGGCGGGTCATCATGGCAAGCTCTGCATCCGCTGCACCAGACTTCTGCGGTTGCGTAAAAAGATCAATTGCTTTCTGAAGGCGTCCAGCGATTCCAGGCGGGTACTCCTGAACTCGCATTACCATGCCGTCTATGACACCCTGCAGGTCAAAAGCCTCTGACGCGTTCCTGGCTGCGTCGTAGAGTCTCCTTCCCTCCCTGGCCTGATCTGCTGCGATCTGTCGTTCAGTGGCACGCGCGCTAGCGCTAGTACGTAATTGCAGCGCTCGTGACAACGCGTCATCGATCTGACCGCGCTGACCGGTGTCGCCAGTAGCAAATCTGCTGATCTGATTGGGCTCGCCGCGCTGGCGTCCTTCGATGGCGCGCCGCACAACTTCCCCGGCTTCACCCCCCTGCCGATAGACACTGCCAGTCAGGCGCTGCATGACATCCGACGTGTCAGCAATCATCTCTGGAAGTTGTGCTTGGCTATTGCCGCCGAACCGCGCCGCGTCCTGCCCAGCCTGAAGTTCTGCCTGAACAGCTTGCGGCGTCGTGCCACCGCGCTCTATCCGCTGGCGAACAATGTCATCGGCAATGGCGTCAGCGTTGCGACCCGGAAGGCGCGCGGCAATATGTGGGGCGGCGGTTCGTACAGCATTGAAGGTCCCGCTGGCAGCGCTGGTCGCCAATGGCACACCGACTCCAAGCATGCCACCTGCCGCCGCGTAGTCTCCGGCCGTATTCAGACGCTCATCAAATCCGCCCTCACCCTCAGCAAACCCATGACCAGCGCCATATGCCGCTCCAGTTACGCCGCCTGCCGCAATACGGCCAAGGGTCGTTGTCGCATTCAACACAGGCGTGAGCGGCGCCATGGCCACGCCGCCAGCAAGCTTCGTAGCCGTGCTCGACACAGGATTTTCTGCGTCCTCCCGGCGATAACGCGCCCTCGCGTATTCAAGCGCATCATCATACGGCTGCCCGACACGGCCGCCAGTGAGCCAATTTGCTCCCGCCGATACGCCAGCCCTGGCTTCGTCTAGGAAGCCGCCAAGTACGGGGAATCCTCTCAAGGCATTTTCTGCGGCACCTGGAGAGTTCAGTGCGTCAAAAGCCGGATTCGCGGCTCGCTCTCGGGCAAGCTGATCTTCTGCAGCCTTCCTGCGAACAGTTTTCTCGTCAACCTCTTCGTTAGGCTGAACCAGTTCAAAACCGGGCGGCAACGGAGGCGGCGAAAACGCGCTCGGTACGAGTTCGAATCCAGGAGGCGGCTTAGGAGTCATTGTACGGGCACCCACTGCTGGCCGTTCCACTCAATCTGCTCACCAGTCTGTGGATTTCTTGCGCGGATAGGAGCGCCGCCAACACCGGATGGAGCAGGCTGTAAACCCGTGTCTGATTGAGGCTTGTAGTACGTGCCACCACGAAGCTGTGCTGCTCGTTCCTGATTAAAGGCGAGCCTGCGGTTGGCAGCCTCGGATGCTCTTCTGAAAATCTCAAGGCGAACCGAGTTCGGCTGGTTGGACGCGCCTTGGAGATCGATCAGAATTTTGCGCTCACCCTCCGTTGGATTTCCGCCGAAAATCGTCTTGAGCTGCGCCAGGGCGTTGCCAATTACGGCATTGTCCAGGTTCGTCGTGGCTTCAGAGCTTTCCGGGCTCGACACAAAGTCAGGGACCAGATAGTCAGGCAAGTTGTTCCCAAGCGCGGCACGCGTGCCTGCGAGCCAGCCCTGATTTGCTTTTGGGCTGAGCTTCGTCGCCTCGGCAAGGGCGTTGAGCGCCCCTTGATTGGCAGCGACCATCTCGTCAGCTTCAAGAATTGCCTTCTTGTCAGTAGCCGTAAGCGCCTGCTGATCCTCACGAGGCATTTTTCCGGTAAGAATGAACGCGCGCCCAGCATCGCTATTTGGATCGAGACCGTATGCTCTAGCGGCGGCTTCGCGTTGTGAGAAATCCACGCCACCACTTCCCTTTGCCAACTTCTCGCGCTGGAGACCGAGCTGCTGCTGCCGGAAAGACTGGTCGGCGTCGAACTTCTTCTGATCAAACTCCCGATTGTGTCTGCGGTCCGCTTCCTGGCTTCCCATCTTCAAGAAATCGACACCCTGCGAGGGATCGAGTGCCATCAGTCTTTCGGATGCTGCGGCATAGTCGATGTTGCCCTGTGCGTCTTTCGGAAGGCCAGAAGCGAATGCCTGCCTTACCTGGCTCTGCCGGTCCCGCTCTGCTTTTGCAGCGTCCTGCTGCGCCTGGAAGGCGTCCTTTTTCAATCGGTCGTTCTGAGCGTCAGCGTAGGAATCGTAAAGCTGACCGATCTTGCTAAAGTCGATCTGTGCGGGCGCAAATGCGTTGTTCGCATGCGTTTGAGAGGTGGGGAAGGAAAAGCTCGGAAAGGCGGGCATGTTCCGTGGGTCCTCTTCTTATGCTGCGCCGCCCATGAACTTCGACGCCAGATTTCCAACGCCCATGATCGCGCCCCAAATGTTCGCGTCTGCTGTTTTCTTCGCAGCGTTGATGTCGGCGTAAAGCTGAGAGTTCGAGTTGCCGACTGCCTGTTCCGTGCCATGAGCAAGCCCGGCCTTGGCAGCGTTGTGACCGTATTCCAGATCGCCGAGACCTGCGGTGTACCCAGCCTGCGATGTCGATGCCTGCAATCCCTGGCCTGACGCTCTATACAGGTTGTCGAGATATTGCTGGAACTGCTGATCCGCCATTCCCTGGGCGCGGTCGGCAATGCCGATCATCGTGTTGCCTGACCCGAGCATCCCGAGTGAGGACGCATTCCTCTTCGCGGCCTCCGTCGCCTGGTTGACAGCGAAGTCATAGCCAGGATTGGTGCGGAAGTTCGTAACCGCACGGTCATAGCCCTCCTGACCATTGAGCCCGATGGCATCACCGTAGGCTCCCGTCGCCTGTCCGCCCGTCTGCGTGTACTGGTCAAACAGATTGATCGCCTTCTCATACTGTGGCTTGGCCGCAGAGAGACCCTGGTCCATGTAGCCGAAGGCGCGATCTTCTCCGGTCCTGAGACCAGAGACGCGCGACTTGCTGGCAGCGATTGCCGCATCCTTGCCGCTGCTGGACGAAAACGCGTCGAAGAGCCCCATTTCCTCTATCTCCGTCAGGAAATCACATAGGCGCGAGACCGGCCGCGCCGTACCGTGTACGTGATGATGATCAATCCTTGAGCGCCGTTGCCGCCGAGTAGAGGAATGCCTTCCTTACCGCCGCCGCCGCCGCCGCCACCGTATTGTCCGCCGTTGCCGCCGTAGGAACCGAGAATGCCGGCGCCTCCGCCGCCACCTCCTCCAGAGCCAGCGGTGCCATATTCCGCACCAGCGCCGCCGTGACCGCCACGACTGGACGAACCACTACCGCCACCACCGCCGCCGTCAGATCCGTCTCCACTTTCTCCGCCGCCGCCGACTGCATTCGGGCCATGACCACCAGGAGCACCGATACCGGCTGTTGCCGATCCACCAGTGCCACCTCCGTTGGCGCCACCGCCGCCAGAGCCCGCACCGGTTTGACCCGTAGAGCCGCCGCTTGCGCCCGCCCCGTCAGGTCCCGCTGCGCCACCGCCGCCACCGCCGCCACGCTGCGAGATGTTCGAAGACCCGCCAGGACCGCCGTTACCACCCGACCGCCGAACATCACCAATGCCAGATGACGCCTGCCCACCGGCACCGCCTGCCGTGAGCCTCCCGCCACCCTGGCCGCCTTTTGCAAGGCATCCTTCGCTCGGATCGGCAGGCTGAGAGCCCGTGATGCTAGCCCACGTATCGCCGCCGTTCGAACCCGTAGATGTCGATCCAGCACCGCCAGCGCCAACATTGAGCGTGAGCGCTCCATTCCCGAGCGTAAGAGCGTTGGTGACTGAGTAAGCGCCCGCGCCGCCGCCGCGCCCTGCGTCCCCGTCCGCTCCGGAGGCGCTACCACCTCCCCCACCGCCTCCGATGCACTCGACCGTGATCGGTACACCAGGATGGTAGTCGTCAGGCTTGACCCACGTTCCCGAGGACGTGATGAGAACGCGCTGCGTGGCCATCAGGTTTTGTTGATCGCCAGACTGATGACGACGTGCTCGATGTCCGTCACGCTATCGACGTTGAAGTAGAGAACGTCGCCAGCCGTGACAGTCTTGGTCCAGCCGGTAAGGGTCGTGTCTTCGCTCTTGTTGCTCGACGCAATCGTGACGGGCGCCGATGCCGTGATGCTGTCGGCATTGGTCGGCGGGTAATTGGCGTAGCTGTCTTTCCAGATATCAACGACGACGCTGCCAGTCTGATCTGCAAGCGCGGTGACCGATGCGATCTCTCCGTTGAACGGAACCTGAACCCACGTCTTGATGCCGGTTTCAATTTCGGCTCCGCCACCGTCGATGTCCGCTACAATCGCGAACGAACCGGCCGGGGCTTTGAGAAGAGCGGCTACAGCCTTATCCAGGCTGTCCCAGTAGTCTCGCCACGGTGGTGTGCCTTGTCTCCGCTCCAGGTCCACAACCTGGATGTGAGGCTGCGGGAGAGGGCGGAGGTTGGCCATGGATCAGTAATTGCCAGACCGAAGGCGCCGTGCCGTATCGGCCTCTGACTGCGGCGGGGCCTCCGGCATCTGACTGAAACGGTTCGAAGCAAGAGCGTGGAGTGTCGCATCACCGACGCCACTCAGAGCCCGCCCGAGGTTGAGACCGGCGATGCCATACCCTGGGATATACGAAAGGCCGCCAGTGGCCGGCGCGAGTGCCGCCCCGGCAGCACCAGCGCCGATGCCGTACAATGCGTCAATTCCAGCCTGCCCGAATTTCCGTTCAGCACGGCGGTCAAGATACCCAGGAATTCCTCCCGGGCCAGTGCCATCCTCAAGCTGACCGCCCTGCGCGGACTCTAGCGCCATCAACCTTGCAGCCGCTTCCGCAGCATTGAAATCAGCCATTCTTCTATCCCCTAACTTCTTCCGACTGCACCGCTCCGAAGAACACCACGTCAACAGGATCGGCTACCTCGATCCGCCAGCGACGGCCTGCGGCTTTCGTCATGCCGGTGTTGCGGACTATGACCTGCTTGGCGGCTTTCTGCTGTCGCCCGAGACCTCTGAGAAGAGGCTTCGACCACATCACCCCGCCGTCATTCGACCATGAGATGTTGACGGTCGGCTCCGTCTGCATCGGATCGCTGCCGGTCGCGATACCGACACCCGTCGCGAAGTCGAAGTCAGCCCGAGACACCTGCGTGTAGGCTGGGAACTTCTTGACCTCGCCGCTTTCCATGACAAACGGGAACGGCTCCCCGTCCTCCGTGTGAACTCCGAACGCGATCTCAAGGAGATTTCCGGAAATCACATCCCCGCAAAGCCACTTTGAAACGCCTGGGAACGAACCGCCGATAGGGAAGGCCTGGGTGATCCGAGACCGCTTCTGAAGATAGCTCGCCCGCTCTGCCCATTTCTCGGTGTTGAAATCGAACACCCATGTCCAGTCTGGACACGAGAGCTGCCAGAACTTGTGCCCACCCGATGTGTAGACGCAGGCTTCGAGGACAGTCTTGTCGCCAAGAGCCTCTATGAGCCGGTCAAGAACAGGAGGAGAGACCTTGGTCGGCGTGTAGCCATCGAGGCGACGAACCGTGCTGTCATCGGCCACCCACATCAGGGCTTCCGAGAACTCGTCAGTTCCACCAGCAATGGCGTGCTGAGATACGAGACCGGCCGGGATGGTGTGAGACCACGAGAACGGGAATCCTTCGGCGTTTCCGCTGTTCTGCCAGACCTCGATGGACCGAGTCCCGCACAGGAGCATGTATCCGCGAAACGGAACCGGACGCAGGAGGCCGTCCGGATGCTGCTCTGCCGTCGCAACGTCAACAGGATTGATGTCAGTCGTGTTGATGCCAGAGGTCCGGCACTTCCCATCGCCATAGGTGAAAAAGAAGTACCCAGCAAGGAAGGCAACCGCGTTCGGAGAACCTACGTCAACATCAGGATAACCGCTCACCCCGATGCTCGTGATCACGAACGGACCGGCCGAGCCGACCGCTACAATATCAGGGTTCGAGTTGTTGTTACGCGCAAAGAACAGCTTGTCCGACCCAGACAGCGTGTCGTGCGTAGACACCATCCAAGCCAGGCCGTCGCTCGTCGCACCTTGCTCAATGGAGACAATTACATCCTCGAACCCAGCGTACACGACGCCTGGCATTGAGATGGCGCCACGGAACACGGATTCACTCGTCTCGACAAACCGGCGAAGGCCGGGTGACCGTTTCCAGCACGGACCTGCGTTCTCTCCACGGGGCTCGACAAACCCGTTGATGATGCGCCCAGACGATTCTTGCGGGCGCTCTGCGGGCGATGTCGAGAGCGGCCAGGGGATCGTAGCCACTTACCGTCTCCCATGCCAACGCTCCGCGACGAGCGCATTGGCGTCGTACGCCGGATCTGCGTTGGCGAGTTGGTACTCCTCCATCCCGTTCGTCATGAGATAGGGGAGAGAGGACTCGGACGGGTTGGCGAAGAACTCCCCCGTGCTTCTCACTTTGTTGCGCCACGCTTGATTGAGGGCCGTAAGGTCGTAGCCTGTCATCGGTCCAGCCAGATCGTTCTGTGGCGGCGCGGCCGGATCCCACGACATGCCGTTTGTCCGCGAAGCGCGCGGCAGCTCGTGCAATTTCGATAGGCCCTTCGACGAGTCCCAATAGGACTCACCACCGACACCGAACCAGTTGTTCCCTAATGGATTGCCGCCAGAGATCGCTTTCTCATCCGGAAACTGACGCATGAGGTTCTCGGCCATGAACGCATCACGCGTCGGCCCCGCAGCCATCCCCGCCGCTCTCATCCCCACGCTCGCCATTGGCGCTAGGCTCGCAGCGTTGAACGCGTCCAGAGGCTCCGCTCTCGGTGTTCCTGCGTAGTGTCCGCTGTCGTCAGCTCTCGGGAGCTGACGCCCTTGCTCGAAGCTCCTGACCGCGCCTTCATAGGCATCCTTCAGGAACCCAGGCCAAGCGAACGTCAGGCTTCCATCTTCATACTGTCCGATGGGGAGGAACGTAGCTCTATCTACGATATCCCAGCGCTTCCGTTCTCCAGCGCGCGGCATCGCCACGGTCTTACTCTGCTCTTCAAGAGCGGCAAGCCTTTCAGCGGCGGCGCGGGGATTGAACTCCGCCATCAGATGTATGTCGTCTTGAGAGTGGCGTAGGTCGGCCCCTGAGCACTCTTGATCAGAAGGCTGTTCTCTGCTGCCGCGCCGGTTGCCGCCAGACGCGGATCGTTGGCCATCCCGAACGCTTCCCGGCTGTTGTTCGCCAGCACCTTCGCGAGGTCGTCAAAGATCTGCGTGTCAAACTCGTCGTAATCCGGGATGTAGATCACATCCCGAGCGCGGAGGTCGTCAACCGTCGTCTCTACAAAGCCGTTTACGCGGGCCAAGTCTTCGATCTCCGCTGTCTGTCCAGCCGCAAGAACCGTGAGCACTTCGAGAGCGCGATCACAGAGGTCACGCCGCGATTTCAGACCCATCCTCGCCCTCTATCCATGCCTTCGTTGGTCGTCCGAAGTGTTCCTCTGTGAACCCGCCAGAGACTGATCGGACAAATCTCATCAGGTCTTTCTTCTGCCGGAGCCAATTGCGCTGATAGTGCGCAACTTCTTTCGAGCACCACGGCACATCGTCAAAGAAGTGCGGCGTTGACGTGAGAGGGACGCCTGCGAGGACGATCCGCTCCGCACCCATTTCACGTGCAACAGCGACGGCGAGCGCCGACGAGCCGCCGCCTGGGTTCACCACACGTTGATACGGATATTTCCTGTCCTTGTGCTCCGCCGTCCAAATTCGCCCAGCGGGACCAAGCCCATTCGCAGCACGCTTCTCTGCCCAGCCTTCCATCTTCTCAGGGTGCATCGAGCACCAGTGATCGATACGGCCATGCCACTCGGCACCGAAGTCGTTCACGGCGATAAACAGATCAGGCTCGAACAGTGCCAGGGCGGCTTTGATGTCCTCTCGAACACACTCTCCGCCGCCCATGATGAGCGCGGTCCGTCCCTTTCGTCCGTTGTCGATTGCAGCCTCGGTCATAGACGTGAGAACAGCGCCGACATGCTCCCAGGCAAAGCCGGATGCGATCTCGTCAGGCGTCCACTGCCGCCATGCCATGCGGTTGCACCAGTCGTCTCGATCAGGTGTCACGAGTTGGAGTTGAGTGCCATGCGCTGCCACGGGCCACGCCATAGATCCTTCATCAATGGCAATGACCGGAACGCCTGCCAATGCCGCATCAACTCCCGTGTTGCTGTTATAGGTGACGACACACGACGCACCGTCTAGCGCTTCCTCCAGGGTTCCATTCAGCCGGACGCTTGCTAGCACATCGCCAGCAATTCCGCGCCGTATCGCTTCAGGGTGCGGGCGGAACTTGACGCGATACCCGGCCCTCTGCATCTCCGCCGCGATCTCAAGATACCAGTGGTCGATAACCACATCAGACAAAGCTGCATCGCCGCGCACCTGCCCCATGATGAGGGCGTATCCATCTTTCTTCCGCCACGGCTTGAGCAGGTGTCCATGGTGCTTCGAGAACCGCTCTCCATTGTCTGCCGGAGCGTTCCACGTGGAACGTCCATTTAGACCGTTCCAGCCGAGAGAGGTCCAATGGAACCGGTCCCCGATGTACCCGCGCTCCATCACGAGCACGTTGTATCCAGCATCCCGGAGCCGTCTTCCCTCGCGCCATCCCCAACACACGATGAACGGGCTTCCATCGGGAGGCAAGGACCCCTTGGGAACAATGACCGCGTCGTAACCGTGCCTCTCTAGACCAGCAGCCATCGCCATGGCGTGCTCGTTCATAGAGCCATTGCGATTGGAGACGACGAAGATCTTATCCGTCACTCGACCCTCACCGCGTCGGCTATGATGGTCCTGCACTCCTCCAGATCAGCCCAAACGTTCGAGAACTTGTCCCGCTGGCCAAACCACGCTTGAACTTTCCAGCCGCACTCGCGGAGGCGCTTGTCTAGCTGCTCTTTCGTGTAATGCCTGCAATGATACTGGTTCTTGAACTTCGCCCACGGGACAACATCTTCATTCGGGACGCTCACCAGAAGGCGCGGCGCGGCCTTGTGCGCTGCCCTGAGAAACACCTTCGGCCGCTTCAAGTGCTCAACCGTCTCGAAGCTCACAACCGCGTCCGCTTGAGGAAGCACGGGATCACCAAGAAGGTTCATCTGCACCCAGGTGATCGACGGCCGGTCCCAATGGCGTTTCGCATAGACCAGAGCTGGCTCCGATACATCGATGGCCGTTACCGTGCACCCGCGATCCGCGAGGATGGACGATCCATACCCGCATCCGCACGCTGCATCGATTACGCGGCCACTGTCTCCAAGCCTCTGGGCTGCCCAAAGATAGCGCGAGAGATGATCCTGCCGAACGTCAACAAGGTCTGACTTGTAGAGACGTTCAGAAGCAGCCATCAATCCATCTCCAATGAGAGAAAGGGGCGAGCCGGAGCCCGCCCCTCTATCACGTTAGGCCGAGACCGGCGTCTCAGCGTCGTTGGTGGCGGCAACGAATGCCGTCGCCATGCCCCAGTCCTTCAGAGCCCCGCCAGCAATCGGAGCCTTTGCAAGTTTGCCGATGCCATAGCTCATCTCGATGCCGACGCCCTTGATGAAGCCGTAGTCGTCCTCCGAGCGCTTCGTGGGCGCCGGGTTCTGGACCCACGACATGCCGAGAGCGCCCTGGCCCATGAGGAAGACGGGGCTGAGACGGGCACCGTTGGCGCCAGCGGTCGCGAGAGAGGGACCGAGGATCGTATCGATCTCCGGGACCTCGGTAACCACGCAACCATCGAGGATGATGTCACCCGAGCGGAAGATCGGGTTTTTCTCCCAGTTCGAGCCCTCACGAGCGCGGGCCTCGCGGTTGGCCTGCTTGACCTCATCGGACTGCGAGAAGTCGCGGAAGGCGTTGCTGCCAGCCGCCACCAGGAACCACTCCGCGTTCGGGTCTTCCTGCTGCCAGGGCGTGATCGCAGGCTGAGAGCCCGTCGTCTTCTGCGCAATGCGCTTCAGGAGACGGAGCACGTTGGCCGTGAAAGTCTCGTTCGACTGCACGGCAGCGAGCGAGTTGGCGTGGTTGCCGGTGACCGTGTTCGAGAGAGTGTTGCCGAACAGGATGCGATCCTCGTTTGCGGTCTGCCAGGCATTCTTCTGCGTGCCGTTGGCCGCCGAATAGAGGATGCCATTGACACGTGCGCCAGCCGAACCGCCGTGACCGGCCGGAGCCGATTCAGACGGGATGGCGAGAAGTGCCTTCACGATCTCATCGCGCTGCGTGCGCTGCCCCCACTGCGTGAGAGCCGGGCGGGCCTCAGCGAGCGGATCGAACGACGACTTCTGGACCTGGTTCTTCTTGAAGGCGACCGCGTTGCGAGCCCAATCGGTCCACATGCGGAAGCCGTAGGAGTCCATTTCCTCTTCGGCGTTCACGAGAGAGCCAGAGCCGACACCCGCACCCGAGAGAGTGTTCACGAGCGGGATGTTGACCTGATCACCACCTTCCTTGTTCTCGTAGTAGAGCTGGATGATGGAGTTCTGCCCCTTGCCCATGTAGGGCGAGAAGCGGTTCTTGCGCAGGTAATCAAAGAGAACCTGCTTGCGGAATTTGATTTCCGCGTTGTTGGAGTGCGTAGAAGAAACGCCGGCCATTGGCGTTAGCCTTTCCTAAAAGCCGGGTCCCGTCCTGGGGATCACCGGGCGATGGAGTTGAAAAGCTCCTCCTCGCTCAGGCGATCGAGACCGGACGAATCCGCAGATGCGGACGAGCCGGGGACGGATCGGAGCGAAGGTGGAAGCTGGGTGACGGTGTTAGGACGGGCTGCGGACTGGGCTGGCGTGGCGGGTGCCACGGGCTGGCCGCTGGCTTGGGCTCTGGCTGCTTCGAGCGCCTTGGCGAGAAACGCGGGGTCTTTCAGCGCCTCATCCAGCTTGCGCTGGACATAGGACTGCGGGTCTCCGCCGATCTCCTTCAGAGCGCTCTGCTCACGATGCCACGCGACCATGGAGCCGCCAGGGTCTGACGAGCTGAAGACGCGCTGTGCAAGTACTCTGTCGCCCGCGTCAACGGCCTGCGTGAACGCCTCGTAAGCAGCAGGAAACGTGTCCTTGTGCACCATCGCCGTGATGGACAGGTTGTTTTCCAACCGCATCTGGCGTAGCTGCTTCTTGAACGTCTGTTCCTGCGTCACCAACCTCTGTTCCCAATGGCCGTTGTAGCCATCGGGGTCTTCGAACATGTTCGGTGCTTGTGCGGGCTGCTGAGGTTTGGGGTTCTGCAGAGCCTGAAGCTGCTGCTGCATGGCCGTGAGAGCGTTCTGCATCTGCTGGGCTGCAAATACTGCCTGCCGAGCGTCTGCTTCTGCTTTTTCGGCACGTGCGCGTTCTGCGTCACGAGCCTCGCGGATCTCCCTCATTCGCCACGACGGGATCTTGCCGTCATCATCCTCCCTTGCGGGGGGCTGCTGCGCGGGTTCCGGGTCCTGGGCTGCGGCTTCGACAGGGGTTTCCTGCTTCGGCGGCTCGGCCTCTACCGGCTGATCCTGCGTGTCCGAGCCTTTGGCCTTGAACCGGCCAAACTCGTCACGCTCCCGTGTGGCTTTATCCGGCTCTGACGCTGCCGGATCGCTGCCTACATCATCGGGCTCTGCGTCGAACTTCGGCGCGTCACCAGACAACATCTCCGAGAACAACTCGTCCTCGTCGCCAATACCGTCTTGTTCGTGGTTGGCCATAGCCTTCCCGTCCTTTCGCTATCTCGTTGCGAATTTCACGAATGCACCCCTATCGCCGGGCGCTGGCGGGCCGTGTTTCGTCCGTGCCTCAACGCAAAAAGCCGAGCGCAGTCGCTGCGAAGCATTGCTCCGCAATGACGTCCCGGCTTCGAAGTGTGTGCGCCCTCTATCGCGGGGAGCGGTGCGGAGCGGGTTCAAGGCACCCGCAGAGCCTTGTCGTCATATCGCAGACGACGGGCGAACCTTTTTCTTCGCAAGGCGGCAAAGCTCGTATGGATCGATCCCGACCGGGACCTGATCACGAGTGATGTGAACCTTGCGCGTATCATCCTCAATGAGGTCACCGAACGGCATGGATCTAACAACGAGCATAGCTCGCCTGTCGTCCGGAAGAGCCGCCAGTTTCCGAAGTGCTGTTTCCATATCCATGGCCTAGAACCCAAACGAACCCTGCATAGGCGGCTGCGCCTGCTGAGGCGGCATCGCGGCCTGCATCTCGATCATGCGGCTGAAGTCTAGCGGCGCTCCGCTGCCACCCATCGGCATGGGATTGCCACTCATGGCAGGCGATGGCACCGCTCCGCCACCCGATGGCAGCTGTGGCGTTTGAGGCGCTGACTGTTCCATTCCAGGAAGACCTGTCATGCCGCCCATGCCGAGCGGAGATTCCGAGATCGTCCTGACCGCGTCGGCCGTGCTCTTGAACGTGTCGGCCTTGTACTTTCCGGTCTTCGCCTGCTCCTGTTCGAGCGCAACCTGCTTCGCCTGCTGCTCCATGGGATCTGGCTGCTGGGCCTGCTCCATGCGCTCCTTGAGGCGCTTCTTGATGTCCTGGCGGATCGGAAGCAGGTCAACGAGAATATCGGGCGGGATCGGCATGCCAGCCGCGAGCGCGCTCTGAAGCGTCTCAAGGGCCTCTGCCAAGGTGGTGACGACGTCCCCGCTCTCATCCAGCGTGATATCCACATCGAGAGAGCCGAGCGCGTTGACCAATGCCGGGCGGCCGTACTGGTCTATGGTGAGCCCGTTCAACTGGATGAACTGGATCAGCCCCTCAGAATCCGTGACGCGAATCCACCGCTCGGACTGCCAATGACGCTGGATGCCGTTCCACATCTTCCGGTAAACGCGGAACTTCCAATCCCGGTAGGCGAGAATGAATGGCCCCAGCTCGGCCAGTCCTGCCTGTTGCAGGAGAGCAATCGCACGACCGGATTTGCCCGCATCACCCTGGCCGAGCTGAGTTGCATTTGGTCCGAACCGGTCAAGCTCTGTTTTGGCTTCCTGATAGAGGGCGAGTTGACCCTGGAAATCCTGCGACTGGTCATCAATCTTGATGTCTCGGCCGATCTCCACGTTTTCGTTGACCGCCACGACGCCATCGGCACGCGCCCATTCCTTGCGTGCACGCTCCACGTCCTGGACCGCGCTCTTCTTCAGAATCAGCCGACGCGAGTTCGAGATGTGGAGCATCCGGCTCTTGCGCTGGTTCACCTCGTCTTGTGCGGACTTGAGATTGCGCAGGAACCCGTATCGGTCTCCCTCATGGTCAACCGCCGCCGCGTACATCTCGAACTTGTGTGTGGTCTTCCCCTTCTCGTCGATCCAGGGCGACACGCCTTCCGCAAGCTTCAGGTTGCCGATGTGGAAGCACCACTTCCACTGGCCCTTGCAGTAGTACCAATGGTCAACAGCACGGACCATCTGCTCTGAGGAGTTGGTCCAGACAACCTCGCGGTCAGAGCCGGTCTGAAAATCTGCCCCGGAATCCGAGACGGAATCGATCTCGTCCGCCATGTCCGGGAACATGTCCTTCAGCACCTCCCGGTCCACCCATTTGGTGGTGCCGAGATAAAGCGCGTCAGAGAAGTCCTGCTCTACAGACCGAGGGTCATAAAAGAACGTGTCAGGCTGGACCGCTGCGAGGCCTACCTCGGGGTCCCCCATATCGCCTTCGGTCAGATCGAACTCGACGCCGCCAATCCCGTCAACGGCGCCATCACGAGAGCACTTGGGCTGGATCGAATCCCAATGCTGAGAGTTCATGGCATAGCGCAAGGTCTCCGTGCCGAGGTCTGCGCCGTCAGCGTGATTCGGGGAGTTCGGCTGCGCTTTGGGGTCCTGTTTCAGGCGTTCGAGGACGCCGACGATCGCGTTGACCTTGCGGGCGTATTCGTTCGTCGTCGTGACCGGCTGTCCACGGCTGCGGATCGTCTTGACCTGATCGCGGGTCCACTGAACGCAGTGGTAATAGCGCCGGGCTTCCTTTTGCTCCTCGATCTCATTGGATTTGCTGGACAGGTAGTCCTGGAACTGCTTACGCAGGCGCGAGAGCGGGTAAAACACCGCCGCTTTCGCGTCCTCTCCTGTGCGGCCGTAACCGTCCGTTGTTTGCGTCTGCATGGGTTCCTAGAGTGTCAGAATGCCGTCGTCGCTGTCGCGGGAATAAGCTGACTTGTAGTCGTCGCGCCTGGCCTTCTCGGCCGCTGGGTCGGGTCTGTCACCCGCCATAATCGTATCAAGCAACTGTCCGATCAGCCCGAGCGCGTCAGCTTGGTCGTCGTGCTTTCCTGACCAGCATGACAGAAGCTCAGATCGAAATGCTGCGTACCAGGGCGCGTTGACCGGGACATAGAGACCGTTCAGCGCCATGCGGCCACGAATGGACTGGGCGCGGATCGCCTTGTCGCCCTTGGTCGGGAACGTGGTGCGCTTCACCCAGGCTTGGCGGTCGCGCTGCCGACGCTCAAGGAACGGACCGACGCCGCCCTTGATCTGGCCCTGCTCCTCCGCCCATTCGATCGGTTTCCACTGGATCACGAGATCGCAGAAGGACTCGACCCATTCGTCAGAGGACGACTGCTTGCGCCAAAGGTCCAGCACGTACATGTTTTCTTCTGGATCGACGCCGACGACGATATGGACTGTATAGTCTCCACCGTCCGCCGTGACCGCATAATCCGACGCGCCGTAAACTCTCAGCGTGTCAATGGCAGGAAGCTTGTCGTAAGGCTTCAGCCATTCGGACTTGAAGTAATCGCCCTCTTCTGCCGTGGGTCTCTGTTGATAGAGAGCTGACCAATCACGAGCGCCGATGGCCCTCTTGATCTTGTCCAGCCGCGCCAGCGGATACTTGCTCGGCCAGAGCGCCTTCCCGTCATCGCTTACGGCTGGAAGCTCAAGCACATCCCACTGATCACCACCGGACTTCATCTCCTCGATCAGCCATCCAGCAAGATCTGCCTCGTGCCACCGAGTCTGGATGACAACCAGAGAGCCCTCGAAAGGCTTTGCGTCTCCGGTCTCTATTTGCTTGTAGAAGTCCAACCAGATCGCGTCATCGTCGGTTAGCTCGCCACTGTCCTCGATGAGATCGTTTTCCAGCCGCGTGTAGGCCGTCGATGTGTACCAGCGCTTTACCTTCTCGCGGTTTGTCTCGCTGTCAGCCTCAACGCGGTCCTTAAATGGGTCATCGATCAGGAATACGTGGGCGCCGCGACCGGTGACTGCGGTCCCAACGCCAGCTGCGACATACACGCCACCCTTGTCAGTGTGCCAGCGGTTTGCGGCGCGGCTATCCTCTCTGAGGTCAACGCCGAACAGAGTGCGATATTCTGGGCTGCCGACGAGGTTGCGAACATCCCGACCGAAGTCCGAAGCGAGGTCGCTATTGTAGCTCGCCGCGATAACCGAGCGTTCCGGGTTCCGGCCGAGGAACCATGCCGGGAAACGCCGTGACGCTAGTTCGCTGTTGTGCGTAGGGATCATTCCACGCCCGCACAAAAACATGTGTGACGGGCTGTCAACCTCAATACAGACGGTATCCGCGCATCCACTCGGCTCAAACGTTAGGTAACGGTCACGCCGCTTCGGCTCCCGACACCGCTCCGCCTTGCGCTTAAGGTGCGCTGCGTCCGGCATATAAAACATAACCCGGTACTTAGGGCCACAATCTCGGCCATTCAGCGTCGCGCGGCCTTCGATTAGACTCGCCTTGTAGCCCAGCGAATTAACCAACTCTCTGACTGCGCTGCAAAGACCGTAGTCAATCCCGCAGAACTCGATCTGACCGTCCGGCGCGACGTGACCGTCCGTATCGACAAGCCCCTTGAGGAGGTCTCGCCGTTGACTTGGCGATGCCCTGAGATACGGATCCGGAACGTGCTTGTTGCGAAGCAATCCAGCTTGCCGCAATTGCACGCTGAGTCCGATGACGCCGAATGTCTTAGCGGTTGCGCGCTCGCTTGTGCGATAGCCCCGACGTTCGATTTCATCCCTTATCTCGGATGCATCGGCATCGTCAGCCGTGATGGTCGCGTGCCCAGAACACCCATCACCGAGCCAAACGCCCAATACGTATGGGTCAATCGGCAATATGGCGTTTGGCGCATCTATCGCGCCGTGCGCAGTAACAAGTGGTGCTCGTTCACTCGACCTTTGAGCCAGCCACTTCGTAGTCTTGACCTTGAACACAGGACGCTTGCGACAAAGGCGCACCACCCACTCGTGCTCACTATCGGCAAGCACCGAATGGCCATCGTCGCTCATCACACGATAGACGGGCCGATCACGCCACACCTCGCTTACAGCGACAACGCGGCAAACCTTGCCAGTGTCCGCGAACACTTCGTCGCCAGGGCGCAGGTCAGCTATAGCGCACCAGCCGCGAGGTGTCGGGATTGGTGTGTCAACCGCAAGCGCCTTCCCGTGCCGAGGCGGCATGAAGATCATGAGCCGCTGGATCTCTCCGCGCTCAACGGCTTCGAGCTTATCCGCTATCAGTCTGTGGTGAGGCGCTGGCCGGTATCCGTGGAACGTGTAGCGTGTGAAATCAATGAGCGACTTTCGAGCCGCCCGCCGCCGCAACAGCTCTCGGGCTGCCTCGGAAGGCGATATTGGCGAGTTCGTCATCCGTCAATGAGCCCACATCGCGGGTTTCAATGGGGCCACCATTTTTGCCGGTGTGCTCCATTGCGGTCACATCGCGATATTCGTCGCGGAACCTGTTTTTCATCTGGAAGATGTACGCCGTCGCATTGAACCCCTGACGCGCCATGTTCACCTGGCCTGCGTCTTCCCACCATGCAAGTGCCAGTTCTTGCGCGTTTTTTACGGCGACGGAAAACTCTGGGTGGATCTTGGTCCACTCATTCAGCGTGTCTCGATTTATGCCGAGCCGGGCAGCGATCTGCGCCTTGCTTTTTCCCTCCGCGCCGAGTTGTAGAACGATCTCGCAGAACTCAGGATCGTAAATAGACGGGCGACCACGCTTTGTGAGCGCAATGAGGGCAGGCGGCAATTCAGCGAAGGGCTGTTGGTCCTTCTTTTTTTTGCCTCTGTCTTCTTCTGACATGGTCGAATGGTGTTCCTTCTAGAAAAGACGGGACGGACCCGGCAGGGTAATGCGAGCCCGCCCCGCCTCTGTGGGCGCGTAGAGCTGACGCTGCGGTTCAGCTCTTAGTCCTCGATATGACAAACCGCCTAGGGCGGGCCTCGGTGTTGGTGGCGATAGGTGTTGGGCACCAACACACGGGGATCGAGGACAGGGAGGTAAGCCATGCAGGGCCTCCATTGTAATCAACGCGCGCACTGGCGAAGCCTGCTGCATTCAGGCTATGCGATTGAAAAGACTCTCGTTGTTACCAGAACAACGGATTTTTCGATGTTTTGTACCAAAAGTATTCCGGCCGGAGCCTCGCCAATAAGCTCCGTTTCTCAATGCTGTCAGAGGATGTTGAGCTAGGCGTGGGACGGCCGAAATGGATTTGAGCGGGGCCGGTTCCCTTTCGAGGGCAGTCGGGAGTAACAGCCCCTAACTCCGGCGGGGCACCACCCTCTCACTCAAAATGGAAACGCCCGCTGCCTTTCTCTGGCGCGGGCGGAATTCAAGTGATGTCAAATCACTATCAAAAGTTTCGAACTCCGTCAACTACCATCTTGACATTTTTTCAAGGTTGTCGGTTGGAGAACCAAAGCCTGTAAAGCGCAAATGCGGAAAACCCGAAGTTCGCCCCGATGAAAACAAACCCGCTATCAGCAGAGTAGGACATCAGTCCGCTATGGAGAGAGGCGGCGCTTATCGATGCGAGCAAAATGACCAAGGGCGCCTTTAGGAAGGTCATCGCTTGGTCCTCTTGCGCTCGGCCAGGGCCTTGGCCACCAACTCGCGGATGATCGCCGTCCTATCCGCCTGGCCAAATCGCTCGGCCACGATCGCGTCAACCTCAGACAGCATGTCGTCCGGGAAGCGGATTGCGATCTGCTTCATTGGCTTGTCGCCCAATAGCGGGCGCCCCATGGGTTTCTTCGGCTTCTTCATAGCACATAGTTGCGTATCCCGCCGCATCCCGGCAAATCACGAAAAAGTGATTGGACATCCACGGCGCTGATGCGATTTGCGCATTTACTTTCGTATCCCATCGGTATACATTGATGATTGCGCGAATGGAGGAATGCTGATGACAGACGAGGAGAAACGCCGACGCCAACGGGAACGCTGCGCTGCGTGGCGTCGGCGCAATCCAACCTATTATCAAGACAGAATGAAAGCTCGCGGGCCGGAAATTCTGGCCAAGCGGAAGGAATACCGACAGCGAAATGCTGCGGCTATCGCGGCATCTAAGGCCGCTGCATGGCGCAAAGATGTAGAGGCTAGCAGGGAGCGGTCTCGCTCAAAATACCGAGCGGCGCCAGAGTCGTTTCGCGCCGCTTCACGGCGACACTACAAGCGGAAGGCCGCAGAAATCTTAGCAAGGCAAAAGGCAGACCGCTTAGCTGATCCGCATCGGTTTGCCTCCTACAGAAGGCAACGGTGGTCCAAGGTAAAGGACCTGCCAAAAACAAAACTCTCAAATCGTCTGCGCGCCCGCATCCATCGACTGTTGGGAGGCGGCAAGTCCAAAAACAAAACCATTTGGACGACACTCGGATACTCGATTGATGACCTTCGATTGCACATAGAAAAGCAGTTTAAGCCGGGAATGTGCTGGGACAACATTGGAAAGTGGCACATCGACCACATCGTTCCCGTCTCTTCTTTCTCCTTTGAGAGTATGGACGATCCTGAATTCAAAGCCTGTTGGGCGTTGAGCAATCTACGTCCCCTCTGGAAGAGAGATAACATAATCAAGGGCGCCAAACGGCTCACCTTGGTGTGAAGACGCCCGACCATCGGTAGCACGACGGCCGGGCGATTAATGCGTCAACCCCTTTTGAAAGGAAGACACTATGAACTATCACATGTTGTGCGGGGGCTGCATAGCCCTCGCAGTGGCGTGCTGGGCTGTTGTCACCGGTTTGTCGATCGAGAAGGTTCTGATCGACGGTGTCCAGTCCTGGACGTTGCTTCTGGCGATGCCCGTGTTCGTCGCGGCCGTCGCGTTTCTGTTGCACCAGAGCGTGGAGGACTTCCGGGAGCTTCGCATCATTCGCGGCGCTGTCGGCCTCATGCTCGGGCTTCTCACCTTCGGCGTGACGCTTCCCAACTCTGTCGGCTCTGCCGGCGGCGCAAAAGACGCGGCTGTCGCCCAGGCTCAGGCTTCTAACCGGGGGCTTGCCCTCGCAGAGGGAGCGCTGGTCAAAGCCGAGAACGACCTGAAGGATGCTAACGCTGGCGTCCTGAAGGAATGCGAAGGGGCTCCGGCTGTCATCCCGGAAGGGACGTGGCCGAAGTGCCAGTGGTGGCGCCGTCAGGTTGCCGCTCACACGCTGGCCGTCGCAGAGCACAGCAAGAACGTTGTGTCGGCACCCGTCGAGAAGACTGCTCTGTCAGGCGACACGCGTATTGCATGGGCACTGTCTGCTGTCGGCAGCCGCCTTCCCGAGGCCTACCGGTTCACGGTGACGGACGCAGATGTCCAGATGGCTCAACCTATGTTCCCGCCTGTCGTCGGCGAGTTGCTGTGCGCATTCTTCGGGTTCATGGGACTGGAGTTCCGCAAGAAGTGGAAGGCTGCCGAGAGTGGCAACGAGACTGCCAACGCTGACAACTCCAGAAAAATCAATGATGGCAGCGCATGTCAGTCATCTGCCACTCATGCCACTCAACTGGCAGGCGTGTCGGACACTGAACTTCAGCGCCTCCGGAGGTACTTCGAGACGAAGGCAGAGGAAGCCAGCGAACCGGACCCGACGAAGCCGAAGAAGAAGTCCAAGCGCCAGTCGCGCAAGGATCGCGTCGTCGCCAAGATCCGGGCACAGACCCTCGCAGGACACCGCCCGTCGTTTCGGCTTGTACAGTCCAGATATCGCCTGCCGGAGCGGACCGCGTATCGGTATCTGCAACAGGCGATGAGCTAAGGCTAAGTTGCAACGAGCAACTATCAAGGATTTCTTGATAGTTCGAACCCCGGAGCCTCAGGCTTCCGGGGTTTTCCGTTTTGGGGGCCGCTCGCCCCCATCATCTGCGATGACAGATCCTGTTACGGGATCGATCCATAGCTCTCTGCCGTCGTCGAGAACTTCGCGGAGGAGCCTCGTAGGACCCTGAAACACGATTGCTGGTTCTGGCCTTGGATCGAGAGCCCCGAGGATGCTTGCTGCTTCACGGGCGAGGAGGGCGTGGTTCATTTCACTCTCCCAAAATTCTCTGCAAAATGACGAAGAATGCGTTCTGCGTCGCGAACCTGCTTGGATGACAGCAGATTGCCGTATACGGGGTCGCTCCTGTATTGAAGCCGCCGCGCAAGTTGCTGGATGACGGTGATCGGAACTTTGACAAAACCCTTGTCCGGCCTCTCCACATCGACCAGAGCGCCGTCTTCACGAATGTCGGTCATGGGTTCACTTCTCCCCCAAACCGCAAAGCTTGGTAGTGGGTCAGTTTGAATTTTCGCCCTTTGGCCGCCGATAGCGGGTGAACTTC
>VFQR01000596.1_pt1 | contig 44134 bp, 47 predicted proteins | sample 3512321 | NCBI WGS metagenome assembly VFQR01 (sample SAMN10412374, study PRJNA504923) | tailings metagenome | isolation source: Relicate 3 Philex TSF1 revegetated site | place: Philippines: Tuba, Benguet | collected 2017-08-29 | reverse complement strand
CATCCTTCGCAATACGAGCCAGACGGCGAAGCTCCACCGCCGAATAGTCGTCCCGCAACTTCACCGCTGATCCCATCGCCGAATCTCCTTTGGCAACAGAGAATCACACGGCGCAAACGCCTCAAATTCACGAAAGAGTCAGAAGCCGGGACGGTTGGTATCAGACGGTGAGCCATCGCAGCTTCGCGCAGTTCAGCCGAGCCGGATGATGCAACGACCGGGTCCCAGACAAACACCTTGAGGCCGCCGACCGTGATCAGAGCGACGTCGTCTCGGCCAAAGGCTTTCAAGTCGGATGCAAGGGCGTCTACAAAAGCTGCAACTGCTGAGATGCGGCTTGCCTTGCCTTGCTCGTCAACGACGATGCTTCGATACACTGAATAACCCCCGACTTAGTCAGATCAACGAACGTGATCGCTCCCGAGGGATGGTTGTAAGCGACTGGACGTGAATAGAGAATGGGCCTTGAGACAATCCATGCATATGTCTTCGAGGTCACGCCGTCCGCGGCAACATATGGGGCGTGCCCTTCGCGTTCGATATCGTCGCGTTCGTCACGGGATAGCGCACCCGTTGCAATCAATGTGTCGAAGTCAACGGGGCCGACGCAGTCGTCAAGGTGACATTCGCCAATAATTAATCCCGACCCGGAACGGATAAGGGCGAGCCGCCCTCGAATCTTGGTGGACGTGCCACGGAGTTCCCAAGTCTTTCGTCCCATGAGAATCTGCGAGATCCATGGCTCGCGGATCATCAGGCCTCGATCCGGAACGGCAGGGTCGGCCTGACGCCTGTGTGGTCCATTAGATTGGTGTGAGTCGTCGGTCCATTTCATTGCTCGAGTATGGCATTGTTTCTCGGCGCGACCAACCGTACAAGGCAGCTTCATGCGCCGGCCCATTCCGCATGCGGCCTCAGCCTTTTCCAACAATACTTTGACGGGGCAGGTGCAACTCGTCGTGGGTGCGACCTCTGCGATTTGAATGTCAGTTTTGCATGATCGAAGGTCTAAAGGCTCCAGTCCCCGTTCGACCTCGATGCAACCAGTAGTCCTTTGCTCTTCGTTTGGCAGCTTCTGGGGGGCGCGCTCAAAGCTGGAATGGCCGATTTGGCGTCGGAAGCCGACCTTGAGGCCGCCCCCCGTCCGCCCCTCACGGATAAAGCCTCTCCTTCTCCCACCCCCCGTCCGTCCTCGTGAACAGCACCCGGTCGTGGAGCCTGAAGGGGCGGTCGTGCCAGAACTCGATCGAGGACGGCACGATGCGGAAGCCGGACCAGTAGGCGGGGCGGGGGATCGCGCCGACGGCGTGGCGGGCGGTGTATTCGGCGACGGCCTTCTCGAGCGCGAAGCGGCTTTCGAGCGGGCGCGACTGCTTCGACGCCCAGGCGCCGATGCGGCTGCCGCGCGGGCGCGAGGCGAAGTAGCTGTCGGCCTCGACGTCGCTGACGATCTCGACGTTCCCGCGCACCCGCACCTGGCGGCGCAGGCTCTTCCAGTGGAAGCACATCGCGGCCTTCATCGAGGCGAGGATCTCGCGGCCCTTGGCGCTCTCGAAATTGGTGTAGAAGACGAAGCCCTGCTCGTCGAAGCCCTTCAGGAGCACCATGCGCACATTGGGAAGGCCGTCCTCGTCGACGGTGGCAAGCGCCGTCGCGGTCGGGTCGTTGGGCTCGGAAAGGGTTGCATCCTCCAGCCAGGCATGGAAGAGCCGCAGCGGCTCGGGTGCCTCGGTGAAGTCACCGTCCTTTAACCATGTGTCCGTCATGATGCGCGCGCGTCCCGTTGCGTGGGGGAGATTGCCGATTGAGGCGGAGAGTTCAAGTCGGGTCGGCGGACTTCGCCCGGGCGCGCCGCGCCGCGGTCGCGGCTGCCTGCATCGGGCTCGCGCTGCTCGCCGGCTGCTCGGCCCGCGGGCTCGGTCTCGACGCGATCGCCGCCGACCGCTCGATCGTCACCGGCTCGACCTCCGCCCCCAAGCCCGACCCGCACACTTTGTCGGACGAGACGACGGTGAGGAACGCCATCTCGGCCGCCGATCTCGAAAGCCTCGGCGTCGGCCAGGCGCTCGCCTGGTCGAACGCGCAGACGGGCTCGCGCGGGCGCATCATGGACGTCACCGAGACGCGCCAGAACGGCCGTCCCTGCCGCAGCTTCCGCACCACGCGCGAGGCCTTCGACGGCGTCGCGATCTACAGTGGCGAGGCCTGCCTGCGCCCCGACAACCAGTGGTCCATGTTGTCCTTCCGGCGGATGTAGGCCACACTGGCCGGACCGCGCCGGTACTGGAATTTCTTCCTAGTTCACCGCATATATCTGCTGGAATCCGATCCCTTCCATCGGCAAGGTTGAGCCATGCGCGATCCATACGAAGTGCTGGGCGTCGCAAAGGGCGCCTCGGCCAAGGAGATCAAGTCGGCCTACCGCAAGCTGGCCAAGAAGTACCATCCGGACCAGAACCCGGATGATCCGAAGGCGCAGGAGCGGTTCGCCGAGGCGACCCAGGCCTACGACATCGTCGGCGACGAGAAGAACCGCGGCGCCTATGACCGCGGCGAGATCGACGCTCAGGGCAAGCCGCGTTTCGCCGGCTTCGAGACCGCGGGCGGCGCGGACCCGTTCGGCGGCTTCCGCCGTTCCGGGCGCGGCCCCGGCGGCATGCATTTCGAATTCCGCTCCAACCGCCCGGGCGAGGATCCGTTCGGCGACACGGGCGACATCTTCTCGGAGATCTTCGGCCAGGCCTTCTCGCAAGGGGCAGGCGGCCCGCAGCAGCGCACGCGCCGGGCGGCCGCGCCTGGCGGCGACGTCACCGCGACGCTCGACGTGACGCTGGAGGAGGTGGCGAGCGCGGCCAAGGTGACGGCGGAACTGCCGGGCGGGCGGCGGATTGCGGTCAAGCTGCCGTCCTATGTCGAGGACGGCCAGACGATCCGCCTCAAGGGCCAGGGCGAGGTCTCGCCGCTCGGCCAGCCGGGCGACGCGCTCGTCACCGTCCGCTTCCGGCGGCACCCGAAGTTCCGCGTCGAGGGCCGCGACCTGCACATCGCCGTGCCGGTGCCGCTCGCCGACGCGGTGCTCGGCGCCAAGGTGCCGGTCGAGACGCTGTCGGGCAAGGTGGCGCTGGCGGTGCCGGCATGGTCGAGCTCCGACCGGAGCCTGAGGATCAAGGGCAGGGGCCTGCCGCTCAAGGGCGGCGGCCACGGCGACCTCTACGCCAACATCCGCGTCATGCTGCCGGAGGACAAGGACCCCGAGCTGGAGGCTCTGGCGAGGAAGCTTCGCGGCAGCTGAGCCGTCCCGCCGGGGAATCGGATTTGGCCTTTCTTGCCGGCTTCGCCGGACCCCCACCCCTAACCCCTCCCCACAAGGGGGAGGGGGATCCTGGCGTGCTCGGCGAACCTCCCTCCCCCTTGTGGGGAGGGATCGAGGGTGGGGGTGCTCTTTCGGGCCCCAAATGCGAACTGCTCCGGAGCCGCCCCGCCGGGGCCCGCGCTTGATGCCCCGCCCCCGCTATGCCATAGGCACCGCAACGGGAGACGACCTGCGGAGAGAGTGGCATGGCGGCGACGGGTGGCATCATGGCCGGGAAGAAGGGCCTCATCATGGGCCTGGCCAACAACCGGTCGATCGCCTGGGGCATCGCCAAATCCTGCGCCGAGCAGGGCGCGCAGCTCGCCTTCACCTATCAGGGCGACGCGCTGAAGAAGCGGGTCGAGCCGCTGGCGGCGGAGCTCGGCGCGCTGGTCTGCGGCCATTGCGACGTGACGGATGCGGCGACCATCGACGCCTGCTTCGCCCGCATCGAGGAGGAGTGGGGCGGCCTCGACTTCGTCGTTCACGCGATCGGCTTCTCCGACAAGAACGAGCTCGAGGGCCGCTACGTCGACACGACGCACGACAATTTTCTGAAGACGATGGACATCTCCGTCTATTCCTTCACGGCGGTGGCGCAGCGGGCCGAGAAGCTGATGTCGGCCGGCGGGTCGCTGCTCACCATGACCTATTACGGCGCCGAGAAGGTGATGCCGAACTACAACGTCATGGGCGTGGCCAAGGCCGCGCTCGAGGCGAGCGTGCAGTATCTCGCGGTCGATCTCGGCCCGAAAGGGATCCGCGTCAACGCCATCTCGGCCGGCCCGATCAAGACGCTTGCCGCCTCCGGCATCGGCGACTTCCGCTACATATTGAAGTGGAACGAGTACAACGCCCCGCTGCGCCGCACGGTGACGATCGAGGAGGTCGGCGACACCGCCGCCTATCTCCTGTCCGACCTGTCGCGCGGCATGACGGGCGAGGTGCTGCATGTCGATTCGGGCTATCACGTCATCGGCATGAAGGCCGTCGACGCGCCCGACATCGCCGCCGTCCTCAAGGACTAGATTTTTCCACGGCCGCCGGCCCCGGACCGACGACCATGCCCACCGCCTATTTCGTCCGCCACGGGCAGACCGACTGGAACGCCGCGGGGCGGCTGCAGGGGCAGGCCGAGACCGAGCTCAACGAGCTCGGCCGGCTGCAGGCACGCCGCAACGGACGCGTCCTGTCGGAATTCGCCTTCGCCTCGGGCGACGAGCTCGACTTCGTCGCGAGCCCGCTCCGCCGCACCCAGGAGACGATGCGCATCCTGCGCGCCGCGATGGGGCTGCCGGCCGAGGGATTCCGGCTCGATCCGCGGCTGCTGGAAGTCCATTTCGGCGACTGGCAGGGCCTGACGCTGGCAGAGGTCGACGAGCGGCAGCCGGGATCGACGGCGGCCCGCGACGCCGACAAGTGGCGCTTCCTGCCGCCCGGCCGCAGCGCGGAAAGCTACGAGATGCTGTGCGGCCGCTTCCGGCCCTGGCTCGACGAGCTTGAGCGCCCGACGGTGTGCGTGACGCATGGCGGGATCATCCGCGCGGTGCTGCATCTCGTCGGCGGGATGAAGGCGGCGGATGCCGCGGCGCTGGTCGTGCCGCAGGACAAGATCCTCGTGATGGAAGGCAACCGGCTCGACTGGAGGTAGCGGCGGGGCCGATGCGCGTCGGCGGGACGCTACTGCATCACGTCCATGTCGGTGACTTGGCGGACGCCGTCGACCTGGTCGTAGGCGAGCAGCACCTCCATGCCTTCCTCGAGCGCCTCGAGGTTGAACTCGCCCGGCAGGCGGTAGGAATTGCCGTTGTCGAGCGTGATGATCATGCGCTCCCGGTCGATCGACGCGATGCGGCCCTCGTCGCTCGCGGCCATGGCCGCCATCGCCGATACCGTCACGATCGCCAGAGCTGCCAAAAGCCTTTTCATGCGCCTGTCCTCATGCTTTCCCGGGGCCTGCCCGGTCGAGCCAAGCAGAACAGGCCGATTGTGTCAAAAAGTTGCGCCTCGCGCGGCGCGCAAGGGAAGCTGCCGCTCACGCTTCACCACACACAGCAACAAATAGTCGGCCCTCGCCCGCCGCGAATGACACAATTTGGGCACCTGGCGGGACGACGGTGGGCACTCAATTCGTCCAAGGAGAATATCATCCATGGTCATCTCCATGATCAGGAGCGGCACCGCTGCAGCCCTCTGCACCGTCCTGCTCACTGCAGGTTCGGCCCACGCCCAGACGGCCACGCCGAGTGTCACCCCACCAATCCCGCAGGAAAGGACTGAGGCAACGGCCGCGCGCACAGCCGACACCGTCCGGGCGGAACTGCGGGCGGTGCGCGAGACGCGCGACGCCAAGCGCGACGAGCGGAACGCCGCCAGGGACGCGCTCGAAGAGGCGGAAGAGGCTCTGGCGCAGGCGGAAGCCGCCGGCGACGCGGCCCAGGCCGCCATATTGCGCTCCGACATCGTCCCGCTGAGGGAGAGGGCCGAGGCGACGAGGATCGAGTTCGAGACGGTGCGCGACCAGGCGCGCGCGCTGCGTGACGAACTGCGCGAGCTGAGAGACGCCGAGGGCTGACGCCAGGCTGCGCGCAAGCCGGCCGGCTGCCGATGGTGGCGGTCGTCGGTGGTGCCCTCGGGGCGCCGCGACGGCCTTCCGCGCCGGTTTGACCGCTCCGCGAAACGCCAATAGAAGCGGGGCGCACCGGGCAGAAGGCCGCTCCATGTCTCACAACACATTCGGGCATCTCTTCCGCGTCACCACGTGGGGCGAGAGCCACGGGGCGGCGATCGGCTGCGTCGTCGACGGCTGCCCGCCCGGCATCCGGTTCAGCCTTTCCGACATCCAGCACGACCTCGACCGCCGCCGGCCCGGCACGTCGCGCTTCGTCACCCAGCGGCGCGAGCCGGACGAGGTGCGGGTGCTGTCGGGCGTCATGGAGGAGGACGGCGGCTTCGTCACCACCGGCACGCCGGTCTCGATGGTGATCGAGAACGTCGACCAGCGCTCCAAGGACTACGGCGAGATCGCCAGGCAGTACCGGCCGGGCCACGCCGACTACACCTATGACGCCAAATACGGCATCCGCGACCACCGCGGCGGCGGCCGCTCGTCGGCGCGCGAGACGGCGATGCGGGTCGCGGCCGGAGCGCTTGCCCGCAAGGTACTGCCCGAAATGCGCATCCGCGCGGCGCTCGTCGCCATGGGCGAGAAGGAGATCGACCGCGCGAAGTGGGACTGGGACTTCGTCGATTCGCCCGAAAACCCGTTCTTCACCCCCGATCCGGGTTCGGTCGCCGTCTTCGCCGACTATCTCGATGGCATCCGCAAGTCCGGCTCCTCGGTCGGCGCCGTGGTCGAGGTGGTGGCGGAAGGCGTGCCGGCAGGCCTCGGCGCGCCAATCTACGGCAAGCTCGACGCCGACATCGCGGCCGGGCTGATGTCGATCAACGCCGTCAAGGGCGTCGAGATCGGCGACGGCTTCGCCGCGGCGCGCAACACCGGCGAGGGCAACGCGGACGAGATCCGGATGGGCAATGACGGGCGGCCGCTGTTCCTGTCCAACCATGCAGGCGGCATTCTGGGCGGCATCTCGACCGGCCAGCCGGTCGTCGCCCGCCTCGCCGTCAAGCCGACCTCGTCGATCCTCACCCCGCGCCGCTCGATCGACGCCGAGGGGCGGGACGTGGAAGTCGTCACCAAGGGCCGGCACGACCCCTGCGTCGGCATCCGCGCCGTGCCTGTCGCCGAGGCGATGATGGCCTGCATCCTCGCCGACCACTGGCTGCGGCACAGGGGGCAGGTGGGGGAGGCGAGCAGAACCCGACTAACGGGAGTTGGAGATCGGCTCGAGCGCGAGGCGTAGACCGAGGACCTTGACCGCCTTCGACAGCGTTTCCAGCGTCGGATTGCCGCCAGGCCGGAGTCCTTTGTAGACGGCCTCGCGGCTCAAGCCAGCCTGCCTGGCGAAATCCGCGACACCCCGCGCACGGGCGATGTCGCCGAGCGCCGCGGCGATCAAAGCGGGATCGCCATCCTCCAGCACCGCGTCCAGATAGCCGGCGTGACTGTCGTGATCCTTCAGATAGGTCTGGACGTCGAACCTAGTCGTTTCCACTGGCATCTCAGAACTCCTTCGCCATCCGCCTGGCAATCACGATATCAGCCGACTGGCCCTGCTTGGTACCGCCGCACAGCAGGATCAGGACCACCTCGCGCCGCTGGATGAAATAGAGCCGATATCCGGGGCCGTAGTCGATCCGCGCTTCGCGGACGCCTTGCCCGACCGGCTTCACGTCGCCGATGTTGCCGAGCTCGAACCGCCGCAGGCGGGCAATGATGCGATCCTTCGCGCGCCGATCCGTCAGTCCATCCAGCCATGCGGTAAATACCGGCGACATCAGGACCTCGTACATGTGTATCAAGATACACAGTGTGGCCCGTGTGTCAATTTCGGCGGGCTGCGCGTGGTAGACACCGCCGGCTTCTTTCCGTATTGCCCCTGAACCTTTTCTCGCTGTCCTGCCAAATCGATGCCCTACGACCAGAAGCAGATCGTCGAAGCCATCCGCGCCTTCGAGCGCGGCGAGATCGTCGTCGTCACCGACGATGACGGGCGCGAGAACGAGGGCGACCTGATCGTTGCCGCCGTGCACTGCACGCCGGAGAAGATGGCCTTCATCGTGCGCCACACTTCGGGGATCGTCTGTGCGCCGATGCCGCGCGAGGAGGCCAAGCGCCTCAATCTCGGGCCGATGGTGGCGGAGAACGATGCGCCCCACCAGACGGCCTTCACGGTCAGCGTCGACTTCAAGCACGGCACGACGACGGGCATCTCCGCCGACGACCGCACGCTGACCGTGCGCAACCTCGCCAATCCGAATGCGGGGGCGGGGGACTTCGTGCGGCCGGGCCACATCTTCCCGCTGGTGGCGCGCGAGGGCGGCGTCCTCATGCGCTCCGGCCACACCGAGGCCGCGGTCGATCTCTGCCGTCTGGCCGGGCTGCCGCCGATCGGGGTCATCTGCGAACTCGTCAACGACGACGGATCGGTGATGCGCGGACCGCAGGTCGCTTCCTTCGCCGAGGCGAACGGGCTCAAGCGGCTCTCGGTCGCCGACCTGATCGCCTACCGCCAGCGGCAGGAGAAGCTGATCGAGCGGCTGGGCTCCTCGCCGGTCGAGACGCTGGCCGGGCCCGCGCTCGCCTATTCCTACCGGCTGCCGTGGGACGTCATGCACCACCTCGCCATCGTCTTCGGCGATATCCGCGACGGGGAGGAGGTGCCGGTCAGGCTGCACATCGAGGACGTGGTGAGCGACGTGTTCGGCGCCGGCGCACCGCTTGCCGACATCATGCGCGAGATGGCGCAGAACCGGCGCGGCGTGATCGTCTACCTGCGCGAGGGCTCGGTCGGCGTCGGCCACCAGGACCGCTCGCGGCTCAGCCAGCATGAGGACCACGAGGAGGCGCAGCGCCGCGAGAGCGAGTGGCGCGAGATCGGGCTGGGCGCACAGATCCTGCGCGATCTCGGCATCGGCTCGATCCGGCTGCTCGCCTCGCGCGAGCGGCGCTATGTCGGCCTCGCCGGCTTCGGCATCGAAATCGTGTCGACCGAGATCATCTGACGCGAGATGGTCCGGGCAGTGCCCGGACCAGCCCTGCGTCCGCCGGTCATTCGGCCGGCTGTTCGAGCGGCATGCGCACCGCCGCCGCGCGGGCGCCCGCGAGCGCCACCTGCCCCAGGAGGACGATCGACAGCGCGGCCGCGCCCGAGGTGATGCCGACGAAGAAGCCGCTGCGCGCGCCGTATCCGTCGACCACCCATCCGGCCGCGAAGGCGCCGAGCGCCATGCCGATGCCGATGCCGGCGACCACCCAGGTGATGCCTTCGGTGAGCATCGAGGCCGGCACGCGCCGCTCGATGAGGCCGAAGGCTGTGATGAAGACGGGCGAGATGGCGAGGCCGCTGAGGAACACAGTAAGGGCGAGCGTCGGGACGGTGTGGCCGAGGAGCGGCAGGAGCGACGTTCCCGCGACGACCGCGACCGCGATCGCCAACTGGCGCTGCAGCGGCATCGTCCGGTTGATCGCCCCCATGACGAGGCCGACGACGAAGGAGCCGGCGGCGTAGACGCCGATGACGAGGCTCGCCGCGCCCGGAGCACCGAACTCCCTGGTCAGCGCGATGACGGCGACTTCGGTCGCCGAGAACATGGCGCCGACGAAGATCAAGGCGAGCGTGACGAGCTGGACCGGGACGAGGCGAAGGGCCGAGCCAGTCTCTCCATGGATCGCCGGCTGCACGCCGGGCTCGGTCGAGCGCTGGAGGAGGAAGGCCGCCGTGCCGAAGATGAGGAAGAGCGTGCTGGCAAGCATCCCGGCCTCCGGAAAGAACGCGACGCTGAGGCCGACGGAGAGCGAGGCGCCGGCGATATAGATCAGCTCCTCGGCGGCCGACTCGTAGGCAAAGGCGGTGTTGAGCTCGGGCCGGTCGCGGAAGATCTCGGTCCAGCGCGCGCGCACCATGGCGGGCAGGCTGGGCATGGTCGCGGCCAGGAAGGCGAACAGGAACAGCGTCCAGACCGGCCATTGCTGGTTGGTGGCGACGAGGAGCGCGAGGAAGGCGACGGCGGAGATCGCCGCGGCGGGAGCGGCCACAACGGTCTGGCCGCGGCGGTCGACGAGGCGCGAGATCTGCGGCGCGACGAAGGCGTTGGTGATCCCGAAGGTCGCGGCGACGGCGCCCGCCAGCCAGTACTCGCCATGCGTCTGCGACAGCATGGCGACGATGCCGATCGGCGCCATGGCGATCGGCATGCGGCCGACAAAGGCGGCCGCCGCGAAGCCCTTGGCGCCGGGCGCTCCGAATATTGCGGCATAGGGATTTGGCATCGGAAGTCCTCGCTTTTTCGCAGGAAGCCACATAGATACGTGGCGTATGTGAAATCAGATAATGGCATACGACGCGTATGTAAATGGGCATACGACGCGTATGTCGATTGGTGCAGGGATGGCGCACAGACCGAGAGCCGAGATGATCGCGCAGACGCGCGCCAAGCTGATCGCGGCCGCGCGCAAGGCGTTCGGCGAGGTTGGCTATGCGGCTGCCTCGATGGACGATTTCACGGCCGAGGCGGGGCTGACGCGCGGCGCGCTCTATCATCATTTTGGCGACAAGAAGGGCCTGCTCGAAGCGGTGATCAAGGAGATCGACGCCGAGATGGGCGCGCGGCTGGCAGTGATCTCGGCAGCGGCGGAGGATCCCTGGGAGGGGTTCGTGGCCGAGTGCGTCGCCTATGTCGAGATGGCGCTGGAGCCGGAGATCCAGCGCATATTGCTGCTCGACGGGCCGGCGGTGCTGGGCGATCCGTCCACGTGGCCGAACCAGAGCGGCTGCATCGCCTCGCTGGCGCGGAGCCTGCGGCGCCTCCTGGACGAGGACAGGATCGCGAGCGCCGATGCCGAGGCGATGGCGCGGCTCCTCAACGGCGCGATGCTCGCAGCCGCGCTCTGGATCGCCAACTCCCTCGAGCAGGAGGAGACGTCGAGGAAGGCAGTCGGCGCGCTGAGGGCGGTGCTCGACGGGCTGTTGAAGTCGAAGCCGCCGCGCTGAAGGGGCGACAAGCTGTTGACCGCCGCGGCACGCGGGCGGCGGCGGCATGGCCTTGGGGCAGGGAAGCGCCTATATCGGGTTCCATGGTCACGCGCCTCTACAGCCACCCGATCTTCCTCGACCACCTGACGCCGGCCGGCCACCCCGAGCGGCCCGACCGGCTGCGCGCCATCGCCAAGGTGCTGGAGGATCCCCGCTTCGACGCGCTGGAGCGCCGCGAGCCGGACGCCGCCGGGCGCGAGGCGCTGCTGCTCGCCCATCCGGAAGCCTTTGTCGACAAGGTCGCCGCCGCGATCCCGGTCGAGGGGATCGTGCGCGTCGACGCCGACACCTCCGTCAGCCCGAAGAGCTGGCGGGCGGCGGTGACCGCGGTGGGCGCCGCGACCGCTGCCGTCGACGACGTCTTCGAGGGCAAGGCCGACAACGTCTTCGTCGCCGCGCGTCCGCCCGGCCACCACGCCGAGAAGGCGACGGCGATGGGCTTCTGCCTGTTCAACAACGCCGCGATCGCCGCCCGCCATGCGCAGAAGAAGCACGGCGCCGAACGCGTCGCCATCGTCGACTGGGACGTCCACCACGGCAACGGCACCCAGGACATCTTCTGGGACGATGCGAGCGTGCTCTACTGCTCGACGCACCAGATGCCGCTCTATCCGGGCACCGGGGCGAAGGACGAGACGGGCGCCGGCAACATCGTCAACGCGCCGCTGTCGCCCGGAACGGGGAGCGACACGTTCCGCGACGCATTCCGGAGCCGCGTCCTGCCGGCCATCGATCGCTTCCGGCCGGACCTGATCATCGTCTCGGCCGGCTTCGACGCGCACCGGCGCGACCCGCTGGCCGAGATCAACCTGGACGAGGCCGATTTCGACTGGGCGACGGCCGAGCTGATGGACGCTGCCGACCGGCATTCCGGCGGCCGGCTGGTCAGCCTGCTCGAGGGCGGCTACGACCTGAGGGGGCTGGCCTCCTCGGTCGCCGCCCATGTCAGCCGCTTGATGAAGGGGTGAGGATGAACGCCACGACCGACGACGACGTGAAGGAAATGAGCTTCGAGCAGGCGCTGGAGCAGCTCGAGAAGATCGTCGACGATTTGGAGCGCGGCGACGTGCCGCTCGACCAGTCGATCCGCATCTACGAGCGCGGCGAGGCGCTGAAGGCCCAGTGCGAGCGCCTCCTGAAGGCGGCCGAGGACAAGGTCGAGAAGATCAGGCTGTCGCGCGAAGGCAAGCCGGTCGGCACGGAGCCGCTCGACGGCGAGTGACGGCCGATTGCGCCCGGCGGGGGGCGACATCATGTTCATGCTCGGGGCAGACGAGGTCGAGCCGCATGACGATGATGCCGGACAAGCTACCGCTCGCATCGTCACCCTGATGACGCCCGCGGAGAAGGCGCGGCTGGAGAGCAAGGCCCGCCGCGCGAACCTTTCCCTTGGCGAGTTTATACGGCGCGCGGTCGAAGCATACGATCCGCAGGAGCGCGACCAGTTGGTTGAGCTCGCAGAGCTGGCGTGCCGCTTCAGGGAGGGCGCCGAGCGCGCATCGGCGGCGGTCGACCGCGCCAATGCGAACGTGCGGGCCACGGTCGGGCAACTGGCGCGGGAGCGGAATAGACCGCTCGATCCCTAACTGATCCGCTCATGATTATGCCGCCCCGCCGAAATCCTCCGGCCGGGCGGCATAGAAGCGGGCGGGGGCGACCAGCGGTCGGGGGAACTCAAAGCTCGACGAAGGCCTTGAAGCCGCCCCAGATCATGCGCTTGCCGTCGAAGGGCATCTGGTCCATCTGGTAGTCCATCCGCTCGTCCGCCATGACCTTCTTCATGACCTCGTCACGCTTCTCGCGGCTCTCGTAGACTGCGTAGGCAAAGACCACGACCTCGTCCTCCTTGGCCATGACGGCGCGGGGGAAGGAGGTGAGCTCGCCATAGGGCACGTCGTCGGCAATCGCCTCGACATAGGCGAGCGCGCCATGCTCCATCCAGACAGGACCGGCTTTCCTGGCCATCTCGCGATAGTCGTCGAGCCGGTCCTTCGGCACCGCCAGCACGAAACCGTCGACATAGTTCATGATCGTTCTCCCTTGTTGCTTCGAGCCCCAAGGACGGATGATAGCGCGCCGATCCGACAGGGCGTGTCAGGAGATGTTGCGGAGGGTGTCGTGAATTGACCCTACCGCACCGGGCGACTACCTTAGCCAGGTCTGGCCAAGGAAGAGCATCATGAGCGTCGTCAACATGCTCGAGGCGAAGACCCAGCTCTCCAAGCTGGTCGAGAAGGTGGAGAGCGGGGCGGAGACCGAGATCATCATCGCCCGCAACGGCAAGCCGGCGGCGAAGCTGGTGGCGATCGACGCCCTGCCCGCGCGCCGCCGTCAGCTCGGCTTTCTGGCCGGCAAGTACCCGCCGATGGACTTCGAGGGCTTCCAAGCCATGGACGCCGAGATCGAGGCCATGTTCCTCGGCGAGGAGAAGTGAGGCTTCTTCTCGACACGCATGTCGCTATATGGGTGCTGACCGAGCCCCAGCGGGTGCCATCCGGTGTGACCGAAGCGGTTGCAGACGCAACCAACTCAGTTGCCGTCTCCGCGGCCGCGATCTGGGAGATCACGATCAAGTATCCACTCAAACGGCCAGACAGCCCGCCATTTTCGGGCCGCGAGGCCATTGGCCATTTCGAGGCGGCCGGATTCTCGCTGCTCGACATCACCCCGACCCACGCGGCCTTCGTCGATCGCCTCCCGCCCATCCATGGCGACCCCTTCGACCGGGTGATGCTCGCGCAGGCGCTCGTTGAGCAAATGCAGTTCGTCACATACGACAGGCGACTTTCCCGCTATGATGTACCGATGCTGACCTGGGCCTGAGGACGCGCCATGAGCTTCTTTCCCGGCAAGGACCCGCAGCCTGGCGACGCCTTCGCCTGCGATGCGATCGAGACGCTGATCATCCCACACTCGCACGACGTCGGCGGGTTCGAGGTGCGGCGCGCGCTGCCCTCGGCGCGGCGGCGGCTGGTTGGCCCCTTCATCTTCTTCGACAAGTTCGGGCCGGCCGTCATCCGGGCCGACAGGGCTGGCGACGTGCGCCCGCACCCGCATATCGGCCTCGCCACCGTGTCATACCTCTTCGACGGCAGGATCAAGCATCGCGACTCGCTCGGCTCCGCGATGGTCATCGAGCCCGGCGACGTGAACCTGATGACCGCCGGCCGCGGCATCGTCCATTCCGAGCGCACGCCGGAGGAACTGCTGGGCACCGAGATGGGTGTCTTCGGCCTGCAGACCTGGCTGGCGCTGCCGGACGGCAGGGAGGAGATCGACCCGCTGTTCGAGCACACGCTGCGGGCCGATCTGCCGGCCTTCGCTGCCGATGGTGCCGAGGGTCGCGTCGTCATCGGCGCCTTCGAGGGACTTTCCTCCCCGGTGCGGACCCAGTCCGACACGCTCTATGTCGACATCCGGCTCGCTGCCGGAGGACGCGTGCGCATACCGGCCGAGGCGGAGGAACGCGCGATCTACCTGCTCACCGGCGAGGTCGAGATCGCCGGCGACCGCTTCGCCCCGGACCAGTTGCTGGTCTTCCGGCCGGGCGACGAGCTGGTCGTTGCCTCGGCTGCCGGCGCCCATCTCATGCTGTTCGGGGGAGCGGCGCTCGGCTCGCACCGCTACATCTGGTGGAACTTCGTCTCCTCGTCGAAGGAGCGCATCGAGCAGGCCAAGGAGGAATGGCGCAGCGGCCGCTTCGACATCGTGCCGGGGGACGAGGAGGAGTTCATCCCGCTGCCGCCGGACTAGATCGACGCCCAGCACTGCGGCAGTGCCACGCATTTACTTCCGGAGCAGGAATCCCTATCTGCCGGCGTTGACCGGAGAAGAGAGCTGCCACCAGGAAAGGCGCCGATCCCCTTGACCCCGCCAGACAGAACGCCGCTGCTCGACACCGTCCGCGTGCCGGCCGACCTGCGCAAGCTGCCGGAAGGCGACCTGCGCCAGCTATCCGACGAGCTGCGCCTGGAACTGATCGACGCCGTGTCGCAGACCGGCGGGCATCTCGGCGCCGGACTCGGCGTGGTCGAGCTCACCGTCGCGCTCCACTACGTCTTCGACACGCCGGACGACCGGGTGATCTGGGACGTCGGCCACCAGGCCTATCCGCACAAGATCCTGACCGGGCGCCGCGACCGCATCCGCACGCTGCGCCAGGAGGGCGGGCTGTCGGGCTTCACAAAGCGGGCCGAAAGCGAATACGACCCGTTCGGCGCGGCGCATTCTTCGACCTCGATCTCCGCCGGGCTCGGCATGGCGGTCGCGCGCGACCTGAAGGGCGAGAAGCGGCACGTCATCGCCGTCATCGGCGACGGCGCCATGTCGGCCGGCATGGCCTACGAGGCGTTGAACAATGCCGGCGCGCTCGACGCCCGCCTCATCGTCATCCTGAATGACAACGACATGTCGATCGCGCCGCCTTCGGGCGCCATGAGCGCGTATCTCGCACGGCTCGCCTCGGGCGCCACCTATGCCGGCATCCGCGACCTCGGCAAGAAGATCACCCCCTATCTCGGCAAGCGCGCCGACCGCGCGATCACGCGGGCGGTAGAGCACGCGCGCGGCTATGTCACCGGCGGCACGATGTTCGAGGAGCTGGGCTTCTTCCACATCGGTCCGATAGACGGCCATAATCTCGACCACCTGGTTCCGGTCCTGAGGAACGTGCGCGACCACGTTACCGGCCCGGTGCTGATCCATGTCGTGACCAAGAAGGGCAAGGGCTACCCGCCGGCGGAAGCCGCGGCCGACAAGTATCACGGCGTCAACAAGTTCGACGTCATCACCGGCGCGCAGGCGAAGGCCCCTTCCAACGCGCCGGCCTACACCAAGGTGTTCGCGCAGTCGCTGATCGAGGAGGCGCGCGAGGACGAGAGGATCGTCGCGATCACCGCCGCCATGCCGTCTGGCACCGGGCTCGACTTCTTCGCCGAGGAGTTCCCCAAGAGGACCTTCGATGTCGGCATCGCCGAGCAGCACGGGGTGACCTTCGCCGCCGGGCTGGCGGCCGAGGGGCTGCGGCCATTCGCGGCCATCTACTCGACCTTCCTGCAGCGCGCCTACGACCAGGTCGTGCACGACGTCGCGATCCAGGGCCTGCCGGTGCGCTTCCCGATCGACCGCGCCGGCTTCGTCGGTGCCGACGGTCCGACCCATTGCGGCGCCTTCGACGTCGCCTATCTCGCCACGCTGCCGGGCTTCGTCGTTATGGCGGCGGCCGACGAGGCCGAGCTCAAGCACATGGTGCGGACCGCGGTCGAGCACGATGCGGGGCCGATCGCCTTCCGCTATCCGCGCGGCAACGGCGTCGGCGTCGACATGCCCGAGCGCGGCAAGGCGCTGGAGATCGGCAAGGGCCGCATCATGCGCGAGGGGACGAAGATCGCGCTCCTGTCGCTCGGCACGCGGCTGGCGGACTGCCTGCTGGCGGCGGACGAGCTGGAGGCTGCGGGGCTCTCGACCACCGTCGCCGACGCGCGCTTCGCCAAGCCGCTCGACCGCGACCTGATCGCGCGGCTGGCGCGCGAGCATGAGGTGCTGGTGACGGTGGAGGAGGGCGCGGTCGGCGGCTTCGGCGCGCATGTGCTGCACTTCCTGGCGATCGAAGGGCTGCTCGACCACGGGCTCAAGGTGCGCCCGCTGGTCTTGCCCGACGCCTTCATCGACCAGGCGAAGCCAGAGAAGATGTATGCCGATGCCGGCCTGGACCGCGCGGGCATCGTCCACGCCGTCTTCGCCGCGCTCGGCCGGATCGAGGGGGCCGCGACGGCGTGAGGAGCCTTTGCGGCCGGCATGCTTGAAATATAACGCCTTGTGTTATAGATATCCTCTGCCGTCGCGGGAGCATGCGCGTGAGGATCTTCAAGAACGCGTGGTTCGCCAGGTTTGCGCGACGGCACGAAATCACCGACGTGGCGCTCAGGGACGCCGTTCGGCGCGCGGAGGCCGGTCGGGTTGATGCGGATCTCGGCGGTGGAGTACTGAAGCAGCGCCTGGCGCGGCAGGGACAGGGGAAGTCCGGCGGGTTTCGGACGGTTCTACTGTACAGGCGATCTCAGCGAGCATTCTTCGTCTATGGCTTCGCCAAGAACGACCGCGCCAATATCGATGCCGACGAGATCGACGCCTTCAAGAAGGCGGCTAGGCACGTCCTTGCTTTGTCCGACGGACAGCTGGACGAGTTGAAGGCGAGAGGACAGTTCGAGGAGGTCGACAGCGATGACCAAGAAGTATCGCAGCGAGGCGTTTGCCTCGATCCACCAGACGATGGAGGCGCTGAACGAAATCGGCGCCATCGACAAGCGGACGCTGCGCGAGTTCGATGAGGCATGCCTGACCCCGGTGCGCAGCTTCGCGCCGGAAGAGATCAGGGCCATCCGTGAGCGCGAGCACCTGTCGCAGCCGGTCTTCGCGCGCTACCTGAACGTCAGCCGGAACCTGGTCTCCGACTGGGAGCGCGGCGTGAAGAAACCCGGCGGCCCTGCTTCGCGGCTGCTGACGGTGATCCACAAGAAGGGTATCGAGGCGATCGGGTAGAAGGGCGTGCTTGCCTCCCATCGCCTCCGCCTCGACGAGCTGCTCGTCCTGCGCGGCCTGTTCGCCTCGCGCTCGCGTGCGCGCGATGCGGTTCTGCGCGGGACGGTGTCGGTCGCTGGGCAGAAGGAGACGAAGCCGGGCAGGACGGTCGCGGCGGATGCCGAAATCACGGTCGCGGACCCGGCGGGCCGCTACGTCTCGCGGGCGGCGCTGAAGCTCGTCCATGCGCTCGACGCTTTCGCGATCGAAGTGAGGGGCGCCATTGCGCTCGACATCGGCGCCTCGACCGGCGGCTTCACGCAGGTGCTGCTCGAGCGCGGGGCGGCGCATGTGACGGCGATCGACGTCGGACACGGACAGTTCCATGCCGACATCGCGGGCGATCCGCGGGTCAGTTCGATCGAGGGGCTGAACGCGCGCGACCTGGCGGAAAGCCATCTGGCGCGGGGCGCGCCCGATCTCCTCGTATCGGACGTCAGCTTCATCTCGCTGAAGCTCGCGCTGCCGCCGGCGCTTCGTCTCGCGGCGCCGGGCGCCAGGGGCGTCTTCCTCGTCAAGCCGCAGTTCGAGGCGGGGCGGGAGGCGATCGGCAAGGGCGGGCTCTTGCGCGACCTGGACGATGCGGCGCGCGTGGCGGAGGAGCTGCGCGGCTGGCTCGACGCATTTTCGGGCTGGCGCGCGACTGGGCTCGTGCAGTCGCCGATCGAGGGCGGCGACGGCAACCGCGAGTTCCTGCTGGCGGGCGAGAAGGCGAAATGAGCACAAGACTCGAGATCTCTCGCCTCGGCGCGCAGGGGGATGGCATTGCCGAGACACCGCGCGGGCCGGTCTTCGTGCCCTTCGCGCTGCCGGGCGAGGCGGTGACGGCGGCGGTCGGCAAGGACCGTGCCGATGTGATCGCGGTTCTCGAGCCGTCGCCGCTGCGCGTTCCACCGCCCTGCCGCCATTTCGGCACCTGCGGCGGCTGCGCGCTGCAGCACCTGGAGGAGGGGGCCTACCGCGCCTTCAAGCGGCAGCTCGTCGTCGAAGCGTTGGCGCAGCAGGGGCTCGATGTGCCGGTAGCGGATCTGGTGCCCTGTCCGCCGGCCTCGCGCCGCCGGGTGACATGGACGGCGCGGCGGACCGGGAGCGGCATGCTCATGGGCTACCTGAAGGCTCTGTCGCACGAGATCGTCGACATCGCGGAGGACCCGATCGCGTTGCCGGTGATCGCCGGCGCGATCCCGCTGGTTCGGGAACTGGCGGGAAAAGTCTGCGCCACGGCGGACCCGTTCAAGCTCCTGGTGACGGCGACGGCCTCGGGGCTGGACATCGCGGTGTCGGGGAGCGGCGCCTTGGCCGAGGTGCGCCGCCAGGAGGCGACGCGCTTCGCGATCCGCGCCGGGTTGGCGCGGCTGTCGCTCGACGGCGAGATCCTGGTCGAGCCGAAGAAGCCGGCGATCATGATCGGCAATGTCGAGGTGAACCCGCCGCCCGGCGCCTTCCTGCAGGCGGTGGAGGTGGCGGAGGAGGCGATGGCTGCGCTCGTCGCGGCGCATCTCGGCAAGGCGAAGCGCGTCGCCGACCTCTTCGCCGGGGTCGGCACGTTCGCGCTCAGGCTGGCAAGGGCGTCCGAGGTCCATGCGGTTGAAGGGGAGGCGGCGGCGCTCGCGGCGCTCGACCGCGCCTTCCGGTTCGGCCGGGGGCTGAAGCGGGTCACCACCGAGCGCCGCGACCTCTTCCGCCGGCCACTGACCTGGAAGGAGCTCAACGCGTATGACGGGCTGGTCTTCGACCCGCCGCGGGCGGGGGCGGAGGACCAGGCCCGGCAGATCGCGCGAAGCGACGTGCGCCAGGTCGCCGCCGTCTCCTGCAATCCGGTGTCGCTGGCGCGGGATCTCGCGATCCTCATTGAAGGCGGCTACCGGCTCGTCTCGGTCACGCCGATCGACCAGTTCCTGTGGACGCCGCATGTCGAGGCGGTGGCGCTGCTCGAGAAGCCGCGGAAGCGGCGGTGAGGGGCTCAATAAGGCTGGCGCTGCGCCGGCGCGGACTTGTCTTCAGCTTCGCCCTGCGGCGTGGCCTCCGCGTCGATCCACTTGATCGGGATCGTATCGGGCGACATGGCGCCGCCCGATACGATGAAGGCCATGGCCTCGTTTTTCGACCAGTCGAGCCAGGTCAGCCGGCTGGTCGGGACGATCTCGACATAGCCGGAGGTCGGGTTGGGCGTCGTCGGCACGTAGACGGCGGCAAGCTCGGGCTGCTCCTGCGTCGCCGGGAATATCTTCGTGACGAGCCCGACGGTGCGCATGTGCGGGCCGGGGAACTCGATCAGGACGACGCGGCTGCCGCCCGGAGCGCCGTTGCCGCCGCCGACCGAGCGCACCAGGGTCTGGGTCGCGCCGTAGATCGTGCGCGCAACCGGCACCGCCTCGACCACCTTGTCCATCAGCCGCAGGAGCCGCCTGCCTATGACGGCGTTGGTCGCGCGGCCGAGCAGATAGAGGATCAGGAGCGCGACTATGAGCGCGATCGCCGACTGGAACCAGCCGGCGAGCAGGAGGTCGGAGGCCTGCGGCGAGGTGGGCCGGAGCGCCCGCGCCAGCGCCAGCGTCGCAGGCCGGCCGAGCCAGGTCAGGATGTCGAAGATGAACCAGATGATCCAGACCGTCACGCCGAGCGGGATGATCGCAAGGAGGCCCGCGAGGATCTGTCGGCTGATATGCTGCATTGCGTCTCCGTCATGCCGGCTGGCATTTCTCCACCGGCAGGACGGCAACGCGCGAGAGAGGGCTGGGCTCCCGCGCCCCGTCCGCTCAGCCTGCGACGAGCAGCCGCTCGCGCATGAAGTACACGGCAGCGCTGGAGTCGCCTATTGCGCGGGCGTGCGCGTGTCCGAGGTCGCGAATCTCAAGATCGATGCTCTCGGATTCGACGGTCGTGCTCATCCGGGGGACGCGAGATAAGCGGCCGGCTTTCTGCCGGCAAGGCTCCTGCCAAGGGAGATTTCCGGATGAAAAGCAGCTCCAACGACTGCATTCGGGTGCCGGCAATGCAGTCAAGTCGGCCTAGGCATGTCCTGTCGTCGGGACGGGCTGTTGCTGGTCGATGCCGGATACGATGCATTGTCGGCCCCGAGCCTTCGCCGCGTAGAGATATCGATCAGCCAGGCTGAGCGTTTCGTCCAGGGTCCGCCCAGGTTGCACCTCGCACAACCCCGCCGAAAAGCTGCAGGAATAGGCTGGCGCTGCTGGGAAGCTGATGCGCCTGACCTCGTCCAGGATCTTCTGAAGACGGCAATCGGCATCGCCGATGGAGCAGTTGGGGAGGAAGAGAAGGAATTCCTCGCCGCCCATGCGGCCGAACAGATCATGAAGACGAATGCTCGACACGAAGCGCCGACAGAACTCGACGAGGACGGCATCGCCGAACTCATGCCCGTAGCGGTCGTTGACCTTCTTGAAGCGGTCGATATCGATGAGGGCTATCGCATGCTCCCCGAAGGCTTCCTGCTGAAGCTGGTGGGACAGCCATTCCTTCAGGGTCTTCATCACATAGCGTCGGTTGGCCACCCCGGTGAGCTCGTCGGTCCATGACGCCCTGCGCGCCACGTCCCGTTCTTCGCGCACGCTTCGGCTGGGGATCTTGAGTGCCGTGATGTCGCTTGCGACGAGCAGCATGTTGCCCGTCCGGTCCATCGTCTCGGTGATCCAGAAGACCCGCCCGTCGGTCATTCCGGCTTCGAAAGCCCGATACGGGACGGTGCCGCGGCGGGAACTGGCGGCCGTAAGCCACGCCTCGATGTCGTCGGTCTCGATCAGCGGTCCCCGACCATGCAGATGGTTGTCGCGCATGATCTGCCGCCAGGACGGCTTCGTCACGGGATCGACAAAGTAGGTCTCGCAGAACGCCGCGTTCGCCACAACCAGCATGTCACTGGCATCGAAGACGGCGATGAGGCTCGGGGTCGACCACAAGAGCCCGCACATCGCGGGGTCGGCGATCGAGAATTCCGGACTGACGCGCACCGGCATGCAGTTCTCCAGAGGATGCCTGTCCTCATATCCGGCGGAGCATATGTCGGTATCGGTTAAGCCTTCGCTGAAGCCCGTTCAGAAACGAACATCCGATCATTGGAGATAGCGTCGTGACGGCGGGGTTCGCTGCCAGTGATGTCAGAACCGGTCAGGTCTCAGCGGATCTATGTCGATCGGTACTGTCCGGTTGCTCACCAGGTCAGCCACGATACGCCCCGTGATGCCGGCCAGGGTGAGGCCGATATGGCCATGGCCGAAGGCGTAGATGATGCGCGGATCGCGAGGGGATGGCCCGATCACCGGCAGCGAATCGGGCATTGAGGGCCTGAAGCCCAGCCACTCGCGCGCCGGCTCTCCAAGGCCTGGGAGCAGACGGAGGCTCGTGCGCGCGATGACGGCGCAGCGTTCCGGACGATGCGGGCGGTCGAGGCCGCCGAGCTCGACCGTTCCGGCGCATCGGAGCCCCTCCGCGAGCGGCGTCATGTAGAACCCGTGCTCGGGATATATGGTTGGCATCGACAACAGTCTCTCGCCGCCCGGGAACAGCACGTGATAGCCGCGTTCGGTGTCGAGCCGGATGCGATCGCCCACCATGGCCGCGAGCCTGGCCGACCAAGCACCGGCGGCCACGACCACCCGATCGGCCGCCTCCATGGTCCCGTCCACCGCGACGGCGACGCCGTCGTTCCTCCTCAGGATGTTCTCCGCCCGCCCGCGGACGAAGCGGCCGTTCCTGGCGAGGAACGCCCTGCCAAGTCCGACCGCGTAGGCCAGCGGGTCGTCGATCGTGTAGCTGTCGAGATAGTGCACGCCCCGGGCATAAAGCGGGGCGAGGTGCGGCTCCCGATCGCGGACGGCTGCGGCATCGAGAAGCTCGAAGCGCACGCCCTGATCCGCGCGCTTGCGGACGCCGGGCAGCGCGGCCTGGAAGGAGCTCTCGGAGTGGAAGAGATGCAGCACGCCGCCGGTCCGCTTGAGGCGGAACGCGTCGCTCTCGGCCATGAGCGGGCCGTGACCGGCCTCGGCCAGCCGGATGAGCTGCCCGAGCACGCCGACCGCTCGATCGAAGCTCCTGGCGGTTCCCGCCCGCACGAACGACGCCAGCCAGGGCAGGAGCCCGGGCAGGTCGCGCCAGTAGATGGACAACGGCCCCTCGCGGTCGGCCAGCATGCGCGGCAGGCGCCGGAGGATTCCGGGCGCGGCGACCGGCAGGCAGGCGTTCAGCGCGATGCTGGCGGCATTGCCGTAGCTGCAGGCCCGCCGGTAGTCGGAGCCTTCCAGCGGCAGGTTGTCGTCGATGATGACGACGCGGTGCCCGTGCCGCTGCAGCCACAAGGCGCTCGAGAGGCCGACCACGCCGGCCCCGACGACGACGACCGAGCGCCGCAGCCCTTCGGCCACGGGTTCGACCGGCGGCAGGGCGGCGCTCGTCTCCATCCGCCGCTCCCGGCTCAGCGGTCCGACTTGCCGAACAGCTGCGACAGGGCGAGCAGCAGCGTGGTCAGCACGATCATCAGGGTGGAGATCGCGGCTATCGTCGGATCGATCTGGTCGCGCAGGGCGAGGAACATGTTGCGGGTGAGCGTCGAATTGCTGCCGCCCGATACGAAGAGGGCGACGATCACCTCGTCGAACGAGGTGAGGAAGGCGAGCAGCGCGGCGGTGATCACCGAGAAGCGGATCTGCGGCAGCGTCACCATGAGGAACGCCCGCGGCCGAGAGGCGCCGAGGCTGCGGGCGGCGAGTTCCTGGTTCATGTCGTAGCTCTTGAGCCCCGAGGCGACGACGAGCACGACCAGCGGAACGGCGAGCATCGAATGGGCGAGAACGATGCCGGGGAGCGTGTTAAGCAGTCCGAGGCGCACATAGAGATAGAAGACGCCTATCCCGATCAGGATCAGCGGCATCATGATCGGCATCACCAGCACCAGCATGGCGAGGCCGACCCAGCGCAGCCCGGAAACGTGGAGGCCGTAGGCGGCGAGCGTGCCCAGGGGCGTCGCCACCAGCATGGTCAGGAAACCGGCCAGGAACGAGGTCCGCGTTGCCTGCATCCACTCGAGCGATCCCAGGTAGTTGGCATACCAGCGCAGCGACCACTCGCGCGGCGGAAAGGCCAGATACTGCGAGTCGGAGAACGACATGGGGATCACGATCAGCGACGGCACGACGAGGAACAGCATCACCACGACGCCGACGGCGTAGAGCCACAGCCGCCGCCCGTGCGTGATCTGCGTCTCGGAGGCAGGGCGGGAGAACCAGCTGATCATCGCGATCCGCCCAGGACCCTTTCGAGCCGGATGACCCTGGACGCCAGCCAGAGCAATGCGAGCGTCAGCACCAGGAGCACCACGCCCAGGGCGCTCGCCGCGCCCCAGTTGAAGAACAGCTCTATGTCCGTGGCGATCCGCATAGACACGAGGATGACGCGGCCGCCGCCGAGCAGCGCCGGGGTGACGTAGAAGCCCAGGCACAGGATGAACACGATGGTCGCCCCCGCCACCAGCCCCGGCAGCGACAGCGGCAGATAGACCAGCCAGAAGGCGCGGATGGGGGATGCCCCGAGATTGGCGGCGGCCTTGACGTAGTCGGCATTGATCACGCGCATCGACCCGTAGAGCGGCAGGATCAGATAAGGCAGCATGATGTGCGTCATGCCGATCAGGGTGCCGGTGAGATTGTGGACGAGGGGCAGGGGCTCGCTCCACAGCCCCAGCTCCATACCCCAGCTGTTGACGAGCCCCTGCCGCTGCAGGAGCACGAGCCAGGCATAGGTGCGGACAAGGACCGAGGTCCAGAACGGCAAGAGCACGGCAATCATGCACAGAGCCGCGATCCGCCTCGGCAGCTGAGCCAGCAGATATGCGAGCGGGTAGCCGAGCAGGATGCAGATCGCCGTGGTGATCAGGCTGACCTCGAAGGTGGTGCGGAATATCCGAGCGTAGGAGGCCTGACTGGCCAGTCGACGGTAGTTGGCGAGGCTGAGCTCGCCGGCATCCGACAGGAAGGACAGCCAGAACAGCCATCCGATCGGGATGAGGAGCACGACGAACACGAGGAGCAGCGCGGGAAGGCTGAGGCCGAACAGCGTCCAGCGCTCGCCAACCGCGTCGCGGCGCAACTGCGCGACGTTCGGCTCGAGCGACGGGACGGCCAGGCTCATGCGTTCATCCCGCTGCCGGCATCAGAAAAGTGTCGCGCCGGTGGAGACCAATGCGGATCGGCGCGCCGGGCTCCGGCACGTCCGCCATGGTCTCGCTCGACGTCATGCCGCGCACGCTGACATTCGCGCCCGACGCAAGCGCGACGTCGAGCAGGAAGCTCTCGCCCTGGTAGATGAAGCGTGACACCCGGCCCTCCAGCGCGTTCGTCTCGCCGCAGACGGAGCCATTGCCGAGGATACGCAGCTTCTCCGGCCGCAGCATGAGGAGCCTGTCGCCGTCGCCGATGTCGGTTCCCTCGCGCAGGAGAAGCGTCGAGCCGTCGAGCCGCGCCACCCCGTCGGCAACCGTCACCGGCAGGAACGCCGATTCGCCGATGAACTCGGCGACGAAGCGGCAGGAAGGCTCCTCGTAGATGCGGCGCGGCGTGTCGAGCTGCATGATGCGCCCCTTGTCGATCACCGCGACGCGGTCCGACATGGTCAGCGCCTCGCGCTGGTCATGGGTGACGTAGACGGTCGTCATGCCGAGCTGCTCGTGGAGCTGGCGCAGCTCCATCTGCATGTGCTCGCGAAGCTGCTTGTCGAGCGCCGACAGCGGCTCGTCCATCAGCAGGATGCGCGGCTCGAAGACGATCGCGCGCGCCAGTGCCACGCGCTGGCGCTGTCCGCCGGACAGCTGGTCAATGCGGCGGCTTGCATAGCCGCCGAGCCTGACCGTCTCCAGCGCGCGCTCGACGCGCTCCGCGATCGCGGCCTTGGCGACGCCGCGCAGCCGCAGCGGGAAGCCGATATTGCCGGCCACATCCATGTGGGGGAAGAGCGCGTAGCTCTGGAACACCATGCCGACGTCGCGCTTGTGCGGCGCGAGTCGCACCACCTCCCGGTCGCCGAAGCGGACGCTGCCGGAGTCCGGCCGGATGAAGCCCGCCAGCACCATGAGGAGAGTCGTCTTGCCGGAACCGGACGGGCCGAGAAGGGTCAGGAACTCGCCGCTCCTGATCTCGAGATCCACCCGGTCGAGGGCGCGGAAACTGCCGTAGGTCTTGGTGACCTGGACTATTTCGATCGGAAGCGCGCCACTGCGGTTCATTTCCGACTCGTAGCCTGTTGCATTGCGCAGGAACAGACGAAGGCGATGTCGCTCACGGGCCCGCCTCCGCCTTGCTTGGCGCCGTGTCCTACTCGGTCAGCATATCCTGATAGGCTGCCGCGGCCTCCGCCTCATGGCTGATGTACCACTGCAGATTGATGGGCAGCTGCCGCGCGGCGTTCTCCGGATGGGACGGCAGCCGCCGCGCATACTCCTCGTCGATCAGGCCGAGCTCGTAGGCGGTCACGTTGGTCGGCCCGTAGGTGATGTACTGCGTGAAGTCGGCCTGGTACTCGGGCTTGGCGATCTCGGCCAGGAACCTCATTGCCAGGTCCCTGTTGGGCGCGCCTTTCGGCACGGCGTAGCAGTCGTAGTCCAGCAGAGCCTGGTTGAAGGTGTACTTCACCGCCGCGCCGTCCTTCGCCGCCACGTCGAACCGGCCGTTCCAGCCGGTGACCATGTCGACCTCGCCGTCGACCATCAGCTGCGCGTGCTGCGCACCGGACGACCACCACACCGCGATATGCGGCCGCAGCTCGCGGATCTTGTCGAGCGCTCGTTCGATGCCCTCGGACGTCGACAGCACCTCATAGACCTGATCCGGCGGGACGCCGTCCGCCATCAGCGCCGGTTCCAGCGCGCCGGCAACGGAGTTGCGGTAGGCCCGCTTGCCGGGGAACCTCTCGACGTCCCAGAAATCCGCCCAGCTCTGCGGACCGTCATCGCCATAGGTGTTGGTGTTCCAGGCCAGAACGGTCGAGAAAACGTCACCGCCCATGCAATAGTCCTGGTAGAGGCCTTCGCCGAAGGTCGACACGTCGATGACGGAATAGTCGAGCGCCTCCAGAATGCCCTCGGCGCCGGCCCGGGCAGCACTTCCCGAGCCGCTCGCGACCACGTCCCACGTCACCGCGCCCGAGTTCACCTGCAGCCTGAGGTCGGCGATGCCGCCATAGGTTTCCTCGCGCACGGTGATGCCCATGGCTTGCGCAGCGGGCTGGAACAGGGCCTTGCTCTGCGCGTCCATATATGAGCCGCCAAAGGATACGACCGTCAGTTCCTCCGCCTGCGCCGGCAGCGCCAGCACTGCCGCGGCATGCAGGGCCGCGACGGCGACGGTGCAGTTCAGCAATTTACGCTCCAGCATCTCTGTCTCCCATTGTCGTCGTTCCGGCCGCTCGAAGCTCTATCGGCTTCTCCGGGACCGCAGCATCAGTCTGGTCGAATTTGGTCGGCGATATAGTGCCATTCTGAAAAGACGGGCGGGCCATTATCGGCGTGCAGGCCCTCACGCATGGTCGGCGAGGATCAGGTCGGCTCCTTTCCATCCGGTCATCATCGCCGGCGCATTGATGTTGCCCGAGGGCACCAGGGGGAAGATGGAGGCGTCGACGACGCGCAGCCCTCCGACACCATGCACCCTCAGCCGCGGATCGACGACGTCGGCGGCCGGATTGGGACCCATCCGGCAGGTGCCGCTGGCGTGGAAGACGGAACCGGCGCGGGCGCGAAGATCGGCTTCGATCTCCTCGCGGCTCGATAGCGTCGACCCCGGCGGGAGCTCGCGGTCGATCAACGATGCCAGCGGCTCTGCGCGCGCGATCCTGCGCAGCATGAGGCAGCCGTCAATCAGTTCCTCGACGTCTTCGCGGGCGGACAGATAGTTCGGCTGGATGGCGGGAGCGGCATGAGGATCGCTCGAGCGGAGCCGCACGTGGCCGCGGCTCCGGGGATGGCAGTTCGAGACGCCGAGGAGGAAGCCGGGCTCGCGGTCCGGCAGCATCAGCTGGCGCTTGCCGGGCGTGGCCCGCGTGTAGCTCAACGGGGAGAAGTAGAGCTGCATGTTGGGCCGCGGCCGCGATGGATCGGAGCGGAAGAATCCGCCTGCCTGGTTGACGCTGAGCGAGAGCGGCCCGGTCCGCGTGGCGAGATACCGGAGGCCGACAGCCAGCCGGCCCCACCACGGCCGCAGCACCGAGTTCAGCGTCGGCCGGGTGGCGCGATAGTGGTAGTCGACGCAGAGATGGTCCTGGAGATTCTCGCCCACGCCCTCAAGCCCCCAGACCACCGGCACGCCGTGTGCGGCGCAGAGTTGTGGAGCGCCGATGCCGGAGAGCTGGAGAAGGTGGGGAGAGTTCACCGCACCGGCCGAAAGCACGACCTCGCGGCCGGCAATGGCCTTTTCTCGCCGGTCGCCGACGCGGTACTCGACGCCGACGGCCCTGCGGCCCTCGAAGAGGACCCTGGTGGCGTGGGCATGGGTGACGACGCGCAGGTTTGGGCGCCGCATTGCCGGCCGGAGGAATGCCGCCGCAGCCGAAGCCCGGATGCCGTTGCGGGTGGTGATCTGGTAGAGACCCGCCCCTTCCTGGCTCCGGCCATTGAAGTCGGTGTTGCGCTCGAGGCCCGTCGCCGCGCAGGCCTCGACGAAGTCGTGGCATGTGGGATGCGCCGAACCTGCTATGTCGGTGACGGACAGCGGTCCGTCCGCCCCACGCCATTCGTTCGCTCCGGCCGCGTTGCACTCCATGCGCCGGAACACCGGCGCGACATCGTCCCAGCCCCAGCCGGAATTGCCGAGCGCGGCCCAGCCGTCATAGTCCTCCTTCTGACCGCGGATGAACACCATCGCGTTGATCGAGCTCGATCCGCCGAGAACGCGACCGCGCGGCCAGTATGTCGTACGGCCGCCAAGCCCCGGCACCGGCTCGCTCCAGTAGCGCCAGTTGAGCCGCGGATGGTGGAACGTCTTGCCGTAGCCGATCGGCATCCGGACCCAGAAGTTGCGGTCGCTCGCGCCGGCCTCCAACAACAGCACCCGGAACCGTCCGCTCTCGCTCAGCCGGTTGGCGAGCACGCAGCCGGCCGAGCCGGCTCCGACGATGATGAAGTCCCAGATGTTCATCGCCGGCATCTAGCTTGGGCCGGGTCGGCTTCGCAGCGGCCATTGTGAATCGTCGGCCGTGCCATTCAGGTCCTGAGCGAGCCGATCGCCGCTGCGAGCCTGTCGACTCCTGCCGTGATCTCCGCCGGTGTCGACGTGCTGAAGCCGATCGCGAAGCCGCGGGCCTTGACGGGAGCGATGGCGAACCGGGACAGCGGCGTGACGATGACGCCGTGCGCCGCTGCCGCATCCGCCACCGCCGCCTCGTCATGTCCCGTCAGCAGATGGCCGACCGTCTGGATGCCGCTGTCCGTCCTGGCGATATCGATGGCCCCGGCGAGGCGGCGCGCGGCAGCGTCGACGAGAACCTCGTGCCGCTCGGTGTAGATCTTGCGCATCCGCCGGATGTGGCTGGCGAAATGGCCTTCCTCGATGAAGCTGGCGACCACCGCCTGCAGCATCGTCGATGCCCCCTGGTGAGTCGCGCCGGCGATCCGTCCGAAAACCTCCGCCAGCCCGCCGCTGACGACCATGAAGGCGATGCGCAGGGCCGGGAACAGGGACTTGGAGAAGGTGCCGACATAGATGACGCGGCCGACCGTATCGACGCTCTTCAGGGTCGGCGGCGGATGTCCGGAATAGTAGAACTCGCCGTCATAGTCGTCCTCGACGATCCAGGCGTCGGACCGCTCGGCCGCACGCAGGAGCTCGAAACGGCGCTGCAGGCTCATCACGGCGCCGAGCGGGTGCTGGTGGGAGGGCGTGACGAAGGCGAGCCGGAAATCGGGCTCTGCCGCCAGCCCGGCCGCAACGTCGATCCCCTCGTCGTCGACCGGCACCGGCACCAGCCGGGCGCCGCTCGAAAGAAGGCTGTTGCGCGCGCCGATCGGCCCGGGGTTCTCGAACCAGACGGCGTCGCCGGGATCGAGCAGCGTGTTGCCGATGCGGTTGAACGCTTCCTGGGCCCCGTTGAGGATGAGCACCTCCTCCGGCTCGCAGACGATGCCGCGGTTGGCGCGCAGGTGGGTGGCGATGGCCCGCCGCAGTTCGGCGAGCCCCCCCGGTTCCGGATAGCCCAGTGCCTGGCCGCGGGCCGAGCGCCAGTGGCGCGCGGTCAGCTTCGACCACAGGGGGATCGGGAACAGGTCGAGCGCCGGCAGCCCCGTGACGAATGGGCGTGGCTGCGTCGGATGCGCGAGCCTCGGGAAGAACTGCTCCGAGGCGCGCCTGGCGAGGCTCGCAAGCCGGGTGGGCTGCTTGGCATGGCCGGCATCGTCGGCCGCCATCGTCTCCGCCTTCGCCCGGAGCACATCGCTGACATGCGACCCCGACCCCACACGCGAGACGATCAGACCTTCCGCGGCGAGCGACTCGTAGACGCTGATGGCCGTCGTTCGCGATATTGCGTGGTCGCGCGCGAAGGTACGGCTGGACGGAAGGCGCTGGCCCGGAGCCAGCATGCCCGACAGCACGAGGTCGCGGATCGCGCTGACGAGCTGCGCCACGATCGGCCGGCCGGATTCCCGATCGATCCGCAACGTCGGCAGGAGGGCGCCGCCCGCATACTTCATCCTCGCCTCACGCGCAGGCGCGCGGACCGGTCGGAGTCCATACCAAATGGCTTTCCAGATTAATCAAAGTGGCTCTTATCAGGATGCCACTATGAACCGAGTATCGGCCCTCGCCAAGCTAGTCAACGGCGGGTCGGGCGGAGCGACGACGACCCGCGGCGCAGCGGGCCAGCGGTCCGGGGGGCGGAATCCAGACATGAAGATCAAGAGCATAGAGACATTCTCGGACCCCTATGTCGCTTTCGTGCGGGTGACCGCGGAAGACGGTGCCTGCGGCTGGGGACAGATCGCGCCTTATCACGCCGACCTGTCGGCCCAGGTGCTGCACCGCCAGGTCGCGCCCTGGGCCCTCGGCGCGGCTGTCGATCGCGATCTCGACGAGCTGATGGACTTCATCGGCGACCGCGAGCACAAGTTCACCGGCTCCCACCTGCGTCGCGCCATGGGCGGTCTCGACACGGCGATCTGGGACCTGCGCGGCAGGATGGCAGGAAAGCCCGTGGTGGAACTGCTGGGCGGGCAGCCCTCATCGCTGCGCGCCTATGCCTCTTCCATGAGGCGCGACATCACGCCGGAAGACGAGGCAGAGCGCTTCCGCCGCCTGCGCGGCGAACATGGCTTCGACGCCTTCAAGTTCCGGATCGGCGCCGAGGTCGGCCACGACCGCGACGAGTGGCCGGGACGCACGGAGGCGATCATCCCCGCGATCCGAGATGCGCTTGGCGACGACGTCGCGCTGCTCGCCGACGCCAACAGCTGCTACAGCCCCGCCCGCGCAATCGAGGTGGGAAGGCTGATGGAGGCCTATGGCATGGTCCACTACGAGGAGCCTTGTCCCTACTGGGAGCTGGAGCAGACGCGGCAAGTCGCCGAGGCGCTCGACATGGCCGTGACGGGGGGCGAGCAGGACTGCGAGTTCGTCGTGTGGAAGCAGATCATACGCGACCGCGTCGTCGACATCATCCAGCCCGACGTGCTCTATCTCGGGGGCATCGCCCGATCGATGAGGCTGGCGGCGATGGCGGCCGAGGCGGGCATCCCCGTCACGCCGCACTCGGCCAACCGCAGCATGGTAACCGTCTTCACGATGCATTTCCTCGCCGCGATCGGGAATGCCGGCGACTATCTGGAACTTTCGATCGAAGGCGAGGACTACTATCCCTGGGAGCAGGGCCTGTTCGTCAACGAACCGTATGAGGTCGACGACGGCAGGGTGCGCATTTCAGGCGAGCCGGGCTGGGGCCTCGAGATATCACCGCAATGGCTCGACGGCGCCACCTACCAGGCAAGCAGGCTCGAATCATGAATCCCACGGCCGCCGAACTCGCCGCCCGCTACGGCCCCGTCGCCGCGCCCAACGACCTGCCCTCCCGGCATTTCATCGACGGCAAATGGACGGCCGCGGCGGCCGGAGGGACGATGGAGAGCTTCGACCCCGGGAGCGGCCGTCCCTTCCACACATTCGCCGCCGGAGATGCCGCCGATGTCGACCGCGCGGTCGAGAGCGCGCACAGGGCGCTGGGCGGCGACTGGGCGAGGATGCCGGGCGCTGCCAGAGGCGCAGTCCTCTCCCGCGCGGCATCTTCGATCCGACAGCAGGCGCCGAGGCTCGCGCTGGCCGAATGCCTGGACAGCGGCAAGCCGCTGCAGGAAGCCGAAGGAGACGTCGAGGGCGCCGCGCGATGCTTCGACTATTATGCCGGCCTGACCGACAAGCTGGAAGGCAGGTCGATACCGCTCGGACCCGACCACTTGGCCTATACGAGCTGGGAGCCGATCGGCGTCTGCGCGCAGATCATCCCCTGGAACTACCCGCTCTCGACTTTCGCGCGCGGCGTCGCGCCGGCGCTTGCGGCCGGCTGTGCAGTCGTCGCCAAGCCGGCCGAGCAGACGCCGCTGACGGCTTTGATGGTCGCCGAGCTTCTGGCCGGCGCGGGCCTGCCACCGGGTGTCCTCAACGTCGTCACGGGGACCGGCTCCGACGCCGGCGCGCCGCTGGTGGCGCATCCACTGGTCCGGCAGGTGACCTTCACCGGCTCCTGCGCCAGCGGGATCGAGGTGATGCGGGCCGCGGCCGGGAACGTGACCAGCGTGCTTCCCGAACTCGGCGGCAAGTCGCCTTGCGTGGTGCTCGCCGACGCCGACCTCGACGCCGCGGTCGAGGGCGTTCTCGGCGCGATCTTCGAGAATGCGGGACAGATTTGCTCGGCCGCCTCCCGCCTCGTCGTCGAGCGCAGCGTCCATGCCGAGCTGGTCGGCCGGCTCGTGGCTCGCGCGCGCGGCCTTCGGCTCGGCCACGGGCTGCGCCGCCCCGACATGGGACCCGTCAGCTCGCCGGTCCAGCTCGAGCGCATCCAAGCCTTTGTCGAAGGTGCCCGCGCGCGAGGGCTGGAGGTCGCGACCGGCGGCCGCGGGACCTGCGACCCCGAGACGGGGCTCGGCTGGTTCTTTGAGCCGACCATCATCGACAGGGTGCCGGTCGACGATCCCGTCGCGCAGGAGGAGATCTTCGGGCCGGTCCTTGCGGTCCAGGTGGTGGAGGATGCGGAGCAAGCCGTGGCCGTCGCCAACTCGACCCGCTACGCGCTGGTTGCCGGCGTCTACACGCGCAACCTCGCGGCCGCCCACCAGCTTGCCCGCCGCATCGACGCCGGTCAGGTCTACATCAACGAATATTTCGCCGGCGGGATCGCGCTTCCCTTCGGAGGCAACAGGATGTCGGGCTTCGGGCGCGAGAAGGGAATGGATGCCGTGCGGACCTACATGAAGCTGAAGAGCGTCGCCGCGCGCATCACCTAGCCTGACCTATGACCACCTCTTCAAACGCGCTGTTCAGCCACAACTTCACCACCGATCCCTATTGGTGGGACCATTCTCCGCGGCCGCACCTCCCCGAAATGTCTCCGCCCGGGAAGGTCGACGTCGTGGTGGTCGGCTCGGGCTATACCGGGCTCAATGCCGCGCTGGTGACGGCGCGCGCGGGCCGATCGACGCTGGTGCTCGAAAAGGACAGGATCGGCGAAGGCTGCAGCACGCGCAACGGCGGCCAGATCAGCACCAGCGTCAAGCCGAGCTTCGCCGAACTGTCCCGCCGCCATGGACCGGAAGTGGCGCGCGAGATCCATGCCGAAGGGCGCGAGGCGCTGCGCTGGATCGGCGAGTTCACGCGCGAGGAGGGCATAGACTGCGGCTTTTCCGTCTGCGGGCGCTTCCAGGCCGCCCATTCGCCGACGGCGTTCGAAGCGCTGCGGCGCGGCGCAAGGGACCAGACGCCCGGGCTGGAAGTCGACATGGAGATCGTGCCGCGCGCGGAGCAGCACCGCGAGATCGGCACCGATGCCTATCACGGCGGCGTCCTCTTGCCGCGCCATGCCGTGCTCGATCCGGGCCGCTATCATGCGGGTCTGGTCGAGCGCGTGCAGACGGCCGGCGCCACGATCGTCGACCGATGCCCCGCCACGCATATCGAGCGCGACGGGCCGGGCTTCGTCGTGGTGACCCCGCGCGGTCGCATCGCCACCCGTGACGTGGTGATCGCGACCAACGGCTACACGGGGACGGTCACGCCATGGCTGCGGCGCCGGGTGATCCCGATCGGCAGCTACGTGATCGCTACCGAGCCGATGCCGCCCGTGCTGATGCAGACGATCATCCCGCGCGGGCGGATCGTCTCGGACACCCGCAAGGTGGTCTACTACTATCGCCTGTCGCCGGACGGCACGCGCATGATCTTCGGCGGGCGCGTCAGCCATGCGGAGACCGACCCGCGCGTCAGCGGGCCGCTGCTGCACGCGGAGATGACCCGGCTGTTTCCGCAATTGGCGCGGGCGCGGATAAGCCACTCGTGGATGGGCTTCGTCGCCTACACCTTCGACACGCTCGCCCATGCCGGGATGCACGACGGCATGTACTATGCGATGGGCTATTGCGGCTCGGGCGTTTCGATGGCGAGCTATCTCGGGATGCGAACGGGCCAGAAGCTGCTTGGACTGAAGGAGGGCGCCACCGGCTTCGACCGCACGCCCTTCCAGACGCGGCCCTTCTACACCGGCAAGCCCTGGTTCCTCGCCGCCTCCGTGCTCTACTACCGATGGCGCGATCGATACAACTGACGTGGGGCGGCCGAGCCGTCAGAGGCGCCTTCGCGCCGCGCCGGGACCTCGTGCGCGGGGTCGCCGGACGCGCGTCGGCGCGCACCGGCACGAAGTGGAGAATCGTGCACGTGTGCGGGAAGGCGACGGCATGGGAACCGATCGTGTTGGGGCGCTATCCTTCCTGCCAACACAGCGCGGCCCCCCGGCATCTAACCATTGCCCTTGCCGCTCACCTCTTTTGAGCCTATTTTGAGCACGGATGTAATGGACACGTGGTAGAATGTGCCATGGCAACGCTCGCTTTCAACGCTTTGGTCTTTGGAAGTGACCAAGGACCGTTCCTGTCTCCTCGCCGCGTGGCCGACCTTCTCGGCTTGACGATGAGCGAGCTGGCAGCTCTGATCGGCGTGGCCCGCAATACGCTGACAGCAAAGACGGGCGCACGGAAGGTGGATGCCGCGCTCAGCCCTGTGGTGCGTATCCTGGCCATGGCGGGCGAGATGGCCGGTGGCGAGGACCGGGCGGCGATCTGGTTCAAGCATCAGCCGATCCCGGGATGGGCTGGCAAGACCGCTTATGACCTCGTGCGGGAGGGCAAGGCCGACAGGGTGCTGAACTATCTGGAGGCCACGCGCGCCGGCGTATATGCCTGACGATCAGGCTCTTGTTCTCTGGCGGGCCTACGTCCCGCGCTGGGCTCATCAACCGTTGTCCGGAGAAGGAGCGGCCCGCTTCGGCGGCCGCTGGAACCCCGTTGGCGCACCCACGATCTATACGGCGCTGGAACTTTCGACCGCCTGGGCGGAGTACAATCAAGGTTTCACCCAGCACCCCGCCCTGATTGTCCAGCTTCAGGTGCTTGGCGGCAGCATCGTCGATCTGACGCAGGAGGCCACGCTTGCGGCTCGCGGCGTTGGTTCGGAGATACATCGATGCGAATGGCGAGCGATGATGGATGAAGGCAAGGAGCCGCCTACCCATGCCCTGTGCCGGGAACTGATGGCCGATGGCGTCGATGCAGTCATCTTCCCGTCCTTCATGTCCCCGGGCGGCCGCTGTATTGCGCTTTGGCGCTGGAACGTGCCCGGTGGGCCGCGGCTAGACGTCGTCGATCCGGAGGGTCGGCTGCCCCGGACGTCAGCATCCTGGCTGTAGTCCCGCCCGCTGCCGTTGACGGTCGCGAGCGCCGGCCTAGCTTTCTCCCCGTCAACGCAGTGGAGGCGGACATGGAAGTCCAGGAACTTCATCGCGGGCGGCTTATCGACCACATCCAGCTCGTCGTGCGCGATATCGACGCCAGCCGGCGCTTCTACGAGGCCGTCCTGGCCGTTCTCGGCCTGCAGGTGTCGGGCGAGGGGCCGGGGTTTTTCTGGGCCGACGAATTCGTCGTCTCGACCGCTGACAGCCCCGCCGCCCAGGGGCAGCTGACCGGCCGCCACCATCTCGCCTTCCAGGCGAAGGACCGTGCGGCGGTCGATGCCTTCCACAAGGCAGGGCTTGCCGCCGGAGGCAAGGACAATGGCGGTCCCGGCGAGCGCGCCGCCTACCACCCCGGCTACTATGCCTGCTTCCTGCTCGACCCCGACGGCAACAATATCGAGGCGGTCTATCATGGCGAGGCGAAGCGCAGCGCGCCCTCGGTGAAGATCACGTTCTGAGCGAGGGGCGTCCGGCCGTCAGTTCTGGATGAGGCGCAGCAACGTGCCGTCGGGATCGACGAGCGCGGCGACGCGGCCGCCCCAGGGTTCGAGGCGCGGCGGATGGAGGCGCGGCTGGCCCTCCCTTCGCTCCGGCAGGCCGGCGGCGACGCATGACGAATAGAAGGCGTCCAGGTCGTCGAGCCTCAGGCAGGCGCTGAACCAACTGGTGAGCGGATCGACCTCCGGATGATGGAAGAACTCGAGCATGAGGCCGCCGCGCTCGAGGATCATCCACCCGTCGTCGCGCCAGCGCCGCGAGAAGCCGAGCGCCGCATAGAAGCGCTCGGTATCATCGAAGTCGCGCGAAGGGAGGTTGGGTGTAGCCCGGTCGGCCATCTGTTTACGTCCTCGTCCCGCCCACCGTCATCCGGTCCATCCTGAGATGCGGCTGGCCGACGCCGACGGGGACGCCCTGGCCGGCCTTGCCGCACATGCCGATTCCGGTGTCGAGCTTCATGTCGTTGCCGACCATCGATACGCGGTGCATGGCGTCGGGGCCGTTGCCGATCAGCATCGCGCCCTTGATCGGGCGGGTGACCTTGCCGTCCTCGATCATGTAGGCCTCGGTGCAGCCGAACACGAACTTGCCCGACGTGATGTCGACCTGGCCGCCGCCGAAGGAGACGGCGTAGATGCCGTTTTTCACCGAGGCGATGATCTCCTCGGGCGTGTGCTCGCCGGCCGTCATGTAGGTGTTGGTCATGCGCGGCATGGGCTGGTGGGCGTAGCTCTCGCGCCGGCCGTTGCCGGTCGCCGCGACGCCCATGAGGCGGGCGTTCTGCCGGTCCTGCATGTAGCCGACGAGCTTGCCGTCCTCGATCAGCACGTTGCGGTTGGTCGGCGTGCCCTCGTCGTCGATGGTGAGCGAGCCGCGGCGCTCGGCAATGGTGCCGTCGTCGACCACGGTGACGCCCTTCGCCGCCACCTGCTGGCCCATCAGCCTCGAGAAGGCGGAGGTGCCCTTGCGGTTGAAGTCGCCTTCGAGCCCGTGGCCGACCGCCTCGTGGAGCATCACGCCTGGCCAGCCGGAGGAAAGGACGATGTCGAACGTGCCGGCCGGCGCCGGCTCGGCCGACAGATTGACCAGCGCCTGGCGCAGTGCCTCCTCGGCGCCGTGCTTCCAGCTGTCCTCGGCCAGGAACTCGCCAAAGCCCTTGCGCCCGCCCATGCCGTAGGAGCCGGTCTCCTGGCGGTCGCCGTCGCCGACCACGACCTGGACGTTGAAGCGGACCAGCGGCCGGATGTCGGCGGCGAAGGACCCGTCGGCGCGCATGATCTCCACCTGCTGCCAGGATGCGGCGAGGGAGGCGGTGACCTGCCGCACGCGCGGGTCGCGCGCCCGCAGCCAACCGTCGATCTCCTCAAGGAGCCGCGCCTTGGCCTCGAAGCCCGGCTCGGCGATCGGGTTCTCGTCACCATAGAGCTTGCGGTTTGTGCCGGAAGGCGCATCGGCCAGCGTGCCGGAATAGCCGGCCTTGACGGCGGCGACCGCATCGGCGGCGCGGGTGAGGGCGGCCTCGGAGAACTCGCTCGAATGGGCGTAGCCCGACGCCTCGCCGGCGACGGCGCGCAGGCCGAAGCCGGCATCGGTGTTGAAGTTCGCGGTCTTGAGGCGGCCGTTGTCGAAGACCAGCGCCTCGCTCTCGCTGCGTTCCAGGAAGAGCTCGCCGTCGTCAGCGCCGGACACGGCGCCCGCCAGGATGCGGCGGACCGCGTCTTCCGGGATGTCGAACTGCTCGATGAGTCTGGAGGGCACGGGATCTGGCTCCGCTTTGATGGGTGGGTCGCTGCCTATATAGTCCGGCCGGGCGGCCGATTCACCGGCCAACCGCAAAAGCCGGCTGGAGCGAAATGGTCCGGACCAACAGCGCCTGGTGGATCGTCGTCGGCGGCGTCGTCGGCGTGCTGGCGGGCGCCGTCTACGGCCCCGACTACATGATCGCCGGCAGCCTGATCGGACTGGCCGGGGGGGCAGGCATCTGGATGGTCATGCGCGGCGTCGGACGCGGCCGACCCGGCGACGATCAGGGCAGCGCCTCGTAGCCTTCCCGGAAGCCTTCGAGCTCGACGGGGATGCCGATCCCCTCCTCGGGTGTCTGGAAGACGATGAAGGTGGCCGATTCGCCGGTGCTGAGGTTGCCGAGCAGCGGCTCCTCGAGGATCACCTCGGCATAGCAGCCGTCCTCGAAGCAGCGCACGAAATAGGCGCGGCCAATGTTCTGGCCGTCGATGTTGAGCCCGAGCCCGTTGGGCAGGAGCACGCCGAGCGGCGCCAGCACGCGCAGGATCTCGGCCTGCTTGTCGGCGGTGCGCAGCACGACCACCGAGAGCCCGATCTCCGGCCGGTCCTCGGCGACGACGTTCTGCATCATGGCGCACTGTTCGGAGCTCGCGCCGGGCGGCGTGTCGCAGATGATCGACCAGGCGCCGTGGGTGGAGCGGACGGTGCTCGCCTGCTGGGCGGCCGACGGCGCCGCGACGGCGGCGATCGCCAGGGCTGCCAGCGCGGGCAGGAGAACGGTGCGGAGGGTAGCGGACATCGGGCTTTCCTTACGAATCAGGCCAATCTATCCGGCTCAGCGCGTGCCGCAAGGCCGGGGCCGGCGTTGCGCTGCCCGTGAGGGCCGCTTGCGCGGCCGGGACCGTCGTGCCAGTCCTTTGGCGGCAACTGGGCCGAAATCAAGGCGCGGCGCCGGCCGGCGGCCCCCCGCGGGTGCAAAATGCCGCACATCTTGGTCCATGGCTTCCTTGCGGCGGGAATGAGATTATGGTTTGAACGCCCGCAAATGGCCGCGCCTGTCCGGGCCCGCGGAGCCATGGGCGCGGCAGGTACGCTCGATCCGGGAGAACGAGAGGGAAATGAGACACTTCCTTGCAGGCCTTGGCGCGACTGGCGCGCTGCTGACCGCCGGCGCGGCTCATGCCGGCCAGCCGGTTCCCTGGCAGATGGGCATGATGGAGGCGGCCACCCGCATCCAGGAAGAGGTGCGCTGGTTCGAGCAGTACACGCTCTGGTTCATCGTGCCGATCACGCTGTTCGTCCTCGGACTGCTGGCCTGGTGCATGTTCCGCTATCGCGCCAGCGCCAATCCGGTTCCCTCGCGCACGAGCCACAACACGCTGATCGAGGTGGTCTGGACGGTCGCGCCCGTCATCATCCTGCTGATGATCGCGGTGCCGTCCTTCCAGCTTCTGACCGCACAGTACACGCCGGAGGAGGAGCCCGAGCTCACCATCAAGGCGACCGGCGTCCAGTGGCTCTGGGAATACGAGTACCAGCTCGACGAGCCGATCGCGTTCCGCTCGCTGATGATGCAGGAGAACGAGCGCGAAGGCCTCGGCAAGACCGACGTCGCGACCTATCCGCGGCTGCTCGCCGTCGACAACGAGGTCGTCGTGCCGGTCAACACCACGGTTCGCGTGCTCGTGACTGCCTCGGACGTGATCCACGCCTTTGCAATGCCCTCCTTCGGCATCAAGGTCGACGCCGTTCCGGGCCGTCTCAACGAGGTATGGTTCCGTGCCGAGCGCGAGGGCATCTTCTACGGCCAGTGCTCGGAGCTGTGCGGCAAGGACCACGCATTCATGCCGATCGCGATCCGCGTCGTGCCGCAGGACCTTTACCAGGAGTGGCAGACGACTGCCGCCGTCAACATCGACAATGCGAACCGCGCACTGATCGCCGCCCTCGAGGCCGGCGAGCGCGTCGCCGACGCCGGCAACTGAGCCGGCGCCATCGGCAAGAGGACAACGGAGCGGGAACATGGCAGGCGCGACAGCTTACGGCGCTCACGACGATCACAGGCCGCGCGGTTGGGTGCGGTGGGTCTATTCCACCAACCACAAGGACATCGGCACCCTCTATCTGATCTTCGCCATCATTGCGGGCTTGATCGGCGGCTCGCTGTCGATGTTCATGCGGTGGGAGCTGCAGGAGCCCGGCATCCAGATCTTCCACGGCCTGGCCGCGATGGTCTACGGCTTCGAGGGCGACGCCGCGATCGACGGCGGCAAGCACATGTACAACGTCTTCACCACGGCCCACGGCCTGGTGATGATCTTCTTCATGGTCATGCCGGCGCTCATCGGCGGCTTCGCCAACTGGATGGTGCCGATCATGATCGGCGCGCCGGACATGGCGTTCCCGCGCATGAACAACATCTCCTTCTGGCTCCTGCCGCCGGCGTTCCTGCTGCTTCTCCTGTCGATGTTCGTGCCAGGAACCGCAGGCGGCTACGGCGTCGGCACCGGCTGGACGATCTACCCGCCGCTCTCGACATCCGGCTCGCCCGGACCCGCCATGGACATGGCGATCCTGTCGCTCCACATCGCCGGCGCCTCGTCGATCCTCGGCGCGATCAACTTCATCACCACGATCTTCAACATGCGCGCGCCGGGCATGACGCTGCACAAGATGCCGCTGTTTGCCTGGTCCGTGCTGGTGACGGCCTTCCTGCTCCTGCTCGCGCTGCCGGTGCTGGCGGGCGGCATCACGATGCTGCTCACCGACCGCAACTTCCAGACCACCTTCTTCGACCCGGCCGGCGGCGGCGACCCGATCCTGTTCCAGCACCTGTTCTGGTTCTTCGGGCACCCCGAGGTCTACATCCTGATCCTGCCGGCCTTCGGCATCGTCAGCCACATCGTGGCGACCTTCTCGAGGAAGCCCGTCTTCGGCTATCTCGGCATGGCCTATGCCATGGTCGCGATCGGCGCGGTCGGCTTCATCGTGTGGGCGCACCACATGTACACGACCGGCATCTCGCTCAACGCTCAGCGCTACTTCGTCTTCGCCACGATGGTTATCGCGGTGCCGACCGGCATCAAGATCTTCTCCTGGATCGCGACGATGTGGGGCGGCTCGATCTCCATGCGCACGCCGATGCTGTGGGCGATCGCCTTCATCTTCCTGTTCACGGTCGGCGGCGTCACCGGCGTGCAGCTCGCCAATGCCGGCCTCGACCGCTACATGCACGACACCTACTACGTGGTCGCGCATTTCCACTACGTGCTGTCGATGGGCGCGGTCTTCGGCATCTTCGCCGGCTGGTACTACTGGTTCCCGAAGATGTCGGGCTACATGTACAACTCGCTGATCGCCCGCATCCATTTCTGGATGACGTTCATCGGCGTGAACCTCATCTTCTTCCCGCAGCACTTCCTGGGCCTGGCCGGCATGCCGCGCCGCTACATCGACTATCCGGACGCCTATGCGGGCTGGAACATGGTGTCGTCCTGGGGTGCTTATCTCGCCGGCGTCGGCACACTCGTCTTCCTCTACGGCGTCTTCGAAGCCTTCTCCCGGAAGCGCCTGGCGGGTGCCAATCCTTGGGGCGAGGGTGCGACGACGCTGGAGTGGCAGCTGCCTTCGCCGCCGCCCTTCCACCAGTGGGAACAGCTGCCGCGCATCAAGTAGCGGCAGGCCGAGATCCGGAACCGCCTGGGAATTCAGGCGGTTCCGCGGAATTCGAAAACAAGAACAAGAAGCAAGCAGCCGATGGCATTGGTCGAGAAACAGGGTCTGGACGAGCCGGCCTTCCGGGTCTCGGAAGCCATGCCGGGCGACTTCGTGGCGCTGCTCAAGCCGCGCGTGATGTCGCTTGTCGTGTTCACGGCCTTCGTCGGCCTGGTCACCGCGCCGGTCACCATGAACCCGCTGCTCGCCATGATCGCGATCGCCGCGATCGCCGTCGGGGCGGGCGCCTCGGGCGCGCTCAACATGTGGTACGACGCCGACATCGACCGGCTGATGTCGCGCACGGCGACGCGGCCGCTGCCGGCGGGGCGCATCCAGCCCGGCGAGGCGCTGACCTTCGGGCTCGTGCTGTCGGTCTTCTCCGTCGTGACGCTCGGCATCGTGGTGAACTGGCTGGCGGCGGCGCTGCTCGCCTTCACCATTGTCTTCTACGCCGTCATCTACACGATGTGGCTGAAGCGCTGGACGCCGCAGAACATCGTCATCGGCGGCGCCGCCGGCGCCTTCCCGCCGGTGATCGGCTATGCCGCGGCGACCGGCCAGATCGGCCTCGAGGCGCTGATCCAGTTCCTGATCATCTTCCTGTGGACGCCGCCGCATTTCTGGGCGCTGGCGCTGTTCAAGTCGGATGACTACCGGCGCGCCGGCATCCCGATGCTGCCGAACGTCGCCGGTGCGGCCGCGACGCGGCGCCAGATCTTCGTCTATTCGCTGCTCGTCGCGGTCGCCGGCCTGCTGCCCTGGCTCTGCGGCTACACGGGCCCCGCCTACGGCGTCGTCGCCATCATCCTCGGCATCGGCTTCGTCCGCTCCGCCTGGAAGGTGCTGCGCATGGAGGACGGCGACACGGCCATGCGGCCCGCCAAGGCCTTGTTCGCCTTCTCGCTGCTCTATCTCTTCGCGATATTCGCCGCGTTGCTTGCCGACAACGTGCTGATGCGCATCGGAGGCACGCTTGGAGGCTGAAGCGATGGATGAGGACCGGGTGGAACTCACCGAGGAGCAGCGCAGGGCGCGCCGCAGCCGCTCGATCGCGATCGGGCTGGCGCTGGCCGCGCTGGTGATCATCTTCTACATCGCCACGCTGGTTCATCTCGGGCCGGCAGTGTTCAACCGGCCGCTGTGAGGAGACCATGACCGCGCCGCAAGCCAGCAAGCAGAGCGACCGCAACCGGGCCAACACCCGGATCGCCATCGCGTGCTTCGGCCTGTTCGGCGGCATGGTCGGCATGGCCTATGCCGCGGTGCCGCTCTACGACCTCTTCTGCCGCGTGACCGGCTATGGCGGCACGACGCAGCGCGTCGACCAGTATTCGCAGGTGGTGCTCGACCGCGACATTACCATCCGTTTCGACGCCAACGTGACCGGCGGGCTGGCCTGGAACTTCCGCCCGGTGCAGCGCTCGACGACGATCAAGATCGGCGAGACGACGCAGGTCGCCTACGAGGCCACCAACGTCTTCTCGAAGCCCGCGATGGGCAGGGCATCGTTCAACGTCACGCCGGAACTCGCCGGCGCCTATTTCATGAAGGTGGAGTGCTTCTGCTTCACCGACACCGAACTGCAGCCGGGGGAGTCGATGGAGATGCCGGTCGTCTTCTATGTCGACCCGGAGATCGTGAACCTGCCCGAACTGCACAACATCAAGACCATCACGCTTTCCTACACCTTCTTCCCGTCTGCCGAGGGCAGCAGGCCGGTCGCCCGCCGCGGCGCCGGGGATGAAACGGTGCCTGAAGCCGCTACTGAACTCGGGGGTTGAAATGGCCGACGCTCACGCCAAGCATCACGACTATCATCTGGTTGATCCGAGCCCCTGGCCGTTCCTGGGCTCCGTCGGCGCGCTGGTCATGGCGATCGGCGGCATCGGCTGGATGAAGTGGTACACCGGCAACGATTTCTACCTGTTCGGCGTGAGCCTCGCGACGCCATGGCTCTTCTTCATCGGCCTCGCCATCGTGCTCTACACGATGTTCGCCTGGTGGGCGGACACGGTGAAGGAGGCGCACGAGGGCCACCACACGCCGGTCGTGTCGCTTCATCTCCGCTACGGCATGATCATGTTCATCGCCTCCGAGGTGATGTTCTTCGCCGCCTGGTTCTGGGCCTTCTTCGACGCCAGCCTCTTCCCCCACGAGGCCGCGCAGGTCGCCCGCGTCGAGCACACGGGCGGCATCTGGCCGCCGCAGGGTATCGAGGTGCTCGATCCCTGGCACCTGCCGCTCTACAACACGATCATCCTGCTTCTGTCGGGCACCACGGTCACGTGGGCGCACCACGCGCTGCTCCACAACGACCGCCAGGGCCTGATCTGGGGCCTGGTGCTGACCGTGGCGCTGGGCATCCTGTTCACCTCGGTGCAGGCCTATGAATACGCGGTCGCGCCCTTCACCTTCTCGGGCTCGATCTACGGCGCCACCTTCTTCATGGCGACCGGCTTCCACGGCTTCCACGTCATCATCGGCACGATCTTCCTGCTGGTGTGCCTGTTCCGGGCGATGGCCGGCCACTTCACGCCGAAGCAGCATTTCGGCTTCGAGGCGGCCGCCTGGTACTGGCACTTCGTCGACGTGGTGTGGCTGTTCCTGT